>Ga0056128_1000727_pt1 | contig 32221 bp, 22 predicted proteins | sample WorMetLIZISLAND2_FD_71113 | JGI IMG/M metagenome (GOLD analysis project Ga0056128, IMG submission 71113) | Marine gutless worms symbiont microbial communities from Max Planck institute for Marine Microbiology, Germany - Olavius geniculatus... ...
CTTTCAGTCAGCCTTTTCTGCCACCTAGCGTCCATCATCCTATGCGCCCTGATTCTTTCTGAGACTTTGGCGCTTTATAAATCATTTACTTACTTACTTACTTACTTACTTACTTACTTATCTTTGAGGCGCCATATCTCCGTAACGGTGCCAGATGGATGCATGGTCACTATGGACCACCTATAGGAACTCGGCCTCCGGGAGTCGAATGGTCACGTGACCGATGACGTCACGTAATCCCAAAAGGTCAAACTTGTAACCCAATTATCTTTGAGGCGCCATATCTTCATAACGGTGCAAGATAAACGCAGGGTGACGATGGACCATTTATAGTGAATCGAATGGTCTCGTGACTGACAATGTCTATTGTTTAGTGAAAATAATAGAAACGGATGAAAGGAACATTGCTGCTGTTCAATTTGAAATTAAACTGTTTAATTTTGTTTCTACCAGTCTAAACAGCTCACTGATTATATTCATATGGACATATACTGTAAACTATCGAAAAGCATTGGACAGACTCCGTGTTCGTATGAACATTATCTTGTTATCAATAGCTATTTCTTCAATCGCATCAATTAAATCTGTTAGGCTACCGCTACAGAGTACAGGCTCGTCGTCCCGACAACGTGGGGTTGCAAACAATGTCAGCGCTCTACAGTTGCAACAAATTATGTAGGCTCAGCAAATGCAACTACGATGTTGATTAATTAGATCTGGTGATAGCTGACCATAGATTATACAATGTAGAATCACTTGCGCCTCTGTGTCTGTACGCGCTCCTACGGCCGCAATGTCTATTCGATTTTTATGAAATTCTGCACAGTGTTTCTGGGTTCAGAAAGCGAGGCCGAGTTTGGGGTAAAAATCCGTTGACCCCTTCTCATATTTTGTTTCGAGTTTTTGCCCCCGTAATGCATATGGAAAGTTGTAATATCACAGTAAGGAGGCCCGAAGACATAGTGGCGGTTAATGGCTCATAAAACGTGTTACGGGGACTGCTATATGCAAAAACCCGAAAATACTCTACTCCTACTTGCTTTTTAACCCCCAAAATGGTGACTACTGCATTTCAATGGTTACTGAGCGTAGCTAAATGTTTAACATGCAATAGGCCTGTATCAGCAACCATGTGAGATAAGGTGTTGGTTTAAGTGGATCAATTATATAGGAAACCATATATTTTTGCGAGTCCAGTGGTCACATGACCGAATAACGTAACTTGACTCCAAAAATCTATGTCCTGACTCCAAAATTTCGAGGCTCTCTATCTCCATTTCCATAACTGTGCAATATATGCGTGCAGTTCGTCTGTGTAGGAAAACTTAAATTGTTAGTGTAACTGACACCTAACTGATGATGTCACGTGAGCCAAATAGTAAAATTATAAGGCTGAAGTTGCTGTTGGGGACCACGAGTGGTTGTGCGTAACGTGTGTAGAGCGACAATGGGACAGATACCTCGTTTCCTCGTTCCACGGAACGTATTTCTAGCAGAAAGACATAATTTATCATAACTGTAAAAAGCACTAAAATGTAGGTTTAGTTAAGTTGATCTGGCGTTTGCATAATGTACGACAGGTCACGCGTTCGGGTCGTCGCACGACGAGGATACAGGGACGCGCGAGTGTTTACCTGTTTCCGAGTCAGGCGTCAGTAACTACATCATGAGAGAATCCCTGACGTCAAACGCTTTTCATTCCAACAACTGGATGTTTTCGATCTGCTCCAGACGCCTGATGGAGCGGGTCATCAGAATCAAAGGAGAGTGTCTGGAGCCACGCATGGCGGTGTCGCTGTGCGGAAACTCGGTGGTAGAAGCCGGGGAACAGTGCGACTGCGGCACGTCCTACACGTGCGCCGAGCACGACAAGTGCTGCACGCCTCGACCGCTCAACCCGCTGGGGAGTACGGAGAACGCGTGCCAGCTGAAAGGCGCCTGCAGTCCTCGCGTCCATCGTTGCTGCACATCAGAGTGCAAGATCGCCGCCGCAGGGACTCAGTGCCGACAGGCGACCGACTGTACGTCAGCATCCCAGTGTGACGGAGTGTCCCGTAGCTGTCCCCCGCCCACGCACGCGGCAAACGACAAGCCGTGCGCCGGTGGGAGGGGCAAGTGCAAGGACGGGATGTGTTCGGTGTCTGCTTGTGAGAGCGCCGGTTTGGTGAAGTGCCTGTGCCGACGTCCGCTCAACCATGCCTGTTCACTGTGTTGTCGATGTTCCAGTGCTCCCCAGGATGCGTGTGTGCCGGCGCAGTGGCTTGGCCTCGCTTCAGAGTCGCTACTGGCTCCCAACACAACGTGCATCGGCGGCACATGTAATGGCGATTCGCGGTGTGCCCCTAATCTATGGCTCTACACCTCACCCTAAGACAGAGACGTAGTGGTCGAAACCAAGGTGATGGTCTTGAGGCGCGTCGAGAACATGAAATAAAATCTTGGTCTTGGTCTTGGTTTTGACAAAAAGTCTTGAGGTTTTGCTAACAGTTACTGTTAAACATTTCGACACCAGTTTAGCTACTTATGGAGTTAAATAATAATTATGTTGATATGGTTGCCATCGACTGACATCGATATTTTGTCACATATAATCATGCATGCAGTAGGTATATTTTTTGGCGAAAACTGCTAATCACCGAGTAACATTAATACGTTGAAACCTTTGATGCTGCGTGAAAAGTCCCGGTCTCGGTCTTAGGCTTAGTCATGAAAAGTCTTGTTTACATCACTGCCCTAAACTTTAACCCTGTAACTGGATTCGGGTTGTGCGTTTGTCAACAGCGGTATCATCAGTGGTCAAAGCGGAGAAACTTTACTTCCCTTTGCCTTTCCCCTTTCTTTACCTCCCTTCCTTTTCTCATCCATTATCCGTTTGTTGATAATACCCTCTTCTCCCCTTAGAAATATAGCCCCTTTAAACACTGCTGAACTTCAGTTGTAAAATGGTCATTACTGCAGAAAAAGTTTCTGCGCAAAACAGAGCAAAAACGTCCAAAATTCGGCGCGATTTCGGACAACTTTTGATTTACGATCGCAAATATTACCGGCACGTATCAAATTATTGACAATCGGCCGGAAAACGGCATTATCATCTACAACGTACTTTTCCCACGTTCGACAAAACATTGATGACTTTTGGTACACTAACAAAAAAGTTTTATACGTACATTTTTGACCCACCTTAAATTAATCCTGCACGTGCTGCGTTCGTGCCACGTGACGTTGCCAGGAGTGAAATACACCCTAGGTCGTCTTCCCAGTAAGACGCAAGACGCACGGCGGCTTTCACGATGGGCTCGGCTTCGAGTCTGTTAACATATTCAACTGATAACATGTTTTGTAGAATATGTTTCTAAAATATGTTGTTTTCTAACTGAATTAACATATATTGTGTAACAAATAAAGATTAAAGGTACATATCGTCTGATCATTTGCTTCTTCTGTAGTTTTTCAATATAGTTTTATTGCAACCGCGGCGGTGACAACGACATTATACAGTAGCATCTCGATCAACATGCAGAAAATACTGTCCCGTATAATTACAGTGCTTTGAACCGCTAAACTCACAAGCGCCAAACCAGCATTATCATAGCTCTGAAGACGTTAACTGATCGGGGACGGAGCATGTATCAAGAACTGTTATAGTTCTGACAGAAACCAAAGCCAGGAGCGCACGTGGAGCACCATCATTATCATCATCAGCAGCAGCAGCAGTCAGTGACGTCGCGAATATATGGTGCTAGGATTTCAAGGGTACTAAGATAAAATAATTCACCCTTGCGAAATTCGTGCAATAAACATTAACAAAGCTAGGCCTATATGAGACATGTACACGCAGAACACTGTTTGACTGGATAGGCAAAGCACATGGAATCGAACGTCGTAGTTTAATTTTCGCGGCTCTGAAATGACATGAAGAATCAAAGCGTTTGGAAGTCGATGGGGCGGGGCACGTGTCGCAGTGACCCATGGCCGGCGACGCCGATGGCAGGAGTGATGTGATCACTGTAATGGTTGGTAGCTCTAAAATGGTGTAGAGATACTTGAATGTTCGTCAGACTTGCGTCTGCATGTCGTCACTGTCCTCCATGTCGAGGTTGATCAGTCGAGCCGTGCGCACCTCGGCGTACTAAACGCACACGTAGACACAGTGTAGCAAAGTTGATCCAACTTTTTAGTTAAACCTATAATGGGCTTTTAGTTGCCGTCCGTCCGTTCTTAAAAATCCTCTGTCCACAAAATTTTTACTGGACCCGTAAAAATTGGTGTAGTTTTTTTGTTTGTTTCACAGTTTAAGGCATACTGAAACAAAACTGATTTTGTGTGTAGTGGCGATATGCCGCAGTAATTTTACTTTTCTTCTCATGGGTACTATTCAGTGTGATGTCACTGTTTTAATAAACTCTTGCACAATATTACACATGAATTATCATGAAATAAAAATTTTTAATTTCTTTTTACATTTTTGCCAGAATGCAACTGAAGCATACAATTGTTAGGCCTTGTTAAACTCTGCGAAGTTCAAACGGCGCCTAAATATGCGATCGATAAAAAGCAAACAATCGCGCGACGCGTGCATTTCAATTTTTAACCGACCATACTTAAGTAAGGGTCGAGCTATTGGCATGGTTGTCGTCGCCTGTCTGTCCGTCTGTCTGTCTGTCTGTAACGTATTGTGGCTAAGCTTTAGGTCATAAAGAAAAACTTTCACACGATTAACTCGGGCATGCAAAATTTCAGTCATCTAGCGCTAGGAGAACATTTTCAAATTAGGAGTTAAATGGAGGGGGTAAAAATTCAATAAAAAACTGGCCATATCTCAAAAGCGGTGAGAGAAATGGCTAAAATTACTATTAATCACTAATTAGAAGTCGCATATTGGCTTTCAAATGACCTGAAAATCATCGATGTTGGATGACCTAAAAGGTTATTGACAACCACTACGGTCGGCTAATCTAGCGACAGCTGGGCTTCTTGTACTACGCCTATGTAGAAATTATTGTCTTTTATGTTTTCTTTTAGTTTTACTTTTGGTTTTGTTTTAGTTACCGCCCATTTCTGCTGCCTTCTGCTCCCAGGAATGTTGTAATACTTCACAAATCCTCACCTAATTCCCTGATTGCTGCCTGCGGCTTAGATTTATGTGTAGAAATGTATAAGCTGAAGCACTGCAAAGCTCTGTTATAAATTTGTCGTACAATTTGTTCGTAGTACAGCATGTTGTCTGAACAAATTTATAACAAATCGAAGTAGTGGAGTTTGGTCTGTACTGACCGACTGAGAAGACCGCCTGTCGTCAGAACCGCCGGTCAGTGATAGTCTCGCCTTCGTCCTGAACGCTTTCGCAAATGACATCTGCACCAAAACACCGGTTAGTCAGTATAGTCAGTCACACACACATTTTATTATTCTTTTTTTACTAAAATTTCGTCTGCATTTGATCAAAATTTTCCTAAAAGTTTCACTAAGTTGAAATTCATTTCAACTGTGACATTCATTTCGAGATATCGAGAACGTTTCGCCTACACGGTGTCAAACTTTCACAGAAAGTTACCAAAAATGTGGAAAATTTGCAACTTATTGTCCCCTCCCAACTTTCTAACTCAAGACGCTCGATCTGCTGTCTCAAACGCACCTTGCGATGTCTGGCCTCGACGCTGGTCTTGTAAAAGAACTCGCCCAGTGCCATGGTAACACCGATAACAATGCCGCACAGCAGCAGGTAGAATATACCGGCCACGTTCGACAGCTTCAGCGAACTGGTCGCTTCTTGCTAAAATGACATTTGACAGCTGAAATTTATTTTTATCTGCTAACGTCCGGGAACAGAATAATATCCTTTGTAATTTAGCTAATGTAATACACAAAGTGTCCCAATAAAAGTTTTAAAAAATCGACCAGTATTAAATTTTGATGAAATTATAAATATATAAATATATAAAAATAGCGGGAATCTAGACGATAATATCGACCTTCATAAACGTTCCGTCTGAGCCGCACTGGCCCTTCTCATACCACCAGTTCCTCTCCAGCTTGGTCAAGTCTTCGTTCTCTCGTAGTTCTAGCACGGCCAGCGTTATACGATCTCTGACGACAACGACAACAACGTTAACAGCTTTCGATTTCAGTTTTCCAACAATTAATTTTTTGTTGTAATCACGCTAATCCAGTTATTATATTAATCGCGCGTTAACTCATATTTCTGGATTTAGCTAAAGATTCGTGTCTTTAGCTTTAGGGATAGAATGACGTCTTGATGCTGAACAATCGTAAGTGGCGCAGCAGGAGAAGTTGATTTCGTGACTTTTATTTTGACAGATAGTTCTGCGTGGAATCCGGTGTTTTTTGTGCTGTGCAATAGCCGTGAAAAGAACGCAAGCAGGTGCAAAGTATTTTTGACGGCGTATTGTATTTTATCGCGACGTTACAAAATTTTTAATGGTACTTTTTACGCGCGAAAGCAGCAACACTGCTTTAGCGCGTCTTAGCCATCGCAATTCTGTCCGTCTGTCTGTCTGTCTGTCTGTCTGTTTGTCCGTCCGTCCGTCACACGGGTGGATCAGTCAAAAACGGGGCAAGCTAGGATCACCAAATCTTCACCGTCGGCTGTACGAAAAACTCTGGTTTCAGGAATTGTAAAGCTTTTTCATGAATTCGAAGGGGGTCACCCCGAACGAGGGCGCTAAATGAAAAGGGGGTGAGAAAAATTTGCGATTGTTAGCCAATAAGTCGCTCTATCTCAATAACGGTGCGAAATATGACCAAGGTTACTGTTAATCACTGGCTGTCGATATGCGCCGAATTCAATGACCTTGGATGACCTCGAACGCTAAAAAGGGGTTTTATGGATTTTTTGGCGATTTTGGGCTGCGAGACACATTTCAAAAGCGAATTGCGCCGAACCCATTGAGATAGACATAGACAAACTGCATACGAAATTCTCAGCATTGAACGTAGATTTCGAAGGTCCAATACTCGATCTTCTAGGTTCAAGAAAACTTGCGCACGAGGGCATCAAAGAGCGGTACCCCCGTAAAAATAGAAACAAAATGGCTGGAGATAGACTGACAGTTTGCGAACAGGAACTGCTATCAGCTTTCGCGCGTATCGTGAGCATTAGCTCAAATTTCTTGTTTAAAATAGCGATTACACGTAATTCTTTAACGTGTCACATTTACTGGCGTAAAAATGCTACTGTCAGACGATGCGTCAACACCTCTAGTATTCTTACCGGAGATCTGAACCGCGTGGAGTGGCGACGCCGTATCCCTTAGAGTCCAGGTTGCCGCCCACCTTCATCGTGTCGCACGGTTTACGCTGATTGACATAGTCGTTGGTGGTCGACTCAATCAAGAACGCGTACTTGCCCTGACGAACTCGGTCAATTCCCTCATCGTTGGACGGCACGAACGCCGTCGGCCCGTTCGTTGTCATAAACGCCCACATCCGCTGATAGACTGGTATCGTAGACTTCTGCATATACGATAATGGAGCATATAATTATAGACTGCACAATACGGCATAATAAATATAAATAGGCCTGGTACAGCAGCATTAACTCTAAACTGCAACTCCAGATTGCATGCAGATACAGGAAGTAAAGACTCACGGTAAAAGTTTGAGTAAATTTTCAAAATTAAATAAGTAAATTAATTTTGTACAGCATCAAGGACATTAAATTAACGTGACGCAAAGTGAGCAAATAAATGAATGATAAAGTAAGTAAATCAGATGTACAGCAAATTTGCAACGAATCGAAATTGCCACAGCCAGTACGCAGAAAGCCGCAAGCCCACAGCAATCTCGAGATGTCGCGCGGCTTAACTGTTGTGCAACAAACTGCAACGAATCAGACTGACGGAGCTTGGACTTAACACGTCAACTACATTGTGTGGGGGTTGTTCAACGTTGAACTGACCCGGAAAAATTCCCGCGTGGTTCCCGACTCGACCGTTCCGTACTTGATCTCGGTCTGCTTGGCCAGATCTTCGGCGGACTCGATGGGCGACTGCATCCGCTCGACGGTCAGGAACGCCGCCAGGTTAGCGGTGTAAGACGAGATGACGATCAACGTAAAAAACCACCAGATGCCGCCGACGATACGACCGGACACCGACCTAGACACAGAGACAGACCACACAACATGAGGCGAGTTTACCGAAACTTCCTAGAAATCTTCTTTACTGAGATTTTTCAAAAATGTTCCTAATTCATCAATTAAGATCTCGTAAGTTATTCTTAGAAATAATCGCAAGTTAATTTGCAAAGATTTAACTTGAAAATTTCTAGTTTACAACCAATAACGACTCAGAGTATATAATCAAAAATATGGCTTTTAAGTCTTGACACGAAATTATTACAAGCCAGAGGTACACAAAACATTCATCGTTATCTCTGCCACATCGTTCGAGATACATAAATAAAAAAACAAATGTCTAAAATCTGCACATGTAACGTTTTTTAGGTTTTCTTTCATCGAAATCATAAAAATCTCTTAGAGAGATGGGTAATGATAAGACCTGGGTTCGATGTCGCAACCCTGCTGCATGAAGGCACCCATAGCGAACCAGAGGCTATTGAAGATGGAGAAGTTATTGGAAATGGACGGACCGTCGTTGTGATCCTCGATGTGCCACTCGAACGGACTGAACCGACTCACCAGGAACAGCACCACGCTGACGCCGAGGTCACTCAGAGGTCACGAGATCAAGGTCACGCTAAGGTCACGTGAGGAAGACGCTGACGCCAAGGTAAGAGAAGACGATGCACATCCAGATCTCAGACGACAACGGCTTCATGAACGAAAACACTCCCGGCTCGTCCTTGATCGGCTTCTGCAGTTAGTAACAACAACACGATTACGAATAGTTACGTACGACCGCGGACACTAACAATACTACCGCTATTACTACTACTACTGTTGTTATTGGTGTTACGAATAAGAAAAATGTAAAATTTGACGCAAAAAAATTCAGCCAGTTTCTAAACATCAGAGCGACTACCTAAATCCATGTATTGGGCCGGTGTGACATTATTTTTAGACATTTAGACCAATGCGACAATAAATGGTCGATCCGTCTAACGTTTAATTACGTTTTATTTCATGTAAAGTAAGTTATAAAAAATAAATGTGTACACGACTGTTTGTGGAATCAGGGATGTGGTCTCGGTCGAGACGTCACGGTCTCGAGACGGTCTCGAGACGTACTAACGTCTCGTCTCGGACAAAATCCTCAACGTCTGGGTCTCGTCTCGGTCTCGGAGCAATATGTCTCGGTCTCGGCCCAGTAGATCTCGTCTCGGGTCTCGGGCCATTGCGTCTCGTCGAGATGTTTTGCGCAGGCGCGCGCTGTGCATACTGTAGCTGCAGTTAGAGCGATACTAACCAGCATGACATTTGTGGCTTAGACATGTTCGTTTACAGTGTTTTACTCTTTCATTTATTTATTTATCGTAAAGCAGAATTATGTCATGTAAGTCTTTTTTCGTCATAAAGTGACCTATCGCAATGAAAATAAAGTGTATGATGTCAGAATAAATACTATCCGCCAAAACGACGTATAAGACTATAATCAGCTGTAGTTTACTAATTTCAGTTGCTTGCAAATTGTGCTAAACATAATGGCTCATGTCTACAGCACTGCAGTTTCAATTCTTTATGGTGCGAGCCGTTAATTATTCAGTGATAATTGTCAAAATGAAGTGCAAAAACCCACAATATCACAAATAGAAAACGCTTACCATGGTGCGAGTTAATTAATCCGTATAATTTTTTATTGTCAATTTGTTTCACCATACGTCACGGAAAACGTTTCAGCGAGACGTTGAAGCTCCCGAGAGTCTTGGAAGCTTCAAGGTCTCGGCCACCGTCTCGGAAACTGCAACGTCTCGTCTCGGTCTCGGCTCAGAAAGTCTCGTGCACATCCCTGTGTGGAAAACAATTTCAAAGCTACAGAGCGTCACCTGCCATATGAGATCGCACAGTGTTGCTTGCCACACAACACAGGTAAACCAGGCCTGTCTTAACTTCAGCTAGACAAATCAGTACTTGATTTACTTGCCCGCTTTATGCGCATTAGAGATATTTTTTTGGGTTTGTGCTATATAAATTTTTAGTTTGCTTACTTACTTACTTAACCCCGAGGAACGAAAGACTGTATTGACCTGGGTGAACCTTTTTCCAAATTCAAAGCCAAGCGCTTCAGTATACAGGCCGCTATTGCTAACTACTAAAACGAAGCAGTTTGAGGGAACACGTTTTTTATTGTAAATGTTATGAGTAAATTAAAAATATGTTGGCCAAGTGCCGCCATGTTATTCGGACATCTGCTTAGAACTGGCCCTCACTTTTGACATTCTGAACTGAATATTAACAAACCATAATTTTTGTCCTAAAAACGTTCGCGCCATTATTGTAATTTTTGGGCCTTTTTATTTTTAAGTTAGAAGTCCGTACGGGACAGACAAACAGACAGACGGGCAAAGCACATAATGCGGCATATTATGACAGCCGCACAACAATAGCCATTCGTATATCTATACGTTATAATATGCACACCGATATGTTATTGCTGTTAGTATAGAGCGATGTATGTGACAGTCATGCCTTGATCATGATGCTGATGCCGAGACTAAGAAACGGTTTTGAGAAGTCGATCACTTGCTCGCGATCAGCCGTAATAGTCAGCGGCGCGATCGCCAGATCAGCCTCCTGCAGTGTGCATAAATCATAAAAACACTATTATTTATTTTTGAAAAAATCATAAATATACACGCACGCAGGTTACTTTTTTTCCTTTTAGTTACTAAATTTTAAACTCCACTTACTCTCGTTTGTTATGGATTTGTCGTACAACATGTTGTACCCAAAATCCGCAACAAGTAAAAAGTCTGCAGCAAATCCGCAACGCGTTGTACTGCAAAACCACGTGAAAACAGAAGTCCCAATAACCAATCTACACACATCAAGGTGTACGAGTTGTTGTCAAACAAAATTCAAATCTACCACAAATCAATGTCTACTGGAGTTTGGGCTTAACTACCTGAAGACAGAATGCAACGAGATTGGCCTATCAGTCGCTAAGGAACGTCAGATCTTTCAAAAGAAGCAATATAACCGGAAACCATGACAGCTCGAAAAACCGGCTTATGATTGTGCATAACTAACATAAAAACTATAGATATTTGAGAATTTTTACTGGGGAAGAAAACACTTGAATAGTGCTCGCCCATTGAACTTTCACAGAACAGTTAGCCTAAACACTGATAATAATGATTAAATAATTAATAGAATATATAATGTAATAAGATGTACAGTTAATAACACACATAACGTTTAAAATAAAATACAAATTACTCGTATTATCGCTTACAGTTATAAGAAAATACAATGACTATACATGAATGTCTAGATATTACGTATGTAAAAAGAAGAAGAAGAAGAATGCTGTACGTATATAAAACGCTCTGTCATTTTTTGCAATCAAAAGTCCCAGATCACAAAGCAATAAAAAGTCTTCTCTGTAGATAGTAGTAGAAATCGGTGAAAGAACCGACGGAAAGTTGTCGCTACTGGCTAATTTACACCGCAATAAAAGAGGCCGAAGCCAGAGTACGCTCGTATATAGATAGAATTATATACTTTGGTCAAAGCGACATTTTGGAGAAATTGGGATAAAACTATTGTTCGTTGCCGACCTTTCTGACGAGTTCGCCGACGATCCCGTTCCAGACGTTGTTCTCGTCCTTGGCGCCGTACCTGTTGTCCTTGACCAGTTTTATCTCGTACGAAAAGCCGACGTGTTTAGCGATCATCTTGGCCAGGTCGGCGCAGTACCCCACGTATTTCTCGTTGCCACTCAACGACGAGTCGTTATCTGACATCATCAAGTACGGCGCCCCCTGCAAGTAAGTAAGTAAGTAAACTTATAAAACGCACAACGAAAAGCCGTTTGAATACGTAAAACATGGTAATAAAGATAAAAGAAACAAAGGAAAAAAACGTGAAAAAAAGATTTCACATTGCACTCTTCACTTTTCTGAAGCGCTTCGGGCCTGCAAGTATTTGATTTGGTTTTGCATTTTCTTTTCTCTTCTGTTTTTTAACGTTAAATTTTTAAATTGTAATTATTAGGCTACTTATTAGTCCAACGTTGTATCTGACACACGAAACTTGACGACAGCGCATTCTGTCGGTCATACTGCATGGAACATTTGACAAACTATATACTGATAGCCTACTGCAAAAAGACAACTGAAAACATAGTTAATATTTTATTACAGCTTTTAACCTGAAAATCTTTTTGTCTCATTTCAAAACATATCGCAAACTTTTATGCAATAATACGCTGCTTGACAGTAAATAAGTCTAGTTTCATTTTATCGAAATTTTTATCATGTTTTATGTAACTGTTTAATGCTTATCATTTGTTATTTGTCACCTTCATTGAAGAGATGATGCGAGTTCGGTTGACAATTGGACTTTCGGCTTTGTCAACTCGCATCAAATATGCTGGTTGTATTGACAGCCGCTTTGTAGGTTCCCATGTGCCAATCTGCACGTGCCGTGCACAGACCACATGATAACTCGCTCGCGTCTTCGTAGCAATATTACTTTATTTGTCAAAAAAATATAATAAACGCTTTCACTAAGCACTAGCACGACCGACAAGCGACAAAGGCCTATTAGAACTGACGACAACTTAAGTATAATACGCTTTTATAGTTTGAGTTTGGTAAGCTTGCCACAGTGATTCCGTTATTTGCCATATTACTTTGGAGTTTGTTATGGTTACTGATACTGCTGCTGCTGCTGCTGATGATGATGATGATGATAATGGCGATAATATAGTCTCATAGTACCTTTGCCAGTCCGCGATGCACGTTGACTTCAAGCACGTCCATCTTGTAGTCTCTGCGAAGTCCGTTCTCTTCAAATCTCACTGACCCACTCACCCCTTTGAACTCCACCTACAACGAATACCATAATTATAACGCTGCGTAGAGCTGCCGGCTCTGTAAAAAAAACTGTTGTGGGAGATGCAACTTTTCTCCCATTTCCCCTTTTTCACTTTCTGCCTTTTTTGTTCTCCGTCCGTATTTCATCTTTTTAGTTTTTTTCGTTGCCCATTCCTCACGATTCACGAAAACCCCGAACAATTTTAACTCATTCTTGGCCATGACTTTACTGACGTTAAAATAAATCAGCTTTCAGCAATAATTTCAAGTCACCATTTCCCCACTTGGGGGCACAAAGTCAACGGTATCCGCATCCAATACTTCTATGGGGACATGTCGCTAACGGATGGACGCCCATGGTATACAGAGATGCAGTTATACTTGTCTGACGGACTGTAGAAGCTGACGTCCAAGCGACCACGGAATAATGGGATCAGCGCTGCAATCAACTCCTGTCCTACTAGTGCTGGTAGTGGTCAGTACGGTACGGTTGCTGTACGCTAGCTTGTTGGAGCGCGCTGAGTTGAACCCGGCGTACTTCAGCAGTGCCGGACTGCTGGACCGACGCAGTGTCGTGAGGCCGTGACTGATCGCTGTGACTGCATCCACCGCCAGAGCAGCCTCGTGCTATCCACGACATCACAATAGCGCATACGACTAAATAAACCTAGATTCAGTCACTAAAAATAACCATCATTGGCTAAAAAGTTACAAAGCAACAACCAGATGCAAGTGGTGTAAAAACGGTTGCAGATAGGTACAGATATGCTGCTTATCATAACAAGCACTGGTCACGGGCTCTTTAGTTTTATCAACATCGATGACCTTGAACGACCTTGAACCCTCCCCCCCAGACAACCTGCATGCGAAATTTTCAGCATCAAACATAGATTTTAATAATCTAAGTGCCGACTCTTTAGGTTCAAGGAGGCCTGCGTACGCGAGCGTCAAAGAGGGGTACCCCTCTATAAATTGATTATTTTACCTCATCTAGCGTGAAAAGAGTTGCAGATAGGCATAGACATGCTGGTTATCATAACAAGCACCAGTGACGAGCTTTTTAAGGTATTTACTTCGATAACCTTAAACGATCTTGAACCCCCAAAATAAGAAATGTTAGTGGGTGTTGGTGATTTGTTTTGCGATTTTTGGCTGCGGTGCATACTTCAAGGGTGAATTGCGACGAAATGGCTGAAAATATACCAAGGCAATGTGCGAATAAGAACTGCTACGGTTGTCGCGCGTCTCATAAGCTTTGCTCAAATTACTTGTATCCACTAATGTACGAGTGTATGACTATATATTTAACATTGAACGTAGAACAGCTGGCTTACAAGCGACTAAAAAACAAAATTTCGCTCTTATTAAAGTTACATGACACGAACGCAGTGATGACTTAAAGTGGGTCAAAATGCCCGTCTGAAGCTTTTAGTAAACCAAAGTTCACCTAATCCACAAACCCGGTTTTCTGAAACGCGGGATAACGTAACGATTAACTAACCCAAGATTTACCCCTCGTTTCAAAAAGCGGGTAACAGAAAGAGAAAGAGAGATACATACGGAGATGCGACGCGCTTTGCTGATGTCGACGGCAGAACGAGCTCGCGATTGTCTCTCCAGTATGAAGTCACGCACGGTCTTGTTCAACACGTCGACCAGTCTCAGACCGGTGATGTTTACTCCGCCGTCAGAAAATGCCGCCAAGTCAAAGTCACTAATGCCCTGCAATGAACAACATAGACATAGAGAACGAAAGGTGAAAACGCAAAACAAAGAGAGTTTTTTTCGAAAATATTTTGCGAAAGTTTTTTTTGTATTTTTTACCGTTGCAAGGCAATCCAAAGCATTTGCAAAAATGACTTCGGCCTACTGATATATTAAAATACGAAATGCAAACTCTTAAGCCGTTAGACGGAACGTAACCATAACCCTAATTCTAACCCTAACCTTACCCCCACCATAACCCTAATCGAGTACAGCAATTTTTGGTTTTAAAAAATCATGAGTCCCGAAAAGTCAAAACTCAAAAATCATGGGACAATTTTCTAGCCTCATCGCCCACCCCATTATATGGCTTTGCAAAAGAGCATTTTTAAAACTATGCCATCTAATGCCAAATTACTTTGACGTTTATTATTCATTACTGTTACTATTAACTCTTATAATTATCACAACGAAGTGAGTGCAGAAGGTAATACTGACAAGACCGACAATGAAGTAATGATTGCGGACGTCACGTAAACCGGCGGCAATCTGCAACGACCATCATACCAAGACTCATGACTATGCTCACAACTCATAATACAAACGACTGTCAAATAATTACGCTCACCGTGGCAAGCTTAACGCATTCACTCTCGCTTCCTATGTAGTCGCAAGCCACGTCGTTTACCGGCTTGTCAATTAAATAAACCGATAGGAAGGTCCTAAGTAGGCCTAAACAACTGGCGTGGCGTAGTTGGTAGCGCGTTTCGGCTGAAACGAAGTTACTTTACGCCGAGCTCGGTTAGTACTGCGATGGGTGACTGCCTGCGGGCAGGTAAACCATCTCGGTGCGAAGCCTGCCAGCTAGGTCGACTCAGCCTTCTACCCTCCGTGGGACGGTAAAATAACTAGTAACTCATTTACATGAGTTACGGAAGGTGGGGACCTTGGTACAGCTGACTGGGGTTGCCTAGCCGGCCGCTGCGCCAGCCTGTGTCTGCAGGCTGCACGCGACGGCCGTGCGGCAGGCGGCTCTGGTTAATGACGAAAGCGCATTAGAGGCGTGTTTGCGACGATGCGCTATACAAATTGACGACCTTTACCTTTACCTTTTTACCTTTACGATATGTACGAACAAGCGACATCTTGAGGCAAACGAAAATCGTTCTGAGGAAGAAAACAGTGGATGCCAAAACTACTGAAACGTTAACGATTTAGCCAATAAAAGCTGCAATTTGATAAATTTATATACATGTAAAATGTAGCTTATTAGTTACCGTTTCAAACTCTGTCGCAAAAGTTGTTGCAAAAATTGATATTACCCGGATAGTCAATTAATCAAATCGTTTAGTCCACCACTCCAAAGAAATCATCAATAATCCTTTTCAAAACGTGATGCTTTGTTTTTCGGACACCCCATACAGATACACGTATGATACACGTGTAGCGACTGTAGCGTGTAGCCCCAGTACTACTAGCCTGTAGTTTGAGGAACTCCTCGCACTGTCTGGTGGGCAGGTCGACCAGGATGTGTTTGGTGGTGTCATCAAGGCGCCAGTCAATGGCTCGGTGCCTGTGTACAGTCAGATGGGCGTCCCGCGCGTCTCTGACTCGGTAGATGTGCTGACGAATGACGACACCTTCGTCTATCATTGCGTCCATCAACTGCTGCAGCCGCTCCAGACCTAACGTCACCACCAGCAGCAACAGCGGCAGCGTTTATTACGCTAAAGTCAGCAGTAACACACTCGACCACGTTTGTGCAGTCGAACGCCGACAGACAGACACAGATCGGCGACAGAAGCTTCGCTGTAGCTGGATCGCGATTGTACAATAGTCTACTAGTTGAATGAAGTCTTTATACCGTTTAAACGGTTGAAAAGACTACTAAAGACGTTCTGCTAGACCGTCATCAACAAAAACCTGTGCCGAAGATGGGGCTAATAAGGGGGAGGGTGTTTTCTCACGTCCACGGGTCTACAACTCTACATTGGCCATCCGATGGAAATGTCTGAACAAAACACAGCAACGCGACGTATAATGGTCTTCATTAGTCGTAGCACGTCGCTAGTCGCAGATGTTTCGCGGCACATTCAATCAAACTAACAAGTTCACGTGTATAGAGCTATAGCGCTAGCGTAAACTGGCTTGTCACTCTGAGTCTCTGTACCATAGGCGCTCGCAGCCAGGTAAAGAGAGACATTTGCACAAATTGCACCTATATCCTCTAGATTCTGACCTTAAAAATTGCGACAACATGCCGTCAGTTGTTAGTTTAAGTTTAATTCTTATTAGTGGCACCCACGGTGTTATCCGAGTCCATAGCCTGCATGTCAACCCGCAAAATTTGAAGGTACTCCTAAGGGCATGCACCTGAAAATTCACGTTTTAAACCACGCATTCGAAAAAAAATTAATTGGGAATTTGTATCAATTTTTTTATCTTTCACACTTTTGAAGGTTTGCTAAAAACGTTTCAATGTTTTGACTTGTTTTAACAACTGGCGAATGTTACGTTAATGCTAGTCAAGCTGAATAACGCTGTCAGGTTTGCAGAACCCACGAGCGGCGTTCATTTCTATCCAAGGCAGATAAGAGCTCACTATTTAGGGTTGGGGTCCCTGGAGTTAAGGGAGAAGATCTGAACATAGAAATCGTCAACCTACAGCAGCGGTTGGAATTAAACGAGATGAACGTCGTCGTGACTAAACGATATTTAGATGTTCTGATTGAAGTCGCAGGATTACAACTATGCGTCTAAGACCTTACAGTCGGAACATCGGTCTTCATATATATTCACTCGCCCACCCTTTACCCCTCTTTTTCTCCTCGGTGAAGATCCCGGTGGATTTCTTACACGCGGGATCGTCTGACGATGTGGTCGTAGATCATCAACGCTCATTGAGTGCGCTTGACGGCGCGACTATCGGAGCTCATTTGCGTCGACTTGATGGAGTCCACGACCCAATATTGCGACCACTCACACAGACTCGTAGCTCGTTTTAATTCCAACGTGGCATCATCGCCCTCGACGGCGATACATCAGGCGTGCCAGCCTGCCAGTCGATCAAAAGCTGAATGGTAGCAATTATCATAGTCAGCGGTGTCACCGAGACGATAAGGCTGAAATCAATCGGAAACTTCGATGCCCGAAAGTCCATCATCATCTCATGCAGATGGGTTTACCGCGGCTTAAATAATAAGCCCTATAAGCACTGTTTCTAGAAACAAGTCAGTAAAGTGTCAGATAAGTAGGTCCAAAACGGAGAAGTCTTGAGACGCTGCCTGAAGGCCACCTATAGTGACGTCAAAATCGCCTTTTGCAAAACTCACTGAAATATTTAACCCTGCAACGACCTCGATTATTAGTTTTTATGGCACAATGTGATCGCGATACTTCAAGCGGTTTACCAGATAAAGGCACGCGAAGTTTTCTTTACATCTCATCTTGTACGACCTTCATCTTAATTCCGTAACTTTCATAACCTAATCCGCTCGTCTGTAGCGAACGCAAAACAAATATTTTTTTTAAATTATTACTTACAAACAACGCCAATACGGCCTTTATGCAAGCTATGGGCTCAACTTCGTACAAATAAAATGCAAACTCAACAAAGGGAATTTCATTGTGCATGCACTTTTTATTTGTATATAAACTTTTTTAATTGTGCATGATTTGCTTTTTTAGTTTTATTGTACGTGAACGCATGTAAGCCTAGATGTTTTGTATCCTGTTGGATTTTGCTTTGTGTTGCGTACCGCGTACGTGTGCGGCTGTGTTGGTACTACGATTACGAACGATTACGAACTATCGTGTAGTAACTATAGCAACACGAACCTTCGTCGTTGCTGTAGAGGTACCAGATGTCGGTCCAGCCATAGTGACGAATGATGTCGACAACTGCTAGAGCGTAGAAAGGACGCACAAATATCTCAAACCCGTCACCTGTTTGTATGTACGCACAATGCAAAACCTCGAGCTAATGATTAGGGACTGCTTGAAAAAAACTGTTTTGTTTCTGTGTTCGACGATCAAGAAAAGTAGCGTTGCTAAAATATTTTTCTAGCACGACTTAATTGTTGTGTAATGATTGCAATATTTCACGACTTGTTAAAGGCACGACCGCCAGTCTTGTATCAATAAGGCAACGTTTCTATGGGCACCAGTATATAGGCAAATTGAATCGTGTCATCGTCCACTGACATGATACGGCGTCCCTGACTAACTTCACGGATTTTTGGACTGTTACGAGTTTTTCGCGCTCACGGTTTTCTTTTCGTTTTACTTTTTTCATTTTAAACGAGCAGTTTTAGCGCAGTACCGTATCCTGCCGTCATATAAAGGCGTTCACAATTACGTGCGATAAAATAAGGTAAAATATATGCAGACGGTTGTTTTCGACTGCGTTTTGAAATGGCGCAACAAACACCGTTGCAGAAAAATTGTATTCTATCGAAAAGGTTCGCATGACAACTTTTTGTTTCACGGCGGTTTTAGTTTATTTTGCTTCATTCCATTGTATCGCACACCTGCGAGCGCCATAATGAGAAGCTGATGCTGTGCATGTATAGGCCTACAGAACTGCTGCTTCCCTGGTACAGCAGCTGCACTGGGGACGTCGGGAGCGACTCCCAGGGCGGCTTGTAGTGACGGGACGGCCGGAGACAGCAATGCTCTGGACGTGTTGACCGCAACACGCGACATGACAACCGGCATTTGAAACGTCGAGCTGTAGGAGCGTACAGTGGCCAAGCTGGAGACCGTGTGGGTGACGAACATTGCGAATACCCCGCTCGACATTAGCTCGCAAACTGCACCACACGCACGGACACACGCACAGAGGTAATGAACAAAATAACAACCAACAAATCAACAAGATAGTAATTAGGCGCAATAATATATTTAATCACTATTCTATTTTATCTAGTCTTAAACACTTTTGAAAAGTTGTAAAAACTTCAAGCGTTGAAATACGCTTTTTTATTAAAAAAAGAGCAAGCAAGTAAAAACAAGTGAACTGTATGTAACATCAAACGCGTTCGATGTGCTAGTAAAACGAGAAGTAAAAATGTTTCAGAAAGGGTTTTAAAGTAGACAGTGTGTTTGTCTTGCTGTTAAAAAGTTTGTGAACGCGGAGAAAAAATGCACTCATTGTAGACTTTTCACTTGACCGCTGATCATTTTTGTGAGTAGTTATTTTTAACTGATTGATTGATTGACTGATGACGACGAGAGCAAAATATAGACATAGTCTCGACAGACACAATAGAAGCTGACGTTCGGTCAATAAGGACGACGCACGGAGACGATGACAGAATGACGCATGCAAAGCTGCACTGATGGAAGTTGCTACCGTTAATGACGCGGAGTTGACGCATGTCGTTACGTTCGACATTGCGAGCAATCGGCGTCGTGGGTGGAACGTCCGAGAAAACCCCGCACGGCAAATCCCCCTCGACGAAACCTTCTCCACTGGTGACACGTTTATTTAGTCGAAAATTTCACCGTGTTACTTAAGACCACGCTCACCTCGCATTCGTTTAGGCCTAATGTTTTCATAACTTAGGGCTGCAATCGTGCCCATGCATGATTAAGCAAACGCTCTGAAAGTAGCATGTCAAACCACTTTCTGGAGTGGAATAAGTTCGTACCCCGTACTCACTCACCCACTACAGTGTGTCTTTGGCGTGATGCTATTTCTGAATAAACTCATAGTCAGTCATAGACGGACAGTCGTTCCGAAGAAGGCAACAGCAGCTGCTAAACGTCAACAAACAAGAAAACCCAGCTGTCGATAGGGAAGACGCGCTGCAGCCTATACAGTTATTATTGCAGTACTGATCTTCAAGGTCATCCAAGGTCGACGATTTTTTCACATCTAAAAGAGCGTATGCAACTTCATATTAGTAATTAATAGTAATTTTGGCCCCATCTCTTACCGTTTTTGAGTTCAGTTCAGTTCAGGTCACGGCCAGTTTTTCGTTGAAAAAAAAAACATATTTTTTCTACCACCCTTCATTCAGTTTCAAATTTAAAAACGTTTCCCTTAAACTGCATTCCCAAATATTGTACACAAAAAGCTTTGGCAAAAAGCTAATTATTTTTGTCAAAAGTTTTCCTACGACTCAACGCTTAGCCACAATACATCCGTGGACAGACAGACAGACGACAGACAGACGACAACGATGCAAAAGACGCTGTACAGCATAACCGTAGCGCGTTAAAACTCTATTTAACTAAAGGTTGCAATTTGATAAATGTATGTAGCTATAACTTATTAGTGGTTTGTTCCATTTCAGCTTTCTAACAAGCAGACGTGGGTTCTGTCGCAAGGTTGTCTGTGATGGCGTCAACGCGGTGACGTAGCTTGCTACGTAATGTCAGGCGACTCGTTGATGGTGATTTTATTGCGCGCTCCGCTGACCTGATCAGCGCCACACGCCCGACCGTCGACTGGATTTACATGCGACCACTGGCAGCCAAGCCCTGCCTCCACTTCATCGCATTTTGTCGCAGACTTGTTCGACCAGAAGTCGTACAACATCGTGACATGTCAGGATGTCTAGCTGTACATCCTGTTGTGAGTAAGTAGGATTATTAATTTTCTACATTGCAAACAAATGTCAAATGTCACGATTCTGTTTGCGTGGTCTGTCACTAGCAGAACTGGTATGTATTCAGTTGGCATCTGAAGTCATTGTATAGCTGAGTAGTATTGTCACACGTGAGACAGCTGCGGACTGTTCTACGTACACGCGGCAAAATGTCGCCCGTTCAGCAAGTTGTGCAACAGATGAACAACGATTCGAAATGAAAAACCTCGAAAATATGCGATAAATTAAAATTAAACAGCCTACAAGTACAATAAAACATCGTTGTTTGCTTCATCGCAGTGTATGTAAAGTTTTTTTGTAAACTAATGCGATAAAATAAAACAAATTTTTAGCGCCAAATTTCGCCCTGCAATAAACAGTCAACGAAGTATATACAGCGACCGACTGCAGTTGTTTTATTTTATTTTTAGCCGAACGTACTTTAGTAACGGTCGAGCTGTTCTCATGGTTGTCGTCCGTCGTTTGTCTGTCGTCCGTCTCGGATGTATTGTGGCTAAACGGTGCGAGAAGAGCCCAGGTTGCTACTGATCATTGAGGAAGTCGCGTATTGGCTTTCAAATGAAATAAAAATTATCGACCTTAGGTGACCTTGAAGGTCACTGACAACCAGTACGATAGGCTATCCTAGCGACAGCTGGGCTTCTGGTATTTATCTCATTGCACATGGACAAAAGCCGTTAGTGGAGTTTAGGCTTAAACTGTCGCGGCTGCGAGGTTAAAAGCACAGACAGACAGTCAGACAGTCGAGGCTGCACGTCACGCGTCCATTCGTTCTGTCACTGGCACTAGCTGTCACAGCTGGCTGGCCGGTGCCATGTCTTTGATACGGCCTCGACAGCGGATCAGCCAGTCCCGAGTCCGAGGTTTTACTTGATGGCGTATATGTAGGTTTACATTCTCGCATGCACGCCGCCGCGCTCGTGACTTGCATCTCTAATACCAACTTACAGTCACAACCCCAGCCATCCATACAGCTATGCCTCTCTTTCTCACTCCATCCCTCTGTGTGAAGTAAGTAAGTAAGGAAAGAAGCTGTTTTTTATTAATCAGTTATTAATGATTATTAGTGATTTATTATAATGAATAATGCACATTATAAAAAGGCGAATAAAATGCTAGACAATAAAATGAAACCCGAACACAGCAAAGCAATTACGTAATCTCAGATGCTGCAAAAACAACAGCGCACGAACAATAAAATTATTTTTGTTAGTCGTGTCTACAAAAGGCAGCATGCCCTGATTTGCCTTTTCGGCCTCGTATTCGTAATCTTACTGATTCAGGAGGCTTTTCATTGGACGTGTAAACGTGCTTGTGTGATAAAGGCAAAAAATAATAAGTTTATTGATAGCAAATCTGGTGAAAAACAGTCTACTCTTGCTGCTAGAACAGCGATGTTACAGTCATAAAGTCAGACACCTGTACGTTTGCGTGTGTTCTCTGTTTCGCTTTATGTGCGTCCTTCTGTTTTTACAGCGTAGTCTTGATAAGCGTTCTGTCTACGCTGGCGCAATAAAGAATAAAAACGTCCCACTGTCGTAGCAAATGGATTGCGAGTGCGATGCGTTAATTTCTTCCCCTAAACGTTACGCCGGTGATAAATCTCAGAAATTTAGGGGGTTGTGTTTCTCTAGGTTAAATGCTAGGGTTGAATTGTATAGTTTTGCATATAAAACTCGTCGCAAAGCTGCAGAGCGTCGTCTGTCATATAGGATCAGACAGTATTATCTGCCACCGGACAGCGATACACGTGTCCGGCCATAACCCGCACCAAAAAGGCAGGTATTCGATTTACTGAGGTATGAGAGGCTAAGTTGACCTTGTTGTCGGTTTTACACCGAGATGGTTTACCTGTCCGCAGACAGCCATCTATCCAAGTACTACGTACTACTGATGATCTCGCGATTGTAAATCTAACGTCCGAGCAGTTGCACTACCAAACCAAATAATTAGGTTTAGGCTGCTAGCGATTCGAGGAGCAAAATCTCTCAGCTAATTAGTCGTGTATATATAATTACTAACTATCCAAATAACCCAGTTCATAACCCAGCGTCAACGTAACAAACGAATGAACGGACGGACGAGCTACAGTACTTACAGTGGCTGTACGACTTTTTGCATTGCGTACACTGCGCGGTATATTGATGTTGAAGAAACTAGAAGCTACACCGAACTCTCTGTTCCTGCTTAAACTTAACACTCATCCTTCTGCGGACAAATTTAAACCCTATATCTTTATGTGCGGCATAACTCGGTGTACATTCGTGTACATTCGTGAATAAGACTCGTAGTGCCTGTTCTCGTCGGCGTCCCCTGGTATTTGTTCAGCAGCCCGGCTCGCTGGCTGGCCGGCTCGTTCGTTCGCGGAAAGCGAGGGAAAACATAAAACTGCGGCGCCAGGTTTAGCGGCTAGAAGGTCGTCAGTCCAGGTGGCTTTGCGGCTGTCGCCACGGGTCACAAGTCAGCCAGCCACACAGACGCACGGCACCGGATTAAGTCGACCCACGGCACTCTCCATTCATTAGAAATTTATACAAGCTCCACTCACTCAGTACTGCAAAGCAGCGCCAGACACGAGTCGTATTTTACGGGAACGGACACAGTCTCTCCTGGGCATAATCTCCTGCACATTATCCTCATAATCCTCTCCTCCGAAGTCTCTTTTAACATACTGACGCAAAGTTCCCTGTCTGTAAGTACATCTATCTCCTAGAACTAAAGTCACCTTGCGTACGATCATTTATCGTTAGAGGACGATTACGTCGTGGATTCCGTATTTTGACATCTATGCATATGTTATTTCTGTTCACTGAAATTTATGTTACACTGTTTTGTGCCTGGTTATTTTCGACCAGGCCTATATATTTTTGGGCAAAACAACGTGAGGCCTACATCGAAGACTCGTCGATTCATTTACGCTCACTTGTTGACCTTTAGTTTAGAAAGCTTACGCTCGGAGCTTTTGCGCCGGCTTTTGTGAGGAGAATATCATGTGACGCGTTGAATGGGTTAACGCTGGTTTTAGCCAGTAGCTCTTAGTCCGCTCTGCTCTGGACGTATTAGACATAAAGAAAATCCGTGACTCGGTAAAGTAATGGCGACGGTGCGAGTATGGCGTGACACGGCGCATAAGGAAATTGCACTCGCGAGTCTAAATCAGCCGAGAACTAATCTCAGAGCAACACCGCAAGCTGCAGAGAGCAGCCCGTGCGTCGACATAACGTCGACACTATGATGACCAAACGAACACGTGTCAACGCATCGTCGTCGTCGTCGTCGTTATACTGGGCTCCTATCATAAACAGCAGCTGTAGCATGCACACACTGGCTCGCTATATCCCAGAACAAACTCTTCAGTTTGTTGTTGTGGATTTGCTATGGCGGTCACTCTAACTTTGTCGCAGAAATGACCTGACCAGCTATTGACGAGGGAGCGATGCGTCGCTTCAGTGTCCAATTGATTGTCGATTGAAAGCGTAGCAACGCTATGATCAATTAATCTGTCACATTTGTCGCCGAATTGCCAAAAAATGAAACAGAAGAAAACGAAATAGTTGATAAAGTTACGAATGCATTCGAACTAGGTCGGACCCGTGAGATCTAGTGCGCGCACTGACCACTATAGGCTATACTGAGGCTGCGCTGCGCTACTATAGGTATCGATGACATACTTAAACCTGACTGATGTGCTTATGGGAACTGCAGCGTGACTGGGCATTTATCAGAGCCGATTGGGTGTTGTAAATACGACATTATACTGGCGGCATTAATAGCGCATCGGCACAGCGTAGAAATGCTGATGGCAGCTATCCACCCTGAACCACGTAACGGCAAGGCACCTAGCAGGGCCGGATTTGAACCCGATTAGGCCATGTTAGGCTGTTCGGTAAAAATGTGGGAGCCCTCACATAGTTACATTTTCTCACATTAATGAACACAAACGTATCATGAGTACAGCGCTACAACTACTGAAATTGCAAGATTACAAAGTTTTGTTGTGAAAAGGTTGAGAGAGCGTAAGCTAGTATATAGTTCGTTATGGGAAATCTATCACATTGTCTGTGTTCACGTGTATTCCCGTAAAACATGCTTGCTTAAATTGATTTTTTTTTACATTTTTACATTTTCAGTTAGCTTCAGTAAAATTATTTTTTAAAATAATGGGGTACAAATTTTCTCGGCCCTTGGTGACCTTCTGTTGCTATGACAACCAAAAGCCCTTAACAACAAGCTTAGTGTGCCTGTAACACAGATAATAAATGTCTAAATGTGTTAAATACCATGGCTATAATAAGCTGTTTATACGTTATTAAGTACAAGGAATCCAACGGTGTATTTTTCACATGCTACGAAGCGTCACCTGCCACATGGGATCACACAGTGTTTGTTACCTGCTACCCGACACAGGTGAACGCGCCCCGCCTTAACCGCAGCCAAACAGACCAGGACGATTTACTTAACCCGAAGAGATGGAAGGCTGAGTCAATCTTGATGTTGGTTATATCAGTTCTGGTTTACCGGTCCGCAGACAGTCACACATCTGAATAGTAACTAGTAACCACTTGACAGCGACCCAACCGGAAGTCGAACTCACGACCTGGAGGTGGTCTTCTGACGCTCGGTGGAGCCCACATCAAGTCATCCGACGTCGTTCGTTTGCTGAAACTGCAGCTCACTGCAAACTTGCCGATGGACAAGCACGTTACTTCACTCGGTGCCAAGTGCTTTTTCCAGCTGCGACAACTACGCCGTATCCGACGTTCGTTAGATGACAACTGCATCTACTTGGAACGCTCTACCGAGCAGTCTCAAATGCAGTTTACGCTGTTTACCTAAGTCTAAAACATTATTACTTCTCGTTTTACTAGCACATCGATCGCGTTCGGGATTGTTACAGATAACGCGCTAGATAAGTTACTTATTTACTTACTTACTCTCTATCGTAAGTCCGACACCCGACAGTCATGCCACCACGCTACTTGATTTGAGATATGGCTTTCTGAATTCGGAAACCTCATGTAGACCAGCATGTGCGAGGCCCCTGTTTGCTCCGATCATGTTGAACATACCTAAATCCGCCTATGGCATAGCGACTTGAGTAGTGGCGAGTTACAGCGCCTGCATGGCGGATTAATGACTGTGATAAATCGACGACGAAACGATGCCATAACTTGGCGTTAAACGACACGGACGTCATTAACCGTGAACTAACTGTCAGTTACTGCAGTGCAATCGCTGTCCACCGCCCATAGCCTCAATCTTATGACTGCTTGGCTTGGCGACGCATACAAATCTGCGATAAAGCCGAAACCAAACCAAATCACGGTGGGACTGGCACGACACTGCTACAGTACTGTCTATACAGAGCTGTTGCATAATGACCGACGTCGGCGGCCCTGACCTAAGTGTATTAAATCACTGTCTGGAGTACGTATATTAAGTTTGCACTGTTCGCTTGTCCCATTCCGAACAGTGATTCGACATACACCGAAACACGCATTTTACGCTCATTATTCCAGCAGCCAATTTCTCGCAACGTTGTCGCCGACGTATAGGCTGCACAACAGGAGTCCGTGACCTGACGACGTAAAACCTGCAGCTATTCACAGACGCTTTCGTGGGTGGTCTAATGGGGTATGGCTGCAGGGCATCGCGCACTAGTAGCAGCAACTGAAAACAGCTCATTACTGACGAATTACGTCGCGGCTCGCACTCAGCATTCATCGTCCGACAGGCCGATCAATTCACACAATTCACGTTTATCGTCGGCCTGATCGCCGCCCCGGCCACCGCTGCTGCTGCCTTAAGTGCATCGTCAGTCGTCGTCGTCGACACGCTTTAATATGGAAAGAAATCTGAACCTTTCGACTCCTACTAAAAACGAAAAACGCTTTCAAGAGCCGGAAGCGCTAAGTTACAGGAACTTATATATAGGCCTATAGAAAATGCGGACGAATGATGCGAATAAAAATCCGCGTAAACCGAAAGCAAAAGTCTCTTTTATTCGTTAACTGAGAAATCATTTCACCCAGTAAATAAGTAAGCTGGTAAATAACTTATAAACTGTGATTAAACTTAAACGCGTTTGGTGTTCTAATAGAACAAGACGTAGAAATGTTTGAGTTGCTTGTTAGCAGGCGCTGTTTTTGTATTTTGCTTGTTTTTCGGTGATATGAACGTGTTGTTATAAGATGTACAGTTTACAGTTTTTAATTTTTTCAGTCTGTCGCTTACAGCAACATCAAAAACACAAGTTGCATATAAGACATCCGTAGCATGGCGGCTGCGCATAAAGTGTGAATAGCAAAAAATTTAATACAAATAATGCGGCAATTGCGAAGCAAAGACGAAATTATTACACAGCCTCTCACGGATACCTCAGCAAATATTCTGCGATCGACGGTGAGTGCGTAGTTTACTAAATCGCTTCTGAAAGGGTGAGTTTTAGGGAATATGTTACATTTGCCAAAATTTTCAAAGTAAAATTTCTGCCAAAACGTGTAACAAAAAATTGTTAGTATGAATCAGCCTTGCAAGTTGCATAAGAACACCACAATTCTGTTACCGTGTTCAGACGCTATTGAAAAAGTCTCGTAATTTCCATTCATTTTAACTGTTTGACGCGAATCTTCACTGGTCACATTATCTACCTATGAGCAATCGCAGTTTACTGATCGTGCTTTATATGTTGCAAATATTTGTAGCTTTGTTATGGGGCCGTTCTACAGGCCGCATTACACGTTATGTCCACTTGTTCGTATGTCTGTCCGTTTGTCTGTCTATACGGCCTCCTAACGCGAAAAAACGCAGAAAAACTAAAACTAAACCGATGTGCCAATTTTTAGCTTAGTGATTGTAAAGTCATGGATTAGAGTTAGGGTTAGTGTTGTGCAGTAGTGTGTAGCAATAGGCGAACGGCCACACAGTATGTCGGCACTGCGCAGAAATCTTTACTTGTTTTGTACGCCAACAAACGGCTGAGTGCTATAATCTTGGACTAACAGTCAAAAACACAAGTTGCATATAAGACATCCCTAGCATGGCGGCTGCGCATAAAGTGTGAATAGCAACAAATTTAATACAAATAATGCGGCAATTGCGGAGGAAAGACGAAATTATTACACAGCCTCTAACAGTCAAGTTTTCTATGATTTCTGAATAAAAACGCTGTAGATTTCGTCCCTGGAGCAAATGTATAGACGTAGACTAGAAGTCTGGCTATCTATCTATCTATTCATCAGTCTGCCTCCATCTATGTCTGTCTGTCAGTCTCTGCGTCAGCGTCTGTGTGTCTCTGTGGCACCGCTGATTGGTGCAGATTGACGTCATAACGACGTCATAGCCCCGACGTCGTCATCAGTCAACGACTAATTTTCACGCCCATCGATTGGTGCTACTTGCTTCATCTCCGCGTCAGCATCATCATCGGCAGCAGCAGCCGTCGCAACCATTAGGCCTACTGCACGCATCACACCGGAATTTGTATATTCTTGGTTTAAACTCTTGGCTGGAAGTTTAGCAAATAAACAACCAAGTGGACAATTTATGTTACACTGACATAGACCACGTATAGACCGAACTACGAGTAGGGCTAAAACGATTGCCTGGTTACGTCACGTTTTTCTTGTCCGTTCAGAATCACTAAAAGGTTACCAATTACATACAAGAATAACGTTCTGCACGATATGAGAAATTTGCCTTTAGAGTACAACATGGATATTTTAAGAAATGAACACTGTTTAGAACTACGTTAAAACCCCAGCGGTGCAGGGATGTCAAGATATATTGCGTCTCGTGCTTCGTAAGCAGTCACTCAGGCAGCGCCTCTCGTCTTTTCAGTGGAGGAGCGTGCGGCGAAAAAGAGAGATGATATACGGGTCGAAAGAGCACGGTGCCTAGGTCACGTACTCTGGGCAAGTAATGGGCTGTCTCAAAAGATCGATTTAAAACGCCACAGTCGCCGTTCCTCCGTGCAAATGGCGTAACGAGCCGCCCCGGGATAGAGAAACGTTTTGCGGTCCATTCTCCGGTTGGCAAAATCGTTTTCGCGGCATAAATAGACTATGGTCAGAAGTGTAGTAAGCGCGGGCGGGGGAGGGGCACCGTCCCGCACTTTTTAAGAAAAGAACGAGTTCCTCAATATTCTATTAAGATCAACATAAAATGTTACAAATATACAACAACTTTCAATGTATTATAATAATTTTGTCGCATCTTTGAAAATCAATTAAATTACCGTTTAAAAAACGTCAAACTAACGCAAGAATACAAGCAAAAATTTTCTGCGTCACACCACTGAGTTTTATGGCAGCGGTCCGCGCGCTTTTGTGCCTCCGATAGGCTACGGTGCCACACTGGACTTCGCTGTAGCTAGCTGTGAAATATTTCTAGATGTCAGCCGTAGGCTGATCGAATCGAGAACTGCTCTTCATTAGTTTACCTGCCACCGTTACACGGAACGGCTCACCCTTGACCCGTTCCATCCCACCCGAAGCTGCCCACTGCCGGATTAATCGGCTTAGATTAACAATCAGGCGTACAGGCAGACATATAGATAGACAGACAAAGACACAGTTAGACACGGGTACATAAACGAACAACGGGAGAGAAATTAGATTTTGCGTAATGCACATAAAGTGCCGGCCGTGAACGATTTATAAGGTTAGGACCGCCGCGAGCAGTTTCAACGATTGCTTTCAATCGAACCAAGTCCCTAAAAGCTTACAAGCATTAGGCTATATTGTGTTCTGCACTGCCACCGTACTCACTTTGCTATAGACAGTAGACCCAGCTAGATCTCTCTTTTTTTCTTGCCAAACGTAACCAACCATCGCTATTACATCGTAGCAGACTGAGCTGCCTGAATTTTATGACTGTTATAGCGATAGATCGCATTCTATAGCAGTAAACAGTTACACATAGGCTATCAAACATGCAAGCAACAAAAACTAGAGAAAAGCGACCAGAGATATTAAGTCCACAAACGATAACAGCCTATGTCTGCCCCTCTGGCGAACACAATGAAATCACTCACTTGATACATGAAGCACACCGCAGTTGGCACCCGTCTAAGGAAAAATCAAAATGACCAAAATGCGACCATGACTTTTTGAGAAATTTAAAGGACAAAACAAACCGGCAGGCGCACGTACAAAGACACAAAGGAACAGGCCCGAATACATAAACCTTCTTGTTCGGCGTCGGCTATAGCTACGTAATGACGTTAAGCAGTAAGTAAATCTAATTTGTCGGCAGTATATTGAGTATAGCGAGACGTACATGCGGATCCGACGGCGTAGCTGTCATCTGCATCGAGGCGAGCTGTCAAGACGCTCAGCTTGTACGTCGACGATTTGCGGTTCAAGTTTTCTACCTGGTAGTTGAACGCCTCAGACGCTTCGTCGTCACCGTAATCCACGATGGCTCCTACTCACATACAAAAATAACAGTGATAGTGGTAATAACATAAACAATAGCTAGAAGCAATCAGAAACCTCAAACCTCCGTTCTACGAAGAACAATGCTGCATGTTGGTAAATACAGCTGCTATTTACATGCATGTATCTGTCAAAAAGTTGCCGGATCTTTATTATCATTCAGACACTCTGGATCTATATACGCAATTCGTATTTCCACCAAAATTTGAATGCTCATCCTTTCTGTAAAATTTCGTGCAAATTTGCAATAAATGCAGACATATACACAGCAAAATGTCAGTTCAGTCTCTATCGGAACACTGGCAGCGATGTAGATGTCTGCACGCCCTGTGGCTGCAGGCTGTTCCATCAGACAGACAACCGGTGCGGCGAAAGAACGGTCGCTGACAGTCACACGTTGAGTACGACGCCGACGAGCGCCGAGGTAGTTGCTTTAAACTGTTTTATTCTATTTTGGGCCGACCGTTAGGTCTAGTTTTTGGCACGATGTGTTGTCTCTCTGTCGTCGTCGTCGTCGTCGTCTGTCTGTCTGTTTGTAACGCATGTATTATGGCTAAACTGTACGTCGTAAAGGGTCGGCCATAATACTTTCTCTTTTTTGTAGTTGTGTAGTTTTTTGTAGTTCAGTGTTTATGTTTTACTATGGGCTTAGTGCCTTCAATAAAAGTGATTGATTGATTGATTGATTGATTGAATACCGTGAATATTTCGATGACGAGTTCTTATATGCTGTCAATCGTAACTATGTCGCTATCTGCAACGGTTTGGCCGCAATTTTGAATACAAAATTGCTGTCTGCAAAAGATTACACACGTGCGCCAAATTACCGTATCGTATATTATTGTTGATTGTAGCGTTCGATATAGCAACGTCACCGTAGCGTATATGAAACTGTACTCAATCTGCGCGACCAAAGGTCTTCGGATACAGGCGATACGGTTGGCCCACCCTAGCGACAGCTGGGCTTCTTCCATTTTATCCTATACGTGCGAGAGCCCTGAGCGAACACATAAACTGGCAACAGTTAAGGAGGCAAGCTTAGAGTGGCTTTATGATACCGACCTATCGGTATAGTGTCGGTGACTGCCGGTGTGGCAGTGTTTAGACAGACCAGCAGAGGCAGAAGCACGATGACCAGCAGACGAACTGATGACGACAGCATGATAACCGGATGTAACGTCACGCGCACCTGCACAACAGTAATAAATGCGCCACAGTTGTTACTGTCTGTCTACGAATAAACAGAAGTGACGCAGTAGAACATGTGTGTTCATTGTTGACTAGTTTGATCAGTCTGTCATGTAGTTGGTATTCTAGTAGTGTTACTTTATATTTTAATTAACTTCATAATACCTATTTGCTATTTAGTTCAAGTGTCACCAACTACCAATCTTTCTATGAGACATCTATCTTGTAACTCATCTAAGCTTGGCTTGATCCTGACAATCTGGGAATTAGTCTCAGAAGGTAGCCTAACGGGTTCGTATCCAGTTTTCACATCTAATGTCA
>Ga0056128_1000728_pt1 | contig 32201 bp, 28 predicted proteins | sample WorMetLIZISLAND2_FD_71113 | JGI IMG/M metagenome (GOLD analysis project Ga0056128, IMG submission 71113) | Marine gutless worms symbiont microbial communities from Max Planck institute for Marine Microbiology, Germany - Olavius geniculatus... ...
CAGAAGTTGCCCCCGCTATTGTACCCCTGACCCCCGGCCGGTTTTCCGCAGCCCGGGTGTGCCTGGCGCATGTGGTAAGTCACCGGATGGGGAAATTCCTCCCCGCAGAGCTCACACAACACCTCAAAGTCCTTGTCCGCGGCCGAGACCTTCGCTAACAGCTGATCGGCTGCCGCTCCGAAAAGGTTGCCACGCAGTGCAGCAGGCGGCGGCGGCAGTACCCCCGAAGGACCAGCCAACTTCGCTCCATGACCCGACTTCTTCACTGGCACCGAAACTTTACCACTGTCGCCATGGTCTTCCTTCCACGATCGGACTTTAAACTTAGCGACGGTTTTGGTCGTGGCCTCGGCGGTTGACCGCGAACCCGGGCCGGTCATGATTTGGTTCTCGGCGATCTTTTTCGACGTGGACTTGCACAGTTCATCCCAGAAGAGGACCAAATAGCTCAGCGTCCTTGGTAGACTGGTAGTTTTCTCAGCGGCGAGACTGCCAAGGTCAGTGGTGGTGCTGGTAGTGGTTTCATATCCTCTGGTGGTTGAACTCTCCGAGACACGACGTCGCTCCCTCTTTCCAGACCCCGGAGAAGCTCCCCCCACTGGTTTACCAATGACGTCATGCATGGAGGAGGTGGTAGGTATGCCAGTTGAAGCTGTTGATGATGTGGATTTGCTGCTGATGGCCCTTGCAGCATCGTATTCATGCATAGCTGCTTCATTCAGGTTCAATGAATCCTTGCACCTGAGCCAAACATACCATTCGAATTTCAGTTCCATATTCCTCAGACAAAAAGATTTCTACACAGACAGCGAGGTCCAATGCATGGAAGCTCATCGCCATTTTCGGCGGTTTCAGCAGGTGAGAGTTAGACCCAACCAAGCTAGCATACAACACACGTCAACCAGATGCACAGCTCTATCAACAGCCAGCACCTTTTACCGACCGGGTCACTCAAAACCATGACAGAAAAACACGCCATTTCCTTCCTAGCAATGGCTGTAACTGCGCAAGTGCTCATTTTGCCAACCCACGGATGGACGGCCAGGATGAGTTGGCCTGGGCGGAACGCAGCCTGAGTGGCTTGGTTGAATACGAAAATGGTATGATTAAGTATGAAAGCCTTATTACTCAGTGCAACATTGAATCTCTTTTTGCAGCGATAAGTCCGATGCATAGCAGTTACATAGACCAAAAAGCAGCATACTACAGTTGAAGCAAACTGCTACTGGTCAGTACAGACATTTGGCGTTATCACAAAATTAAATTAATTGTGCAGCAGCATACATGTCAGAAGTGGTTGTCGTCTTCTGACTCGGATCTGACGCCGTACCCAAAGCCTGCCTTTGCCCAGTCAAGTCCTTCGGCAAGTCTTTGGGTAAAGTCGGATTGAACTTGAGGAAGGAGGCGCATGCCATGGCATCATGGACGATTCCCTCGTGCCACAAGAATGCCGCGTAGACAGCTCGCATGCACAGAGCAACAGACGGCAGCAGTGCCTTGCGATCTGTTGCACCGCCACGTGATGTTGTGTGTCGAACTGCGTCACCACCCCGAGAGGCAGAAGTATTATCAGTGCGAGGCACTCGACCTGGGTGGACAATGATGTTTGATGAGGGTAAAGATTTGGCTGGTGACAAGCCGCGATCACGTTTTGGCCGACGACTGCGCTCCCTACGCTGAAGCTTCGATGACGATGACCTTTACACAGAATGAAATCACTACAACAACTGATGCTATTGCAACAACTACAACTATTAACAACAACAACTACTACTACTACTATCCCCGATTACGTTTTGACTGCCGACTGCACTTCCTACGATAATAACCTTTGCACACAGTAACAACTACAACTATGAGACTTGATACTACTACAACACAACTACTACTACTATTATTACTACTACTAAACAAGCACCTATGACCACCTTTTGACCAATGACTGCACTCCCTATGCTACAGCTTGGACGACGATGACCTTTGTACATAGCAATAACTACAACTATAACTACAACAACAACGATGACAACAACAACAACAACAACAACAACAACAACTACTACTACTACTACTACTTCAACTGCTATGCGGTTAGTCCAGATCATGTTCTGAGTTTTGACTATGCCCCCTACGCTGCAGCTTGGATGATCGACAGATGTTGCTTCATACTGCAGCATCAAAACAACACTACTGGGTTATTATCAGTTAGTTACTACTTGGATGGGTGACTGCCTGCAGACAGGTAAACTATCTTAGTCTATAACGAACACCAAGGTCAACTCAGCCTTCCATCCCTCCAGGATGTAGGTTAATCAAGTACCAAACTGTCTGGCTGGGATTAAGTTCACCTGTGTCAGGTGGCAGGCAACACTGTGTGATCCCATATGGCAGGTGACGCTCCATAGCTATGTGATGAGTTTCGTATTAAAAGAGCTCTATACATCACTTGCACCTTTATCTTTACAACAAATGATACTACATTTATAACTACAAGTGCTATGAGGCCACGACCACGTTTTGACTCTCTATGCTTAGACAATCACTTTATTGCATAGCATAATACACCGTGGGCCATAAAAAACGTGCCACTTTACTTTCATCCATATCTTCGCCAATTATTGACCAATTTTCAAAATTATTTCACTGGCACACTCTGCAGACAATTTGCAATACAGTGAGTATAATACATCCCACCACACGGTAAATGCATTTCTATACTACCTTGTGAAATATAAATGTAAGCAAAAACTAATGATAATAATAAAAATTTAGGTAAATGAAAAAAAACGTTTCAGACCAACATTGCGATGTATGATTCTTATGACACTAAACTATGTTATACCCACACAGTCTAGTGACCATTCACAGCAATGTTGGTCTGAAGTTTTTTTTCAATTTTACTAAAAAGTTTGTTTTTTATTATCGTTATGTAGGCATATTTCATTGATATTTTACAAGGTAGGGTAGAGACACATTTATGGTGTGGTGGGATCTATAATAATCACATTATCACAAATTATCTGCAGAGTGTGCCAGTAAAAGTATTTTGAAAATCGGTCAATAATTGGTGAAGATATGGACAAAAGTAAAGTGACACGTTTTTGGCCCACCCTGTACATTCCTCCAGGCATGCACAAAGCGATGGAAATAAACTGAAAAAAAAATGAACCAAAATCTAATACAACAAACGTTCAGTTATTTAGACACTACCAACGATAGACCTACTGCTGTCTCGGTGCGTTTCTGACAGCTGGTAGCGAAACAACTGACAAAATTGACATCAGCATGCATTTTTCACATAATAACCACCATTGTTAGTTTTAATCAGAATAAACAATTAATTAATTGTTAACTCCTATAGAGTTAACTCTTTAAAATTTGTAATCGTTTCCCATTCTATAGTTAAGACAAAGTATGTGTTGCTTTTTGTGTTTTTTTATCGTCGTTTCTTTTCTTTTTCTTTTTTTCTGTACTTCGTGTACGATGAAATAATAAATATATAGGTTTCAATATGGTCTACGATGGCATGCGAGCATACATACACACACACAAGTTCTGGCTAGACGCATGCCTGATTCACAAACACGAGACGCTATCAGTTGCCATGCTTAAGCGGAATGAGATTATAACACTCCAGACTGCAGTGAGTGATAAGAGCAATTTTTCCAATTTCCAACATGTGGCAGGGCAGCAATACCACCCCGTAGGCTTAAGCCACGACATGGGCTCATCAGCCATCCCCAACAAAACACTAGTTACAATTAAATACTTCTGGGAATCTGTGAGACTTTCTAATAAATCTCACTGTATCCCCAACTGTTGCATTAGAGTGACAGGAGCAATAAGTGGGTCACGAAATGATAAATTAACCGACAGAACGTACTCTTTGACTGGAGATGCACGAAATGGTTCCGGGCGCGTAATGGTTTGGATGAGTGGAAAACGAACTGGAGATGAGGATGCGGCCCTGTGAACAACAGCAGCAGCAGCAGCAGCATCTGGCCGCCTTGGACTCACACTGGTACTCCGAGATACCCTGCAAACATCGGAATCTCCAATAGGTCGCATGATTTCATCATATTACAACCTTTGTGGAGATTGTTTTGATGTTTTGGCAACTGCTGCTGCCCTTGTTGGAACAACAAACAAGAAGCCCAGCTGTCACTAAGACAGCCGACTGTACTGGTTGTCAGTCACCTTCAATGTCATCCAAGGTCGATGATTCCATCTTATCTGACGTAGCGTACGACACCTCCTATTAGTGATTAATAGTAACCTTGGCCCTATCTCTCACCGTTTTCAACATATGGCCAGTTTTCCATTGAATTTCCTACCCCCCATCCATTTAATCCCCAATTTGAAAATGTCCCCTTGCAATAGATCAATGAAGTTTTACATACCCGAGTTTAAGGCACATGGCTAATTATTCGTGTAAAAAGTTTTCCCCTATGACCTACCACTTATCCACAATACATCCATTACAGATGGATGGACGAACAAACAGACGGACTACCGATGGACGACAACTCGTACAAATAGCTCAACGGTTACTTAAGTATGGTCGGCTAAAACAGCATTCAAGTTTCATTAAGCCATTTCATAGCCACTTCAAAGACTGATGTTACAGGCCTAAAACAGCGAAACAGCCTTCCAATTCATGTGAGACATACCAACACTGACTAATATAAACAGTTTAAATGACTGCTAGTAACATTTTTGTTCAGGTGTTGAAAACATAGCTTTTGTACGCTTATTTTTTTCTGAATAATATTTCATCGTAAGATGCATTTAATTTTGGGGGATTTTTTGTTAAGTATGATGTTTCCTACAAATTTTGTTAAGTTCAACATGCGAATTTCTGTACAGTAGGCCCATGGTTTATCACACATGATTTCCGTGTTGAATGAACAAAATAAACTGCCGGATTTTACCGAGAATTCTACAGTGAATGAGCATCATATCATACGTTGTTGCTGTTGCTGAGACTGTGGTAGGCCTCAAGCTGGGTGCCATGGTAACAGTTGCCATGGTGATGGCCTGCGTACTGACGACGTCACCGCTGACACTCACGGACACACCATGACCTTCAACTTGACCTTCAGGTTCTCCTTCACTTTGTCCACCATGACCTTGACCTTGGGCTGCAGGTGACTCAACACGGACCTCTGTGTTAGCACAGACAACGAACACAAGTGTCGTTATCCACTATCAGTTTATCACACAAATCTAACAATTCTAACAAACGTAAGTATCAGATACTTCTAGCCTCATATTTGTAGTTTGGCAGTGTAAACTGATGTATGTCTGAGGGCTAAGGAAACTAAGATCTGTTCCGCCCTCCTCACTTTCTCCCCCACCCCCATCCTCCAACGGACAGCATTCTGACATTAATGTCTGTCTGGAGGATAACAGGGACGATTATTAGAACTGCCATGCTTGTTACATAAGAATGCTTAAAAGAGGCAGTTCTTACAATTTTAGGCTTAGATCAATTTTGTTTTTTTTTCTGTAAAGGTTGGCTTATATGAGTCAGAGGCAGGAACAGAAGCACTCTACAATCTCGGAAGTGGCAGCCGATTGGCATGAGCTAATGATTACCACAGCACACTATGCGGCCATCCATAGTCCATGTCAGGGACCCACGATGCAGCCAGCAGACATACCACCGCCCCAATCAGCCACATTAGGTCCTTACCCTGTAGCCCGTAAGCTACTACTCATTTCCGCTCCCACGGCTTTGTTTTTAGTAGACTGCTAAAGGTAAGAGGAGGACTAGTGGACTTAAGCACACTGAAAGTAAAAGTGAAAGGTTGCTAGGAATAGCCCGTGACTTGCAAATGGCCAATGGCCCGTGGTGAGACTTGAACTACAACTTGAAAGAAAAGAGCTACATACTCTAACAACCAAACCACTGGCATCAAAATCTGATAGGACCAAACTTAAGATTCATTTGTTCTCCTCCTCCTTTCCACTATTGACTGTAAAGTGACTGTGGTGCTATAGGCATTTTTTCACTCTAAATTTTATTGTGTTGTATTGTAACTACTATACAGTATGCTACTACCTGAAAACCTGAAAACTAGTAAAATTACCCGAACCTGTAGAAGAGCTAGTGCTACATCAAGCTGTCTTCTTGTACGTGTGTGCCACATGCTACCTGTTGTTGACGTTATCTGGGACATGTTACCTGAAACAGGTGAATAATGAGTTACCTGTACAAGGGCTGTTGCTACGTGAAGCTGTCTTTTTAGGAGTGCCTGGAGGTGATCTTGGTGGAGTTATTCCATTGCCATTCACCCTACTCTCACCTGCACAACAGTCATCATAAATATACACCTATTCGCCAACCACACAGTGAAAGCAGACACTAATTAAAAGCATTCTGGCCACACCAAGGTCTGCCACCTTGTTGCAATGGTGGGGCGTAGTCCTCCGAAGACCCAGAAGATTTCTAGAATCCATAAGAGAAGAGCCAACCAAGTGCAGACCGACTCTCTTCTGAGCAGATATATGTTACACATAACCAGTGTCTAATGTGCTGGCTGAGCTTCGGGTTTAATGCCGATTTCAGCTTCACAGTTGTCCACAACTTCACAGTTGTTTACTGTAACCTTTGGTTATATTCGGGGATGCACATTGGGCTGATGCACATTGGGCTGAAATGATACGGGCAGATTAACAGCTTGCCCACTTCAAAGGTAATGTAAAATGAGGTAAGGTAAAAGCATTCTGAAAGCACAAACCAATATGACAGCACTTTGCTGTGGGCTGTCAATACAAAAACTGCAATAACGAACAGATAAGCCCCATAAACAATTCTGAAACTCAAAATCGAGACTGTAATAATAGATATAGTCATCAAAACTTAATGGACTGTTCGCTGCACCATGCTTCGGCCCTCAGAAAAATGTCACCAAAATCTGACAACTTTCTAAGTAATCTTACACATAATTATAACAACAGTAATAATAATATTAATAATATGTTTATAGTGCTGCTGTCAGGTCGTGACTTCAGAGGCACTGAATCTTCTGGAAAGATAAACAGCATGCTGTGGTAAATACATAAGCTCATATGATGTAGCCAGAAATTGTTGAAGAGGTACAGAATTACAAGGAGGTATCACAAATTGCCAAATACTCATTCCAACATTATTGTCACTCCATAAAAGATTGACTTGGCCTGATTTTAAAAGTTAATACACTGATATGACACCGATCGTTATGCCCCTGGTCAGTGGCTTCAATCCCCCGAATTCCGACACAGCCCGGCCACCAAACGGTTTGCGGTGCATTATGAGCTAAAACAGCATTTCTGGTGATAGCAATTTTGCATAAAACCTTAACAAAACTTCCTCCACCCTGCTATTTTTCACAGGTGAGCTAAGCAGATATAACTGTAGACAGAACTAAAAAATTAGGGCAAAGCCCAACGTGAGTCCACCTAAAGCTGTAAGTCCAACTGGGGGTAAATTCAGGGGATTGAAATTCCCACCTTTGAAAAGCCATGTGGCCTGAACTCAAATGCATTAGCATACACAAAATGCACACTGTCGACTCAAATGAGACAAAAAATCTAAAAATCAGAAGCAGAAGTGATCTTACCGAGAACTTTGACAAGTTCTTTGACCGAGACACCCTGCAGCTCTGGCGGCAAGCCGGGAATCTGGAAGCGGATCAAAGCATCAGCACCACTTGCTGCTGCATCGTCCTCCGGCCGAGCGACCACATCCGCTGCACCTCGACCGACTGGAGACGATCGCCGTGGCGACCGGTACGGCGAAGCCTCACGACGCAGACTCGCGCTTCTTGCTTTGCCCAACGGATCAGGAACAGATGACTTTGCACTGGGCTTAGACCACCTCACGGAATCACCTACAGTAGACACAGCATCACTTACACCACCCACCGAAGAGAATCAATGCACTTTGTGCTTTATCCAACAGATCAGGCACCAACGACTTGGCGCCGACTTAGACTACCCTGAAAAATCACCTACTTATGGGTAAACATAGCACTGCTTAAACGTCCATCTAGACAAAACACATCCAGCTGCTTTGGATCCGCCATTCCAATGGTCATCCACCATTCCGACGTTTTACCAAAAAACTATTCTAGACGATGATGAAACCATAACTTATTAAACTTTAACCTATAACTCTAACACAAATTGCTATTTAGTTGTCCATCTCACCCAACGTTTGTTTCTGCACTACCTAGAAAAATCAGATCAAGCGAAATATGTGTTGAAATAAACAGAAAAACCTGAAAAAAACATCCCCAACATTATTGATCAAAAATTGAAGAAAAGTTAGCAAATTTTAATAATTTTTGGTGGAAATATTTCTGACACTACTGGATATTAAATACGTGTTTTAGTTTCCACCTCACTTAACGTCTGCTTTTGCACTACCTGGGGAAATCAGACCAAGCATAATACGTGTTAAAATGAATAAAAAAATGTCAATAAATTCCATCTATCCTAATCTGTGGGCTCCAACAGCCGGTGTATTACAAGGTTTGACTGTCTTGCAGCAGTGTGTCTACCAGATGAAGTTTAAGAATGTTTGTGAAGTCAAGAAGCGACTGGTACAGCCTGGATTGGTCTGGAGCAGAAATTTATCGATACTGCTCTCAGTGAACGGAGAAAGCGTCTCCTTGCCTGTGTTCGCATAGTAGACAAACTCTTCAAGCAATTTTACTGCAGGCAGTTGAAAAATGGACAGCTGGATGAATTGTCAGCCATAGTGTCAGAAATGTAAACAAAATGTGTTTTTACACGTTATGTTAATTAAGCAGTCATATTGCATTGGATAAAAAAGTGATATTTCGCTGGTTGCATTTTCCCCAGGTAGTGCAGAAACAAACGTTGGGTGAGATGGGCAACTGAATAGTCGTTTGATGGCAAGTTGTGTCAGAAATATTCTTGCCAAAAATTATTAAAATCTGATAATTGGTTTTCAAGTTACAGTCGATAATGTCTCGGGTGTTTTTTTGAGACACAGTGCAAAAGTAAGGAAACGAGGGATAAGCGAGGGGGGTTGGACCGGTATGTCTCAAGATCTCTCTCAGGTGACGCTCACAAGAATGCAAAGAAAAACAGAAGAACAAACCGAATTGCTGAAGGCAATCGGGCGACAGAGCATCAGCTGCCACAACCAGTTGACCAGCATCAGTCGCTAACACTCCACCACCAGCTGACGATGGGTCTCTAGTACTGGCAGAGGCTTCCTCAACTGGGACCGGCTCTTCGCCCGGACCAGCTTCAGCAGCGGCGATGGGAGCAGCACGACTTACAAGTATTCCTGGTGGTAATCCACTAACTTCAACGGTGCCTGCAAACTCTGTCAAACAACAAGTTGAGAAGCAAATTAACACTAAATTTAATTTAATCCACTAAAAATTTGGGGCAGGGCCCAACATGAGGTCACTCATCACTGTAAGTTTGATTGCGGAGTCTTGGTCTATGGCTGTTTATTTGTCAAACCATTGATAAAAATGTCGCAAATGCCCCTCCCTCCAAAACCCCTCAATGGATCTCTTGGAAATTTGGCCTCAATTCCTTCCAGGTAGGGGTCATCCTTCCTGCCAATTTTTATCACGGTCTGCTGTCTGGTTTCAAAAAAAGTTGAAAACAAAGAACACAAATTTTAAAAAAATTTTAAAAATCCAAAAGTAGAAAAACAAAGTGAAAACACACGACTTTCCGTTACTGCCTAAAGCAGCCTAAAAATATTGATATAGCACCAACAATTGTCGCATCGTTATTGCGAATCAAGAGTGCTGTGCAGGTGCTGACCAGTCCTATCACCATCAGCATCATCGTCATATATTCGTTTAATGTAAAGTTGACAAGCGCAACTTTTAACAATGCAAGCACAAGATACATAATAAATCTAAATCTTAAAAAAACATGCAAACGGAAACATCTCATAGTTTGTCCAAAAGCTAAAAACAATTTTAACGAAACTTACATTAAAAAAACTATGGTGCAATAGTCAAACAATTCGGTGCTGAGCCTAGATTTAAAAGCGGATAGAGTACTATCAGCTCTACACTACAAGACACATTGTTTTATTTTACTAACTAATTCGCCACTAAGTCCAGTAAAACACCAAGTGTGGATAAGAATGCTAAATACGCCAGTGACAGCAAAACTCCACCCACCAGGGGGCAGACTGGTGACGGTGAACGGCGAAAACGTCGGGGTTCTTGATGCCTTCGTGAAATCGAAACCCTTCGCGGCGAGGGGACGTGGCTGAGTGGTGAACGCCAACGGCTGACTACCAGTGGACGGTGGGTCTGCGGACTCAGACTGAGCTCGAAGGAAGACGTCACCGTCAGAACTACGAACCAGACACCAGGCCTCACCGGATTGGTCATGGCAATAGCTCTGGATGCTCGCTGCATCCAATGATATCCACACGCCCTCGTCTGTTGTCACCTACATAGACAACGGAATACAATGCCACAAACTAACTGCAAAAGAATAAAGACTATCAACAAAGGCACTAGTCATGACAATAGCTCTATATTTTTACATTATGCACAAAGACCTAGTATACCAAAGTGTTTGGGGGTGACCACTGTAGCTATTGTTTGCTTTGGCAGCTGTAGCTGACATTTGTCACTTTGACTGCCAACAGACGATACATTGTTGACATAAAACTTCGTCAGAATCAGATGTTTGTGGAGTTATGCCAATGTACAGTAACAGAGGGGGTTTACTTGTGTAACGCCATATTGCTAACAGATATATTTTGTTATCGATATTCAACTATTAATAACTCCGCTATAAAATAATACTTTTCAACTAAATTTGATGATCTCTTTAGCAATTTATTTGCGACTAAGTGTACAAAATTTATTTCAGAGTCTTTTAGATTCGACATTTCTGTTGTACGATGTCTACTCTAGTTTTAAACCAAAACTCAGTTAAAAACCTAATTAATGCAATATTTAAAGTGACCATTAAATCCGGTTTTAAGTAGGGCGTTTAAACCGGACGCTTCTACTGAAACCAAAGTTAAAACCGAACATAATACCAAACTTCGGTTGGAAACCAAACTTAATCTGAACAATCCAGTTTCAAACCTGATCTCCGTAATGCATCGAGATAGGCGTTTCTTCTGAAAGACTAGTCTTTAGGTTTGGTTTAAAACCAAAACCACTTTAACTTTAGATTTAGCGAAAACAAGATGGCATTTGTTTGCTATTGCTGCCGGCGTTCTAGGGCCCAATCGCCTACGACGTGCGCCTAATGTACAGCGTGAATCATGTTTATCTGACGAAGATGAGTTTCTTTCAACGCATCTGAGTGCTAGACAGATTCACCAGCTAGCCTTGGAATACATCCAATAGCGTGGGTACCAAGGAAGTAGGTTTTTGATTTAAAACTTAAGTTTAAAACCGAGTTTAAAACTGAAGTTAATCTGAGCATTGGTTTAAAACCATACCTTAAGAGTCCAGATTAAGGTTTGGTTTAAAACTATAGTTTAAAACTTAGATCTAAGCAAAATTTAAAGTCACCCAGTGTATATACCTCACGAGTAGCTGAGAGCTGGTTGCCAATGACAACCATGCCTACAGCGGTGGAGTCTAGATCAGTCGCAACCCGGATGTTGTGACCAGACGAACCACACTTCACTGTTGTATAGGCACATGGGAAACCTGCCGACAACGACAACATCAGTATCAACAATATCATCAGAATACATCGCAACAATCACCGTCATTAACATTAACCAATTTCTCGTAGACACGTCTCAACTACTGTAACTTGGTGTCTACCACTGAGTACACTAGAACCACGATAACTGACACAGTGCAAAATATGATCGCTCCACTATTAAGTGAACGGCCCTTATTCACAAACAAACAAAAAATTACGTATAGCAGCAGCAAAAAACGTACGATGCAACAGCCTGCATTGCTGTGTGACAACTGAAACTATGGTAAATCCATCGAGTATGATCTACAGACCGTTCCTAGCAGGTGCACTGATATGCTGTCTTGCAAGCAGTGCAGACGGCGGAGGTGGATGTCTATCATTGGATGTAGCATCTCCGCCGTGATCATCGCTGGCTGCCGGGACTCTGTCTGGCACCGGAAACAGCAAAGTCTTAGCAATGTGCTGATTATACTGCAGAGCCCAGCCTTCGGTGAAGCCGTTCAGCGGTCGACAGAACTCACGAATTGACTCGGCCGTCAAACGCAGCCAGAGACCGTCGGCGTTCTGAACCTAAACACATACAAAAAACATAGATATATACACAGAAATAGACAAACGTAGACACAAAGAAAGTGTAAACCCTTCGCTTAAGCCATTTGCAAATTAACTCTATGGTTATACACAACCACACACCATCAGCATTCTGCACTAGAACACAAAATATGACATTTGCCAATGCTTGAATGGTTAACCGAAAAGCAGATACGACAACCAATCACGGACAGTTAGGTAAGCACTAATAAGAACCATAGCAGCACAAATGTGTGAAAGAAAAAAATATGTAAAGAAAAGACAAAAACAGAAACAAAGACAGAGACGAGAAAGACATAAAGATAGATACACAAAAACAGAGAGAGTGGTGTACCTCAGAGGTGAAAGAGATGACGCCTTCGGGTGGAATGACTCCAATCTGTTCACTCTGTAGTGATGGGTGAAGTCGAACTCGCAGCCCAGCACTGTGTGTAGCCACGAACTTACGCAGCTGAACAGTTCAACACATTCATTCATACAGCGATAATACATGCATATGGCACGTGGAGAAACTGGGGCTAAATATCAGATGTAGTAATTAGCTTTTCACCCGCTAAAAAACTATTAAAAATAATCTGAAAAGCTAAAATCCTCTCTGCTCCACTCTGAGATAACATGATTGCGAACTGCAAATTCAGGACGTAACAAACTGTGCAAAAAATCTGTCAAAATCCGTTCATGATGTTGAGGACAATCTTGTAGACAGACAAACAAAAAGGCCGACAGAGGAAAAACATTACCTCCTTTCTTTGACGTAGGTAGTTGATCACTCATAACTTGGGGTTTTTTCAGTACCTGGCGTTACTGCAAGGCTCCGGGTGCCCCGAATGTGAAGTGGGCATTAAATAGTTTCCCCTGATGAGATTTCCCACCGACTTTTCAGTGACTTTTTGGTTAATTCCTCTCCCCTAACTTTTCTCAGACTCAGCTAAATAACCAGGGATTTCGGATTTTCTGGACAACTGGCCATGCTCTTAGATTACTACGATAATAATAATGTACCGGTAGTCATTTGTACGGCACGCAATGTCAGCGAGCTGTATCTGAGGCGCCGGCAGTCACTAGATGGGTAGTGATGGGCTATAAACTGAGTACATGTAGATCTTGAGATGACGTCTGAATGTTGGATGCAAAGTGCAATGTCTAACTTAGAGAGAGAAGTTGAAGATACTAACGCGAGTGTGTGAACTAATGGCTGGTCTAGTCGCTGAAACAGGTTGAGATGGTTGCAGTGGTTGTTGCATGACGTGTGGATTGTCCTTTACTTCCAGCTTCAGAACCTCACCTAGACAACATATAGACATATTTCTCCTCTACTGAGACTTTCTTATTGTTCACCACAGTGACCTTAGACGACCTTGAACGACCACAGATTTCAGCATTACACTACACGAGTTCTTGCCAAACTACTGAAAATAAAAAAAGCTAAAATCCTCTCTGCTCCACTCTGAGATAACATGATTGCGAACTGACAAATTATTTCATTACCCGAACGATGTGACAAAAACAAACCGATGACAGAATGCAATATGCTCAGCATAATTATTCACTGGCTAGTCATTAGTGACAGTCAGCTTACAACGTTAAAAAAGTTGGGAAAAGCTTCACACATGAAATAAAATTGGTGTAGCCTACATGTTGAAAGATCACTGCTCTCGCGGAAAAAGATTTCCACGGACAATGCTAAACTGCAGAAAAATGTCACAACCCAAAAAAGCATACATTACAAAAATTAAGTTTCTGCCTAATGACAATAGTAATCGATTGAAAAGATAAAGACCTGCATCAAAATCGTCCAGTTTCACTTGTACGTGATAAACGCCGCTGACAGAAGGTGTCCACGACGCGGTGTAAGACCCATCTCCATTGTCACGTATTAACATGTTCTCCGTCGGTCGACGCAGCGTCGGCGATGCAAAACGCAGCTCCTCAAATGAGTAATTCTCATACGCCTATATCACATCAACAACGTAACGTAAAAGTCCTTTCTTAGCCACAAGGCCCACACAGTGGCAGCCAGACACCAGTTTACACTGCCAGACGATGGATACAGGGCTATTGCATCGCACGATGTGCCTGTTTACGTAACAGCTTTCACTGGTACTCATTGTGCCCACCTCCCGGAGGGATGGCCAGGCTAAGTTGACCTGGGTGGCTGGTTACATACCGGGATGGTCACCCATCCAAGTACTAACCTGGCTTGGTGTTGATTAACTTCGTTGACACAAACAGCGACGTTACCCACTAATCTAAACCACCACTGACAATCCCACCAACCAACCACGATACTTGTAAGCCAGTATCACTGTGGCAACACATGAACACTGACCAATCATTGGTGCTAGACTCTTTACTCTCAAAAGATCGAAATTCTTTCTTAACTGTACAAAAAATGCATCTCAATTAGAAAAAATACCACCTCATCGTTATCTTATACAGAATTAGTTTACTTCATAAGCCAATGGTCAGTTCTTGGCTTGTGCAAAGTCGCAAAGCCACAAAACAGATAAAATAGACTGTATCAAAATGTTGAGTAACTTTGCTGATGCAACCAACGATGTTATCGCAACACTAAAACCGTTAAAAGGTTAAAGGTAGCGTATAGCTCTTTAGGAAACCCATCTCAGAGCTACAAAGCATCACCTGCCATATGTGATCACACAGTGTTACCTGCCACCCGACACAGGTGAACGTGCCCCACCATAAGCCACCACCTCATCTGTTACAACCATAGATACACGACAAACCTTCATCATAGAGATGGCATGACAAGAATCACGGTTGTCTTTGACGGAGACCTGGTACGAGGTGTCCAGCCCAGGCGCCGGATGTCCACCAAACAGCAAACTGTTCTCCGCAGATGGCAGCGTATCACCCGCACCGCCTCCCCGACCACTCAGCTGTCTCCGTACCAACTGATGATGAGCGTGATGCTGATGATAATGATGATGATGTCTATAGCTCGCGTCCAGCTCCATCCCATCCTTCATTACCGGAATAGCTGCTGCTTCCACCTAAAAGTTAAGGGTAACAGACAGTATATAGCTCTTTATAAGAAACCTATCACAGCGCTACGAAGTGTCACCTGCCAAGTGGGATTACAGTGTTACCTGTCACCCAATGCAGGTGAACACCAGCCGCTTCAACCGGTACAATGCATCCACAAGGATGCGAGTTGAACTAACTAAGGACTAAGATAGTGCCCAAGTGTGTGTATGCATAACTTACTTGTAGGTTAAGCATTGTGGATTAAGAAAGCGAGAGTGGGAAGAACAGAAAGTAGCAACATTTTAACAGACAACTGCAAACTTCTAACACAGAAACTTGTGGGTGCTAAAAATATCGATTTTGCTCCTAAATTCCCCCAAAATGCAAGATTTTCAGCCACAAATCAAGCCGTTTTGAAAGAAAAAATTCCGACAGAAAAGAACTTTCCCAACAGGCTATATGAATGAACAAGATGTGTATGCATGACTTACTCGTAAATTTGGCACCGAGGTGGCAATGCTGTACTGGTCTCTGGTCAGAATGGACAGCGTCACGGGCACATTGATGGACAAGCCATTGGCACGGCCAGCCATCTCATCAGCATTGTGAAGGATCACAGTCTGCTGTGGGTCCACATACGACTCCGGCTGCAGCCATCTGACATTACACAGGCACCAAGATATTAAAAATATACCCCCAAAAACATTTTTTAAAAACAGATTTTGAAAACCATAAGTATTACTCATTTAGCCTACCTACGGAGAAATGGCCGTAATGTCTCAGTCAAACAAAGACATTAATACTTGCAAACGTTCACCCATCTCGGTCAGTACTAATCGAATCCAATGGACAATAACTTTATGATCCGATGCCAATAGTATGACTAGACCAACCTGTGCTTTAGACAGCAACTGATTATAATGCTTGGTGACCAAAGGAGTGAACAACTTGCCCAGAGTCCAAAGCAAACTGACTGGGAGTTGAACCCATAGCTTTGATCTACAATGTAAAGTCCGATACCTAGTCACACCAGTGCAGTCGAGATGCAACATAAAACTGGGCTATATTAATTTATTACCAAAAATGACAAAATTGACAAGTTTACTGATACAAACGTGGCCAGTCGAGCACCGCTGGTTCGCGGTGCACAGTTAATGAAGTCGGTCAGAAATGCTCGTTCAGACGACGACTCACACAGTGGAAGATTCCCAGTCAGTGCATCACTAACTGATGGGGCTGCTAGCAAGCTGATGCCCTTCTTCAGCAGCAACGAGTGACTCACAAACTCCTGACACACACACACATAGCAGTCACAACTATTCCACTAGCCGCAGAACAATAGAACTGGCTACAACAAGAAATGTGAGCTAATGCTCATGATACATGCAAGCAGTGGCGGTTTTAGGCCCAGTTTTGCTCCAGGCCCCCCACTTTCGTGGTCACTCATGATTTTTTGCAAAGATAACACAAATATCTGATGTCTGTGTTTCCAAAGTTTCGAAAAGTGGACAAATTTGTGGCTTCCATGGAACATCCAAAAACCAAAAAATGCTTCAGCTTCAGGTGGGCTATGCCCTGACCCCTGACCAGGGGCTCTGGCCCCAGACCTCCATTATAGATCGCAACGGGGCGTGCTCCCCAGATTTTGTGGGCTAGAACTGCCTCTGCACACGAGAGCGCCTACAGCAGTTCCTGTTTGCAGATAATCTTGGTCTATCTCTATCCATTTTGTCACAATTCACTCTTTTGCAGCCAAAAATCGCCAAAAAATCACTAAAAACCACTATTTTTAGGTTTCAAGGTCATCGATATTGACATTCATAAGAAGCTCGTCGCCAGTGCTTGTTAGGATAAGCAGCATGTCTGTGCCTATCTGCAACTACACTGTGAGGCATAAAAAAACACACCAAAATTTTTTTATCATAACTTAAAGAAAAGTGATCCGATTTTAATAAGTTTTGGTAAGAATATTCCTGATACAACTGGCCATCAAATGTTTGTTTAGTTTCCCACCTCACCCAATGTCTTTTTCTGCACTACCTGAGGAAAGAAAACGAACAAAATGTTGCATTTTTAGCCATTTTGGTATTATTGCTCAATCAAAAAAACACAAAAAAGCACACATTTTGTCCATATTTTCATTATTTTAGCTGATAGTTTATCTAAATGTCGATTTTTCAACTGTCTAGAAAAATCTTTGAAATGTTGGCCCATGAACATGGGCTCAGCTCGAAGACACTTTCACCATTCGTTTATATCAGCATCGATAATGTTCTGCTCCAGACCAATCCAGACTTCACCAGTCGCTTCTTGAATTCATCAATTCCTTAATGTTAGGCCTATTTAATAGATGTGCTGCTGCACGACAGTCAAACCTTGTAATTGATTGGCTGTTGGTGGCCACAGATCCGGGAAGACGAGATTTATTAAAGCTATTGTTGATTTTAAAGCACATTTTGTCTGTTCTGTTTTTCCCAGGTAGTGCAGAAGCAGACGTTGGGTGAGGTGGAAATCTGAACGGTCATTTGATGTCCAGTTGTGTCCGGAATATGTGTACCAAAAATTATTAAAATTGGATAAACCTTCTTCAAGTTATGGTAAAAAAATTTGGTGTGTTTTTATGACTCTACTATTTTTTTAGACAAGCCAATAGAGGTAACGCCTTTTTAAGGGGGTGCCCCTAATTCGCCCCCTCGTTTGTGGGGACCCCCTTCACACAGGGGCATAAAAATTCGTCACAAAATACCAGAGACTCTAAGCTATCATATAGTGAGAACCAGAAGTCTCTATCTCACCTGGTCTTAAAACAGTACCGAGTTGTGACACCAGGACAGACAGACGGACGGACAGAATTACTATAGCTAATATATGCTATGCTAGCTCTCGCGCATAAAAAAATTCATCAAATTATACAACCTTTGTTTGCTAACTTGCCGACGTTTTAAACACTGCTCGCACCGCCTTCAAAAAGATGATTTTCATTCACCGCTAGATGACGCCACAATGAACAATTTTTCATATATGCAAAAAAATTGATAGGACAAATGATCATCGACTTGTTTTGTTCTTTCCTGATGTTCTTGGATCACTTCTGCGATCCACTGGTGAAATGACGACAATTTGTTCTCAACTTCTCCATGGCAACATAAAGCATTGAAGATTAAATAATCCCTAATTTCAAATTAGAGACGATTCGATTTTCAACATCGCACTTCTTATCAGACAACATATCTATAAGAAATTATCTGTTACCAACAACCGCTAAGCGCAGCAATAATTGTAGGCAACTTACACGCTTGACGGACGCATCAGAACTGAAGTCTTCAGCACTATCGTCATCACCTAAACAACAAACAACCAAGGCAACTGTATGTAAAGGTCAAAGGTTAAAAATATCGTATAGCTCTTTATAGGAAACCCGTCACAGAACTATGAAGCATCACCTACCATATAAGATCACACAGTGTTACCTGCCATCGGACACAGGTGTACCCCAGCCAGATAGGCCGGTACTTGATTTACCTACCATGGAAGGATGGAAGGCTGAGTTGACCTAGGTGACTGATTACATACCGAGATGATTTACCTGCTGACAGATAGTCACCCATCCAACTACTAACCCGACCTGGTGCAAGGCAACTTCATTGATCAAACACAACACATTACCACTACATCACTCCAATTCTCTAAAAACACACCCACACTGCAAGTGAAGAGACAGACAGGCCATGGCCAGCTGAAAGTGCGGCTAAACAAATAACTTTATCGGGCCAACATTCAGCAACATCGTAAAAAATGGACTGCAAAAATGATTGTAAATCGATCCAAATGTTGCAAAGTGCAAAAACATTTAGAGTCAAATGGAAGTTGCACCATGCAGGGTTCTCGCACACGTTGGTGTTATCGGCATAACTAACGACAACGTGCAAGACAATATTAATGCTTCTTACATAAGAAAACGATCAAAGAAATTTTCATAAACATTACTTAATGAATATCTGAAATGATTACAGAGAGTCTACAGATAGCTGAATATACAAAAATGATCCAAAGCTGTTCTCTAAATCTCTCCAACGTCATGCCACCTCTACTTTCCAGTCATCATTTTGCCTCGTAAGTTGAAACCACCAGCTGCAGTTACGAGACCCACTGGAGAAATGCACTACCAGTGTCTGTTGCAAGCCTGACAATTATGTGATTAGCAGTCTCACCAGTAGCAGGCAAAATGATATCTTTCTTCATCAGCGCTGCAGCACACATTCCGCCGAGACCAGCAATCTCCTGCTCCAGATAGCTCAGATCCTACAAACAGTGGCGGTGTTCTATAAATAGCCTAACAGTGACCAAACTACGACACTGTTTGTGTCACGACTAGCCTAAATAAGACTATAATGTCACCCTTCCTAGACCTCCAATGCTTGAGATAACTCAGATCCCAAGCTACACAGCTTGGCAGCCTTCCAATGACTATGAGACCAATAAAGAAATATACATACTGGCCTAAATATAACTAAGACATTGCCAGCGTCACTACTTGTTGGTTTAATGGTTAAGACAGTGGAGTTATGAATGAAAGGTCAGGAGTTTAAATCCAGGTCGAGTTGCTATCAATTAATTACTACTCGGATGGGGTAAACCATCTCAGTATATGACTGACACCACTGTAAACTCAGCCTTCCATCCCTCTGGGCAGGGTAATTTCAATAAGAGCCTGCTTGACTTGGGTTAAAGTGGAGTATGGACAGCTGTGTTAAGTGGATGTTTGATCTCGTATTGCAAGTGACACTAAGTAGCTCTGCGACGTGTTTCCCACAAAAAGCTACAAAACACCTTTTAACCCTTTAATCAGCTACAAAACACCTTTTAACCCTTTAATAAATTATTACGTTGTGCCACTGGGTAGTATTGTTTCAGCCACGAATGGTTGCATGCAAATAAATATCTTATCACATCGCATATACTGGCACTACACAAATTCATTTATTATTATATGAATAGTGACTGGCATCAAAATCATTACTGAAAATTTTAGACCCAAGTTCATAATATGTTGCCCGCAGCACTACGAACTAAAAAAAAAATTTTCAGCAATGATCGAGACGCCAGTCTCTATTTGTTTTGTTATACCTCAACGCCTCTACGCAAAATCTGTGGTATTTTACGCTCTCTTTGAGTAAAGTAAACACGGTTGTCTGCTGATAATGCATGACGTGCCGTTTAGCCAGAATATATGCTCATAGAACACTACGATGTACCGTTTAGCCACACTACATGAATTCGGTGTCGGCATGATCATAGATGTCTCGAATGTTTATGAGGCGTGATCGGCGTTGACGTGATGACGACGCTAATCAAACAGTGCCCTCTAGGCGGGCACTATTGTCAATAGTGCCTCCATGGAGGGCACCATGTCACTGTGCTGTTGCTAAGCAGGTGACTATGGCATATTTGTGAACGGCACGTGACGTGATTTGGACCAATCGCATGCAGGTATTTTGCATTGAGGTATAACAATATTATTTATTAGTATTACAAACTCATGCTATTAATGTAATTTACTGTAACAGACCAGGTGGGCAGTTGACGAAGGCCACTCGTAGCCGACCACTGTGCAGCGGAATCCGAAGAAACATGCTTTCTCATCTTTGATGTAGTCACTCGCCGTCTCCAGCGAAAAACACACCTCGTTACCTGCACAAGACATAAGGTGATAGAATACATTACCACAACAGAAGAAGTACGGAAACACCAAAATGTGACGATAGGTAGCAAAAAAGTGGGCTGGTTGTGTACGCCAAACTTAAGATCAAGCAGATTTGGTTATGAATCCAGCTCGAGTGGCTGTCAAGTTGTTACAATGTTAATGGGTGCAAAGTGCAAACAAGTCAACCATAAACCATTTTGGCATATAACCATCCACCAAAGTCAATTCAACCTTCCGTCGCATGGGGCAGGTAAGTCGAGCACCAGCATGTCTGGCCGCGGCTAAGACTGGATGCATTTACCTGTAAAAAAAGGTAAAGGTAGTCAATTTGTATAGCACGTCGTCGCGAACACGCCTCTAATGCGTTTTCGTCACTAACCAAAGCCGCCTGTCGCACGGCCACTGTGTGCAGCCTGCAGACACAGGCTGGCACAGCAGCCGGCTAGGCAACCCCAGTCAGCTGTACCAAGGTCCCCACCTTCCGTAACCCATGTAATGGGTTACTACTCATTTAACCGACCCCGGAGGGATGGCAGGCCGAGTTGGTCTTGTTGGTTAACTGATAGCGGACGCTTAACCCACAAAGTGGTCAAACGGCCATCCATCAGTCTAGCGCAGGATAGGGAAAGTTTGCCGGCCAGGACCAAAGTTCTAACCACTACGCTACGCCACCAACTGACTGTGTCAGGTGCCAGGTAAACAGCGTGATCCCATATGGCAGGTGATGCTCCATTACCACCAAAGTCAACTCAGCCTTCCATCCTTCTGGTGAATCAAGTACTGACCTGTCTCGCTGGGGCACATTCGCCTGCGTTGGGCAGCAGGTGTGATCCCACATGGCAGGTGACACTCTGCAGCTCTAAGACATGTTTCTCACGAAGAGCTATACATACCTTTAACCTTCAGAAGAACATCTCACCTGGCAACACAATGGCAGAAGTTGGCCAGCCATCAACTCCGTGGAATTTACTAAGCACTGGCCGCCATGCTGACACCTCAGTACTAGCAGATCCTTGAGCAACACCTGCGTTTTCAGCAGCAGCAGGATAGCTAGTGTTGCTGAGCTTGTCATCGGTACCAGCTGAGACTGTAGGTATGTATACCTATACACAAATGCAATGTTACCTTTATTATCTCCGCCAAGGAGAACGTAGTGAACATTGGAGGAGAATAAAATATTGGTTGTTCTGTCCGTCGTTCTGTGCGTGTGTGTGTACATGATGATTCATCACCATCTCCACGTGTCATACACAAGCAGACACCAGGACTGGCAAGACGTCCTCATGTCGGCACACCTTATGTTGTAGTTGTAGTTGTAGGTGTAGGTGTAGTAGTAATAGTTGTTGTTGTAATGTTTAAGTTACTTCACTTAGTGGAGATATGCGCTCTTATGAGCGCCTTCTAGTTAAAGTAGCTTTCATTTGCATACAAATTAGTTTCTCCTGAGACATGACTCACAGTTACGAAACATAATGAAGGGGACAATGTTAAACGAAACAATAAAAAAATTACTGATAAAGAAGGTTAAATCGCCAATAGTCACTCTCTCGCAGCTACGTAACCAATGCAAGCGCTGCTCACCCTTTTCCAAGGTCCTAAGCCAGCAGTGAGTGCAAATACAACTTGGAGAGACAGACCACCCACATATTGTACTGCTGTAACCTTTCCAGTGCTTAGGCTGGTATCAAATTGTACTGCTTGGTAAACGGAGGCACATGGTGTGTGAACAACTTGCCAAGGGTTGTTACCCGGCAGTGCACCGGGCAGGGAATCGAACCAGCAACCTTGAGGTCACCAGTCCAACGTGCCAAGCCACATAAAACAACAAGAAGATAAAAGTGCTAGCAAATGCTAAGCAAGGATTTTGAAAACACAAGAAGAGAAAAGGCTGAAAATAGGATCATAAAAACAGCTGGCAGAAAAAATTGTGATAATCACGCCACTTTTGACTGCCATGTGACAGAAAACAGCAAGAGAAAGTTTCCAATCTCTATGTTTTATTGTAGCTAAACAGTCTTAATCTTACACACTAGTTTTACATGAGTAATCAACCACTATTAGCATTGTTGTAGTACGAAATTGCACCCTCCTGTGTCTCGATAAGCCGTTAGTAAATTAATGAACCATTCATTCGGTCACTGACCTGTAAACAGTCTTCAGCCTGTGCCGTGCCACAGCGACGATCAAACTCTACCGACATCCAACGAACACTTGACTCAAACGTCACCTACAGACCACACAGAGACAGACACTGGAATACACACAGGAATATTAATTAATTATTAATTAATTAATTACGCAATTACATAAGTAAGCAAATAATAAGTAAGTAAGACAGATAGAAAAGAAGAGAACAAGAGGTTCAAGAAAGATATCATCGATAATCTTAGTCTCTCACTACACCATTTCACCTCAGACTCTGTGCAATTCCTATCGACACTGTCCACTATATAAATTTACTTACTTACTAAGTAAGAAAGTAAACAAGAAAGTAAGAGAGTTTGGAAAGAACATCAATTACTTGTTATGTACAACTGCCGGCTTGGACTTAAATTTGGTTAAGTTTAGGGTTAACAGGCTAACTTAGAGCAACGTAAGTAAGTGAATAATTAAATAAAAAAAAGAACAATTACTTGGTAGTTATATACAGCAGCTGGCTTAGGTTTATAGTTGGTTGAGTTTAGGGTTAATCGGCTGACATAGAGCAACATAAGTAACTAAGTAATTAAGTAAGTAAGAAAAGAACAATTACCCGGTAGTTATGCATGGCAGCTGGCTTGTAAGGGTGATCACTCTCAACGACGGCGTGGTATCTGTGAGGTTTGTCAGTCTTATCACAATCAGCAGCAGCAGCAGCAGCTTCACATAGTGTTGCTTTATTGTTATCATCAGTTTGAGACGATCGAGTGACCAGACTGGTTATCAGCGGCAATATCTCACGCACCAGACCTAGCATCTCCACCGCAGCCTGCAGACGAATCCATCAATGAATGAGTGAATAGGTCGATGAATGAATAGATGAAGTTCTTAATCGTGTTCCGATTCAGCATACCGTGTTTCAATGCAGCTTGCCTAGCTGACGCATTCACAATTTCCGAGTCTGCACCGCGACCATTCTGGACAAAATTTCTGTAGCTTAATATTTCAGCCCTCGGGAACTGAGTACCTTGGAGCAAAAAGAATTTCTTTAAATAAATAAATAAGTATATTTTAAATGAATGCATAAAATAAATTTTAAAAAATAAATAAATTGATGAACTGGTAAATAAATCAATCATTTAACTGACTACAATTGATTAATCAGTAAAGCCATCAATGAATCACATATTTGTTAACATTGCCCAGCCTAGCAACAAGTCAGCCACTAAAACAATACAACTTGCTTAATAACTAAGCAAACTATCAACAAATGAACCAATGAAACCTGCAAACATATGTCCACACAGAAGGTAACACCTTGTCACCACTATGAATCTAAATCCACAGTTACTTTTCGCTAAATTAAATTTTTGGCATTTGATGGGTCAGACTGGGATTCCAGTAGATACCGAACGCACTGTAGTTCAGGACTATGGTTTACCTGTCTGGCTTGGAAACCCTGCGATGGCTCTCGTTTTCCCCGTTTGGCTCGGGGGCATGACGAGGGTGGGTGGCTGCACTGCTGACGTGGCTGGTCTGCTGTTGGGTTGGGCCACTTGCCAGGTGGTTTCCAGTGGGGTTTGTGAAATCCTTTGGTGAGCCTCACAGTATAGAGAGTAGTCACCTGAGTGAGGGTAGTTGTGCTCTTTGCTATTCCCGCCATGACTTTCAGTACCCAGTATAATTGCTGGGAACTTTCTGGGGATGGCTCATGTGTCCGTCCACATGGCAGCTTAAGCCTATGAAGCGGCACTGGCTGCCCTGCTCTGCACTGGAATTAAGAAACGACTGTTATATAATGTGAATTATGCAACAGTAACCTGAGGTGCTGTATGCCACTGGCTAAAGTCCTGGCAGAAATAATGTGTCTTTAAATTGGTTTAAAACTGCACATGGAGTTACAATCCGTTTTCAAATTTAAAGGCAAACCATTCCAAACACCAGGTGCAGCAACCGAAAACCGACGTCTGCCTAACACTGCATAGCATTTAGAGTAATAATACCAAAAATAGCAAATAAAACATACATGAGGGTCGTTGGCAGCAACAGGGCCGACACATGCACAAATCATGGGCAGGAGAGATGTGAACATTGTAGCATTCTGCACGGATGATAACAGCGCCACATCTGAGACCACACACAGGCACACACAGACAGAATTCTGATTTTATCCAGGTTATCACTCTAAACATTCCGATAACAGAGTTTAGCAGGCCTGTGTGCCAAGCCAAAATGTAAGCCCAGACAGACAGCTATATGCTCACCCACTGTGAAGCACGGCCAAAACCATTATGGACTGATAATTATCACACCGGTTAATGATAAGAACAATAATAGAAATGAACAAATTTGTACGGTGCTAGAATGTCGAATGACTCTGGAGCTGCTGAAAACTTCAGAGATGACTAATCCTGCCCCAATGAACGTTCAAACCAATTTTGTTTTTTTCTAAACCTTTCTGTTTCCAGGTTAAAAGCCCAGACTAAACAAACTTACAAATGGAGAATGAACCATTAAGTGACGTGGCTTGCGACTGCTATATACACAATAGCCAAGCTGCAGACAGGCAGACAGAGCTGAACGCAGACCCGATGCCTGAAAATAAAGGTTGCTTATAGCTTGCAGCAATGAAATCCAACAGACGGAAAGATATGCCTATTAAAGATATACCTATTAAAGCATGGACAGTCACACAATAAAGACTATATCATGTCCTAAAAGTTAGCAATTAAACCCTCACTTCAAACACACGCAATTCAGTTTGTGGAGTATGCATTTCGATGACACGTCAAACACTGCACTATCTTAGTCATAACTGTACTTATCAAACTTTAAGACTCGTTCAGAATGACTGTCTCCATAAATGACAAAAATTTTATTCTAAAAAATGTCAAATATTAACAACTTTAGACCAGTTTATCTGTATCGTTACAGCAAATACAAACAATGCAAACTCGAGCATCATCACGACGTAACACTGAGCACATATGGTAAAGTGCTGTTGTAACAGGCATGTCAGTGAATAACAGTAAGATAGCGCAGTGTCCAATATTTCATTAAAATCAACGAACCATCGACTAAATTAGGTGTGTTTATAGCTAGGATTATCAGTAATTTTGAGATGGAGTGCATATGTTACAGGAAGACAGACCGTGGCAGGGCAGAGCATGTTGGAGCAGCTGGGTGGCTGCAGTGAAGATTGCGCTGACGACACTCATCGTGTTTCTATGTGTTTGAAGCTCAGCCTGCGATTGACTCACATCACACGACGACTGACTAGCTTCCCCAGCACTCGAGCTGCATCCACACATCAGGCATCATCAGGCATTCACTGAATAACCACTAGTGTCTGCAATCCCGGAATCCCAAATCCCGGGATCCCAGCCGTTTTTGCCCACCTCGAATCCCGGGATTGGCAGCATCCCAATTCTGGAATTTTGAGATCACAAAAATTTGTTGAAAATTGTACTTTTTGGGTGTTAAATGACAAAAATATCAATTCTAGTCATCTAATGAATAAAATATTTTATGTGCAGTGGAGTCTACTCCTTGCTGTGCACCATAATTTGTATTTTGACAGTCATGGTCACTCCCTACAGTTCGAATATACCTTCCATAGGGTCCAACCTACTACATCCTATGCATGAAATAAGTCTACTAGAGATACCAGAATAGCGACCAATCTGCAGAAGCCTAAGCCTAATCCCAAAACGAGATCCCGGTATTACAAATTTCTTAATCCCGGATGCTAAGACTGACGTCAAATTCAATCTCGGGATTGCAAACATTAATAACCGCTAACATAAAATTAGCATCAGGGCATCAAACTTGTGATCAACAGCAGCAGCAAAAACAGCAAGACTAAGTAAGTAAGTAAGTAAGTAAGTAAAGTGTAAATTTATATAGCACATACTCAAAAAGATCTCTAATGACTAAGACTAATTGGATGCATGCAACTGAATTGCCACGTAAGCATCATCCTTTGCAACTTACTGTAAAATATGTCAATTTAATTGTCATCAACTCACTGTACTATAGTAATTACCTGTATGCACAGCAGTTACTTGTAGTAGAAGATAAATGGAATCTGTCCTGTGACTATAGTAACAACATGTAGATACAATTATTTGTAGTTACCTGTGATATGTGTAGCAGTAATTACCTATAATAGCAGATGACTGAAATCTGCCCACATTAGTGTAACAGTTACCGGTATATTTAGCAGTAGTAAGTGTAGTGGTTACCTGTTGTAGTAAATGACCAAAATATGTCCACGTGACTGGTTTGCAGTAGTTACGCAACTGTAAGTTACCTGTGGTATGTGTGGTAGTTACCTGTAGTAGTAGATGACAGGTATCTGTCCTCGTGACTGGTTCGTGCCGTTGCTACTCAGTGAACAAGAGCTAAACGTAAACACCGTTCCATCACAGCACTTGACCCGAGCCATCCCCCCGTCACCGTTCCTCGTTCGCTGGCCACGATTACGCAGACGAATTGCATACTTCACGTTCTCCTGGTACAGACATACACACATCAGAAAACCAAGTTCGTAACCACATTTCAACGTAAATGTAAAACGTAAAACATACAGTCCTTCCTGAGCCTTAAGGCCCATTGTGCTGCGCTGATCTCCATTACTTTAGCTCTCAGCGAGACACCAGTTTACACTGCAAAACCACGAATACCGAGCTAGTGCACTGTACGATGTGCCTGTTTACGTCCCAGCTATCGCTGGTACTCATTGCACCTACCCATGGAGGGATGGCCAGGCTGAGTTGACGTGGGTGGCTGGTTACATACTGGGATGGTCACCTATCCAAGTATTAACCAGGCCTGGTGTTGATAAACTTCATTGATGCAATCAACAACACTGCCAACCGAGCCAGACCACCCATCATCAGTGGCTCAAAATGCATCTTCTCACAAAATACTTTTCCTATTTCCTTGACTTGACCATTCAATTTCTGTCTAGCGGATCAAGCCGTATTTCTCCTTACTTACTTACGTTGCTTTGAAAATTCCCGATCGATCGACCAACCGGTTGAAAACCACAGTGATGTGAACTGGAGTGAGATGTCAATAACCAAGAACAAGAACAAAAATACATCGTCTGAGTAGAAAAACAAGTACATGTACCACACAAACTGATCAATGCAAAACGAATGGCACAGACTTCAACCAATGTCACCACTATTCAATATCCAGTGCTGTGAAATACATTCCCATGGCACTCTAAACAATGTTGATGACCCACATCATGCACGCTAACAGTGAAATTATAAAATAGAACAGTAATGACAATACAATACAACAGTGCAATTCAGCGGCCGGAAAATGCACCACTGGAAAATATTGCACAGATAGACATTGGCATTGACCCAAACATGAAGTTAAGTACAAAGTCGTGCGTGGCAAGATTTTTCCGCAGACAATTCCAAAACTCCGACTTTTGCTCAATTTCCTCACTTTTCCCTGATGGCCTATAAGATCTCTGACCATTCCAGGTTTTCCAGGTGACATGAGATGTAGCACAACAACAAAAAAACGCTCGTGCAATTCAGCATCTAATTAAAATGGTTCCGGAATATCAATTCAGCACTTGACGACTGCTATGAGCTGGATAGTACCTTGATAGCAACCGGTCGGTCAAACTTGACTTCGGCTATATCATTAACACAGTCTTCACAGCCATAAAACGCCTTCACCATCTCCACAGTGTTCCAACGACCGTTCGGTGATGGGTCGTTGCTTCGCTCCACCTAAACAAACAAACAAATAAGTACACAAAAACAAGTAAGTAGATAAGAAAGTAAAATTCATACAGTGCACAACGTCAATGGGAAACCTGCTAAATCTGAGGTCTGTGGACGAGATGTGAGCTAACGTGGTCTAAAAGCCAGACTGTAGAAGAATGTTTCAGTTAGCAATAAAAAAAACAAGTAACTGGGGAAGAAAGAAAGCAAGTTTCAATGACATCAGTAAATAAACTCAGCCTCCTACCCTCAGTGGAACTGAGAGATAGACAGAGAGCTGAACGGGGAACTGTCTATTACATTAATAACTAGATAACATGCCTCTGAACAGAACAGACTAAACAAAGTCAAACCAAAAACTAAACAATTTTAAGAAGCAAACTAACTCAGTCTCCTACCCTCAGTGGGATGAAGAAACAGACAGACAGACAGACAAGCCAGTAGATTACATGCTCACAACTTGCAATGTAAAGCCACAACCGACATTTGCTAATAGTCCACGCACTGCACGGACAGACATCAGATGCAGTCCCTCAGTGCCACAGACATGCTTCCTGAATTTAAGGGTCAAAGATATAGCTTGCAACTTGCCAGCCAAAGGCAGATGAACAGTAGCTTGATATCACACTTGTCAGTCCCGCCGCAACCCAAACAATCATAGTGCTGGGTCAACTCAGCCTCCTACCCTCAGAGAGACAGAGAGACAGACAGACAGACAGTGATTATTACATCATCGAGTAGCTCGACGTCGCACTCGTAAGTCCCGCCGCCACCGTAGACGCCAATGCCAGCGATCACAATGCCCGGTCTGTCCACGGAGAAGCAAACGGCATCGGGACTGCCGTTGCCGGAGTTCCAGTAGCTTCCCTGACTCGTCCGGCCGAAACGGTTTGGAGTTGAGAGCAACGGCTGAGAGCAGGCACTGCCAGATATCTACGCACACAACACAGCAGGGCAACTCAGCTTCCTAACCACACCGGGATGTTAACTGAATGAGTGTGTGAGTGAGTAGGGTTTAACGTCCCACTGGACACAGTATAAGTCATTTCAAAGATGGCCTTTCCAGGCAGAATGCACACAAACACATAATAATGAAAAAGTTAAGCTTTACAGAAAAAACCCAATAAATCAACACAAGCCTAAAATTGTAAAAAATGACTATTATGGGTGCATGCAAATGTAACAGTAATGAGAGTTCTAATAATCTTCCCTGTTATCCTCCAGACAGATGTGAATTGACAGCAGTGGGTAAATACAGTGGCTCATATATACGAACTATGAAGTGAAAACTTGTTGTGGCTGATTGGAGCAATGGTATGTCTGTTTGCTGCAAACTGCAGGTCAAACTTTTTGCTAATGCAGGCAACGGATGGCCACATAGAGTGCTGCTGTATCATTAGCTCATGCCAATCAGCTGCCAATTGCCCGGAGATAGTAAAGCGCTTCCGATCACAAGTTTGACTCATGTAAGAAACGGTGCTATAGCAAGTAGCAGACCTTTCATGTTTCACCAGCTGACAGTTAGAGTACAACACGTTAGCCTTACAAGCCAACCAACTCAGACCACCCAGACTGTTGTTCACGCCACCTCAGCCTCCTATGCTCAGTGGGACTAAAAAGGACAGCATTTAAGTAAGCAAAGTGAATGAATAAAATATTCAGAATGCACAATGTCAGCCAGTGGCAAAATCTGAGGCACTTGGCTGAGGGGCTAGGGGGAGCTGTAGGCCTGTTGGAAGCAGTGAGTTCTAAGGAGGCGAGCAAAAACAAGACGAAAAACGTACATGCCCAGCGCCGGCTGAAAGAGATAATTCACTGACAAGTGACACGAGCAGACGACAAGCATTATCCACGAGTGCTGACGATAGTGCCACCTTTTCCTTATAACATACATCAGACACATACAGTAATTAACCACAACATAATATCGATACAACATAACGTCATGTAAACACTAGTAATACGTTCTGTGGAATGAGACATCTGTCCCATTGCAGCTCTGAATCTGCTGTGTACAACATATTTATAGCGTAAATATTTATTGTGTTTATTATAAATAAAGCTGTCTAATTAATTATATTGTAAATGCATCTTATGTGCATCGTTTGCTGTCAAGCAGATCACAATAAACCGATAGACTTGAAATCGCACTAAATTTTAATTGCAAGTTGCAACTCTAATATTACTCAGCATGAACTGTGAATGCCATCACTAGCAGATGTCGCCATAACCATTAAAAATGCATTACGGGGACAAAAACTGGGAAAAAATAAGGGACAGGGTCATCAAATTTTCACCCCAAACTAACTTGATCTTACTTTTTGGGTCCCATATCACTGTGCAAAATCACATGAAAATCGTATCAAAATTGTGGATAATAGGAGGGCATGGCATACAGACAGAAAGATGCAAGTGTAATCAATATCATCGTTCAAGAACAACAATGGAAAATAATGAGCACAGTTTAAAGTCGTGAATACTGCAAAAACTGAGAATTCGTTCATTTGCTGATAGATTCGTTATTACTTAACTACCGGATGTACTGCTATCGAAAGGCCTGCGACCAGATACTGGCAGTTTAAAATGAGATATACATAGCATGAGCTGTCGTCTTTCTGACCAGATGACCCAAGAATTCGAAGAAAAACAAACAAATGTACATCATCGCCACCTGGCCGAGGGCATGACGCACGGGGTTCCCCGCGATGATCAGCAGCCTGTCAAGGACGTCGTGGAAAGTCCAGGAATGCACTCGGCCGACGAGCTCCATCTCCGTCTGATGAAGCATGTGACCGACGAGCATGGGAAAGTAGGCCGCCTCGCCCCCGAGCACAGAGCTGGCCATGACGGTGTGGTTATCATCGACCATAGATACGGCTCCACCAGCAGCTGCGGCAGCTGGGCCGGCTGCGACACGATCTCGGGATCTGACGGCGGCAGAAGTAGACCTTGATGAGATACCAGGAGAATTACTAGAAAGACGCAGTACGTCGGTGAGTTTCGTATTGGTGAGCTGAGACATAGCGGTGAGTACGGCCGACAACAAATGAGCCTCAGTCCCACACGACTACAACAATCAACAACAACTACTACTAATACTAATAACACTACTAATACTACTACAATCACTACCTACCGCTACTATTAATATAACTACTAATACTACTACAATACCGACTCACTAACTTTACTCTGAAATCAACAACAATGACAGAACAGCAGACTAAAATTAAACACAATAGCATTTATTCTGTGAAATTTTAAACTGCTTTTTTGTCCATATTTTTTCTTTGCTATGTACCGAAACTGGACGTTGATCACATTAAAAATTTCTTGTAATGACAATGTAATACAGA
>Ga0056128_1000729_pt1 | contig 32190 bp, 21 predicted proteins | sample WorMetLIZISLAND2_FD_71113 | JGI IMG/M metagenome (GOLD analysis project Ga0056128, IMG submission 71113) | Marine gutless worms symbiont microbial communities from Max Planck institute for Marine Microbiology, Germany - Olavius geniculatus... ...
TTAAACTATTAAAATATACTGTAAGTAACTGTTAAAGTTTAGACGTGAGAGAAAAGCCAGAAAACTTATCTTTGTCGTGCAAAAGCTATGTAAACAACTAATCTAGCCAAGAATATTTATGACGCGGAACCTTTCTTATGCCGATGTGTGAGATAGAACTTACTGGCAACTAAACTAAACTAAAACAGGCAAGCACGATGATAGCCACCGCCAACGCCCATCTACCGCTGACATATTTCCGCCACGCCCTCATAACAGTAAGTTCTATCTCACACATCGGCATAAGAAAGGTTCCGCGTCGCCCAATTATGAGGACGAAACGGAAGAAGGTACAGATACCGACACAATGGTAAAGTTACCACCGAAAAAAAGAAACGGACGCCGTCGCCAACAGAAGTGCGTCATTGGCAGAGTAAGAGTAGGGACCGTGGTAAGAAAGGTCAGTCTCCGAGTCACCGTTGTAAGGACCGTAAAGAGAGTTTGTCACCGAGTCGCCGTCATAAGAATCAACAAGGAAGAAAAACTAAACTATCGGATACTGTACGTCACTGACAAAAGGATGCCGCGGATAGTGATAGCACCGATGTCGAAAATTGACAGTGAAAGGGGGAGACTGATGGACTTTGTTTTGTGCGGACTTTCGTACATTACTTGCCTCGTATATTTGGATGACGTGATCGTCTTCGGAAAAGTTTTGAGGAACAGTTTTACCGCCTGGATAAGGTATTCGCCAGACTTCAGTCCGCCAAGCTAAAGTTGAAACCGTCAAAGTGTTCACTTTTTCAACGAAGTGTAGAGTTTCTTGGACACGTGGTCTCTGAACAGGGAATAGCAATGCAGGATAAAAAGGTCTCCGCCATCCGCGACTGGCCGCTTTGCCGGAACATCACAGAGGTACGAGCTTTTACGGGACTGAGCGGATATTACCGCCAATTCGTAAAATACTGTTTTGTTATCGCCGCATCCCTTTAAGACCTCATAAAAAGAGTCGATTTCTGCTGGACGCAGCAATGCCAGCAGGCTTTGACGAACTAATACACCGCTTGATGTCCAGATTAATTTTTGCTTTACCTAAGAACGACCTTATCTATATCCTGGACGCCGATGTTCTCGACACTAGAGTGGGTGCCGTCTTATCCCAACTACAGTGTGGAATATAGAAGGTTATCGCCTATGCTTTAAGAACGATGTCAGTCGCCGAGAGGAAGTATGAGACAACGCGGAAAGAGCTTTTAGCAGTTGTTTACGGTCTTAAACAATTTGGGCAATATTTACTTGGCCGTCATACTGACCGTACTGATCACGCTGCCCTTTCCTGGCTCCGCCGCACACCAGAATCAATGCCGCAACTTGCTAGGTGGCTTACTCTTATTGAGCAATACGATTACGAGGTTGCACACCGCTCTGGGATACGGCATGGTAACGCGGACGGATTAAGCCAAAAGCCAGATAGAAGACGAGATGTCGAAGACATCCGTCAAATAAATGGCGGAAATGCTCCGCTAAGCTCCACGTTGACAACCGTTGAAAAAGGAGAAGACCGTTTGACCGAGAAGGAGATGAATTATCGCCAAGTAAAGTGAGAGTAATTCAGAAAAGCGGAGACGGTGTCACCGCTTCGGGAGGGGAGTCCTTGCACCGCCAGCAAAAAAAATGGTTCGGAATTGGGAGAAGTGATAGCTATGCGAATAGCAGATGGAAGATTGCCAAGCAAAGAAAAACTGCAGACCCACACCAAGCTGACAAAGAAGATAGTAACTGGAAGGAAAAATCTGGAGAAATATGGCGGACTGGTCAACCGCCGAAAGAAAAGTCCGCGCGCCGTAAAACCGGATTTCATGCAGTTACTATTACCGCGCTCACAAGTAAAAAATCTTTACACGAATGCCATGCCGAAACGGTAGCAGGGCATTTCGGTATTTAAAAAACGATGGACCAGGTCCGCCGGAGATTTTACTGGTAAACTTGGAAGACATATATGAAACGGGTTTGTCAGCAATGTCTGGAGTGCACTTGATATCACCGCGGAAAATTGGCCAAGCAAGGACTCTTGCAGCCTGTACTTCCCGGTGCTCCGTACGAAAAATGGTACATTGATCTGACCGGCCCGCATCCTAAGTCGGACCGCGGAAACATCTAGATACTGACATGTCTCGATGTCTGAACCAAGTGGGCCGAAGCATTTCCGTTAAGAAACAAAGAAGCGGAAACCGTACCTAAGGTTTTAGTCGAGCAAGTCTTTACCCGTTTCGGCGCCCCGCTTTCCATCTTTAGTGACCAGGGCAAAAAAGTGGATGACCGGATAATGGCAGAAGTCTGCAGCCTATTTAAAATAAAGAAGCTCAGAACCACGCCATATAAACCTTCTACCAACCAGGTAGAACGGTTTTATCGCACCATGTCCTGGCAAAGACCGTCGCAGAGAACCCGCGTGACTGGGACATTCGGTTACGATATGTCATGGCTACTTTCCGTGCAATTCGCCACGATACGACTGGCTATTCGCCAAATTTCTTGGTGATAGGACGTAAAACCAAAGCACCGCCAGACATTGTGTACAGATCACCGGAGAAAGAAAATGACGAAAACTACGACCGTTTTGTGGAACAAATGCGAGAGAGATTTGTTACCGCTTATACCAATTTCGCCAGCATATGCAGCGCAGTGCGGAAAAGAACAAACGGTATTATGATTTAGATCTCAGGGCTAAAAAGTTTGAGGTAAGACAGTGGTCCTGTACTTTACCATGTAGGTTACCATGCAGATATGCAGACTTTCAAATGGGTGGGAAAAACGTACGTCGACCGTCGACGGTGTTTGCTCCCATTTCGCCAAATACCAAATTGCCAAAGTCCGCGCCGCAAATAAGAAGAATACTATATTCGTCAAGCGAAAATAATTAATTTACAAATCGCGGTAAAGTTAGTAATAAATGGTATAAAGTGGACAATGGCAAATGCCAAAAATCTATTAACTGTTATTGCCAAAAAATCGGCAAAAAGTAAATCAGACCGAACTCTTGCAAAACGGTGGAGTATTTAATGTTGCAGAGAGATTGGTTACCGCTTATATCGAAGTTCGCCAGCATATGCAACGCAGTGCAGAAAAAAACAAACGGTATTATGATCTAGGTCTTAGGCCTAAGGAATTTGAGGTAACATAACATAACATAACATATTCGTTTGATGGACAAAGTTGACAAATGCAACTTATACAAGTAGAATAGGTATAGTTACACACTAAAAAGTTAATAAAAACGACATGACTAATAAATGTCCTTATATAACATGCGCACAATAAAGTCCCGATCAGTTAAGTGGGTAGTTTTAGTATTTAATGACTTATTGTGGGTTCTACTTCTAAGATTATAATTTACTTCTACACGATTAGTCAAGAATGATTAGAAAACATGATTTGTGTTGTGCAACGATGTTTTGAAAAGTTTATCGTCAGCATCAGAAAATAGTTCTGCAACAGACGGAAGTTCCTCGTCGCAGAGGCCAAACCGCTTGCAACGTTTCAGGAATGAGTTGAGCTTTGCGCGGTCGGCCGCCGTGCACATACCAGACCAAGCTGGCGCACCGTAAGTTAGCTTTGCAACGATGGTCGCACAGAATATGTCATGTAGCGCCGTTGCTGGTATGCCGTGGCTTCGTATAACTCGCAGAGCATACAACACACTGGAACAGGAAGATAGGAGATAGTTGACATGTTCTGTTACCGTAAGACGATCGCTAACGATGATGCCCAGTATTCGTAAGCTGGTCACTCTTTCAATGTCCAAGCACTGGGATGAAAGTTAAATTGATGTGGCACGTGCTGAACCAGCAGTAAAAATCAGTTCTTTAGACTTAACACGGTTTAGACTGAGGTTGTTATCAACTGCCCATTTTTCAATGTGCAAGACTTCGCCATCACAGGTATCTGAGTTTTTCTCGGGAATAACTAGTTACGTGTCATCCGCAAATTTAAAAATGTAGTTGCCAGCTGTAATGGGATGTAAGTCTGCCGCTGTGACGAGGTATGAAGCTGGACCCAAACCTGAGCCTTGTATGACACTAGCTTTAACTTCCGCGACTTTTGAACACTGTCCTGCATATCTCGTGCAGTGGTAGTGTTCATCAAAGAAGGCATTGATCCAGTTGTACACACAATCTGGAATTTGCAACTAAGCCATTTTTGTCATCACTGCTGCGTGTCGCACTGTATCAAATGTTTTTGTAAAGTCGAACGAGAAGACGCGAACGAACTGATTGGACGACAGCAGCACGCGCACGGTGTGCAACAACGCAACGATGGCAGCTGTTGTAGATCCGGAAGGCCTGAAGGCAAACTAATCATCAAATCTCAGTCTTGGGTGCGGCAGGTGAAGTGCTGGGTATATATATAGGAACGGACAACGTGTTTTACAAGACAACGAAAGAGAACAGGAGTAATTGATATGGGTCTGTAATCGCTGGGTTTGGATGGTATTGAAACTTTGGATATTGGTGATATTATGGCAGTCTTCCATTGACGCGGAACAACGCCTTCGACGACTAACTGGTTGAAAATTTGGGCAATGGGTTTTGTACTTCAATCCGTGAAAGCTGAGAGAAAAACAAATAAAATGGTGTCGTCAATTCGAGAGACCCTACCTTTTTACCGCGACACCATTTACTGAGATTGCTAAAATTTATCGTACTGCTAAAATGACGGCAAAGACGGTGCATATAGACAAACTGAAAATATATCTTAAAACGGCGCTCTGTTCTTGGCTTACCGCCGCAACGAACGACGACAATAGGACTGTAGACCCGGAGCCGGCTACAAATGCTATACCGCCAGATATTCTAATAGGCCCTATTCGGTGGTCCGCCGAACAGCAGTCAACGCCGTGACCTATATACCGACGGCGCGCCGATGCCGGAAAACAAAAAGGCTTAGGTCAATATATACCTAACCCCACGTTACTGACATCAATAATAGAAGAGGGGAGTCCTGTGTTATCAGACAGCCAGAAAGCTGTGGTGAGTTTAAGTAGTAAAATGGATGACAGCAGTATGCAGCGGTTACTGACCTCACCCTGGTGAAGAAGGTGGATATGTTGCCAGTAGATGGGTTATCTACCATGGCAAAATACCTTTGACTAACAAAGAGCCAGCAAACGTATTGAAAAAAAAAGAATTTTAGATAGAGACGCCGACGTCCAGTTCTACGACGACGATCGCCGCCTCAGAGACAGAAGAGATGATAGCAGACGCGCCGGCAGTTGATCATGTGACAAAGTCCGCCGCGGTTGTGCGTAAAGGAAAAAATGTGGAAATAGCTGAAACGCCTCTGCCTGACCCCACGGTAGTGCATGCGACTTCAGCAGGGAAGGAGGAGATAGAAGTTCGAAGTGTCGCTGGTAAGTCTCGGAAACGTAACAGGGCCCATCCGAGTGTAATAAGGCAGCGAAGTCAAAAAGGCCGTAATCCGTCTATAACGGTTACCGCCGATATACACTCCACGTACGGCAATGATAACCCGATAAATATCATGTCATACAACCAGTCACCACCGGGGAATGACGTCCCTTGCTATTCCATAAAAAACAGAGCCTCCGATATCAACTGCAGTATAGTGGAAAGCACGGTAAGCCCGAGCCCTGTGTTGAACCCACTAGCTGGTGAATTTGTCCCAGCTAGTACGGAGTTTGAAAAACAGAGAGAAGAAAGCTACAGTGTTGATTGGGCGGCGAGAGACTGCCGTCAACAACGAAATAGATAATTACCATGCAGATATGCAGACGTTCAAATGCGTGGAAAAAAACGTACGTCGACCGTCGACGGTGTTTGGTCCCATTCCGCCAATCACCAAATTGCCAAAGTCCCCGCCGCAAATAAAAAGAATAATATATTCGTCGAGCGAAAATAATTATTTTACAAGCCGCGGTAGAATTAGCAATAAATGGTATAAAGTGGACAATGACAAATGCCAAAAATCTACCAAATGTTACCGCCGAAAATCGCTAAAAGTAAATCAGACCAAACCCTTGCAAAACGGTGAAATTTTTAATGCCACACATGTGTCAGATCAGTCAAAATTTATGCTGGGGCAAATACGGCAGTACATTGGTGGCGACCAGATGCAAAATATCCAGCCAACAATGGACAGCGTTACCGCCTTTTCACTAGCACATAGTTCCGTTCTCGGCGATTGCCAAGAAGCGTGTGCAGCGAGGCGTAACCGGCGCATACACTGCCCTATAACGGCGGATCCAAAAATAGGCCAGCAATGCATTTCCGATCCGCCAAAGTATGGTTTGGATCCGCGTAAAGTAGAAAAATGCTGTGCAGCGGCAGGGTTTTAAGCATTCACTATTCTACAGCGACAGAGAGAGAGAGTATATACCGACGACTTTTTCTACTGAGAGACCATTTATTACGACAACGTCAATTATGCCGAAGGCAAAGGATAAGCGGGACCGTCGGACGCTGTCAGTGTTTTTCGTCGTGAAGTTCGAGTTCGAGACATTTTTCTTTGTTATAGGGCGGAGTTTATCGCCGCGCAGGTAGAAAAGTACAGTGATGGCTAGGGATGTTCTCAGCCAAAAATTTCGGTTAACCGGTTTTTTATTAACCGAACCGAAACCGAAAATGGCGGCCAAGATGGCGTTATGCAAAATGCACTGCAGTAATGCACATCGCGGTTCACCAATGTCGTATCGCAAAACGTTGATGTCACTGATTTGACTTTATAAGTTGAGAGTTTAGACGCTGCCAGTTGCAGCTTTTCAGGTTTTAGCAGCATGAACTATATAATCGAATGTTTTTGTATATAGGCGCATCACTATTTATTGACTATTTTTATAATAAACTACGCCGCTAAATTTGCAGATCGACGATTTTCGGTTAACCGGTTACAAACCGCTTAGCAGTTTCGGTTAACCAGTTTTGAAATTAACCAAAAAGCGCATTCTTAGTAATGGCGTGTGTACCACAGATATATACCCTTTTACCCTAGATATAACATTATCCAGCAGTTGCCTTAACAACAGTACGTAAACAAAATCATCAATTTCAAGATGGTCGCCGTGCATCTTCGTCATCAGTTTTATCTAACTTGAGTCGACGTAGTAGCTAATATCGTTTTTATGCTTATTAAACATTAGTTGCCAAGTTGATATTGGGGGTCAATGTAGTTAATCTATAATGTTTTGCAAATTGTCATCGCACCTTAATCACATTACATCATGTTTTATGATATTACGTAACTAGTATAATCCATTCATAATTTTACTGAGCAGCCAGCCTAATTATTTCACAGTGTGTTTATTCCGTAGATGAATGGAACTCGCTTCTTGAATCAGTTGTCTGTAAAACCACCTTGGCCTGTTTGTGGACAATATTAGCATTAAAAGTAAAAGTGTACAAGTAAATCTCACCTACATTACTCTGCGTAGCAAGCACTGTTACAATATTTGTCCGGCATCTATAACATTATACCGGTATTGTGTATTTTACTATTCTTTGCTGTTAAAGGTCAGGGTTTGAACAAATCACTGTTGATTATTTTGATGATGGTAAAATTTATTATTATTTTTAGAGCATTCAACTTATTAATTAAATGAAAAATTCAGCTGCTTAATCAATTTTATGATTAACTGGCATTTTGTGCTTTGATAGCAAAACTGCCATTTAAAACTCTAATGCTTACTTCTATGTAAAATTTTGTATGAATTGAAATGCAGCATTTATTCTGTATATGATGTGCACATTAAGTTATGCTGGTATGACTGCCTCCCATTTTGGACCCAATCTGCTTTTATTGCGTAAGCTGCACAAAATTTGGCACTTGATTATCATAAAAATAATTAACATTGTTGTCACATGATGAAAGTCGTATTTCAAAGCTAAAACATGCCAAATGTCATTTCAGCTGGAGCTCACAGTACTCTCCTAGATCTCTTATCTAGATTTATGGGATCATATTTCGAAGAAAAGTAGAAGCATGTTACAAAAGTTTAATGAAAAAACAAACAATTCTATAGTGCAATTTAAAATGATTTACTTTCGAATCGTAAAACATTACATTTAAAAGTAACACCTGACAGTACCAAGTAAATTCATTGGGATCATAATTAAAATTATCTGTGTATCACACACACATACACACTGCTTCTGGCAGTAATGTAAACAAGGCCAATGTTTTGGCCTAAATGTGGCTTAAGGACGAAATAAAATAAAGTCATGGTCTTAAAGCAGAGGACTTGGTCTTGGCTTTGGTTTTTAAAAAATTAAATAATAAGAATATGCAAGATTATTTGTTGTTTAAATTACTCTTAAATATTTTAATAGTAGTCAACATGTTCAAGGGCGGCGCCACCATAGAAGCTGGGAAAGACATGTCCCCAGCACTTTTGCGGGATGTACCACGCATAGGGTACAACCCAGTTTACGTTGTACATCTGCGGAGTACTACAGCAGGTCGCTAAAGTTACGCAATTCACATTCGGCTTTAGCATTTAAAAATTCTGCTTCCTGTTCCTGTACAGTTTGCTACTTGTCATATACAATCTAGGAAGCTAAGATCTTGAATTTTGCGTTGCTGGAGAACACGATAAGCATTCGTCTTGCTGACGTGCCAGGTCGACGCACCCTTCGGTCTACAGCTACAAATCTTCTGGCTGTTCCGTCCTTCAAGCTGTTAACTATTCGCGGCCGCCCTTTTCCAGTGGCAGCTGCTAAAAGCTGGAATCCACTGCCTGACAGTGTCGTCTCAGTGCTATCTCCTGACTCATTTCGGCGCCAACTAAAAACATTTGTGTTAAATCGGTGTCGTTCTAATAAAATTTAGTCCGTGACAACACACGCAGAAAGTCGGCAACAAAGTCTGGGGACAGACACTACAATGACCAATATGCTGGACACTTGATGGGGTCTACAGTAAAGCCGGGCGTTATACAAAAACGTATTTTGGAACGTGGAAAATATTTCCAATTCACAGGACTGGATGATCACGACGCTATTCAGATTGTGAACATTATTGGAACATATTTGCTGTTCATGGAATGTATGCTGTTGTTGGCAAAGACTGGAAATGCCTATTACACACAGCTATTTAACAAATGGCAGTTTTACCCCCTGCTTTGTACAGTATGGACATGGACATTAAACAATGTACACACGTTTTTCTGTGACATTCTGAGGGCCACTTTGAAGCTAAACTTAACGTACGTGGGATCGTATTAGTAATGCAAAACAGCTTAACTGGGGCTTTTGACAACATGGAACGTTTTCGACATTCATGTGGGCCGTTCTCATTTTGGGCTGTGTTGATCATTTGCCAACCATAAGTTTTTGAACCATAAATTGGCACATCGGTTACTTCATCCCTGGGAAACGTTTACATCAATTTTAAAGTCTTCATTTCTTTGCCTTTTAGAGACAGATCCTCTACAGTAGTGATTTGTACCAAGAACCGGGTACATAAACCCGGTTCCAAAATTCATTAGCCAATTCCAAATCCGGGTAATTGGCACACGTTTTTTTTGCATTAATTACTGCTGAAACCTATAAAAATATTGCTACTTGCAATCTTTGTGGCGAAATTCGGTGCTGCAGGAGAGATTCAATTCAGCCATTTTCATTGACGGACTATACATTTTTAGCATCACAAATACATTATAGACGTTTTTGTATGAAAATCCTAACTCTGTAAAAAAAATATTGGGTAACTTTATGTGTCTACGTCATTTCACTGTTGTTTTTTTCTTCAATGACGTAAAGTTAACAAAAAGCACGTGCTGTCGCCAAAATAGCCGCCCGTATCATACGGTAATTACCATAATCATACCATCATTATTTTGTACCCCCAGGTAGTCTTAAAGTGGGGGGTCAAAAAATTTTTTCGCTCGCTCGACTCGCGAAATTATTCCTCTTACTTTTAAAACCGTGGCGCCGCCCCTGAACATGTTACATTAAAAACATTTGACACGTGAATGGTTCGTCTTAATGTCGGTCTTAATTTGAAAAAAAAAGTTTTGGAAAATTTTTTATTTGGTTTTAAAACAAAAAGTCTTGGTCTTTAAAAAGTTTTGTTTACATCACTGCTTTCTAGCTGGAAAAACACGTGCATGGACAATCCAAAAAGTTAATGTCTAAACGTGCGAACTGCAAAGCAGCTGCCAAACCAATGTTTAGGTGCATGTACACTGTGTCCCAATAAAAAACATCCCTGACATTTTCAATTGTAATTTAAAACAGGATGATCAAATTTTTATAATTTTTGATATAAATATCCCTAACATGCACAACTGGCCACAAAACAACCATTCAGTTTCCCACCTCACCAAAAGTTTGCTTTTGTACTGTTTGGGAAAACCAGAACCAACAATCAAAATAACAGACAAAACATACTTTGTCCATTTTTGTCACTTTGGCTAACAATCCATTCATCTTGTCAATTTTTGCCACAGTTTGTAGTAAAGAGCGGTAAATAATAACAACAATAAATAGCAATAAGTAATAAATAATAAATAAAAAAACCAGAACTTTTAACTATTTACAAATAAATAAAAAAAACATGACTTTCAGCTATTTACAAATTTACTATTACTACTACAAATGGCCCGCTGACAACTACAACACCAGCTGAGCCATATATCGCAATCACCTGAAAAACAACAGGCCAACAAATACACCAAACGAGTCATATATAGACTATCACAGTCACCCCATAAACAACAGGTTGACAAATTTGCACTGACTATCACAGTAAAAACACTATAGCCAAGCTGATGAAACAGACTCATGGCCTTGGCCACTGAACTGCTAAACGTCTTCACAGCCGGGGAGACTTTTATTTTCTGGTTGCTGAAACAGATGCGCTTTGACAAGAGCTTGTTCGCAGCCCAAAGTCTTCATGTAGGCAGTGTAGTTCCTTAATATATTTCCATGATATTGGACCTGAGTCACTGATAATAGTGTTGTGTGATGCCGACATATTTTGAAATAGTTTCAACATGTGGCACGAATCGAAGATGACGCATATTTTGCGAAACTGTTTGACAAGACAAACCAAGACTAAAACGGCCCGTGAACATCGAAACAGCAGTCCAAAAGCTAACACATAAAAAACATCGGTAGCATGAGCGTCCATGGTTACGGCTACGACTTGGATACCTTTGCTCTCAAGTTATTATTATTATTATTATTATGAACAAAAAGTTTAGCGTGGCATTTAGCCCAAGAAAGACTACAAGGACACGTAACAATTACAATAGCTAACATGTTCGGCAAACAGAAAACCAGTAGACAGTTGGAATCAGCGTCACTAGTACGATATTGTGAAGAGATACGTCTTCAAATGACGCTTGAAAGTCAACAGTGATGACGATGACGTAACAAACGACGGTAGGCTGTTCCATGCATAGGCAGCAGCAATCGGGAAGGCGCGATCCCCGATCGTGCTGCAACGAGTCACTGGAACAACGACCGCCGTTGTTAAGCTGGAACGCAGACTCCGCCTCATGGTAACGTCGGTTGCGCGGTTGATGCTGTCGGCGAGGTACACAGGTGCTGTGCCGTTGAGAGACCGGAAGACGAGGCACGACAGCTTGAAGGTAATCCGTTTTGAAATAAGCGATTTCGTAAACACGTGACCTCATTTTCGAAAGTAGGTCAAGTAATATAAACAAAGCCGTAGTGCCGTTATTATGGTTGCGCTGTAACGGTATTATTCTGTCCTGTTAACAGTATAATTGTGTTTTTTTAACTTTTACAATACCTATTAAGGAGTATTTGGCGTTTGAAATTGTGGAGGCTTGGACTGTGGAAGCATTAAAGCAGTTTTTACGCACGAAATCTAGCATAGCTATAGCTATAGCGCGTATTGGCTATGGTAATTCTGACTTGGTGTCTGTCACTACCTATACCGATCGGAATCCAAGTGAAATAAAGACTTTTGTTTTCAGCATACAATAGCCTAGGGTTTTTAGTATTTTGTGACAAAATTTTCTTGCCACTGGGTAAAAGGGGTCCCCACGAACGAAAGGGAGAAATAGGGGCACCCCTCTTAAAAAGCGTTATTTTACCGTTATTGGCTCTTCTAAAGTGAAAATGGTTGCAGATAGGCACAGACATGCTGCTTATCATAACAAGCACTAGCAACGAGCTTTTTAGGAATGTTAACATCGATGACCTTAAATGATCTTGAACTTTTAAAATAGGGGGTTTTAGTAAATTTTTCGTGATTTTGGGCTGCGACACACATTTCAAGAGTGAATTGCACCAAAACGGCTGGAGATAGACCGAGACAACCTGCATGTAAATTTTTAGCATTAAATGTAAATTTTAGCAATTTAAGTCCGGACCATTTATGTTTAAGGAGGCCTGCTCACGCGGGTATCAAATAGGGGTTTCCCTCTTAAAAAGTGGTTATTTTTCTGCTGCTGGCTGGTCTAACGTGAAAATGGTTGCAGATAGGCACAGACATGCTGCTTAACATAACAAGCACTGGCGACGGGCTTCTTAAAATTGTCAACATTGATGACCTTAATTGACCTTGAACCCTAAAAATAAGGGGTTTTAATGATTTTTGGCTGCAAAAGAGTGAATTGCGACGAAATGGATCATGGATGGAGATAGACCAAAATTACCTGCGAACAGTAACTGCTATAGGCTCTTGCGCGTCTCATAAGCATTAGCTCAGATTTTTTATTATAAAAGCTAAAACTACGGCCGTATTTGGGTCGAAGAAGGTAGAGGTCCATATAGTATACATGTAGCCCCTAATGGCTGGATTTCGGAGAAAAGGAGGGCAAGCGGGCCATGCCCCAACATGCCAAAATTTGCCATTTGCATTTCTTTGCCAATGCAGTGCATTATAAATTTGTGCAGTAAAACTACCGAAACTTATACTGACTGCAATCATTTCCAGGGCTTTCATACCCGAAAAGCATTTGCCGCCGGGGCTCCACCCCGGACTGGCCTCTCCAGTTAAGAAGCCCACCCCTGCTAGCAGCTTTCAGCCTTGATTTTGAGCCTTTGGGGACCAAGTTTTCCTTACTGACTTCAATTTATCTAGGTTTTGTCTCCAGTATTAATTGAAGTAAATTGAGGTTTGTGTAATATCCTGTGCAAAACTTTTCTATATTTCTTTGCCATGTGCATTTCTTTTTGGGGTTGGAAATGGAAATAGTTTGAAAGATTAGTCACAAATAGTCTTTAAGAACCACATCCTTTGCTGACATTGTGAATGTGACAATATTTCTAGCTTCCATCTCTTACGTGTGTATGTCAACCAACCAACCACAGCACATTGTACTGATGACATATGCCATGGTATGGATGGTTGACTAACATTCACACAGAGCTTCTAGCAAACCACCTACACACAAACCAATCTGGCAAATCAGCATTCCGAAATGGTTACAGAATAAAAGTGAACGATGCCTGACTGCCTATACTGTAAAATTTCCAACAGAAGCCATGTCCCGAATAAACGCTAGGTCTCGGATACAGGCCGATACAACCAGGATCCACAACATTCCGAAGAGCTGCCATTCCGAAAGACCACGGCAGTTAAGGATTTAGTTTAGCATTTAATATGTACGGTTTCGTCATTAACAGATTTTGTCTAAGTCAGGTTTTTAACCATCCGTCAAAATGGCGAGCCTCTGCACCAGCTGTATCAACTATTTACTTAGCACGCTGGCGATAAATGTAATCAGATCAAGTTTTAAAGATTAAGATTAGGGCTAGGGTAGGTGGTTATGGTCAGGGTTAGGGTTCGAGTTAAGATTAGAACTGGTTTAGCGATCTGATCTGATTTTAGTGCCCCGTGCGGTTGGTGTGACAGCAGCGCTATAAGCTTATGTTACACATAAGACACGAGTTTTCTGATACTTTTTGAAAATATGGTAAAGTATGGTAGGCCTTGAGGTCAAGGCAACTGGATTTGGATCCGGATGATAATTGCCAATAATTTAGCTCCTGCTGGATACTGCGGCAATGAAGTGTGCACACCTACGGACTGAGCTGGCTTCTGAAGGACGGTACTGATCTAGCCAGTCCTCTGAGTGACAGGTTTGTCACACTCACACAAAACCAAATCCAGATCATTCATCCATAGGCCTACCGCCTGATCGTTGATAGCAGGGCCGGATTTAGCTGGTGGGAGGCCTGGGGCCCAGTGGCAAAGGTGGTAGCAAAATTTATGCAAGCCAGGGTTGGCTATCGAATTACGGGGTTTTAAAAATTGAGGGGTTTAGTGGGAGACCCCCTGTTGGTGAAAGGCCTGGGGCCCGGGGTCCCCCGTCGCCCCCCCCTAAATCCGGCCCTGGTTAATAGGCCCTATCGTGCCATTCGGCAGGTAGACGTTATTGCATGCTAATATTACCGTTTGCTGTAGAGCCTCATGAGAACTATTTTCAACTATACGTGTTGCTTTCATACACACATAAATATATACAACTTCCTTCAACTTCGTATACAAACATTAACTGCCAAAAACCTGCGTAAATGCGTAGCAACAACGTGTACTTGCCACGCCCTTTGCTTTGTTTATATTACTTGACCTAGTTTCGAAAATGGTGTCACGTGTTTACGAAATCGCTTATCCGAAGCCAATGGAGTTTACGAAGTAGTGGTGTTACGTGATCGAACTTCCGGGCACGGAGTACAATCCGAGCAGCGGCGTGCAAGACGGACTGCAGCCGATAGAGTTGGCGAGCAGGTAGCCCCGCGAGCGTTGCGTTGCCATAGTCAACACGCGACAGAACAAGCGCTGTGACAAGTGATAGTAAAACCGCCATAGAAACAAAACGGCGGACACTGCGGATTAATCTCATCGCAGCAAAGCAATTCGAAACTGTTTTGGAAATATGTGTGGTCATGCTGAGATTCGAGTCGAAAGAAATACCAAGGTCACGAACAACGCAGGACGGAGCAATGGTAGCAGTCCCCACGCAAAAAGAAGTCTGTGGAATCTGGATCTGCCTACGACTTGAGGTGAACCAAAGAATCTCTGTCTTGGCTGGATTAAGTTGGAGTCCATTAGAGCGCATCCACAAACTTACCTCAGCAACACACGGAAAATTCTTCGAGTACATCAAAAACAAGCTGTTTCTGTGTGGAGGCTGACAAGGTTTTGGTTAAGAAATACGCAACTGGCAGCTTCCAGTGGGCTGTCAAGCCAACCAACATGAACGTCAACACTTCCCTGGCTTTGTCGTCACTTTCCTTGCCATTTTCGAGGTTTACAAATCTACACATCTGACCAGTATGCCCATTGTAAGTGACCTGTTGGCGACTGATTCCTGGCTGACAATGAACACGCTGTAGCCATCTGCAACAAAAAATGGCAAAACCCACCTATAAGGTAAGCCGACAAAAGGCTAAGCTACCACTTATGAGTACAGGGCATCAGTTATGTACATTTATTTCATGCTACTCTCAAGCATTTGGCCTAAAATTTTAAATTTTGTTATACACCACATGTGGGATTATTGGCAAACCTACATAATAATAAATGCACAAAATTCTACAAGAATAGCATCCACAGTAGTTTAACATGTCCTTTCTAAAAAAACTTTGCATAAAAAGTATATTTACACAAATTACAGTTAAGTAAGTAAGTAAGTAAGTAAGTAAGTAATCTTTTATTAAACAACAGTCAAACGCCATTGCAAAACAGAACATAACATAACAAATCGGTACAATATCAATAAGAAAAATAAAGTTTATGCATATTAATTCTGACAAATTGATTAAATAATTTTGGCCTAATTTTTTATGCTGATATAGTAATGTTCTGTAGAAAGAAACTATATTTAAGCATTAATAACCAAGCCATTTTACTGATTTAGTGAATGTTAAATTATCTCAGATCTCATTAGAATGTCTTTTTTACTTTTTACCACAAATGTAGCAAACATTAACCTTACTCTCTTACTAGACTAGTGATTCAACTATTACAACATTGTAATTATTACTTAATGTGCACAAAGTCTGGCAAAAACATAACCTCGTTGGCGGAGGTAAATATACTCACGAAGTAGTATTTCATAGATGCAGACACTAGATACTATGCATTTATAACAAGTTGCATTAGCAATAAGAATACAACGTACTGTATAATAAACACAGAAAAGTAACACTTACTTGTGAAAAGTTATGCTTTGCAGCTTAGACACCACAGAGTTACTGTATATCTGTGTGCAATTGATGGCTGCACAATACACAGGCATACTGTATAAAATTTTAATGAAAAATGACCCAACTGATCACCAGAAGAAAATATCAAATTTTTAATATAATAACAAACAGCTGATCACTGGTTAAAACAACTGCGTAGGCATACTGGCACAGTAAACTGATCACAGTCGAAGCAAATGTCTTGTCAAATAACAATGACACATTTCAGTTGAAGTCAGTCTGACCAATTCTGGAATAGGCTACAATGAAACAGTTTGCGATAAATGCATTTCATCAGATATACAACAGTTAGCATGATTTTACAATGATGTTAAAACATTTTTAATAGATGGATAATAATTTTTGAATATATAGGGGTAGGCTTAAATTGTAGTCATTGTAGTTATCTCCTACGACACAGCTTAGAACTAGGTTTAGGAAAATTGTAAGCAGAAGTCTGTGTTTTGCCCCAGATTTGATTATCTGGCTAAGTATACAGCGTTATTGTTATTTAGAATGCCACGTCTAAAGAGCCGACAGTCGGTCTTCTAGGCTTCGTACTAGAGGGCCGACAGTCGATCGTACACTATCGTAAGAGACTGCCTACGGCAGGCGGTATGATGGCAGTAAAAGAACCCATCATACTGCCGCAGACAAACGCCTTCACGGCAGCTAGCCACTGATGAAATCAACCTTAGCAAAATACAATGCCAAGGTATCACGCCTTTATACCTTCATATCTATGAATGCAGCTTATAACTAGGCTAACCATAACCCCAACCCTAGTTTTAAACCCTAATCTATCATAAGGTAAACAATAACCCTAAACACTAACGCCACCTTTTTAATCTATGCCTAATCCTGGTGGCTGCTGCTGTCGGCTCTCTAAGCTGCATACTAGAGGGCCGACTGTCGGTCCTCTACTACGCAGCCTAAATGGCCGACTGTCGGCTCTCTAGACACTTGGTATTCAGAACACAGCTGACACCGTAAACTACCGGTAATCTCCCAGGTACTAGAGGTAATACTACGCTAACTACAGACAGCTTGCAGTTGCACTATGTTAAGTGTAGCAAATAAAGCATATTCCATTATGTTATTTTATATTATTTTCAAAAACATCTAGACACTGTAAAACACTAAAATATGTTTCAGTTTTACAATGACAACATCACCACGGTGACGACCAAGAACAACAAGATGGCCGATTTACGTTATGCTGTGCATCGGCTGGCCAATGATGTCATGTCTAGGGTAAATGCGTGTGATCTGTGGTGTAAACAGTGATTTTGTTTACGTTGATTATGTTGTTCTTATTTTGTTTAGTGATGTAAATAGGTTTTAATAAAAGTTTATTTTGAAAATGAAAATGTTTGAATTTGACATATTGGTGCCGTGACCAGTATTTAGTTTGTTTACATGGACGCGTTGATGCAATTGGATATAATTATCATCTCGTTTGTCGTAAATGTTTATTTGACAAAATATGTTTTCTACCCGACGATGCTGGAGAATTTCTTGTTCTGATCACACTGGGATTCATACTTCGAATGATTTCGCCGATGTGATGCTGACGATTGATACTGTCGACTCGACGGATTGAACATGAACACAATGCGTTGCAATGTTTGCGACCTTCCCGGTACAGGTTTACCCATTCTGTTTGGCGGCTGTGATTTTTCTGGTCTTAAGCCGTAAATTTGTGAACACGAGCTCTCACATAATTGCTCAGTTTGGTTCAACCGGTCTGGTGCTGTCATAGGTCTATCTTGGGTTTTTAATGCTAAGTGCGAAAGCCCACTAGCATTGGTCTGTGTGACCGACCTATAGTGAGCCTACGTGGCGAGCCTGTGTGGCATTTGGTGGTTAGGTAAGCACCAGCGGGCATAAGGCTGATTGATAGGGTACTATCAGTAGGCGTGAACAAGCCACAATTATTGTGGCTTGTTGTTCTGGGATGGATCAGTGTCTAATAGCAGGATCCATTTTACCCATTTGATATTTTGTGCCTGTCTATCTGCTTGTTAACAATACAAAAAGTATAGAAGACACTTGGATGAAACGGTTGGAGACGGTTGACCAAGAACAAATAAAAAAAATGTCGGAGAAAGCCGTCAAGAGACAGATAGAGAGAGAGAACTGGAATCCCGAGCACTTGAAAGGAGCACTTGAAAGGTGTGCCATTAGCTAATTTTGTGCCATTAGCTAATTTGAAAGAAGCATTGACAGAGGTTTGGGTTAAGCATCGATGTGAAAAAGAGGAGCAAGGTGCTGTTGGTGGCGAAGAACAACATGCTGGTGAACCTGATAAAGCTGTGGAAGTGTGGAAGTGGAAGAGAAAAATAAGTCGTTGGAAATTGTGCGTATGAAAATGAAGTCGAAAAAGAGAAAATCGCTTTGGAGAAAGAAAGATTGCAGGTGGAAGTTAACTTGCAAAGAGAAAAATTCCAGATCAAAAAAAGATTGCAAAAAAACTTAACTTTCAGAGGGAAAAACTTCCGGTAAAACAAAACACAGAAAAGGAAAGAAGGCAGGCAGAGCAGAAAAAAATGCAGACAGAGCAGAAAAAATCGCAGGATGAGCTTCAGTTAAAGAAATTGGAGTTGAAAAAAATGGCTGCATTGAAGATGGACGAGTTAAAAATATTGGAGACGAAAAATACGGATGAAAAGAAGAAGATGGAGTTAACAGTTTATAAGGCTAAGCTGTTTTTTGATGCTCTGCGGGGAACCATGGCTAGAATGCCTTCAAATCCAACAGAATTAAGTCCCTATTTCCGTACAATGAAAAAGCAGTTGGTTGATTTTGCTGTGGAAAAGAAGCTCAACGTTCACTTGCTCAAGCCAAACTTGACTGAGCAGGCTAGAGCATTAATTGCTTAAATGGATTTTGATAAAGCTTCAGATTACAAAGAAATAAAAAAAAATACTTCTTCATGAGTTTAAGCTTAGTCTGGCTGCATTACTTAAAAAATTCAATTTACTCCAGCGTAAGGCAGACGAGACTTACATACTGTATGGAATCGTTTATTGTTTGTTTTGACATATTATATCGATAACAGAAAGACAAAAACTCACGAGCAACTAATACGGTTACTAGTGTGCGACAGAATTAAATTCACTCTGTCACGAGCAGCTTTGCAGCATGTTCTGTCCCTTGAAAATAAAGCCGATGATGGTTGTCTAAAACTGTCTGCACTGCTGGAAGCGCTAGATTTGTACTACGATACGCATTTAACCTCCGATAAGCCTAGGACTCTGCAGTCTGCTATCAGCAGGGTTACGGGTGGTACCACTGAGTTCAGGCAAATATTCCCCAAACAAAAATTGCACATGGAGCCCCAAAAAATTTTCAGCAGGGAAAACAGTATTACCAATCTGCTAAAAATAAATCCGGTAGGCGCCAGTGTTATGTTTGTGGTTCTTACAATCACATATCTACCTATCATGGTAAACCTGCAAGCAATGGCCATAAGGCACAGGCACAACATGCAAATGCTTTAGCTGACAAAAAATTCAAGTCAGTGAATGTATGTACGGCTGCTGTTGAGATGTTAAATCAGGAGACACAGGCAGATTTGTTACCAGTGACCGATTCGTCTACTGAAACTGACTTGCCAGACATGTTTGTGACTAACTTGTCGGTGTGTAGAGTTGATGTTGGTCAGGCTGATGTAAAGGTGACAAGCTCTGCTAGCAGCCAAGATGCCAGGCCGGGTGATGGTGACGTGCATGTGCAGGTTGTGACCCCGATTGTAGATAAGGTGGGTAATACAGTTGACAAGCCTTCACAGTTGACTGATTTTGCATCGTTAAGTTACTTGACAGTTGTGGTGTCCGATAATCAGGGCAATCGGTGCGTTCTAAGTGGACTGTCTGATTTAGGTGCTGAGGTTGCTTTGGCGAATGCAGCGGCAATATCTAAACTTAAGCCAGTTGAGATTGGTTTTGTGAAAATTAAAGGTGTGATTGGTGAGTCCATTTTGGTTCCACTTGTGCGTTTGTACATTGCTTCTGCTGATCATCCTACCTGTGTTGTATCATTCGTATGTGCCGTGTGTACAGATGCGAATAGTGCATTGACTGTGACAGCTGATGTCGAACGCAAGTTGATGCCTCAGGTTAACTTTGAGCCACGCTGTAATGTTGTGAGTTTTTCAGACAGCGACAGTGATAATATTGATGTTAATAACGAGGTTGGTGTTGTTGATGATGTGGATAAACATGGAAGTCAGGATAAAAACGATAATCAAACTGGTGGTGACGAGAAGAGGATTCTTCGTGATGATTCTACTTTTCGGGTTGTTGATGTTACTGATGGTTCGGTGGCTTCTGATTTTAAGACTTCATGTCTAGTTGGATCGGTGACTGATGTTCCTGACCATGCTGACGCAGCAAAGTTAAGATCTAAGCAGTTGACTGACGAGACGTTGCTTGGTTGTTTTTTTGCTGGCTAAGAAAAATAAAGGACGGTTTTATTTTAAGAATGGTGTTCTTCATAAAGTTGACTGAATCTCGGGTCAGACAGTGGAGCAGTTGGTGCTTCCAGAAAATCGTTGACAGCAGGCTATTGATTTGGCTTATGAGACGTTTGGTGCACACATGGGTTACAAATCCACGGCAAAGCGTTTTCGCTAGAGTTTTTGGTAGCCTACTGTGGCACGGGATACAAAGACCAGTGTGTCACGTTGCGATAGATGTGTTCGTCGTGCACGTATGACTTGCTTTGACCGTGCGCCGATCAAAAATGTGGAAAGAGGGTTGACTCCATTCAACCATTGGTGGTGTGACGTGGCAGGCTTTTTGTTTCCCAACCAGCGTGTGGAGTACAACTATTGGTATTCGTCACTTTGTCACAATGGATAATGCATCTTACAATACTGCACATTTAACCGAGATATTACTAGAGAAGATGGGTTGTTCCCCGATTTTCATTACGCCTGGCCATAGTGAAGGCAACACTTTGGCAGAACATACTATTGGCACGATTAAAGAAGCCATTCACAAAGTTGCTTTTGATCACAAAAAAATCTTGACACATTTTATGGATTACATACTATGAGCTATGAGAGAAATCCCGGGAACATTCACTGGTGTTTCACCATGGCAGCTAGCTTTTGGCTATGCTTCCAGAGACCCATGTGCCATACTCAAGAATACTTGGATGGGTGGTATTGCTTTTCCACCAAATTTGAATAATGAGTTTGCAGCTTCCCACCTGCAACGCGAGCAAAATAAATGGGTTAAACATTACAACTTGCGCTCTAGACATAAGGAGTTTTTTCCGGGTGAGTTTGTAATAATTTTATCACCAGATTTCACTACTAGCCGATTATGGAGTCGTTGGCGTGCACCAGCTAAAATCGTCCGTGAACAAGGCGATTACAGTTACTTAGTAGAGATAAATGGCGCCACCCCACTAATTCATGCTAAAAAACTCAGAAAATGTGATGTTAAAGTTAGCGAACTTGTTTGTGAGTCATTCTGGCCCCAACCTGCAGAATGTGCAGAGATTAATACTTGTGCTGTTGTGTATGAAAATGACAAAGATTTTGGGCAGCTTAAGTATGTAGAAACCAAAACAGCAACAAATGATTTACCATCATCGAAAATTGACTTAAGCAAATTGGCTCATTTGTCACAAGATCAGCGTCAGAAGCTGTTGGCTGTTTTAGACAAGTACCCTAAATGTTTCTTAGAAACACTTTGTCGCTGTAACACTGCTAAACATGAAATTATTGTTACGCCGGATTTTCGGCCGAAAAAAAAGAAAAACCTTATAGGGTGCCTGCAAAAATTGTGCCCTGAGGTAGACAAACAAATAAAAAAACTTGAAGAGTTGGGCTTCATTAAAAAATCAAAGAGTTTAATGGTCAGTCTTCTCATCTTCGTAATAAAGAAAATAAATCAGTGAGGTGCGTGATTGATTTTCGTTATGTGAACAAGTTCACATTACCAGATGCGCTAGGTCCCCCAAATATTGGCGACGTGTCTCAGCGCATAGCGCGAGCAAAGCATATCACCACATTTAATGGAAAGTTCAGCTACTAAACAATTCCTATTAAAAAGGAGCACCAGTGGCTTCCTGGATTCATCAATGGATCAAACAGAATGTGGGAATGGACCCGCATGGCTTTCGGCTTACGCAATCCTGGATCAAAGTTTGTTCGCATGTTACAAAAACGTTTTGTAGCCTATCTAATTTGAAATTTTGCCTCAAATTATGTCGATGATATGGCTGTGTGCTCAGATAAATGAAAACAACACTTGGATTACGTTGACAAATTTTTGAGTACTATAAAGCTAAGTGGTTTAACTTTGACTTTGAAAAAGTCAAAATTTGCAAAACCAGAAGTGACTTTTTGTGGTAATATCGTGGGATCTGAAAAAAACGCATGGATCCCGACAAGTTGGCAGCAATTGTACTGTTAAGACCGCCCGAAACAAAGACACAGTTGAGACGAACATTAGGTATGTTCGGGTGGTTTAGGGAATATATTCCTAACTTTGCCAAACATGCTTATGTGTTGACAAAACTAACAGCCAAGCAAACTCCCAACAAGATTTCTTGTGGAGAAGAGGAACAAAAGGCTTTTGATACATTGAAGAAGTTACTCACTAAGGCCACTGAGTACAAACTGAATGCAATTGATTGGGATAAACCCTTCAATGTCTGTACTAATGCATTTGAATTCTGCATCGCGGGCTGCATGTCACAAAGAGATGATAAGGGTAATGAGCAGCCGATTACTTTTTTCAGTAAAAAATTTGATAACACACAGCAGAAATGGTCTACAATAGAGCGTAAGGCATTTGCTGTGATCGTGATGCTCAAACGGGTGAGAGCATGGGTTTTTGGATATAAAATCAATTTGTTCTGTGACCATAACCCGCTTAGTTTCTTAACTGAGTCAGCCCCCAAAAGTGCGAAAATAACGCGTGGACCCTCGCACTTGCAGAGTGCGATATTATCTTCCATTACAAGGAAAGATAATCAAATACGATGGCAGTACCGGACTACTTGTCGAAAACTGGTTAAAACAAACTATAGGCCTATGCAGCCGTCGGCCAGTATAAGTGGAACCTTATGTTTCCCCTGAGAGAAACATTGTGTGACTGTTCATGTCTGAACTTTTAAAAACTATTAAATTTTTATTAAATTGTTTGGTTTATAGACTGCATATATATGCTTGTTGCTCAGTTGACGACTGGGAAGAGCGTATGTCAATGTTTTTTGTCGTTAACTTTGAGTTCGAGACATTTTTTGTTATAGGGCGGAGTTTATCGCCGCGCAGGTAGAGAAATACAGTGATGGCGTGTGAACAGTGATTTTAAGCCACTGCTTAAGCCGATTAAATCCAAGCAGCCAAAATCGGCGGAGTTCATCGACGTTTGCAACGAGTCCGAGACTGAGGCATTAACTACACCACCAGCCGCCACCGCTGCTGCCTCTGTCGTCGAGATCAAGTCATTACTGCAGTGTGATCCGCGGGCTTATGGAGAGTTGAAAAAAAACTTGGCATTAAGTTCCAGTAGCAGTTCGGAATCACCCCATGGGGGCTCTGACGACGAAAGATTGATGGTGCTAGATGAGTGTTTTAACGAGGATTTTCTAAGCGATCGGGGCGATAGTGGTACGCCGCCTTCAACCGTGAGCGAAACTTTTTAAGTACTCAAGCTACCGTTGCTGAAACGGAAGGGCTGACAACGCAGGAGTTGCCACTAGAGCAATCGGCGTCGCCGGCACCCGCCAGATGCAGATCACCAGTTCCGGGGCCATCCAGCGGAAGAGTGCCCACAAGATCCAGGAACCCGGCACCACCGACAAGGTCACCACTGATGCAAACGGTTTGCCGCCTGGCCTCGCCACAGCCGTTGCCGCAGTTACCCAGAAAGGAGCGTGATCGCCGACAGAAACAAGCTCGCCGACGCACTCGACGTCTGACGTTCGAAAAACTGGCGACGCTCCCCAGCGACTATGATCGGTCCACCGACGAACACTCGCTGACTCTTGCAGAACGATATTTGTTAACCAGCCAGGAACGACGTCAGCATCGGCATATGTTTCGCGGAATGAGGGTTGCCCAACGGCGCGTTATGGCACTCATTCGACAGCAGTATTCGCTCAGAGGAAATAAGGTGGCACGCACGCACTTCCTGGTTTGGATAAATCAGTTCGAGCGACGCATGAACCAGAGACCGCCGACCGATTTCGAGTCGTGATCCGGACTTCATCAGTGCCACCTACTGCTTTCGAAGGAGAATATACACTATCGGTTTTTTTTAAAAAATTTGTGCGGTAAAAATAAAATTGCCTATACCTCCATAGTTAGAGTTAATACCATTAATTTTGCCTTAGCTTAGGTAATTACAAAAGCTTATGTAGTACCATAATAAAACTGACATTATCAGCACCGCCTTAGCTTAAAAAATTTCGCCATAGCTTAATAGCGCCGCCAATAAAAATAAAAATACTATCAGGCCTGATAAAATAAATAAACTTTTCTGATGGAAGTGGTTCCCGTTAAAAAAATGTATCCGCCAATAAAATAAAATGCCGCTAAATCCCGGTATTATTACTTTACTAAATAGTAAGGTTTATTATTATCTAAAGCTTAATACCGTTTCACAGTTGGTATTTTTTTCTGTCTGCCTTTATTATTATGTGATATGTAGAGAATTTTTCTGAGATATTTTTCGTGCGGAACTGACATTTAATGCACACATTTTTCTGTGACCTACATTTGGACTGGTTGCCAGAACTGTTACCGGAATTGCCAAGACCATTGTCCGACTTTGTTAAAATTTGTTTTCGCCAATCAGCAGCAACGACCGATGCTTGATCGCCGTCGAGTTAATTGCCTATTTAACGCCAATCTATTGTTAACGTTATTGTGCCCAGTAGACTGACGCACTGTCAACAAAGCCGCGACAGATCGACTCATCGATGCTAACTGGTCAAATGCCGTCAGTGAAGTAAAATTCGCAAGCTGATTATCGCTGTATAGAGAAAAGATAGACTTCGTTGTTGCCGTCGCCAGGGACAGAATGACTTCTGTCATATTGCCGCCAATAAACACATGTGAAAGTCCTGTTGTAATGTCCATTGCCAGAATCGACGTTACCGAATTGTTTTGTTACCACCCCGGCAATATTGCCACCAGTCCTCAGTCATTCTCTGATGTATGTCGTCCTATCATAATATTGTCACCGCCAGAAATAATGCGGAAGCATTTGGATACTATGATATTTTTGCCATATACTGTTTTATATAGAGCATAGCCTTTCCTTGAAATAATGTCCAGTGTCAGAGACGTCGTTACCGAGTCACCCTGATAGTCGTCAAAGTAGTATATAGTAATAGGTACTTTAAGTAAAGAGGTTTTACGTACGTTACCACTTCCGGGTAAGAATGAGTAGTAAATGTCCGGTGTGTGAGGCCGCATCCCACGTTGTTTCCGTCAGAGGACCAGGGTTTGATTCCATGCTGAGTAACTTGTCCAAGGCCGAGCGGCCTAGCCTCACGTTAAAGAGTGATTACCGCGCCCCATTGATAGGACTATTGTGGCCGTGTCTAAAATAAAATAGTTTTTGCCCTACGTGGGAAGAACTGTTATCGCTCGTATTTACCGCAGCGAGATAAAATACCGCCGTGCATTTACCGTCTTGTATAATAATGGGTTTTACGGACACAACTCTGATAGACTATGAGTTACCAAAATTTTGCGAAAGTGCGAAGTGCGAAGTGCGAAGTACGAAGTTGTTTGAATATCCGTGGTACTATCGTCAATGATTACCGGTCAATACGTCAACAATTCGCAAACGCACCGCTAAGTTCATTGTGAGGTTGCCTTGTAAGATTTGAACTTAGGCCTACGCTAAACTTAGCTTAGAGTTAACTTAGGCCTAGTACTAAAGTAACTCGACAGAAAAACTTAAAAACAAAACGATAATGCGATTTAATGAGCAAATATGTACAGCGTGCAAATGAATACTTCTGTGCAATGCTAATAAAAGAATACGGAGCGATTATGCACATATACAGTTTAATAGCTAAGCAGTCGCAGCTGCAAATCAAATAGCTCAGTCAATGATCAGACTATACAGTTTGCAATGTTCATACAGGTGATAACGATATTATCACATCGCCTATCAAAATTCAAATATAAACAGCGACAAAATGCTCAATAAAAACAAATATCATTGAAGAACAATCACAAGTAATACACATACAACTAAGCCAAACTAGACAGGGCTTAAATCTAGACTATTTAAAGTCTATGAGATCACACAGGAGTTTCCTCCCTTCGATACACCTATACGGTCTATACGAGCACCCCGTTACTATCGCTACTCTAGTCCACACAGGCCTCGCAATCCAATAAACTTTATATCTAGAGTCTACAGAAGCACCCTATCGCTATCACGAAAGCCAAATAAACAACTATACAACCTCGGAGTTTACGCATGCCACACACACATAAGTGGGTCTCATAGTCACACAAGGACAGGCACAGCTAACAATACGACGACAGTGAGATGCAGACACACTGTTAGACGAACTCCGGCCACACTAAGACAAAGTTGCTATACACAATAACCGACGACTAAGTCGACAAATAAATACAGCACAGTGACGAACAAACAGCGAAAAATACAGATAGCGAGCTTATTCTGACGCGAAAATAAATCGACGACGACTTTCTCGCAAGTGTCATACACATACCGGCCAACAAACTGATTAAAAACAGCGGTCTACCATTCATCAACAGATGCTGGTCAATCAAGCGTGTGAGCTGAAACGACGAGACGACGGATGAATGCGCATGTGTTGTAATGTAAACGGCAGTCGGGATCCTGAATACCGACCGAGATATTGTTGTATTAGTTAAGCTAAAACATGTTTTAGGCTTACCGTTGGGTGTATGTCTATATGAAAAAAAGGTGTGGGAGCATTCAATGCCATACAATGTTATGTTATTATGCTACCGCGCGTATGCGGGCGGCGGTCGATTTTAACAAATTTTTCTAAGTACCGCTCCGTCGCGGATACGGTTTTCTAGCTGGTATTTTGGCAACGTTATCGCTCAACACAGCACGAGACGCTGTGATTAAAGTGAGGGAAAAGAGTTGTAACCAATTTTGCCAAACACAAGGTCACATACGTACCGCCAATAAGCGTACTTCAATTCTTACCCACAGTTTCTGGCATACTCTACTTTTAACCAATTTTGCCAAAACACAAAGACATTTAACGCCATTCCGCCTTGGGTTACAAATTTTGTACTTACCGCTTCCAGCAGCCGCTAACATTGTGGAAATCGGTGCGATAGTTATTTAGTAATATTCGAAAGTTAATTCATACCGGTTATTGCCAGATTTTCCGTAGCCTGGCTTTGACTGATCGTGACGAATCGATTTCCTATTTCTCTTTAAAATTCCGTAACGAGTAATATATCACTTTAAACTCCATTTCCTACCAAGTTAATCGCCACATAAAATAACTCGATTCATTTTATTTATTTTGCGTATTTTGCAAGAATTCTGTTCGCATAATGTAAACAAAACACTTCGGGAGTTCGACAAGCTTCGTTGATCGTTGCCGAGTGACATGTAGGTTAAAGGTCGATATTGACCGAACGATTTTGGCAACAACAACTTTTATATTTTATTAAAATGTCAAACTTGTAAATTCTGTTTTTATTATAAAATTCTATTTAATATCCGCGAAGATATTAGCAAAATAAGAAGCCATTTTGTATATTAAATAATAACTCGGACCAAGTTATGGTTTCGAGAGTGTTCGGTACTTGTCGCTCGGGTGCGTTTGGACGACCTCGGAAAAATGTGTTATTAATCTCTATTTAAATGTGCGTCCGTGCACCCTATAAATACGGGAAAATCGCAGTTTTACAGCAGTCAATGCTCAGACTCACAAGAGAACACATTTCCTGTCTTTGCCGAAGCAAGATATCTCTAACGGAAAAGCGGTAACCAAAAAACGGTAACCAAAACTAAAGCGGTAACCAATACCAATAAGCAACAACCAAAACGCGCCTCAGATTCGAGTTTCTCGCTGACATTGTGCGCTTTATAAATTAAATTTACTTACTTACTTATTATCCAACTCCGCTGCATTCTGTCCATTACCAAAACTCACCGCGAAAACCAAATCAACCGGGAGACGACCAAGATAAAAAACCGAAGTAAAATCCGCCGATACGACATCCGCCTATAAAAAAGTGAACCGCGACATAAGACCAACACGACACCAAATTGAACATTCACTACCGACATCCGATACCAGCATATCCGCAATTGCCGGAATACAGGTAGACTGTGGCACAGTGGGTGAAGGTGGGAAACTGTGCCGCGGGAGCACAGAAGTAAGTCCGACTATCATCTGTAAAAGATCGCCGAAACGATTCGTCAAGGACTTCATTGTCCGCCAACATCGGCAAGGACCTACTATATTGTCTTCTCCTCGACAATTTACCGGACTACTACTAATAGGAAGCTAGGCTTAAGCCGACTGGGGGACGTTACCGCGGATGGCCGATATAAGTACTGTTTAATTAAACGTTAGATCGTTTACCGCCGTTCAGAAAGTTCGTGGTAACTGATAAACGATTATTATTTAGTTTCTAGGGACCGAGAGACTTTCCGCCTCTGCATTTTCGGATACCGCCAACAAAAGAAGCTATCAAGTTTAGTTTATACCTTTTTACCAAATTTTCCGCCAGTATTTGTCTTAGCTCTATCCTTCGACTGTTAGGACAGAGGGTGTTCGCCATGCGTATTTACATTGAAAAGTGTTTCGTCGGCAACCGCTTTTCAACAAGTTTGATAGCAAGGCTTACCGCATCCTTTCTCCGCGAGTCCGCATTAGTTCTCACGGGAATCTTCAGCACAATAGGACTCCGACTCCGCCGAGGGGAAATTGGTTTTCCACTGAGCCGGGTTCGTCTGTGGATATTGTCAAGAACCCAATCGGTCAAAGACATGATAACCGCCACGGTGGCGAGGAGACCGAGGGAAAGGGTTGGAATCAAGCCGTGGTGAGTTACACTACCACTACTACTACTGTGACAAAAGTCACATTTTTGACAAATTACAACAATAGTAATTTAAATTTGTCCAACACTAGCACCTACGTTGTCTGCTGGCGTCGTCATAAATACTATCAACTTCCGTCTTTTTTTCAAACTTTACTTTTCGCCAGTATTTCATCTATTTTATTGTGCGTAAAGTAAACATAAAACTGGTTTTATCTTGGAATACGAACTACTTCGGTTAGTTCTAAGTTTTACTATCAATTTACGTTTAAAGCAAACAGGTGTCCTATTTCGCTTTATGCAGCTGTCATATTAGAAGATTCTGTCGTTAACTTTCAGAATGTCATACGTGCGCTTTCGAATAATTGCGCACGCACACTGCCCATACCAAAATAAACTGCTGATGTTGGAGACTGGTGCGCATTTAGGCGTCGGAAACTAAATGAAAACAAAACAGAATTCATGTGGTGCGGGTCGCGTGCCAGTCTCAAGAAGATCTCGAGCAACGACTTGTTGCTACGAGTTGGCAACGACGTCATCAACGAGCTCAGAACGCTGCAGCCAGACCGATCAGACTTGTCGCTTCTCGCGACCACGTTACAAGTACGCTGCAACAATTACACTGGCTTCCGGTACAATACCGCATCACCTATAAACTGTGTTTGCTGATGCATTTAATTCACACGTTACAAGCACTGTCTTATCTTACTGACATTGTCACACAAACATCCAGTGTTACGTCACGAACACGACTTCGACTAAAGTTCGGACAACGAGCGTTTTTCTACGCTGCACCGGCTGCGTAAAACAGTCTGCCACCGTCACTTTAAAAACTATCTGACACTGCGTCATTCAAACGAAACTTAAAAACTTTACTGTTTTAGCAAGCTTTTTATCTTTGAGTAGTGTTTACTGTTTGTACATTACTTTTAGGTTTTATTTTAGTTTTTAGGTGTGTTGTACACCACCGGTTACTGTTGTAAGTAATTATTTTTGATTGATTGATTGACTGATTGATTTCGAAAACACGCCCATCTGACGCAAAGATCTTCGATATACCTCTTACGTAAGCCGAGATCTAATTAACTTATTATGTCCCAAATTTCATTGTCATGGCGACCAGATTCGTTTGGGGAAAATTCTGTTGGCAGCATTTGATGGCCCATCCCCGAAAACTTTCTTATTGACGCAATAATCTTGCAGATATCTCTTACACAGACCGAGTTTTAGTCAATTTTGTCCAAAATTTTGTTGCCATGGCAACAGAGGTCGTCAAGAAAAAAATAAATGACACCGTCGGATAGTATGGGCCAGAAAATAGGGGATTAGTTGCAAACAGTGTGCAATTATTATTACTGGGGCCGAGATATAGTCCATTTTGTCCAAAAATTTTTGCTATGGCAACGGAAGTCAATCAGGAGTAAAAATAAATGACACCGTTAAATTAAAGTGTTCCGTGGACACGTCATGGCATGTCCCAAATATCGAGTTTTAACTATTAGGCAAAAACAGTTTGCGCATAACATCGCACGTATATATTCTATCGTTCATCATGTGGTAAACTGTTGTTTTCTTATTGAATACTAACACGTTCGTTTTTTTAAATATATTTACGCGATTTGATTTTACAAACTATATTTCAGCAAAAAACTCCATTAAGCAACCCTGCACACTCACGTCGCGTGGCGTAGCTCAGCCAATCGCTGCAGCGTATTCTGCCACGTGACTAAAACACGACGTGGCATTAAAGCCTTATCTACACTTATGACAATTTAATCCACTAAAATTCCCAACAATCACTCCCCTCCCTCTCTGAAGGGAACGAGAACCCCTAGAGGCAAAGGCCTAACCATGAAAGCGACAGCCATACTGTAACCAATTTTTCCAAAACTCTAAGTCATCCAACGCCATTCCGCCTCGGTTAACCATTTTTTGTATTTACTGTCTCCTACTGCCGCTGCCGTTGAGAAGACCACTGTCGAATAACATTTCTAATGCGAAGTGCAACTTTTCGATACACCCATCTCGCTGGTCGCTTAGCAGCAAGATAACATCACAATGGAATCGCCATCTTGATTTCGCACTTTCAAAGGCACTTCAAAATACCCTCTCAAATAACTATTTCCACATTTTTCGGAAGAAAATGGCCCGAAATCCAAGAAAGTACGGACATTTAACTGTGGAAAGGCGTTGTCCGTATAATATGAGCTGTATTATATTTTTCACAATCGAACGTCGAAAAACCTTTGTCGGAAAATAAACAATCTAAAAAGTCAGCCATTTTTGAAATATCATATTATTTTTAATATTAAATTCGTAATTTTTTTTAGTAATAAAGTCCGTATTAGAGTTCCTAATTCTTAATAAACTCTTATTTTTATTTTAAAAAAAAATAATTTTGTGTCCTTTTAATTAATAAAAATATCTTTTAAGGTTGGCGCCCTGCCAGTCGCCCAGGCGTGCGGCAAGTGCATGCAGGCGGCCACGAAATGTGCTACAAGTCTTTATTTAAATGTGCGTTCGCGCCCCATATAAATTCGAAAACAATCGCCAAATCATTCAGTCGATTGTCCGACTCCACGAAAGCACATCTCCGTGTTAAAAGAAGGACCCACAGTGCCGCGAAAACCCAGCCAAAGAAGACCAATTTAATAGGAAGACATCAACAAAAAGGAACCAAACCTATAGGAAGACATCTACCAAAGGAAGCTGAGTCAATGGGAAAGGAAACAGAAAAGATAGACCGTGAAAGCCCATTAAATACGAACGCACAACACACAAATTGTCTTTATCAAACACATTACATATCGTCAGATACGCGATGAACATGTCCATCCACAGCACGCGGTAGAAGCGGTACAGAGGGCGGAGGTGGGAATCTTATCGCAGATCCGCGTGTTGTGGAGACCAAAGCGTCGAGGAAAGCCAAAGTATTGGGAAAATCGACAGTATAGCAGAATACTGCTATAGGAAACA
>Ga0056128_1000730_pt1 | contig 32185 bp, 17 predicted proteins | sample WorMetLIZISLAND2_FD_71113 | JGI IMG/M metagenome (GOLD analysis project Ga0056128, IMG submission 71113) | Marine gutless worms symbiont microbial communities from Max Planck institute for Marine Microbiology, Germany - Olavius geniculatus... ...
ATATTACATTGTTCACATACAATGCAGTTATGTAATTCTTCCACTTACAGTACAGTGCCTTTTCTGCCATTTGTTAACAGTCACCATTTTTTGTTATTTTGTGCAATCAAAGCCAAATGTCAGTTAGACGACCGCATAATATGTCAGTACTGGGCTGACATTTTTTGGTTTTATGGGATTTTTATGCATTCACATAATTTTGTTGATGTACTTTTTATGAATGTGCTGCCTGCTTAATGCTTATTGCTAATTTGTGCAGCAATTGACGTAAGGTGTTATGAGACAGAGTTGAACACAGTTCATTGTCTGGCATCAGTCATTTGTTTTAACATTTTTAGTGCAGAATATTGATATTTATATAAGATATTTATACCTGCTAAGGTTCTCACCTCGTTCTACTGTTACTTGATTTTGTATACTGAACCAGTGAACCAGCATGCTTTTTCCAAATATTTCACCGTGGAAGCATATTATTTAACTTATATTTTAGGTTGCATTTAGACTGCAACATCATTTCTTGTGTAAAATATAGCTTAGTGCATTGCATTTAATACACTGACACTATTAGATTAGTGTGTTACAATTGTATGCTGGAAATGCTTATCTATCATTGCATGTCTGGCATGACCGATGCATAGCGAAAGGGCCCATCGGATTTTTGTCTATAACTTTTTGCCCCAAGCTGGGATCAATGAGGCAACATGTACAATGATTCTGCATAAAATTACCTTTCCAACGATACCAAATACAGTGTATGGCTTGTAACCAATTTTGTTACAGTCCTACAACATACCGGGGTATGTTGTAGGACTGTCCGACTATTGTCCTTGCCTATCTCTATTGATTGTGACGCAATTCGCTCTTGAGATGTGTTTCGCAGCCTAAAATCGTCAAAAAAATCCACAAAAACCTCTATTTTGGTGTTCAAGATCATTCAAAGTTATTGATTTCGGTGATATTTGAAAGCCAGTGTACGACTTGGTATTAGTGGTTAATAGTAACCTAGACCCTAACACAATGTTTTTGACTGATCCATAAGTGACGGACAGACGAACAGACAGACATACAGACAGAATTGTGATGGCTAAGACGCGCTACAGCAGTACCTGCTTTCGCGCGTAAAAAGTTTGTAACTTTGTAGACGTTTATATAACATCATGATCATCAGCGCACTAGAGATTTCTCGAAATGATACCTAGTGCGCTATATAAATGTTCGCTCATTATTATTATTCTTATTATTATGGGTGCCTGAAATTTTAGCTTTAACGCTAAATTTCCCTAAAATGGGGCGTGTTCAGCTCAAATGAATGAAAATTACTGGACAAGAAAATTATCCGACAATTTTCTGATAGCCCATAAGTAACGCCCATTCGACTAACGACACAAGCTCGCTACAGCGAATAGCAAACACTCGCCGTGTTGCTGTAGTGCATCCATGTATTCGTGCCGGTCTACCTGGCTGACGCTCTACAGCCTGTCGCTGGACTTTCTGGTCGACAACGCCTGCGCTCGTCATCGACCTCAGCACTGGCTGTACCACTGACACGTGTGTCCACGATCGGCGACCGAGCGTTCCCCGTCACCGCAGCAAGAACTTGGAAGTCTGCAATCGGAAGTGACGTCTATGTATAGTGTATGCAAAATTTCACCCTGTAGCAACTTCCTCATACCCATGTCGTTTGTTCTTGCGTATTCGCCTTCAAACTCAAATTTTGAATCCGCCCTTGAATGAAAATGAGAGTTGTAGACGATCCGGTTAAACGCAGAAAGAAGGCTATTGTTTCGACTGTTGTGAAGACCGAATATGAATTAGTAGGCTGTTGCATGGACGAATTTAATAAATGCTGCCAAACTTGACATACTCAGCAAATTGTAGGCTAACGTCGTTGCAAAAGGTTTTTTGTTGTCAGCGTAAACCACTTATGACCTCACTCCAAGGTCGCTGACGGCCTAAGAACATAACATACACACGAAAATGAAGTTAGCCTGAACTGCCCCCCGGGAACTCACTTTGCCGATCATCCCTATACGCTGTGTCGCAAAAAAGGTTTACTTTGTTTTTTAATTAATTAGTAATTACTTTTATTCCACTCCAAAATGTGTCTGGTCTAATTTAAAATTACGAACAATTCAGGCACATTTTGGCGTGTAAATGGATATAAACATTCGGCTGTTAGCTACATGCGCTATTTTTTGAATTCTTCCTTTTCCACAAAGCATTAGCTAACGAAAACTAGCGCTCTTATATCACTTTCGATAATTAACAAATATTTCTGTTAAAAAAGTTGTAGTAAAATAAAATTAACACCTGCAAAAAAGTTTCAATCAAAGGCTGTTGCCATAAAATAACATTCCTAGGTCTACCGTGGTAACACACGTTATTTTGCGCACATAAACGCACAGATTTATTGTAGAAATAATGACGTTAAAATAAAAATGTTAAAATAAAAAGACCAAAGAAATTACACATGCATTTAATAACTTGATGTTGTAGGCCAAAATGTAGGCCTCCAATTAAAGTTCGATATACCTACAAAGTGCGGCCAAAAAGTGGACTCCTAAAGTTTTCCGCCGTTTTCTCAGCAACCGTTGGGAATTTTAACATGAAATTTTACAGCTTTATTTAACGAAACCTTCTACATCTAAACGCCAAGTAAGTCATGATTTTGTTAAAAAAACGACGAAGTTATAGACTTTTTAACATGACCGCCTACCGATTTTTCAGCATTAGAAATGTTCAAGCCAAAAATGTTATTTCATTTTCAAAAACTGATTACACGTTACTGCCGATAACGTCGCAGTGACGTTCTGATAAACTGTAATTTATATTGTTTATAAATTATCACTGAATTATCGTTCCTTTAAAGCAGTCGTCGGCTGCCCACCGGATAATCTTCTAGCAGGACGGCGCGTCAGCACACACAGCGCGCAACGCCGCGCAGCGCACAGAACTGGCCGCGAGCCAGCTGTCCAAATATCATCACAAAAGACCAATGGCCTCAAAATTCGCCGAATATAAACTCAATGGACTATCACGTATGGGTTGCAATGTTGGAGGCTTACCGCAAGCTTATAACAAAGCCGAAAACAAGCGCCGAACTCAAGGAAGCGCTTCAGGTTATCTGTGGCAACCTGCCACAGGGACCGATCGACAAGGCTGTAAAAGATTTCTCAAATAAGGCGACTGGAGGCTGGTGTTGTTGCTTGGAGCTGGCGGTGAACACTTCGAACATTCACAGTGACAATGGAATTTTGGCATCTGATCATTATTTAACTGTGTTGTTTCAACGATGTTATTAAATTGGTGTTGTAGCCGGAATATTTTTGAACGCTAAAAAATCAGTAGGCGGTCATGTTAAAAAGTCTGTAACTTCGTCGTTTTTCAACAGAATCACCTTTTTTGCTTGGCGCTTAGATGTAGAAGGTTTTAGTGAATAAATCTGTAAAAATTCGAACTAAAATTCCGAATGGTTGCTGAGAAAAAGTGAAACACTTTAGGGGTCCACTTTTTGCAGCACCAAGTATAATTACTTTGTCTAAGTCGTACGATAAGACAAAGCGAGTTTTTTTAGACACAGTATACGGCCCTGTTATATACTGTAGCAGTGTAGCTTAGTGGAGAAACGTACAAAACGGACAATATTTTAGTTAAGTATGTAGGCTAAGATCGAAACGGAAATCACTATTGGCTTAAGTTGACGTCAGACGAGACTCGGTGTCGAAGACGAGGAGTGGCGTATTTAGGATTTGGCAAAGGGAGGCGCATGGCGAGCGCGCAGAGCGCGAGCCTCTAACGGCGGTCGCGGGGTCCAAGGGCAGAGGAGCCCATGGTAAAAAATTTTCATGATCGGGCCAAAGGGGAGAGGAAACATCGCACTGTGCCCCCTTAAATACCGGTACGCCACTGAAGACAAGGTTTCCAAAAAGTAGAAACTTTTGCATAAGTTTTGGGCCATTTTGAATGATGTTGGTAACGCTAGTTTTCCGCTGTCACGTTGGATATCTCTGATGTTGCAGGACGACGTAGGTCTACAGTATTGCATCCGCCAGAAAATGCCCAGAATAACCTACACAACACAAATAAACCTTTAAAATTGTAAATAGTTAGCACTTATAAAGTTGTTTTTAACTTGTTATCAAACTACGAATGTCGTCTATATTTTTACGTACGAGCTGTAAGCGTAGTAAAATATTATTAGCTGCATTTTTTGGAAAAGAAGCGACGAAAAATCGGCCTTTAGCTTTTTGCTTAAAATTGCTTTGATATCGATATTTTTGTGTATGTAGAAACTAACTTTCCAAAAAACAGCAGGCTACTGAATTCTGAAACGTAAACGACAAATTAAAAATCGGTACTGAATCATTCAATCAATCAATAAAACATTTATATAGCGCCAGTAATCGACAGGCCTACAATTGAATTTGAGGCGCTGGCATGTGGGTGACTAGACGTGATAGGCAGAAGCGAAAAGGTGAGATTTAAGACAAGATTTAAAAGTAGGAAGCCTGTCAGATGAGCGAATGTGCAGGGAAAGAGAATTCCAATTATTAAGCGAAGACACAAAAAGCTCGAGAGGCAAAAGAAGATCTAGGACAGGAAAGAACAGCAAAAAGGTGGCAGTTAACAGATCGCAACGCTCTTGGCGGTATATGGGTTGAAGCGGCATTTTAATGCATCATGGTAATATCTATAGGCCTATTTGCTGTTATATTTGTCAAATTAAGCGTTAGAAATTTTTGTGCTTTCGGCTGCAGTGTGACGAAAAAGTACGTATGTGAAAACATATTTTAAAAAGTTTTATTTCATGGCATTTTGTCTAACATTACGCAGCAGCTCATAAACGGCCTACATTTATTTCAGAGACATCCATTCGCTCGCGGTCCAGACAAACTACTAGCGAATCGTTCGCTTCGGTCGCTTCAGCGCGATACATTCACCGAGACGCTCTCCCGTGAGAAGAAATTCAGGAAAAGTTAGACGGCATATCAACTGCAGAGCTGATCAGATCAATGGATCGACGACGACGGCTCATGGGTCCCGAAGCAATTGGAATGGCGATGTGACCGAGGTATGTTTCATCTCCTAGTCAACGACGAGCTGCTGTTGTATCGGGCCGACAGATCGCAGCATCTCTTTGTTTCTTTGCGCTCGTCGTGTGCTCGGTAGAGACGTTCGTCCGGCGTCTATCTTTCTCAGCATCTCGAGACGCATGCACGGCAATATCTTTACCGACCGACAGAGAGGTAGGCCTACGTTATCGCTCACTGAGAGCGTAGCTTCTAATACGTCCCTCTACGTAATATTGTCCAGCGCCGCAGCGATGACTGCGCAGCTGCTGTAGCCTAGCAGACATCGAAACACTGAAACAAGCCAGATGACGATGCGCGGTTTCAGCTGATCACGGCGTTTCCGCCGGTGGTCGGTCGACCCATCGGGCCGATCAACATCTGTACCAGACGTGTAGTCAGTGACTGGGTCACCAATTTTCGCCACTAAAGACACACACGCAAACACGCAAAATGATATTAAATTTGTTAGGTGCCGTAATGCCCTTTATATAGCTCAGAGGCGCCAACGCGTTGCCAGAGTCACGCATGTCGCGATGCACTGCAGTACACTGCCGATGCTCATTGTATGACTTTTGCACGCTGAAGTCAATATAAGTTGGCCAAATTCTGCGTCAAAATGTTATGCGGTCGCCCTAATAAGCTTTTACGGGTCTTGTCGTGCATCCGTCCGTCTCTCCGTCTGTCCCGCACGAAAACACAAAAAAACAGAAGGGAATAAAAATAAAAATCGGTATTTCGTTCCTCAAACCACGGGCAACCGTGAACCAGTTTTCATGCAGCTAAAATATCACCGGACGTCAAAAACTAGCCGAAAACGTCACATGACATATCTCGTGTTCATGTTTACTTACGGCTGGCGGATCCCGAGCTGGTCGCTGCTATAAACTTACTAACGCTATGCTGCACATCAGGCGCAGTGCAAGAGGCGAGTACTTGGGGGACGGCCGCATACGTACATGTCAGTACATGGCGTGGCGATATCTGCTTGTTTTGCACACTTCGTAGGCATAGCGTAGTCTCTGGAAGCGAGTCAATTTTGGCCTCATATTTTTTCTTACATTATAATATTGTCGGTAACAATGTGAAATGCGCTCTATTCGTCAAGATAATTTTATACACCGACTGGCAGTCTGGCTGACAGTTTGTAGCACATTCAGCGGACGAAACCGAAAACAATCTCTGCGAAGCAAAAATGTCGAGACTCGTAACGCATCGTTCAGTGATCGCCTGTTCGTCGGACATGTTTGATATCCGGTCGGATATTGATTCGACAGAACGACCAAATATTCCAAACATATCTAACGATTGCTGGCGACGATCGCTCTAAGTTTTCGCAAACAACAGACTACACAGAGACCAACGATAACTTCGGCAACACTTTGCGTATCGTCAAATTCCCAATGCCGATCAAGAACGTCGAATTCAATCACAATCCCCTATGCTTAATAGGCTATACCAATTGCGTTGCCAAAGGGTGGAAGATGAATGAAATGGCTAACTGGTTTGAGAAACGGCAGTCGCCCCTCCCAACAGACAGAGCGCAAGCGGATGTGTAAGGACAAAGCGCCCTGAAGTTGAGCTATGAAAAGTCGTTTTATGGAAAATTCATGTTAAAGCTAAGAAACGTCACCTGCCATATTGGATCGCACAGTGACTGTTACCTGCCACCGGACACAAATTACAGTAAACGCGCTCTGAGCTTAGCCCCAGCCAAAGTGCCAGACAGGCTGACACTTGATTTACTTACCCTGAGAGAGGGGTGAAAAACTGAGTTGACCTTGGTGTTGGTTATAACCCTAAATGGTTTACCTGTCCGCAGACAGTCACCCATCCAACGTCCAAGTAGTACCCACTTGATAGCGACTCGACCGTGAGTCGAACCCACGACCTCACGATCGCAAGTCCGACAACCTACTGTTAAGCAACCAAACCACCAAGCATAATATCGAATTCATACTGCGAAAAAAAACTTGCTCTCAGTTGCTCTGTAACAGGCTAGTCACGTTTTTAAAAGGTTTGATACTACTTGGCCACTGTTAACGACAATACATTCGACGGGCGTCCATTATAAGGACTTTATTATGCACTCTTCACACCTTCGCAACAGAGAAAGTTCTAAAGTTATCAATTAATGCAAATCATAAGATCAAGTTCTGCGGGAACGGTTGGGGATAACTGTCCTAGCTGCAGGCGACCGTGGAAACGCTAATACTGTACTGTATATCACGCTCCTGAAAGACTGTCAGGTCGACCCGCGAGTTCGTGCTTGTGTGCAAAATGCTCCCGTTATATTCTCGGTGTGATATACTTGGTGGGGTCCAATGTCATTGATCTAGGTCAACAATGAGCAAACAAATCTCGCCACTGCTACGCTGGTAGACTGCATATAAAGCAAGGTGATGAATTATCTCGACACTCGTCCCTGATCTGTCCACGCCATCAATGTCATCGTGCATGGTCATAGGTCACAGCAACCAAGCTAATACTCGTATTTACTAACGAAGTACCGGACAACGCTGCTCGTTGATGGTTAAAAACAAACGGTATGGCCTAATTATGTGATGTTAATTAGTGTTATTGCAAGAGATTGAGGTTTATGGCAAACCAACGGCAGCTGACGACTGATGGTTGATGAGTGATGAGAATCGTAAGACGAACTGATGAAGTGTCGGCAGTAAACGGAAACAATAGACGGCAACATTCAGTCACATTTAAAGACCGCAACGAATCTGCAACATTTTACACACGTGTATTTGTCAAACGACGGAAAAACATAACTGCTTTCAGACGCAGTTTACGCGATTCTACGCCAGAATAAAATGCTCTGCAGTTCGACACCCAGTCGGACATACTGACATGATGTGAGTTGTGGGTTAAAGAAAGTGTGGGCAGCAAACTGCAATTTTCCAACAAAATGGATCATGGGTGTTCAGAATTTTAATTGTGCCCCTAAGTGTCCCTAAAATAGAAAATTTCCAGGATTTCAGCCTCAAATTTTGTACTTTTAGAAGAACGTTTTCCGACAACCAAAAAATTTCTAATAGACTAAAATTTATGGGGAGGCAATTCTCCCTGCTTTCCCTGCCATCTTGACGCCACTGTTGACACACTTGTCATTTTGTTAGTTTGTTGAGGTTGTTTTTGTACAGCATTAAAGATGCAGAGTTTAAAGAGCCGCTTGGTGGACTATTATTGCCAGTTTACCATGAACGCACGCACGGAGACCTGGATTTAGTCGTATCAGCTTGAGTTGCCACTGTGACGTTTCGTTACTCAGCTAGCTGCTGAATGCCCGTGATTAACTACATAGTAGCCAGCATGCGACTACTAGTTTAGAGTATCGCAGTCCCGATAATGAAACATTTCACACGCGCGAGTCACGGAGATTAGTGAAACAGATCAGTAACAGCTGCCAGTGTATATAGCAACTTAATTGTTTCACGCCTACCGCCGTTACTTTTCCGGTACTCTTTTACTTTAAAAATCAGCCTTAGGCCTATATAACACGTACGCCAGAATAATGGGTGAAAGAGCTCATCATATGCATACCCGGAAATGAAATGATTTTTGCTAAATCCGCTAAAGTGAAGCGACAACGACAAGACACAAGGCATTTCAAAATAATGGACAACTGCAACAGCAGATGTGAGTAACCCAAAGTATGAAGTAATAATTTGTAGTCAGTGGAGAACGAATTTCGGGGCCGCGGCAACAGCAACAGCAAGATAATATTGAGAATGATGTATGTTAAAATTTCTAAAGGTAAATAATACAGCAGTCACGGTTCGAAGTATACATGGTTTAGATGACAGTTTGTAGTCTATATGTGGGTCTACATTGCCAGGAGATTGGGCCAATTCCATAGAACGTCCCTTGTCGCAGCAAACACCGCGCGAAGTGTTTATTTATGTTTGAAAAAAACGTGGTTTCAGCGACGTCAGACATTACGCTGGTGAAAAATAAGTAACAGAATTACGCCCTGCACTACGGACATAATATGCGGCTGTCCGCATAGTACTTGTCTACTGAACTGACCGTAGCCTGTCCTAACCATGGCTTCTGACCTTTTGACCTTAAAATTGGTACATCGGTTACTACTGTCTCGTGGACCGTTCACACTGTCGTTTCCGAGTTACCAGCCCATATACGAGATGGACGGACGGACGGAGAGAGAGACGGGTAATACTCGTAACGCGGCTCATTACTATTAGAACGGCCGCATGATGATGACGACAACTGTAAATATAGGTATACCAGAAATCAGTTGGCGAGGACGAGTGGACGGATGACTACTGTAGACGACTGCGTGCATGCTGATTTTAGCCTGTCAAGTGAACTGAATGAGCGGACTGAAAGTTGTACGTGCGTGGGTCCAAGGACGCGATCCGATCATCCGAGCAGTTACTCATTCACTGACTAGCTGCTAAGAACTTGCCGCTGAACGGCGCCTGACCGGCATTTTCCTGCACCGTTGCCATGAAGTAATTTATCAGCTGCTGCATCGTCTGCTGCTGTCGTGAAGCATCAGCTTGCTGTCGACAGCTGGCAACATCTGCTGACAGTTGGTGCTTGGTGCTCGCTCTGACATGACCAAGGTATCCAGCTCGGCGCCGGTGCCGCATTACAGGATCGCCCCCCAGAAAAGTCTCCCGACAATGTACCGGTAAAAATCCGCCCCGCCCTGCGGCCGCCCGGGCGGGACGAATTTTTGCCGATACAGACTTTTCTGGGGGCGATCCTATAATGGGGAGACTTTTTATCGAGCCGGCAATATTTTAGTCAGGGGAAACATATCAATTCCGTGATTATCTCTCCCCGGGCGGATTTTTCATGTGGGAGACATTTTAATGTGACACCGGCCGCTACACCAACACTAACTGGACGAGACTGCAGGCAGGCATGGTACGCGGAGCCCTACAGGTCGACCATGCACGGACCCCGGTCCGGAGCGGCGCTTCCTCACCGAGTCTGAGTCTTTATGGCGTAGACGACGACGCACGCCCGACCCGACCCAAGGCTCCCGTCGGTCGGTCGGTCGGTCGGTCGCTATAAACGGAACACAGTAACTCAACGGAAAGGCTATAGCGGCTGATGGTCGGTCGACGCCCGGTGACTGTTTGTTCGGTCGGCGTGACCTCCACGCACGGACTTCTCCGAGTGTTTGTTGCAAAGAGGCGCCGCTGCTGCCGGTAACGCGTAACTACTTGTCACGAAGACATTACTGCTGAGAGCTGCAGTCTGCAGACGCAAAGCATCCATGGCCGTAGCATGCAGACCTGCTGCGATCAACGCTACGCAGGCTCAGCCTCAGCAGCCACTTGCCGACAGCGCTCATCAGCATCCGTGACGACAGACCAGCTGCTATTCCCACTCAAGCATTGCCATGCTACTTACTGCCAGCTGATGATCGAATCTGTCCACTTTCTTAACGATCCTCTGAAAAGGACACAAACGAACATAGGCTAATAGCTATACCAGTTAAAGGGCACTGTTGTCGGTTATCCGAACCAGGCATGCTGATACTTAATTCACTTACCCCAGAGGGATGAAGACTGAGTTGATCTGGTGGTTGGTTATAGGCCTCTACCTTTGAAGTCACGACCTAATGGCACTGTGAAAATGCAGTTATTATTATTATTATTATTATTATTATCGCCATGGTTTACCTATCCATCCATGTACTGGTATTGACAGGGCCCGGCTTCGGGCAACTCTGTACGTTGATCGGACACAATGTGTTAACCAGTAGACACGTCACCACATGTGGCAACTGGAACGTACGCTTTCAAATCGAAGACAAGCGACGTAAAAAATTATCTACAACGTCAGGATAGCGTGTTTTGGAATATTCATAGGCCCTGTTTAATTTTAAAAACCCAGCGTTGTAGAATGGATTTAATTCTTACAGCAGTGATATACGTACTGTTTAGTTTTTGTTCAATCTGAATTAATGTTAGTTTGCAAAATTGATGCGGCGATATTTTGCTGCCGGACTTAAGATTTTGGCTTCAAAATCTGTAGCGCTAATAAAAATAATGACAAAACATGGCTAAAATAAAAAAATAGGGGAACTGTACAACTAAGCCTAATTAGGTTATGAAATGTAAACTTCACGCATCGTCTGCAATAAATCGTAACGACAGTAAAAAAGCGACAGACTAGTTACAGTTGACTATACATCGGTTGACAGAATAACACAGCAAACACTGATGCGGTTCGCCACTGCCGCTGCTATTCGACAAGCGCTAAACTTTCCAAACTCTGAAAATGTATCTTTTTTTCTTCCTTTCTCTTCCATCAAGAAAATCATGATGAAGCCGCTATTAGACGTCTCCGTTTGACTTTGTCATGCACCATGATCATTGCTTCGTCAAACTGTATGCTTCTTGTGTCTTTTCTTGATAAAAGAAAAAGAAAAAAGAAGACAAATTTTCAGAGTTCGAAAAGTTCGGGGCTTTCTTGTCCAAAGTAGCGGCAGTCGGCGGGCACGGCAGCTGCAGACGTAGTCCGTTCGGCGCATAATTGCTCATATTTGCGGGCGCTTCACGGCAGCAGCAGCAGCAGCAGCAGTCGTGATAACCGACAACAGGTGCGACTGAAAGCTGCAGCGCCTGCACGCCCTCGCCTCGGTCAACGATGCTACATACTATTAAAATGACTTATGCCCTAGTCCCGCATACAAACACAAACAATTCTGACGTTTTCTGTTTGCGCGTACATTGCACATAGCCTACTGTAGTACACCTTACTCGAAGCACGACTTCAGAAGTTAGGCGAAAAGTCAGACTTTTTGTTATGCAGGCGCTTCGAACTACTGCGTTTTAACAGTGTTTTTTCACTGACTGACTGAAATAAGTAAATGATTTTTTATTAAGATGTATTTGTCAAAATTTAATGGTAAGACAATAGTTTATTTATAGAAGAAACACGTACAAAGAAAGGCAAAGTTTAGGATCCCAGATAGCAGCATACCGGTATTTACCTTCGAGCACGTTCGCAAACGACGTACGTGCATGTCAGCAGTAGCTTAGTCCGGAGTCGAGACTATTCAAGAGCAGTTTGTTAACGAGAGACTGATGCCGCTTATGCATAACGACGTCGTCCAGCAGGAAGCAGGCTGAGCGGATGACAACTCCTTAAGCCTATGTATGTCCTTGTTCATGTCATCTATAAGCCGTTATGTCGCGGCTTCACAAGTTTGCCTATTCAAAACAGACACCACTTAATATTACGCCCAGGAATTATTTTGACAAGCGGTGCAAACAGTGCTTAAAAATTTTATATACTAATTTAAACAAAATCTTCATAGCTATGTTGAGACTTGCACAGTTTCATGATGGTGCTGTCTGATAGCCGACGCGGTTCGAAAGTTTTCAAAAACTGGTGCTGGTGAAAACTGTGTTGCAAATTGCGGCCAAACTTTTGCAAAAAACGTAGTTACTATTGAGTAATGACAGCCTATACCAACTTACCGACGCGATATCGAACGGCGTCGTCGCCGAGCCCTTACGACATACTGTTTAGCGACAATACATCTTAATACAGACTACAGACAGACAACGGCAGACAGGCGGATGACACATCATACCATAAGCGCGACCGTCAGTACGGTCGGCTAACAGCCAGATGCGGCGTCTGAAAAGCGTTTTTAGTTTTCATTCTTGAACACGGCATAAAAATTATAGTTTTGGGAATCATTAAGACTGATGTTTTCTAACAATGTAAGACACCGAGAAAATACGCAACAACCGTCAAAAGTTTTTTTCAATTTTTTTTATTCAGTTAGGGACTGCCGGTAAACCACATTTCCCGGTAAAGTCACGCCAACGTTTTTGCTGGGACAAACTACTATACCGACGATCTATCGGCACGACTCAGCAAACAGTACACGAGGCACAGAGGCAGTAGCATATAAATTACCAGGGGAGGGGGCAACCTGATACAGTTTTGTTCCCTGAAACATCAAAACTTCAATTGTGTGGTCAGCGGTTGCCGCATAGTAGAGATCTCAAGTAGGAAGTGGACGAATCGTGAGATCGACTGAGAGACACAACACAACGTACGCGATATGAGTGTGATGAACGATGCTGCTAATAACTGTTAGCCAGATAACTGCAATCCAACGACGTCGCTTTGTCTCCTTGACAACCGCCAGTGCTGTCGCAGCAGCTGCAGCAGCAACTGATGATGATGATGATGATAAGACGAACTCGGCGACGACGACGCTTGTCCTTGGGATTTTTTTCACGCCCACACGTTGTTTCTGCAGTTCAGTTTCATCCGTTCTGTAAACTGTACAGAGAGAGATCTCTGCAGAATTAAGCCGGTGGGCTGTCGTCGCACACGTGTGCGTAATCCAGCCATATCGACGGCATCGCATGGCGTCGTCGTAAAAGACCGATCTGGCCGTGTCGTTCACTGGCAGATGATCGCATCAGCTCAGGCATGCGCTTTCAACATTCTGCTGCGTCATCAGTCCACGTGGCATCGACGCCGATTATGTTGTCGACTGCTGCGTTGGAGCAAGCAGCCGTCCGGCGGTCAAGCAGGCAAGCATGCAGGCGCTCGTTCCTACAAGAGCGTCGTGTGCGGTATTGAGTGCGAGATGCGACGGACCGACCGACCGACGCCACGCTGCAGACTGACTGACTGACTGACTGTGTGGCTGCGTCGTCACTGCAGCCTGCGGTTGTCGTCGATTGTCCAGAAGGCGCTGTGTGCGCGCGGCCCGCTCAATTTCCTCGCTTACGACTTAATACGACGCTCACTCAACGGAGCACGGCGCATACGAAGAGCCGCCGACCAGAATATGTGTCATAAGATTAAACACAACAAATTCACTTATAGCTGCGTGTTGTCCTGTGAATCATAGTGTGAACGATATAGCGATAATATGACTTTTGGCTGGCAACGTTGCAAGAAACGGTGATGCCGGCTTTTGTGACAGATTTTACTGTAGTGTTGTCTGTCCGTCTGTCACGCTTGTGCACTCTGCTACAGCCACTGGACAGAAAACGTATGATACCATTTGGTGCACTGGACATACTGATGTGGTGGTGGCCCCAAGTAACAAGGGAAGAAGAAATTTGGGTTCGGAATCCTTAGTCAAAATTTGCACTGCAAATAGCGGTCAAAGCGTTATCGGAATGACTTATGATTTATGAAATGATTTACTATGGACAACCTATACAGGAACTCAGCAACGGTGCCATCGCTAAGCCCATACTACTTTTTCCCAAAAAATGACATGTTTACAACGATGTTAAATCAATGACTAGCGAAGTAAAGAAAAAGAAACCATAAAATGTTTTTTGCTTTTGTTGTGCACTGTTGAGTCTTGTCTGGCGATAGCCTATTTGTAATGCATCGTTGAATTTATTTGAAATACGTCATTTCGCTAACGAATAATCGTTCGTCCGACGGTCATCCAATCCACAGCTGGAGGCGTCGCCTATTCGCGACGCTGTCACGGAAGTAAAGGCTGATCTACTTGCACGTAGCGTCTGCGGCACGTATATATACGATCTCTGTCCACACATGCCTCCAGCGAACATTTATTATGAATTAAGCAGCGAAATGCCAGACCGCCGAATTATAAATTCATAGCCTGCTCATCTAACGTAAGCTGCAGTCGCACAGCCGCAAATCCGCATCACAGAATGCATTATAAAACAGATCCCAGCTTCCCACACTTTCGCTGCGCTAGTGTCGCATGCTTGCAATTATATTGCATGCGTAAGGCGGCGCCTATAATGTGCAGCAAAATTAAAACGAAAATGAAACAAAATCTCTTACGATTAATATGAACCTAAAACTAAAAACAGTAGTGCTTGCATTGCACGTGACAGCACTAAAATTTAAACAAAACCAAAACTTATAAACCAGTTTTAGGACCATTATCCCGCCAACGCCGAGTTTTTCGGAAAGTTGCTGCACACGGCAGCGCTGTGTTTAAGTTTTTAGCCGACCATACTTGAGTAACGGTCGAGCTTACGGTGCGGTTGTCGTCTGTCGTCTGTCTGTCGTCGTCGGTCGTCTGTAACAGATGTACTGTTGCTGTGTTAGGTCTTAGGAGAAAAAATTTGTACACGAATAATTAGCCATGTGTTTTAAATCTAGGTATTCAGCGATCTAATGCAAGGGAAACATTTTCAAATTTGGGGTTGAATGAAGGGGTAGGAAAATGTGAGTTCTTAACGAAAAACTGACCATATCTCGGAAACGGTGAGAGATAGGGCGAAGGTTACTATTAATCACTAATATGAAGTAGCATACGCCCTGTCAGAAGAGATGGAAATCATTGACCTTGGATGACCTTGAAGGTCACTGACAACCAGTACGGTCGGCTATCCTAGCGACAGCTTGGCTTTTTGTTTATATTACATCCATCGCATGCGACTGTTAACGTTTTTTTGCTTCTGGCCGAAATGGCAATCAGCGTTCGTATAATGTATAACTGAAAATTAGACAACCGCTTCCAGCGGGTCGCCTTGTATTTTTCACCACGGATATATAATGCGGTTGATACATCATCTGAACAACTGCGAATAATCCAAGTAACTGATTAACTGGTGCATGATTGAAATGTAGGCTACTACAGAGACTGGTTTCGTCGCGACATTCGGATGACAATGACCGACAATTTAGCCCAACCGATGCAGTTCATGAAAGATGTATAAAGAATAGACACAGTTCTTACTGCATCAGCGTAACTGCAGTATTACAACACTTAGATCCATGCAGCTGGCAATCTGTCCTGGCATGGGCAGGTGCCCAAAATAACTATTACAAACATAACGAATATTTTATAGACACACAGGCCTATCTTTATTTTGCCATAAACTGCAGCGCATGCATATACGCATGCACAATAGGTAAAATACAAAGAAATATTTTAACAAAATACAAGACATACATAATAAAAGAAATACAATTTTACTTCAACGCAAAAGTATGTAGGCTACGTAAAGTTCATTTTTATGATTTAAGTTTATTTGTAAAAGTAAACTTTATGTTCAAAATGTGCGTAATGTTCACACTCATATTACTTACATGACAATGGTTAACTTTGCTTTTACAGAAAATTCAGGCTACGCATGCTAGCGCAATTGTATGGAAAGAACATTGCATTGTGAAAAACGCTGACAACATTCTGTAGACAATAATTAGTTTTTCTGAATAAGAAGTTATGCGAATTAAAAGCTTATTGTCTGTACACGTAGTCTGCTCGACTGACTTGTCTGCAAATATTTCGAATAAGTCGCCAGTGAGCACTGCCATGCAGCATTGCATGTGATGAAAGCGATGCAACAAAACAACGACTTCCTCGCTCGCCTCTTTCTCTCTCTCTGGGACATAAGCGTGTCACGGCCATGATAATAGGATAATCGGCTGCGTCGGAGAAATTGCGTCTTCGTAACGTATTCTGTTGCCGCACCACACCGCCCATGCCGGGTCTGGCGCCTTGCAGTCGGCGGGTGGCAGCGACGTCGACAAGGGACTCGTGGCAACAGTCGGTCACTCGCTGGACGAATCCACGGACAACAGGCGCTGGTCGAGCGTTGTACGTCTGTGTCGGTGTTGCTGTACTGCAGTCGCGTGCAGTCCACTCTCAATCACATCGACTCGCACACTCACACTGCACAATGCTGACACGGCCGACCGTACGTCTAGTTCTAGCCATCATTGAGTCAACGATAGCACTCTTGCCAGGTCACTCATGATATAGGACGGTCCCTAATTACATAACTTGCTGTACCGGGACCCCCTCACGCTAAGTATCCCCAGCAATCACAGATGTTGAGAAACATACCACCAGCAATGTAATCGAGAACCTTGTCTTTGTAAACAAAGACGAAATCGAGAATTTCATGCTGGCGTATTCAAAAAAAAGTTTTAAACGTTTAGAAGTAAAATGACATTCTGGAAGTAAAATGACAGTATGCATTTCGATACGTGCCCAGTTTTCTCAAGATGAGCAGTTTATGTGACCCATAACTGCAGGGCAGCGGACCCTTTGCCCATATCCCCACTTTTGCTTTTGGCCTTTGGCTTAGATTTTTGGCATTTTTGGCTGCAAACCGCATAATAATGACGCTCATTTTTAGCCATTGGTGTTCGGTCTATTCCGTCGCATTGAGACCAGGCCAGTCCGAGTTTGCGATCATGCATGCACTGTTAGCGGGCGTTATACGACGGCTAAGCCGAGCGTGACCCCAGCGCGCGATGGTAATCTGTGCATCAGTCGGTCTGTCGATGACGCCGACTGCAGTCTGTGGATGCATTCTGCTGGTCGGCTGCTGCAGCTGATCTCCCATCACGACCTACGCAGCATGCCACTCGACGCACACGACTACAACCCATCCAGTCGGCAATCCTGCCGACCAACCCGTATATAGTAGATTATTGTGCTGCAGTGTGATGAGCAATGCTAATCGAAACGCCGGTGATATGTTTCCCCCTTATTAAAATATCGCCGGCCCCATAAAAGTCTCCCCATTATAGGATCGCCCTCCAGAAAAGTCGCCCCCCGGCCGACAATTTACCGGTAAAAATTCGTCCCGACTGGGCGGCCGCCAGGCGGGGCGGATTTTTACCGGTAAATTGTCGGCCGGGAAACTTTTCTGGAAGGGGGGGGCGATCCTATAATGGGGCACCGGAGTACAGTATTGTGTATACATGTATAACTGCTCGACGTAGGCCTACGAACGAGTGTCGCGCTCGTCGTGCTTTCGACTCTTTCGTCCTTGACCTGTTTGCAGGTCGAGCTAAGCTTTTTGAGCTAAGCTGTGCTACTTAAGTCCGTACCTTGTGCTACATTCAAAATTTGTTTTCGATCACTGACATACTACTTAAAAGTTAAAACTTACCCTTTTTGTGAAAATCGTTTTATGTACGCTTGACGTAAGATATTTCAGCAAAACTAATGCCTACTTCTACCTACTTGTTAACATAATCGCAATATGTTATATTATTTGTAACAACGAATGCGTTTTGACATTTGCTGTAATAAAGAAATGAATGAATGAATGAATGAGCGGAGACGACCATTCGTGGCCGGGCTGAAAACGATCGTTCGACCTGGTGTAGTGAGGCTGCTGCGATTGACTCGGTGACAGTGCACAGCAGCCACCACGCAGCAAGACGCAGGCGTGAACCAGAGTCGTCATTCTGCATGCTGAAATAGCACCAGATCGATGAACAATGCGGCGCCACCGTGGCCGTGCCGTGCAGCAACTGCCTGAAACAACGACGACGAGGACGACGACGCGCCTGCGATTTGTCTTGTGTGTCGCTCGCCGGTCTGTTGCCTGTCTGTCCGAACCACTTTCTTCCCCTCCATTCTCGCTGGGTGTATTCGAAGCATGCGCGTACTGTACGTCTGCTGCGCCGAATCGATTCACTGTAATGGAAATGTCCTGTATGAGCCACAGCGTCCGCAGCTTGCTGCTCAATAACAAAAACACTGCACGCATGCCACGTGGATTTATGCTGTCCTGCTCACGTCCATTGTTGCGTCTTCGTGACAACGTGCATGCAGGGCGCGTCTGTCGTCCATGTGTCTAATGCCACAATACCCCGGAAACATCTGTTTTAGGCATGTCTTATTCTGGCACATAAGGCGCACGTAGCTTAAATCGTCTGTCAGTCTTAAAATAAAAAAGTATGGCAGTTCTGTGTCGATTTATTTGGTGTCTAACATGTTTTATGCATACCTGTTTAGTGTTTACTTTATCACGCCTCACACGATAGTGTGAGTGTTGTAAGGACGACCTTCAAAGTCTATGGAAAAAGGCAAACTTTGACCCTCAGCCAAACAAAAACCCCTAAACCGATCGTCGCCAAATTTGAATGGCGTGATTACGTCGTGGACGCCTACCACCAAAAAACTTGGACTCAATCCGCCTAGGGGTTTTTGCTCCCCATAAAGGTGAAATATACACCCCTCCTGTTCGAAATTTACTACACTTTTTTGGTTCTTGAACTCGTCTACATGCGAGTTCGTTAGACCGATTTTTACGCTTAATACGTCAAATGACCCGGTTCTACGCAAGGAAGTGCCTTTTTATTGCTATAAAATAAAAATTTTATTTTTTACTTATTTATTTGAAAAATTCGAAAAAAATACAATGGAGCCTATGGGGAAAATTTAAAAGAATCTTTAAACTGTCATAACTTCCGTTGTGTGCAAGATAAAGTCGTAATTTTTAGTTCTAGGATATAGTTTTTGGGGGCGGCCTAAATAACGGTGACATTTATATTTACACCCGGTTGACCCCCGTTGCCATGGCAACGAAATTTGGGACAAAATTGGCTATAACTCGGCTTGCATAAGAGATTTTTGTGCCTATAGGGGGGTTTTCGGGGATGGGCCATCGAATGCTGCCAAGAGCATTTTTCTCTGACCGACCCCCGTAGGCCTAATACGACAAATAACATCAAATAAAGAAGGCTTTAGACCATGTTAGTGATTACCAACTAAAGTCAGCTTGTAAGGACGCCATATGCATAGCCCCATCTAAGGTTACCCAAATGATTTTTTTGCTGTTTTAGAGGACTGATATCATCACATCTTCTTACACACAGTTTTAAACTGGTAAGTTTTTTTTACACATATATTAAAGGTAAAGGTGCAGGTAAAGGTCATGTTGAATGTGCGGGTAGGTCTGTGCGCTATGAGTGCAGCGTTAACGTCGCAGACTCGTCTATAGGGACCTACCGGGTGGTGCACTCTACTGCAACATAAAGTGGGCAACTGGACATGTATTGCATGCGTTATATACACCGTGTCCTCCAAAAACTCCCACTTTGTCATTTTCCATATTTTCGCCAAATATCAACCGATTTTTATAATTTTTCTACTGATACATACTGTGGACAATAAGCAATAACGTAGTCGTTAAATATCCCTTCACACTTTACTGTGTCGCCACACTACCATGTGAAACATAAATTTGCTAAAATCATTAAAATCACTATAATACATATGCAAAACATTATTTTCTGATACCATTTTTAGTAATTTTCATACAAAAATTACATTATGTTTTGTTTTACGTACATTTTAAATGTTTGTAATTAAAAGCAGACGATGTTATAGTAAATAATACTTTTTAATGCAGTGACGATATGCCGGTGATGTAATGTGCCATTTAGCAGTGAAGACAAGGCTCTGATTAAGAACTTGTACTGATTTAAAAAATACAGTTTTTGAAGGATATTACCAGAATGTTTGAAAATAAACTGTAACAGGGAAAGACTGGTAAGGTTACTAACAGAGATTTGAATACATGCAGCACCGACCAAAAGCATGAGACTGGCAGACTAAAGCACACACGTACTAAACAAAATGTGACCACTATGGATAAAACGGTAAGCTAACTAAACCACAAAAGGCCAGAAAAACATATCATTCAACACGCCAGATATCCAAAGAAACGCATCTAACACCGTACAGATCATTCACTGCATTTTTGTCGAAAGTGTATTTTGTTTATCAACATGCTGGCTGTTTATTATTGTTAGTTTTTTTTGCATTTATATTTCGCAAAGTAGTGTAGCGACACGATTGATGGATGATGGGATATTTAACAACCAGTTTATTGCTAACTCTCTACAGAATGCGACAGTGAAAAAATTTGAAAATCGGTTAAAATTTGGCAAAGATATGGATAATAAAGTGGGACGTTTTTGGGACACAGTGTAGATCGAGCAAATAGAGTTTGGAAAACGACTAGCTTCGATCATTGCAGTGAAGTGAAGTGTATAGTCATGGTGTTCAAGTGTTTAGCATGACCACGCTTCACTACAACGATTGCGACTGATCGTTTCTAAAACTGTCCGATGGCTGGATCCACGTAAATCGTGCACGTTCCACTTTTACGCGCCATCCCGCAGGTCTGCTATTACGGTCAGTGTCAGCGAGATGAAGATGATGATGGCGAGCTAGGAGCAGCTGCAGCAGCTGGGCCGGACGGGTGCAATGACGTACGGCACCCGCAACGCGTGACGTCATCAGATCACACGCCGGCCCGTGGCGTCGCTGCTGCTGCTGAGTTTGTTCTAACTTATCTCGCACGCACGCAGCGACTGTGAGGCATAGTCCGGGCAGTCAGTGAGCCGTGAGGCCGCGGTCAGCTGACTACTCGCTTCTAGTGACAGATCAACTCGCGCCTCGTGTCGTGTCCTCTCCATATCCAGCGACTGACGACTGACCACGTCCTGGCGCCAGCTTCATCCACCCAGCGAGACGTCCTGGACAGTTACAAAATTTGTCGAGTCGAGTTTTAACCGTAACTCGAAACCTGACGCTAACTCTATACACTGCTCGATAATTTTTGGCTAAAAAAGTAGAGTACCGGTACTCGACGTTGGATGCACCGTTGAGTTTCGGGAACTCGAACCTCGAAAATCAACTCGACGATTTTCTATCCTTTCCAAAGACGAGGTTGCCGACGTTTGTGCGCAGACGAGCGAAAACCCGGAGCTAAATTTGCATGTAATTACTTTCTAAGTAGCTCAACCTATATTGCCACGACACATCAACGTTTAGACGGACTGACGGACAACTTACAGTAGCAATACCGCGCTCTGCACTAGATGCATCGCGCGGCAACTATGCCTACAGTATTCGGCATGACCAAACACTTCTGGACGTGTGCTAGAACGCCTTAATGTCGTCCAATCGCCGAGATGCGACGCTTCGACCAATCGATCGCCACCCGCATAGGCCTAACCGCTGCACTAAAAGCACGCCGTGGCTGGCGACAGTCATTGCTCCGACGACTGATCCACAATCAAATATTCATGCGCCACAATAAACGCTCCATTAGCGAAAAGCACGTGCAATAACGGAGCGGACCCCGGGCAAGGCATTAGGCAGATGGAAAATTAGACATACAAGCACGCGCAGACCAGCCTCGGGTAATGAGGTTGCGATCAGCACCGTGGGACTGATCATGCATGTTCGTCAGAAGATCACTTTGTACAATACACATGTAGTAGGCCTACACTCTATACCACAACCTAAAATTGTTCCTATTAGGGCTATACGATATGATAAATTGCTTCAATGACAAAAATTTAATATAAGTTTTATAAATGGCTTAGTCTACGACATCGAAACCAGTGTGTGATAGGTTGATAGGCCTAGTTGTCAGGAAAAGGGGAAGAATAAACTTCAACTTCCGGTTTTATAACGCACAAAACTACCTACCTGTATATGCCACATTAACTGCGCAAAGTTGCGAAAAAATGAACTGAATAATGAATGAACAAAAAATATGCACACTGAAGTGGCCTATTGCTGTTAGGCTATACGCATTACACTGAAAGGACTAACAACAGATATCTGAAATACGTCAGTGTTACTTTTCTTCACAATTATGTTCACGTCACGTTATATTCACAACGACCCACAAATCAGAGAGTAGCAGCACGGCACATGGCATTCCTGTTAAAACGGTCCATTTCTATTTCGAAGTCTACAGATCGTAAAAACTGCAGCTTGACATTTTCACGCTATGTTACTGTAACATAGAAAAATACGTCGGCCCAGTGCCGACATATTTGTGCGGCCGTCCGCCTACAGCTGCGCAACCCGAACCGTAACCCTGATCTGGACATTCTGAACTGAGAATAATTGGAACACTATTCACTCCTGCTCTATTACGTTCGCGCCAATTTTCAATTTCCCAGTTAAGAACCCGTACGGGACAAAAAAACAGACAGACGAACAGACAGGCAAGACACGCAATACGGCCTATTAGGACGGCCGCGCAACAACAACGACAAAATGAGCAGAGTAAGGCACTGTGCAATGTCAGCAGACAATCAAAGATGAATCTACGGCAGCGTAGACGCGTTGCTAGGTCGCCATACAGCGATGCTACAGCGTGCACGTGCTCGGCGCCCCAGAGATCGCTGGCCCCGTCACTACGGGCTGGATCGAATGCATCAGACACTACACTCAGAGATCGATAATTTCAAATTATCAGGTTCAAACAAAAGGCCTAACTGAATAAATGGCCATTTTTATTTGACACGAGTTCGTTCTATGAGCCATTATCAGCTGTGAAATTCCTGATTTTGAAGAAACAGCGACGAACATCTAACTAGTGCAATATCAGTTAAACAAGCCGCATGATTGCTGAATGATTTTGGCGCGACTATCCCGGGCGTGTGGTCTGACTGTAAAAGTGAGCTCACAGCAGTGCTTTAAATAGTTGCACATATTCAGGGTTTGCAATAACATCATAATAAAATCACAATCAACTCAATAGTACAATACACAATAATCATATATCAGCGCCACGACACTACTGGTTAAGTCAAGTGACAGGAAAGCCAAGCGCCTGTGAAAAGTCTTTCTTCTGCTCCAACAAACACCAAAAGTTTACATGTATATTGTTGACCATCCTAACAGTCATGTGATTCCAAGAACAAAGGGACAGTTGACGAAAAAATCAAAAGTTTGAGGTAGCATACAGTAACAAAGTCGCTATGCATATTAGTCGATGTGACAAAAATTCCCAATAATGGTCTAGTCTTTTCCAATAGTAAAATAACGAACTGTTCAAGATTATAGTTTCTCGCTGACGCTTTTCTGACACTCAGAACATTCTTAACATCAACGCATTCACAAAACCGAAGAAATCACCAAAAGCAAAAACTACAGCTAAAATGAAATCAATACAACGATTCTCTTTCACTCTAAAATGATATCTGCCACAAAACAAAAACAATCAGAGAACTTTACAAATAATAAAATAATCACACGCGTAAGATATAACCACACAATGACACAAAATGTACGCATATGTGACATTTGTTTTGCTAACACAAGTAAAAGACTAAACGATCGTATTCCAAATGGCCACAATTGCAAGACTTCAGAGTTAATTAGTTAAGCTTACATGTACAAATGCAGTTAAACTGCACACATTTACAATCACGAAGACATCAGTCATGCATTAATAAAAGGATGTGTATAGCTAAGGGCCTATATATGGAAAAGCCATCAGAGCTACGGAGCGTCACCTGCCATATGGGATCTGATCACAGTGTTTGCTGCCACCCAACACAGGTGAACACGCCCTGCCTTAACTGCAGACAAGCAGAGACATGTAGAAGGCTGAGTTGACATTGGCGTTAGTTGTATACCGAGATGGTTTACGTGCCTGCAGACAGTCGCCCATCCAAGTAGTAAGTTCCACCTAACAGCGACCTGAGCAGCAGCAGAGGTCAGATGCAGCGTCCTAACTAATATGCCATCAAGCCGTCATTTATTTCCATTAGAGTTGTCAAAGCGTTAATTTTTTTTAATGCAATAATGCACTGTGTGATTATTTTTAACGCATTAATTAACGCATTATTAACGCACCCAGGTCCGTCGAGAGGGAGAGTAGGGAGTAAGTTACCCCGGGCCCCGCGACGTTTGGGGGCCCTGCGTGTAGAATATAGAAAGTTAGAAACACATTTTAAAACCTATAATTAACAATAACTAACGTCATAGCCAGCATAAAAATCTATTAGCCTGTCGTCGGAATAATTATTTATTTACAGTAGTGATGGAATGGCAACTACAGTTTAGTTACTTGACTTTATTCGATTGACAAATAACCGCAGTTTAACAAAATATTAGAATTTTTTCACAGAATTTCGTAACTTAACATAAATTTACGTACCTGCGTCAATTTTTTAAATCCACGCTAATTTATTAACACATTAACGCGTTAATTAATGCATTAATTTGACAGCTCTAATTTCCACTGTCACAGGATGGTGAATATTACAATGCTGAGTTCTAAGTGGAACGTGCAGAAATTGTTCACATAAATCCTAGTGCACGTACAACACTGTGGAACAGTCGTACTGGTTCATGTGTGGCATTTGCCAGGTTTGGAAGTTGTCTTTTGAGTCCTTAATTGTTGAAGGCTAAATTTAATTGATAACTTAATTTAAATTTAATTTAATTTAAATTTAATTTGATAATTTAACCTATTACAAGCTTCAAGTGTGGTGGTGCAACAGTAGCGGGCCTGACTGGTAACCAAAAGGTCCCCGGTTCGATTCTCGCCCAGTGCACTACCAGGTAACGACTCTGGGCAAGTTGTTCACACACGTGCCTCTATCAACAAGCAGTATAATTTGGTCCCGGTCAAAGGTCGGTGAAGCTCTCTGGCTGTGAAGGTAAGGCTGGCCTGGTGGAAAGTAATGGCAGCCTACCACCGAGTTTATGACTATGTCAGCTGCGGGCTGACTGTCTAGAGACCGGGATCAGCTCCAACCCCAACGCTCGTTACTGAGTATGGGATACCTTTACTTTTAATTACAAGCTCCAAGCCTCCAAGTCAGCCCACTCACCTCTTCTCCCAGTTAGATCCGGACGAATTCATCAAACACTGCCACATGAACTAAAACCTAACAACATCAATACGAGGTAAAGATATTGCACATCAACAAGAACACGGTAAATCATTCTGATCAATCATATACGACGAAACACACTGCCGAAATAAAACAGTTACTCCTTACAACCGTTCACTGCATGTACGAACCAACTTGGCAATGTTGACACTGAACAACAAGCGTGTAGTGGCACTGTACGCAGCCAGAAAACAACATAATACAACGGATATCATTGAAAGATGGCAATTTAACTGTTAGATAACTTCAGTAAATATCGAACAATTTTGACGTTCTTTCACGGTAGATGAATGAATAAACAATGGAGAAAAGTGCTACAAAACTCAAAATTTCTCATCAAATCTGCTGCTGCACTTTAAAAATTTTAATGTTTAACTGCTAACTTTTACAGCAGTTATTCAGGCAAAAGTAAAGCACTTTTTACATGCGAAAGCAGCTACTGCTTTCAGCGCGTCTTAGACATCGCAATTCCGTCTGTCCGTCCGTCCGTCACACGGGTGAATCAGTCAAAAACGGTGCAAGCTAGGATTACCAAATTTTCACCGTCGGCTGCCCGGAGACTCTAGTTTCAGGAACCGTAAAACTTTTCCATAAATTTAAAGGGGGTCACCCCGATCGAGGGCGCTAAATGAGAGGGGGGGGTGGAAAAAATTCGCGATTTTTGGCCAATAAGTCGCTGTATCTCAATAACGGTGCGAGATAGGGCCTATGTTACTATTAATCACTAATAGGAAGTCGTACACTGGCTCTCGATTGCCACCGAACTCAATGACCTTGGATGACCTTGAACGCTAAAATAGAGGTTTTATGAATTCTTTGGCGATTTTGGGCTGCGAGACACTTTTCAAGAGCGAATTGCGCTGAAACCAATTGAGATAGACATGGAGAAGCTGCGTATGAAATTTTCAGCATTGAACGCAGATTTCGACAGTCCAAGTCTCGATTTTCTAGGTTTGAGAAAACCTGCGCATGAGGGCATCAAAGAGTGGTACCCCCGTAAAAGTCGTTATTTTACCATTGTTGGCCAGTCTTTCATGAAAACAGCTGGAGATAAACTGACAGTTTGTGAACGGGAACTGCTATAGGCTTTTGCACATCTCGTGAGCCTTAGCTCAAATTTCTTGTTACTAAAAGCTAATATGTATCAAAGATGGTAAGTCCTCATTCATACGTGTACACAGAAAAGAGGTAATTTAGAGTGCCCAGAAAGTAGAAAAAAATTCTCTGAGTTTTCCACGCATTTCCAGAAACATAAACTTATTTTTCCACAAATTATTGCAACACAAAATAATTGTAATAATGATAATCTGGGGAGCATAGCAAGCCCCCCCAGCAAGGTCTGGCGTGGAGCTTCAACTGCAAATGTATTTTAAGAGCATTTTTGCACCCCAGAAGCCATATGTGACACTATTTTGTTTGTTACAATTTTTTCATGAGACTGCAGAGAATTCCTGATAACTCCCTGAGTTATCCAGGAGTTTTCCAGATTCAGAAGAGTCCCTGAAGATTCAAGGCTTTCCAGGTTTGTATCCACTGTTATTTACAGCATTCATTCAGACACAGCAAGCACACACGATTTGAGATGTGCCAAGCGTTTAGCAGGCACTTTTGCAAAATATCACAATTAATGCCAAACAATGGCACAGACGTTCAGAATAATGAAAAAGATAAACTAAATCTATCAAACAAAAATATTCCTAAGTTCTCATTCATAGCGAAAACTGATGTCTGATACTATGTAGCAAACATGCTCTTAATATGGTTTCTTAAATATTAAAACCCATTAAACAAGTTCACTGCTCGGCTTCTGTTAGTGTAAAAGTTACAGCAGAAAAAAGTTAGAACCATATTTGAGCAGACCCCAAACACACATGCACCAGTTAGTGGGACTGTGGCAAGTAAGTGCCCCCAGCCTGAACTTCAACTTGTCTAAAAAACTTTCTTCTTGTCAAAAATGACTTTGAAAAATATGCAACTTGGGGATAAAATGCCCCATTTGGCAGAATTTAGGGATTCTACCAGATTGGAATAAGTGAAAAAGTTTGCCATGACGCTGAAAGTTATCAAATTAGAGTGAATTCATAGAGCAGACTGCAGTACGCAATCATCGCACTGCCTTTCTGCACTCGAAATTTGTTGCTATGGAATCACAAATACTTTACTGTTTTGACAATGCATGGCATTTGCCCGTGCCACCATGGTACAATTGATGTCTGCAACTGCTAAGAAATACCACTCAAAATTCTGAATGAGCAGGTTTTTACAAAGCAAAACAAATCAACAGCAGAGTTTTTTTTATATGAGCCTAAAAATAAGTAGGCCTATTATTTCTACTTTATAAAAGTTAATGGATGTTCACCTTAAAAATTTCGGATAAGTGTACAGCAAACAATAAACAGATCACATATGTCCAGCAAAACTTGATCAAAGTATTCCTTTCTGTGACCATACATATTCATAGAGGCAAATAATAATGCATAAAATAATACGTGAAAAATCAGAATATAACAATCAGTTGCAACACATATTTTAACTGCATATCAAAGTTATTACAACGTTAAACGTAAAACCATATTTATTGCAAATAATAATGCTACAACTCACACCAGTAAATCTAATATTAGCAGTCACCAGAACGGCTATAACCCAGTACACTGATTGATGAAATGGTATAACAGGATTTCAATACGATATAATTCACCATCACCTATAACTGTACACAAATACTTAGCGGGTACCATGCTGTGAACGCTAAATCTGACAGAAATAACATGACAGTAGTCTACAATGCAGGGTGTACATCAAAAGTGCTGCAGCACATGCCAAAGCTATAATGTCTGCACAATTATATGTTGATCTTGCAAATTTCAACAACTGGATGACACTACTATCTGTTACAACTGCACACAGTCTGGCCAGTATTTAACTGCATTTAACAAACTACAACGTTTACCAGTTGCAGTTTCCAGATTACATAAATAATTTTGCACCACCGTAAATAAACCCAAACAAATTCCGTACACACTTGCAGAACAATGTAACACTAAAATACACTATTTTCAGGTCACATAAACACCAGGCAACGATATCTTGTAACCTCCAGATGCCAAAACGCATGGCTTCACTTAGCAACTGCACTCAAATTCAGGCAAAATGTCTCATCTTTAAAAATGGCAGCAGCTTTTTTATCTACAAAGATATCTACAGATTTGCCTCAAAAACTTACACACAAAATATAGAATGCACAAATAGAATAACATTTAATATAACTGATACTAACAATTTTTTAGTCCATTGTCTTCATGCTGTTTTTTAAATGAGCGTAAATAATGACAACATTAACCAATGATGCCCTGAATGCTGCCAATACAATCTGTGTTTCAATCAGTAAGTTGCTCATAACTAAATACAAGAACTGTACAAAAAGCATAGTCACCTTTGAAGCTGTGACAAACATGCCCTCCGCAGCTGTTCAAATGCTACAAAAAGCTCAAACTACAAAAACTGCCAAACTGCTTAAACACTTATATGTTTTCCCATAATTTACACCCCAAAAATATTCTACATAAACTGCATAGTGTGCATTCAATTACCAAACAAAAAACTATATCAATATAATCATTTGCATACCAGATAAATCACAAACAGCATAAAACCCGATGGAACAAAGCAAATACTTCGCTGGCAAGTGAAATATGTAAACACAATGTGATAAAGCTGCATCGGTGGCAATAGTACTGGCAAGAATGGAAACTAAATGGTGCACTGCACAGTGTAATGGCTGAATTACATGGCTCAAAGAAGTTGTTTTTGGGTGCAAACTCCAGTCACATTTTCCCCCAAATTATGTCTTCGTATGTGGGAGAGGTTATAGTTTGCAACACCATTTCCCTTTTGTTGATATCTTTTCTGTTCTGGAAATATTTGTGATCAAAGGCGATAGTTGTCCAAAAACATGTCAAACTGTGGACAGAGTATGGCCCCATTTTATGGAAGAGGAGCAAATTTTGGGACTTGGTTTTAAAACTACACAACATGGAGTCTTGGAGATTGTGCTAAAAATACACATCGGCAGCAAAATACAATTGCCTGACTGTATGTACTTATGTTATGTAAGGGCGATCTCAGTAATCAGTAAGCAACTGAGCATCAACTTTCTGCAAATGACAAATCACAGCAAGAAGTCATGGCGCCTTCTGTTTTGAGGAATGCAGCAATTTTGAAAAAGCCGACTTCTTTTTGTGTTCCATGGATGGGGATTTTCTGAGGTCCGAGCCGTTTGTCGCAGAAGCATGCAAGAGCGTGGCAGCTGGGTAGGACGATGTCCGTCCATTGCTTTGATCTTGCATTGCTGGACTCAAGTTGATCGGATCACTCATACTCTTGATCATTCCACCGCAGACTGGCGTCGGCGTTCTGTTTTCAGTTCTTCACATAAAACACACCAACAGACACCGTGTATGAATGCTCTCCATCTGTCAGCTGTCCACCTGCAAAAACCAGCTCATTTGAAATAACTAATTAAATCAGGTACACCAAACCAGAAAAAACCAAAGACACTTGTTGGTCAGCTTGAGCAAATAACAAAAGAGAATACTGGATGTGAATACATGCAGGATTATATGCTGATCATTTCGATCAAATGCACTGTTTGTTGGCAGAAAAAAAGACAACAATAAGCAGAGTATTGTGTAAAAACCTATTAAAAGTTAGGCTGATCAAGCTCACAGTTGAAAAACATTAAATTCATGCTCACAACTTTTAAATGAGTAAACATTCTGTGGGCACTGTAAACTTTCCTGACATTTCCCTGACCCTCTTACCTACGTTTAAGTTTCTCATGCAATGCATACTATCAGCAAAATAGCAAAATGTCACTGCAACAACAATTCAATGAAGCAACGCAATGTGACACAGAAATGCAAAGTCTGCACTAATACACTACTAATTCCAAATGTGGAGTTATTTTCACCCTACAAGATTTTCGTTCACATTCAACACACAGGCATTAAGTTTTGAGATTGGCCACCAGACAAGAGGGTCACCAATAATTCCTCAATGAAAAAAACGCAAGCCACTCAACTGAGCAGTGACAATGTATCAACTCGAACCTTGGCTCAGTAGCCAGTTCATGAACGCTGTTCTTGTCCAACGATGACATGCTGTCCTCCGAGCCGGAGCTGACGAGCTGGTGTGACTGAGAGAACTTTGAATGCATCGACGGACTGTGACGTCGGAGATCACGAAGGGACGTCGTCGGTGTGCCGAGCAATGAGGTGCTTGAAGCGGTGACATTGTGACGATCACGCAGGTCAGCACCACACAGCGCTATAGACCACAACAGTAAAAAAACAACAGCATTACCAGTTTAGCGGTTCTATCATCACTTTGCCTTACAGCTCATCAGAGACAAATCAACTCCTCTAACATTGAACAATTTAAATAGCTGCTCAGGTCATTTTCGATCAAGTGTTCAGAATCTAACTGTTGACTAACTGTTGAAACAGTGCTTATCAGATCTTCTTACTTAATATGGTCACTGAACTTCTTACTTATTCACTCACGCACTTGCATGCATCGACCCGCATCAGTTTGATAAATAGTACCAACAAACAGATGCATGAATTAATTTCAAGTCATGCAAAATACACCAATTTGTTCAACGTCTTACAAAGCTGCAAATATTAAAATGACGTTATTCGGTCAGTTGTAAACTTGTAGTTTAAAAACCTCCAACTGATGCAAAAACGAAGTACTAGCACACTGATACAAATCTGATATCAGCAAAGCTTGCAGCAGAAGCTGGTCTCTAGCATTAACCACGTCTTCAACAGCAGCTGCAGCACACATGACTGTGCAACAGGGTTGTTAATATAGCAGTATTGCAATTATTGCAATAAGTATTGAAATACTCTTTAGTATTGCAACAGGTATTGCAATACTGGTTGCATATTTAGTATTGCATGCGGTATTGCAATACTTTTAGGACTGAAATATTGCAATACTTGGAAGAAATATTTTTTGATGTAAAGTACACTCTTATAATCATGAGCATGCTGTTTAATTATGCAAAGAATTCGTTTCATTCTTTTGTTCAAGCATGTGAAAAGGACTGAATGAAAAGGAACATGTCAACACGACTTGTTTATCGCTTAAATTCTCGGTTAACCACATTATCATGTAGTCTGTTGTCAACCGAAAATTTAGAAAAAGTTGTACACAGCAGCAAAAATCAAAATTTATTTGAGACAACAGATAGTGGTATATTGCAAAAAATATTGCAATAATGACTTGGAAAAAAATCATTGCAATCAGTATTGCAATAGTTTTACGCGCGAAAGCAGCTACTGCTTTCAGCGCGTCTTAGCCATCGCAATTCTGTCCGTCCGTCTGTCACACGGGTGGATCAGTCAAAAGCGGTGCAAGCTAGAATCACTAAATCTTTACCGTCAGCTGCCTGGAAGACTCTAGTTTTAAGAACCGTTAAGCTTTTCCATAAATTCGAACGGGGTTACCCTGAACGAGGGCGCTAAATGAGAGGGAGGTGGCCAAAATTTGCGATTTTTGGCTAATAAGTCCCTGTATCTCAGTAACGATAGGGCCTAGGTTACTATTAATCACTAATAGGAAGTCGTACACTGGCTCTCGATTGGCGCCCAATTCAATGATCTTGAATGACCTTGAAC
>Ga0056128_1000731_pt1 | contig 32183 bp, 19 predicted proteins | sample WorMetLIZISLAND2_FD_71113 | JGI IMG/M metagenome (GOLD analysis project Ga0056128, IMG submission 71113) | Marine gutless worms symbiont microbial communities from Max Planck institute for Marine Microbiology, Germany - Olavius geniculatus... ...
GCATAATAATAGCTGTCGGTTTTCTATAAATAATTTTTATGAACTTTTAGGCTATAGGCAAATATAGAGCTTGAGACTGTGTATATCATGACGTTTTCATTTTTTTCTGGTGAGCACTGACGGTATTTGAGGTTAAATGTGCGTATACCGGTATTCAATCGATCAAAGCAGATTAGGCCTACCGGTACTAAAAATTCTGCTTCATACGAATGCTATCACAGTGCCGGTGCCAAAAAGTTTGAACGTGCGTCTGTCCTGTTTTGTGACTTTATGCATCACAGCATTATCCTACTGACAACAGTTTCCTGCTGCGCGTGTTCTGATCCCCCACGCTGAGTTACGTCACCTATCGACGTCAATTAATGGTCGTCGCCGCTACAGATTAGATCAAAGCACGCCGCCGCCTGCAGCCATTGTGTGCCGCAGTCCTACACAGTGCAGGCGGCCTCGCACGCTGCCTCGCAAATTACCCCGTTCCTCGCACGCGAAGGGTTCCGTTTCACCAAATTCCTAACCCTAAACCTAACCCTCTCCCTAACTCAACCTTTACCGTAGGGTGCCAGATGGCCAATCATTCCACTGCATCACAGTTGAAATCGGATTTGATTGTCAAACCCTTGGATTGTCAAACCTTCTGATTATCAATAACGGACATGCAAAAATGATACATTAATAAGAAAGCCCAGCTAATGCAAAGGGGAACACGTGACAGCGGTGCATGTAGGACATCGTATGAAGGCCCACTGCGAAGCAGTTTAAGCTCACTGATCCCAGCAATTGACATCGGACACGATGACTTTAATTCTTCAGTCACATATGCTAGACAGTGCAACCGGTCTCGCATGGCTGGTGCCGTTGAAGCAACCAGTAGCACCTAAGTTCAACGCCCCCGTATGGAGGATTCTTTAAACGCAGGGGACCGAAAATTAAACAAGTGAAAACTACGTTTAATGCTGAAAATTTCATATGCAGGTTGTCCTGGTTTATCTTTAGTGATTTTGGCGTAATTCGCTTTTGAAATGTGTGTTGCAGCTCAGAATCGCCAAAAAAATTTCTAAAAACTCATTTTGGCGTTGCTATGCTGGTTGCTCATGCGTCAACAAGTGGACTTATCTGTCTACTTGTCCTAAAAATGCCTGCTGCACTGGCTTACTCTACCATACCCCATGTCACTACTCACTCCAGCTTAAGACAGAGATCATGTTTGTACACAGTTATTATGCATCAGCATAGCCATCATACTGTTACGATAAGACTTGTGTAAAGAAAATACTATCACTGAAGTGAACCGAATTCACCACCCCTAAGTTTAAAATAGCGATCTAGGTTATGGTCAGGGTTAGAAATAGGTACGCCTTGGTACGGTAACTGCATGAAGTGACATCCATGGGCTGGTGAGTTTCTGCACGTAAATTTTTGCGGGCTTGTGAAGTTAAGCAACACAGTTTGTAGTCTGTGTGTAGCAGTGTACAGTGGGTGCGGCAGCAACTGTTTTGTTTTCAGGGAGGGGTGGCGTTGCTGCTGGCCATGTTAACCTGATCTCCGCTGCTGGTGCGTCGTCGTCGCGGTAATTGACAATGATGCTGTCGAACGGCGAGGATTCATCCGGGGGTGGATCACGGCAGCAGCAGCAGCCGTCGCAGTTAGTGCCACCTGCTGGGGCGCGTGCCAAGGATGATGCGGTGGTTGCGTATCTGTTCCAACGACCACAGTCTGAGCTGGCGCCGCTGTCATCACAAGGTGCACCCAGCAAACGATGGGCAGTGGGTGATGAAATGCTACTGGGACAGGTGATTTGACGAGTTAATCCAGCTGTTAATAGTACAAGTACTACTTCAGGGTATTACTATTGGTGAGATATAAAGTGCAATTAGTGATCATCTTCATCTTTAGAGTCGAACTTGAGAAAACATAACTTGTCTCTTGTTAGTGGTCCTTGCAGGCACTGTAACCAGTAGTAACTTACGCATGTGTGTCATGTCTTTTTTTGTAAATAAAAGACTACTTTCATAATAAACATTAAACAAATACCAGTACTTGAATTGAAAATTATTGATCATACTAACCAGATTGTTTTTTAATAGATTTCTGTATTTGGTACGTGCGGCGCTTAATTTTTACGGTTACTTTGGCTTTAGTGTGACTGGTATCTGGAATAAGTTAATTGCTGCACATATCCAGAAGTTATGGATGTGTGTGTATTGTAAAAAAAATTAAGCTTGACGTGTAGTTAATATAACTTAAATGTAATTTTTGAAATGATTTTCTTGGTTTTGTTAGGCACGGACAGTGAGTGATATAGAGCAGGGGCTGCACAATATGTCATTTGTGGAAAAACCGGAGGTATGTGCTTATTATTATGCAAGATGGAGACTTTTGGATGTTTTGTGGTATTTGTAAGCATTTCTCTCTTTTCCTTTTTCTTTTATTTGATCTGTTAATTTTAGCTTGAAATGTGTTGACCTGCAACATTCTTTTGACATGATGTTTCTTTAATGATGGTTTTGGAAAGGAAGTGCGATGCGAGTAGGGAGATTAGTCGTAGATTGTAATTGTATAGATTGTTCACTTGTCACGAATCTGAGCCAATGTAGAATTCAGGGTTGGCAAGTTTTACCTACAGGCGGTTTAAACCGGGCTAGGCATAACCCCAAAAACCCACCTAAGGTGGGTAAAACTGGGCAAAACTTACTTTTTGTCTACAAAAAGCATATTATTTGTTTCCATTTATGTTGTAAACTTATAAGAATTGCTTACTGGCAAGAATTTGACATAATGACATAATTTATTTGTCACGATGTTTAAAAGATCTGTTCGTGAACAGATCTTATAAACATCGTGACAGATAATCCTTAATTCTCTACAATTAACAGTTAACAATGCAAATAATCCACCAAGCAGAGATTACAAAGTCACATTGCAACATGCCAATAATGAAAATAAAAAAACATAACTAAATATAACTGAAACATTTTGACTAGCATATTGACCTATTGACATCAAAAATTGAAAAATTAGAAAACAGGAGTGATATGGGCTTCAAGTTAATTACAACTAGTATATAAGCAAGCAAAGTAGTCTGTATTGTGTTAGCATTACAGCTGCAATTTCAATTAATACTGATAATCAACAATGAAACGTGAAAAGCCTTAAAACTTAAAAGTTGGTCTGTATGCTAACACATAACATACTAGCAAAAAACTTGACATTAAACATCAAGTGACTTTATATTAAAATTTGAACTCTGATAGTAATCTAAGGAAAATTAGAGGTATGCTTTTCTGACATAATATTTATTTATTTGTTTGTTTATCTATTTATGAATTGATTTCTTCACACTGCAGGGAAGAATTACACACAATGCACTACGTTGTGTATTGTAGCCAAGAACAGAAGCCGAGAAATCCAAAGTGAGTTTTACAGACTTTTGCTCGGTTTAAACCGGGTTTTACCCACTGGGCGTGGCAAAACTGGTTTTGCATGGGTAAAATGCCAACCCTGGTAGAATTGTCTCTGATGCATGTGGTGAGCCGATAACAGAGATTGGCATATGGTGTTCAGCAGTTGTTCAGTATTGTTATGCATGTTGTGATTATTGATATTATGCTGTGTGAAATATGTTCCCAGCAGCTGAATTAGATTTTGCTGTAATTTAGTCTTGGTACATTCGTCATGTCGTGTTTGTAGTTGCCGACGAAGCTTTGGCAGGATGAGAAGGTAAATACAGAGACATCAGCAGCAGCAGCGGCACCGGGACAGATATTCACTGGAGTGAACCCGTGGTCATCTCGTCCGGATATGCTCTGGGCATCTGCACGTGCTAATGGGCCATACCAACGTCATCCAGGTTGGTTCTGTTATCAGTGTTCAAACTGTTTATCTACTGTCCACTGTTCACTGCTCTGCGCTAGCGACAACAGTATTGTTTTCAGCATCATTGCTAAGTTTTTTGTTTGCTTCTGCGTTGACACGATAGCTCATGACCTGCTGCACTTAGCTTGATGACATTTTATACAAACATATACCTCGATAACTGCAAGAACCCTATTGAATTTTAAGGTCAGTGTCACAGGACCTAATTTTCGTATATTTCGTATATTTTTGCTTTTTCAGAATTGGGGTTTGCTGCTGCTAGCTGCTGCAGGCAGGCCTGGCTATGCTCGATAGTCATTGCTATAAATATTGCAGCAATGCACATTGAAAAGTACTTATTTGATGACTGCAGTGAGAAATAGGAGGATTAAGTAGGTCATGAAAGTGAGAACTTTCTTGATAAATTGCCCATTATTGTATTGGACTCAGTATACAACGTGCTGTGTACTGAATTCAGTAGAATAATGGGCATTATCTTTGAGGTGCCATATCTTGATAATGGTGCCAGATAGATGGGGAGACAATTTCCAATAACGATCTCGATGCCAGTTACTATTAGTATAATATTAGACGGACCGCAGTCTCAAATAGATGCCAGGTCTCTAGGAACAAAGAAGCACTTAGAAAAGTACAGGAGAAAATAATGCATACAAGGAGTACATTAGATTGGTCACAATCTAATAATATTTCTCGTAGAATAATACAAGACATTTATGCGGCAGTGGTCATAGTTGTACATTTTGTTTTGTTGTGATTTTACACATGCATTTTATTTTATATTTACAGTGATAGAGAACTTAAAGGGGAGCCACGGCAGTTATATGTATATACCGTTTAAATGATGTGAACTTTTCGGTTGGACTTAATGACAAAATGTGCTGAAATTTGGCAGAATTCGGTGGTCAGATGCCTCCTTTCTTGGGCCCAGGTCAGCAGCGGATTCGCACGGCATTTCCAGGTCCTGGAGCTGATCACATGCTGTCACTGTCTCCGAGGTCGTCGGAGACTGGGGCGCTGGGGGTCAACATGGCAGAATACGTGCTTGATGGTGCAACATCGCTGGCCAACGATCAGGATTCACGTTTGCTTGTGATGTCTGGCAGATATGTAAGCTTTCCTTTCATTTTTTGAGTGTTTGTCACTAGCAGATATACACTGGATAAATGTACATGGAAACGTGGCTATATGTTGGTGCTGAGTAATTGTCCATTAGCCAAGAGTGTCGTGCATTGAGAATAAACTGTGATTATGTGCCAGATGTACATCATTTTTTTAAAATATGTGTTGTTTGGTGACTTTCACTAAATTGACATTTTGAAATGAAAATTGCCTCACTGTTTACACGTACACTGTAGAACATTACAGCAGTTTTGGCTTGCCTGTAGTCTCTGCCTTTCTGTTTGAAAGTTGGAAGCCCAAACGGGATACAGGGATAGGCAAACCATGTAATGCTGCCTGTGGGACAGCTTTGCAGTGCTTGGTACATGAGGGATGTAATAGGCAAGCTGGTAAATTTACTGTGTCTGGTTGACATGACAGTGGAATGAAAAATTAGTTGGTTGGCCACACAACAGAGTGCAAGTTAGCAAGTTGCAGGTAGTACATGGTATTACAGGTAGTAAATGATGTTATAGGTGCCAATAAAAACTTTATGCTACGGGTTCCAGTCGACTTGTAGAACAATGTGAACATTGCAGTGAACTGCAGGGAGAATATGTTGAAAAGTAACATAACTGTCAAAAATGTGTGATTTACTGTCCTTGTATTAAGGACGTAGTCCTGGAACTTATTGAACGCCCCTCGTATGTGCCATTGGTGTGTTTGACTTTTGCTGTCATTGCATTGGTTGTAGACAAAATAGTACAAGTATTGAAACTGTGCTTTAGTTTGGTGGCAATGAAGCAGAAAAACCTCGAATGGACACGTTTGCAGCAGCAGCAGATAGATCGTACGAAGTTGATCAGAAATCGACATCTAGTCGGGATGGATCTGTAGCCAACGGAGTCGGCTTAAGCACCACTAACAATTTCAAGTAAGTGGAATGATTTCATTACTACCTTTACAATCATGTGTGGTGAGCATAGGATGTAGAAGTTGTTTTCTTGAACTGTTGTTTACTTTGTTAGAATTCATGAGATAACTGGGGGACCAGTCTCGCCTAGGGTAATTCTGGAAAAATTGGCTGATTCAACAAAAACTGGAAGAGTGTGTTGTTTGCATCATTGTTACTGTTCTAATGCTTACAAGCAGGCTGATTTAGTATCAATTGATGGATTGTTATAAATGAATGATTGTGTATTTGAATTGCTGCTGAAAGGCTTTATTTTGACAGTATGTGCAGTGAAATATGTGAATGAATACAATGGTCATTGGTCACAAAGTGTTTGCGTGCTGTGTAAACACAGTCGGCCGTTCGGTCCGGTTCCGATGGTTCCAGGTGCAGTGGAAGGGGGTCCTGGGGTTGGTCTGCCACTTGGTGCATTTGCCGGCTCACTGCAGAAGCTCGGTGGCAGTCATCCGGGTGATAACATGATGCAGTTCATGGCCCAGCCACCGCCTCCGCAGCCAATGCTTGGAGGCACCGCGGGCGGAATGATGTTTGATGGGCCGACGTTTGAGCCGATTCACATCGACCCATTTCAGACTGTGGACTATCAGAACCCAATGCTTGCATCTGCTGAGTCGCCAGCATACACTCTCGACTACGCACAGCAGGTATGTGCACTTTCGACTTTTTTACGTGTTAGCCACGGCTGTCAAACTAACAGCATTTTTTTGTTAATTGTGTTTTATCGTAAATCTGTTGTAAACTTTACATATGTTGTAACATTGTTGTAAATTTGTCTTACGATGTTTTGTAAATTTGGCCCCTGGTGGTTAGTTAGCTAAAAGAACGAGAAACAGCCATTAATGTTCCTGCACCTGTCTATAGATGAATCAACAACATCAGCAACAACAGCCGCGGCAACATATAGGTCACTCTTGAAATGAAATGAAATGAATGTTTATTAATATTGCGACAATACATACGATGCAATACAGAGTAGTAGGAACCATGTTTAATGTTTCTGCATGTGTTTATAGATGAATCAGCAACGTCAGCAGCAGATGCTGGTGCAGCAACAGCAGCAACAATTTGCCGCTATGGCAGCGCAGCAACAGCAGCAACAACAACAGCAACAGCAGCCACAACAGCAACAGCCGCAGCAACATATGGGTCAGTCTTGAATGATATGAAACGAATATTTATTAGTATTGCAGCTGAAAGGCTGGATTGCGACAGTCTTACTGTAATGTGCGGATAGTTTGTCTATTCGTCTGTCTGTCTTGCCCCTCTGGAGCCTTCTGTGTTGTACGATCCGCCTACCTTGACTGTGGCGTTTGAGTCCTCGGGCCTAAGGTATGTGCCCCCACCTCCCCTGGCAGCTGGGGGTTGAGTTTTTGGGTCTTCTTTTCCCGCTGATTCTGCTGAGCCCGATGACTTCCGCAACGTAGTGCAAGGCCTTATGTAGTACAGGGTGGGCGAATAAAAAAGTGGCTTTTGTCCATATCTTCGCCAGTTATTGACCGATTTTCAAAATTTTTCACTGGCACACTCTGCGGACAATTTGAAAATCGGTCAATAATTGGGAAAGATATGGACAAAAGTAAAGTTTCACGTTTTTTATGGCTTACGGTGTACATACAATACAATGCATGAATACAGTCTTGCGCATGTGTTGACAATCATTGGCTGTCTAATTTACTACCTATCAGTTATGTCACGTGGCATATAGCTGCATTAAATACGTGTAATGATCACAAAGGAATTATGTTTTACTTGATATGAAGCTAAAAAACTACAAGGTTGCATTACAGCTTCATGTATATATCGTAGAAATGTGAGTCATGGCATCTAGGGCCGAGTGGGCTCTATCGTTAGCCAACATTAGTTCACTGGCAGCGATGTGGACTATTTTTTTTAAATGTATGATCTCAAGAAATTGTTGTGGAATCCATATTTCACTAGATATCATTGTTTTTCTGTTTTATGTTAGAAATGCTTTTGACCAGCTGTATGTGTATGTAATTTGATAGTGTGTGTTGAGAACTTGTGTGAGTTGTTTTTGTCACTAAGTTGATAACATGTTTGTGTTGGTATTAAACAGCCGGTGTACCTACATATACAACAACGCCGTATCTAGTGAGTCCTCAGGATCCCGCGGTCTATGGCATGTCATTAGCAGGTATCAGTGCATTTTCATTTGTGGACATTATTATGTTTCAAGACTGGACAGTTCTGGTGTTAAAAACTGGCTAGATTTATCGGTTCGTTTTTCTCTGCTTTTTACGCGCAACAGCAGCTACTGCTGTAGCACATCATAGCCATCGCAATTCTGTCTGTTCGTCTGTTCATTCGTCACATGGGTGGATCAGTCAAAAACGGTGCAAGCTAGGATCACCAAATCTTCACCATCGTCTGCCAAGAAGACTCTAGCTTCAGGATCGGTAAAGCTTTTCTGTAAATTTGAAAGGGGTCACCATGAGTGAGGGCGCTAAATGAGAGGGGGTGGAGAAAATTTGCGATTTTTAAACCAATACGGCCGAGCGAGACCGGTCATGCTGTGTGGCGCCCTCTGGCGATTGTAAAAGAAACATTGTTGCTAGGATGGGTGAGCTTAGATTTTGGTCGTTAGCTGAGCTTTTCTTGTTCTTCTCATATTGCATGTTTAATTCTGTGTTGCATAGTTTTTGTTGTTCTTTGTTATTAAACAAAAGTTACATGCAGTTAGGGTAGTCTTATGCTGTATCAGTTATCAGCTAAGCATTATTGTGTGAATCTGCTGCAAACATTGTAGCACAGGGTAATACTTGTATATGCAGCTGATAACGCATCACTTATTTCTAATTTTGGACAAATATTTGGTATTTATTGCTTGAAAAGTAATTGAGTAGGGCTAGACTTTAAGTTGTTTGGCTGCTACTAATCTTAAAGATTTTCTTGGAGACTTGGACAATAAACAGTGGCTTTTAATCTGTATTTAGTTAGAATTGTTTGTTATATTAAAAAGTGCATGGTTTTTCCTGTATTAAAATTGATTTACTATCTGTAGTTTGTTGTGTAAGATTAGTCAAATTATTCAGCATATGTCAAGCATATCTGCTTTAGCTTTGTGCAAGTGAATTACACCATGGTCCATAAAAAAAGGTGCCACTTTTATTTCTTGAATAGCTACCTGAAACAGTGAATGCGAAATAATAAGGAACTAGATGCAAGTGATTATAGTTTTGGCCATCTCACCATAATACCATCGCTACACTACCTCGTGAAATGCAGAAGTCATAGTTTGGCCATTTACAACAATGAATTCATACTGGGTAGTGCATGTACCAGCTCAGAAATGATTAACTGAATAGCGACAAACTCAATCGGCAATTATTGTCTCCCAAAGTCACACGTGTCATGTTACATTCATCATTATTACTGCATGTGCTCAAATGTCTTCCTCCTGCACGAACGCAAGCGGTAGACGTTGGTGTATCTCGCCAACAGTATGTTTAATAACTGTTTAATGTTTAATAAGTTATTACAAGAAATATTGTTAGATTGTGATCGATCTAATGTACTCCTCTCGCGCGTTTTTTTCTCCTGCATTCTTCTAAGTGCTTTTTTGTTCCTTTCAGCTTGTATTAGAGACCCAGCATCAATTTGAGACCAGTCTAATATTATGCTAATAGTGACTCTCATCGATGTCGTTATTGGACGTTGTCTCCCTGTTTATCTCCCTGATATCAAAATATCAAAATATGGCATTTCAAAGATAACGAGGTCACAACCTTGATCTTTGGGGTCATGTGACGTCATCGGTCACATGATCATTCGACTCGCAGTGCTCAGCTTCCTAGGGGTGGTCCATAGCGACCATGTATCTATTTAGCATCGTTATTCGTTATGGAGATATGGCCATTTGAAGTTTTTCCAGGAAGGCTCTTCCACGAACGTAGGTCAGTTGTCGGTTGGTCTTCAGTATTAATTACACTGATTTCATATACTTTTTTTTGCTACGTTAGGAACGTAGTGCACGAGGAGTAAAAAATTGGGCAACATGTTTTACGGAGCTGTTCAAAAAAATGCAAGTGGCAGCTTTTTATGGACCACGGTGTAGATTGTATTGTTGAACATTTGTGTACTGTATCATAAAGCTTGAAATACCCTTGGGGTCCATGTGGACCACATGTGTACGGATTTGTAAGTTTTTCAAGGTGTACTGATGAAGGTTAATTTCTTATATTTTCCTTGTACTAGTTTTGTTTGTGTTTCTGCTTTGTGCACTTGAGCCGCTGCATGTGTGTTCATAGGTACAGCAATGATGCCGCAGTACTACAACGCGGGACAGACTCCGTGGGGTATTTACTTAGCCACACCAGTAGCTCCACAGACACCTCAAGCCACGCCTCCCGGCCAGCCAGCAGCTGCACCATTGCTGCGTGGTCAGCACACTGTCACTGCACGACCAATGACACCGATACAAACGGCTACACCGATCGATGACTCCAGCACCCCCCAGATGCACGCTACTCCGGGTATGATTAGTATATGATTGATGGCAAATAATTTTGGAAGTTCCAGTTGTGTGCATCGGCCAAAGGTCAAGGTCTATCATATCTGACCAAGAAACACTGTCCAAAAATTTGGGGGTTCAAAGTTTTTTCTTACTTCTGATACTACCAACTTTAAACTTTTGTTTCTCGAAATGCAAGCATTTTTGCATGGCTCCTACAGTCAGTCATCAGAAGTAAGGGAATGTAAAAGTACTGGTGTGCAAAAGTTAACAAAAATGCAGAAAAAACTTTAAAATTTTAGTTTCAAATTTTCTCTGCTCACTTCGCTTGCAGATTATTTGTGCCTCCATTTTAAATTTGTTCTGTTGCCCTTGTTTCTAATGTGACTGCAAGCGATCGAAAACCGACATTGATATTTTGCATGAACAAATTAGTCAGCATCCTGAAAAATCATGAAAAAGTCGGGGAAAATGAACTCTGCAGAGTAGTAGCAACCGTGTTTTTGACGAACCAAAATTCAACAAATGATAGAGCATTTGTAGCAGTTTACGATGAGGTACAGGAGTATGGGTTAGTTGGATGTGGTAGGTCAAGCAGTTAGATAGTTATGGAAATGACCAATCCTCGATCGTGTACAATGAAGGGTGGTATTGTTGAACAGTGAACACTTGAATGCAGAGTGCAACCTGTTTACTCCTCAGCCAAATCAATCGCGGGAACATCCCCAGATTTTATCAACGGTACAGTACGTTATATTTAAACATACGTGGGCTACGAAAAAGTCCTGGAAAATTTTTCATAGTGGTCCTGGAATGTCCTGGATTTTTTTTCCAGTAAAAAGAGTGGGAACCATGTGTAGTATTTTAGACCTGACCAGTTAAAATACATACTATTCAAACTGCATTATGCAACTGTGATGTGTATTTTCAGTTCATTGTTATACCTCAATGCAAAATACCTGCATGTGATTGGTCCAAATCACATCAGAATCACGTGATGTTCACTAATCTTCAGTAGTGCCAAACAGTCCACTACTGAAGTGAGGGCACTATTGAAATGATTTTTCACTGGCCACGCCAGTTCAAGACAATTAATTCAAGACATCTATGACCAGTTGACCATGCTGATGCCAAATTCATGTATTGTGGCTGAATCATACGTTGTGCGTTATCAGCATACGACCATGTTGTTTGTTTACTTTATTTGAAGGGAGCATAAAATAGCACAAATTTTGCACTGAGGCACAACAAAACAAATAGCAACTGGCGTCATCGATAATTATTGAAAATTTTTTCCCTCGGTAAAATATTGCCCTCAGTCTTTGAATTTGGGCACTATTTACCAACCTCAGGGAAAATTTTTGAATACTGACCCCTACGCCGCCCCACCGTGGTTAGCCACCTTGTCGTAGTGTTGGGGCTTTGTGCACCGATGATTCAAAAGATTTCTAAAATCTGGAGGGTAGGAGCCAACTAAGAGCTGACCAAACTTGACTGAGCAGATTTGCTACACATTATCATTGCTTATATGTTGCTGGTTTCGGCTCACAGGCAATTATGGCTTCACAGCCGTTTATTTATGGCTTCACAACCGTTCACGGTTTTATAGCCGTTACCTGTAACTTTATGGTTACATTCGAGGATGCGCATTGGGCCGAACTGATACGGCCTCAGCGCTGGGCAGGTGTAGCAGCCTGCCCACTCTGGAGGTAAGATAAGGTAAGGTAAGGGATTTCTACGCCGGTGACTATTTGTATAGTAGTGCACTGTGACTTGTGACATGCTCAGGTGGGAACGCTACTGGTAACTATCAGATTCTGACACCGGCCTACTACGACCAGAGTGGACAGTTTGTGGTGAGTGGCAGTGCTGCACGTACACCTGTACGACTTGTCTCACCTGCACCCATCCTCGTCAATACTGCCACTGGCCAGCAAGGTTACTGTTCATTTATTCTTTTATTGAATATGCCAGATAGCAGCAGACACTGAGCTGCAAGTCAACGGTCTGTAAAAAATTATAGAAACATTTATGAAAATGGTACAAAAAAGCAAACACTATGAGACAAAATTATTAAAAAAGCATACACGTATAAAAATTTCAGATGGTGTCATTGTATCATTAATACGTTGCTTTTTAGTGTAATTCTGGCATTATACTTCATCAGATTTGTAGCTGCGTCAAGTTTGTTTATTCAAAAAAAAATCTACTAGTATTTGGACAGACAATTATATAACCTTGCTTTTAATATGTTTGTTAATTGCTTTTAATTTTTTTTACCATTCGTAGCACTGAAAGTCCTATTTTGTGCTGATATGTCATTAATACCCTGTTTACACAATGAAGCTGGCTCGATGAGCTGCTATATGTTAGCTGCACGAGCCAGCTCGATGTCTGCTCAACGTTTGCTCGATCGTGTAAAAGGGGTATAAGAAACTACTCACTCACTCACTCACTGGACAGAATCCCCAGATGTTGAAGTTGTGTCAAGTGGCAGATCTTTGCGTGAGCCTGAATTATGTGGCTTCCACTCCAGCTGTTTCTTTTTTTTGCATAACCTATTAAATTAGTGTGATTTTTAGGCCTGACCTGGCTGTTGTAGACATCATCGACTCGTGTATATGGTTTTTGTGAGATTCATTCCTTTTATTATAATCCGTGTTTGAGAAAAAAACAGTCAAAATTGTTTTTTATAACTTTGTCAAATTTTCTGTAAATTTGATAATTTTTGGCGTGAAGATGGCCAAGACGATGAAATTATGCAAGGTGTGCTCATTTTCCACCTCACCTAATTTATGCCAACACACTACCATGTGAAACAGAGATGTTCCAAATTGTTGCATGACGTTGAGTTATTTTTCAAGTAAACGTTGTAACGACTTAATTAAGTACAAAATAAATCTCAGTGTAAATTATTTAGCAGAGTTATACATTTGTGTAACAACTCAGTTGCAAATCAACACAACTTATGTCCAAAGTGGGCCCCGCATACAAAGACTATGGTTTAGATGCAACGCCACTGGTTGATAGCGGAATCAACAAACGACTCAAACGGCATTCACTTATTTATTAGACGTGTTTTAAGCACGTCAGTCAGCTATTTTATTGTCTAATGTTTTCATCATAAAATATTTAATACCACAAAATTATTGAACCATGTTGCACTCTCTGTCGAATTTATGATGCAAAGGTAAGCAATACGATACAAATAACCACCGCGTAATGTAAAAATTTGGAGCATCTGTGTTTCACACATTAGTGTGTTGACATAAATCAGGTGAGGTGGTAATTGAATGCACCTTACATAGTTCCAGATCATCTTGGCCATCTTTCTGCCCAAAAATATTAAAGTTGGTGGAAATTTGACAAAGTTTTGACAAAAATGATTTTTGTCTGTTTTTTAAACATGTAGAGCATTCAGTTTCTGCGTGTATGCATGAGTAATCATTTGTGACAGGTTATATGCCGCAGACCAGTATGTACACGCCGGGAAGTGCCGGTCCATTCACACCTACACAACAGCAGGCTACTGGCTTTGCTGGACCCGCGGCTGGCTCATTCATCGGCACTTCTGCACCGTCGGCTAATCTCTCCTCAGGTTTCTCTCATTAATTTGTGGTATCTCGGAGCAGGACGTTTGGGCACGATCGTTTCGGCGCTCACCCTTTGGGTGCTGGGACGTTTGGGCACTGAGGACGTTTGGGCGCCGCCGTTTCGGCGGTGTGTCGCGTCATTGCCGTTAACATATAGTGAACTAGTTTATTAGGTTATTATGTGTGTGTTGTGCCTGTATGGAAATGGTAAACGTTGTGTATACAAACGGTCGTTTTGCATAAAATAATGCAAGTGCATAAACAGCTATGGAACTATGTGATTGCAAAATAGCAGATTTATAACTAGCAATTATCATGCAGCACGTTCACACCAATTAACAACTTAACATCAAACGTGTGTGTAGAAAGGCTGTCAAGTTTAAACACGAAGCCAGCAATGTGGGCTATCGTAAATCAGCATGTTGTCTGCCGTAGCAGTGTAGGCCTACTGTGCTGTACAGTCTTTGAAGTAGGCCTAGCTGCATGTCCACACAATGAGGACTATGTCACATATCCCTGGAAACAAGGAGTCGCCTTAAAGCGCGACCAGTCACGTCAATTAGAGCAGGCCGACTACCGAGACACAGACACAGCAGGGAAGGATTAAATCAGGAAATCTCTGCACGGCATCGCATAGGCCTAACTACTGACTGCTAATGGCATGCAGCCGCTGAAACAAACGTTAACGGAAGGCCTTACAATTGGTCCCTAAATGTCACGCCCTAAGCGTAGGTACAATATAGATGAGATTGGAGTATAAAACCCACCAACCTACCACTCTCATTATTTTTCACCGACTAGTACCATGGCTGATGACGTTGTGTCAAGATAAGATAGAAAGATGGAGATGGCACTAAAGCAGCACATCGTTGAAACGTCTGGTGTCCAAACGGTGGCGCCTAAATGTCCAAGGCACCCAAACGGTGAGCGCTCAAATGGCGGCACCTAAATATCACGTACTGGTGGATTTTGTTTTTCATTTAAGGCAGTGGAAACATTCTGAATAAATGAGTATAGTACTGCTGTAATGCATGTAAAATGTTGTTGAAGAGATGAATAGTTACAAGCATGATGAGAAGACCATCTCATCTTAACTTTTCTGTACTTGTAGTGACAATTGTGTAATCTTAATAACACCTTACACTAAGTGGGGAGTAGGAATTTTCTCGTTTGGAAATCCTGTAAGCTTTATTGTTCGTTTTTTCCTGGCTTTGATACATTGCCAATTGATGAATGTCATATACAGTCGAACTGCTGTAGGGAAGCAGTGCGGAATGCCACTTGTCTTGTCATTGCATTTAGGACGTGATGTGAACACTGACTACAAGCCGCGGCAGCCGTTTTATGCTACGGCAGCTGCACTGTCTCCAATGAGTTTCAGTCAGACTAGACAGTCGATGACACCGCCACCCGGACAGTCTCAGAACTTACCCGTCGGAGGTCCGTGCTCACTACTCACTTTTGTAGACTTGTACTGAGCAGTGCACACACTTTTACATATTTTGTGTTGTGATTGACTAGACCAAGGACGTTCTATTAATAGCTTTGACTGGCAGCCTATGGGCTAGCGCTTAGTCAGATGATGGCACACTCACAGCCCAAACTGGAAGATTCCTTACTCACGTGACTTAGGCTGTCACATGGATTTGCATATTCATTTCAGGCTGTCGTCTGCGCACTGAAGTCACGTGACCACGGTACAAATCGTTTGATTAACCACACAATAAATTAAAATAATTAAAGGCCTCTATAATTTTGAGTAAAATTTAATATATAGTTGGAATTAACGAGAATCAAAAATTTATATGGATTGATACACATTTGGCTGGTCACGTGACTACGGTATTGTGGCCGTTGCCTGGCAGTGCCTCTGGAAGGCCGTGCTGTTGGTCCAGGCTATTAAGAGAATGTCTTTGGACTAGACTGCTAGAAGAGTTATTGCTGAATGTTTATTTTGTTCTGCGTGGAGCATCATTGATATTACTGTTATTATGCAGTGTGTTTTAAGACATGTATTTTGCTAGCATCTGTGACACATGCAGCGTGTTTACTTCTCAAGTTACTTCGTTACTGCTCTGATACTGTAGGTTGGATAATGCTGTGAGCTGTCTGAATTGCTGGTTGCCATATGTATTTCACTGTGGTAGACTTGTACTACATAATCTTGAGTGATGACACAGCCAGTATGCTAAAGCATTAATAGTTGCTGTTGTTGTTACTGCTGTTGGGAAATAAGTCGTGTGTTTTGTTTATCAGTTGCTGTATTCAGACCAGAGATGTGCAGATGCAGACGTGTCTGCAGACGGAACGCAAATTCGCAGCATTTTGCGGACACGGATGCGGATGCAATTTTTGATGTCTTTGTGCGGACACGTACACTGTCTGCGAAAAACAGATAAATTTTTTTACCGCAACATTCTTGCTTTCTAGCAACAACAGCGCTACAAAATTCCTGTTGCATTTGCAGTTTTTTTTGCACCTGGCACATCGTCAAAAGCTGGCCCTTGGTTCCAGTATATTTTAAACATTATCACTGCTGCTCACAGTGCGGATGCAGACGCAAGACAGCTTCAGTTTATCAACGCTACTCTGCGTACGCGGACCCAAAATTCTAGGATCCGCACACCTCTGATTCAGTTCTCTGTGGAATACATGTCTGTCGTCGGTGGTGGTGTTATCAGGTCTTGGTTTGGCTCGTTTCTACACAAACTCTCCTGGAGCTGAGAAGTTTCGGCCGGGTTCACTGTCAGTTACAAACAACCTTCTGAGCCCTGTGCTCAGACCGAGAGCAATGTTTCTGAAAAGGTTTGTTAGTAGAAATTTACTATTAATCTCGTGATAATTCAGCATTATACAGATTTTACTGATTAAGGAAAACTTTGTTGTAATGTTCATTTATGGTTGCATCACTTAAAAAGCACTGTAAAGTAGAGAGCATTAAGTTGGGACAATTTTTAGCATCCGTCAGCATGAAGTTGCCATGAACAACACAAATGCTCTTTACTTTGCAGTGTTTTAAGCTCTCGTATGCTAACAAGAAAAGCCCAGCTGACGCAGAGGGGAATGCACGACAGCGATGCATCTTTGAAGGCCCAATTGGAACAAAATCTAAGCTCAGTGATCTCAGCAATTGACATCGGATGCAATAATTTTCATTCGTTCACTCGCATACGCCAGGTGACGTTACCAGTCTCGCACTGCTGCTGTTGTTCAAGCGGCTGAAAGCACGCATTTTAAAAAGGCACCCCTCTTTGATGCTTTCGTGCGCAGGCCTCCTTGAACATAGGGAGTTGCGACTCGGATCGTTGAAATCTACGGTTAATGCTGAAAATTTCATACGCAGGTTGTCCAGGTCTGTCTTTAGTGATTTCGGTGCAGTTATCTTTTGAAATGTGTCTTGCAGTACAAAATCCATAAAAACCCCTTTTTTTGTTTAAGGTCATCCAAGGTCATTGCTTTCGGTGTCAGTCGAAAGCTCGTGTACAACTTGCTATTAGTGATTATTAGTAACCTAACACTGTCTTACACCATTTTTGAGATACAGCAAGTTATTGGCCAAAAATCACAAATTTTGCCCACCCTTCTCTCATTTAGCACCCTCGTTCGAGGTGACCCCCTTTGAATTTATGGAAAAGCTTTACGGTTGCTGAAACTAGAGTCTTCCAGGCAGCCGATGGTGAAGATTTGGTGATCCTAGCTTCCACCATTTTTGACTGATCCACCCATGTGACAGATGGACAGACTAACAGAAATGCGATGGCTAAGAGGCACTACGCGGTACTTGCTGTCGCATAAAAATTGTCCCGAGAACTTGGAATGGACATTATAGTCTGCCTACAAGACTGAGTGAAGAATGCTTAGTCATTGTACCATAGTGCATTTGTGATAGCTTTTGGCGGAGTGTGTGATACCTATATTGATTCTAAGCGAAAGTATGTGTTATATATATATATATATATTAGAGTTTCATTTTTAGTTCAAATTAGTGATTAATTAATTAACTACTGAAATTTTGTAATCATTGCCAGCTCTGCTATTTGTGTTGTGCTATTTGAAATGTAATTGTTTGCTGCAGCACGTCTGCATCAAAGGATGCGACAGGACGCAGTCAGCTGTTGGAGGATTTCCGCAACAACCAGATACCGAACATCCAGTTGTCCGACATTGCTAATCATGTTGTCGAATTCTCTCAAGATCAACATGGATCTCGGTTTGTTGAAATTCTTTTAAGCACAAAAATTACAGGTTTTGGCTTGATGTAGTTGTGTGATTATTCAGCCATTGCCACGATTTTTCGCAAGAAAAACACTAAAGCCGTTTCGGTTATCATTGTGCACTTGTGCCAACTTCCCTAATTCCTGCGACTTGCTGTGTTGTTATTAAATATATTTAGATAGTTTTAGCTTCAGTGTGTACAGGTTGGTTTCTGACTGCATGTTTCATGCAGGTTTATTCAGCAGAAATTAGAGCGGGCGTCACCGTCGGAAAAGGCAATGGTGTTCAACGAGATCTTGTCGGCTGCTTACAGTCTGATGACGGACGTGTTTGGCAACTATGTTATACAGAAATTCTTCGAGTTTGGAACCAGCGAGCAGAAACAGATGTTGGCCCAGCGTATCCGTGGTCATGTGATGCCGCTGTCACTGCAAATGTATGGGTGTCGCATCGTACAGAAGGCATTGGAGAGTATTCCAGCAGAAATGCAGGTACTGTTCATGTGTATTCTTTCCTCAGTTGACAACAATGACATGTCCTTGTCTCAAGCTGCAGAGGCCATGCACACATGCTATATTGCTTTCATGTTCTATTGTCTAGTCTGAAATCAGTTGTAGGCCTTGAGTAGTTTTGTGTGTTTGGTTACATAGCGTTGAATCCATTGGCCATTGCAGTGCTATGTGGAAATGCATAAAAATGATTTATATCAGTTAGTTGATTTTTTTGGCTGGACATTGATTGAATTTCCATTGATCGGGATATCAGGTGGAGATTGTGAAGGAACTGGATGGGCACGTTCAGAAATGTATCAAAGATCAGAACGGCAACCACGTGGTGCAGAAGTGTATCGAGTGTGTTGACCCAGTCCATGTCAATTTCATCATCGATGCATTCAAGGGCCAGGTTGGCATTTCTCCATTCTACCCATATGCTTGCTGTTCTATAATGCTATGTTGTCAGTTAGAAGAAGGAGACAGCAGGCTGTTGTTGATGGATCCTGTACAAATAGCACTAGCCTTATACAGTTTTTTGACACATTGAATTCTGGTGTTTCAGAAGTCCTGGTGTCATGACTTCACCATTCAAAATGTAGACACTAATTGTAAATTATCATCGTGTCAATAGCAGTTAGCGGCGTGTCAGTCTTTCAAGCATTGATGCCATTCAGTTGTTGTTGCTGCTCTCTTGATATATTTCATTTTATTAGTACTGCTAGGAAGCTATGTTCTCAGTTAAATGTTTAATGTTAAGATTAGTCTGTTTTCTTCGTCTTGTTATTAATCAAATTTGATTTGTCTTCAGTGTCACTCATGAACCGTTGGTCAGGTCGTAGGAAGAGCCTCTTTCTGGCCTCATGAAATATTATTAATCTAGCAGTTCCCAAAGGTTTTCTTGCTGATATTTACTAAACTTGGTTTTGCCTGTTGACAATACTAAAGCAGTTTCATTAGGTGAAAAAAGTTTTGATATTTCTGTGTGTGTTTTTGAGTTAAATTCTGGTGCACATGTCTATGAATGTCGTGCTTATCATCGTAAGTTCTTGGTTCTTGTGTTTGACACCCGGTGAGGTTTCTAACAAGTGGTTATTACTTGGATGGGTGACTGTCTGCGATCAGGTAAACCATGTAGGTATGTAACCAACACCAGGGTCGATTCAGCCTTCCATCCCTCCGGGGTAGGTAAATCGAGTACCAGCCTGTCTGGCTTGAGTTAAGGTGGGGAGTGTTCACCTGTGTCAGGTGGCAGGTAACACTGAGATCCCATATGGCAGGTGATGCTTTGTAGCTCTTTAGATCGGTTTCTCATAAAGAGCTATACACCACCTTTAACCCATATGTCATCGTCATGCAGGTGTTCAACCTGTCGACACATCCGTACGGCTGTCGAATCATCCAGCGCATCCTCGAGCACTGTTTGCCGGAGCAGACTTCCGGCTTGCTGGAAGAGATGCACGAGCACACGGAGCGACTGCTGCATGACCAGTACGGCAACTACGTCGTACAGCACGTGTTGGAACACGGCCGTGCCGACGATCGTAGTCGCATTGTGGCTCAGGTCCGAGGCAAGGTGCTCCCACTCAGTCAGCACAAGTTTGCAAGGTATGTGTCGTTATTCTTGTATCAACTAAGCTTTTCATCGCTCTTGTGTAGGTAACTCGAGTACATGTACTGGCCTGTCTGCATGGCTGGGTTTAAGGTTTGGCATGTTCACCTGTGTTGGGTCGCAGGTAAATACTGTGGGATTCCATATGGCAGGTGACGCTTCGTAGCTCTGTGATTGGTTTCCCATAGAGTGTGCGCTACTTTCAATGTAAAGTGACTGAGTGAGTGAGTAGTTTTCTATGTCCTGCTTCACACATTACTGTTCATCATGTGGGCGGTCGCTTCACGCAATCACTTGAGCTCATAATGGCAGCAAAAAATCATGAGCGAAAAGTCAATTACATCAACACAAAAAGTTAATTACAGTAGCTAACTATCTAAATATGCGTAGGTATAATCTAACTATAGCAACAAAAAACTAAAGACTCGGTTTACAGTAGGTGCCTTTTATAGTATTTAGACGAATTTCGGACCTACACAGTGTATGTTTTGTAAGAATTCCTCCTCAAGTGCTGTTGGTCGTACGACTGTTGACTGTTATGGCTTGTTATAAACCTGCTTCAGTAGAACCCAGAGGTTCAGTTCGTGGACAGAGCCTAGCCCAGTATAACTTAAAAGTTTTCACAAAAAAGCCAAAAGTGGCAGTGGCCATTAAGTACTGCTTGTTAATAATGGTTCAGTGCATTGCCGGTTTTTTTTTGTGTGGCATGTGTATGTAAAATGCTACTCCATTAGTTCTGAAAAGTTATGTTTGGAGGATGGAGGCTCTGAGATAACTGAGAAAATGGACAGTTGGAACAAAAATTTGTATGTGTTATGTTACTGCTGGTTTATGCAGTTCTTGTTGAAAACTATTTCGCCATGGCAGTATTATCACGAAACATACATGTGAAAACAAACACAAAGAACAAAACAAACGCACAGTGCAAACTGTAAGAAAAAGAAAACGAAAAAAACAGTGGACTTTGTAAATGCAAGCAGTTTTCTATGAGATATGGTTGTCATGCTGTTGTGTAGCAATGTTATTGAGAAGTGCATCTCACATGCACCGCGCTCAGAACGTGCTCTGCTCATTGAAGAAGTCTGCAATGATAGCAGTGGGTAAGTGACCAGTATCACTCGATATATTTGTAATAGTGTACACTCAGTTTGTTGGAATTCAGTACCCGGTACCAGTAAGTAAAGTAATGCTTGCATTGAGCATAGGCATTAATTCCTCAGCGAGTTAAATCAAGTCTGCTGCCGAAATTCCTTTGAAGAGCCTTCAGATGTGGGCAGTTTGTTTGTTTGATAGCTAGGTTTTGCCTTGCTCTAATGCTTGCTGTAATGGCAGATTTACAATATTATCTAGCACTGATTTTGGCACCGATGTAAGCTGTGTAATTTTTGAAGTCAGTTTCTGTGAAATTATTTTGATACGTTTATGGTGGCTGTTTTTTCCACGGACACTGTGTATGGTTGTTTAGCTTTCAAGTAATTGTTGCCATGTTGTGCGCCTTGAGTGAGAATATAATTTCTTATGGCTTTGGTAATGGGGCTTATCATTTTATACTGTCTCCAGTTGGAGGATACATTTAAGAACTGTATGCATTGTGAAAGCTAAATTACGTGGCATTGAGCAATGTGATGTTAAGTAAGTAAGAAAGCTTTGCGGCACAAATTTCATGGTCCGATTTCAGCACCTGTGGCGCAAAATAAATGTCTCTGGCCACCACTAAACTGTTCATAGTCAGTGTTGGTTGGTTGCATATGAACTAGAGAGACCTGCATGGGAAATTTGTCGCAGGAAACTGCAAGTGCATGGAATTAGCGACACTGCCGCAGGATAAGGATTTAATTGCCGAAAATCTCGCGGTAGTAGTAGGAAAAATAGAATAAAAATAAAAACCTTATGCACCTTTTCGTTGATGTCAGTGACTCGTTGTTGCATGATGTAAAAGTGCTTCAGCCATTTGGTTCTGCAACCAAGCTTTCTTCCCACTGACCAACCATGCACCAAGAGGTGGCAATACAACACAAGCTGTGCTGTTGGCATCCAGTCTTTCAAGGTCCGCATGACCACACAGCTGTGAGGGAATGCGGTGGGAAATGGAAATAGCCTGGTGGGTGCCAGGTGGGTGAAGAAAGAAATTTTGCTGGTGAGGGTAATGTGAGCTAAATAAATTTGCCACAGGGGATGGGAATGGGAAAAACCCTGTGTTCCCGCACAAGTCTCTTATATGAACTGGAAGGTTTTACCATATTTTTATGTCTGCAGCGGTGTAGCCGCAAACACCCGGTTTCTGTAGTCACTGTAGGTCCGACGTTTTGTGTGCATTGGTCCTAGGCCGCAGTCTGCATTGTACACAATGATGAAGGACCAGTTTGCTAACTACGTCGTGCAGCGTATGATCGACGTTGCCGACCCACCACAGCGCAAACTGCTCATCAACAAGATCCGTCCACATGTCGCAGTGCTCCGCAAGTACACGTACGGCAAGCACATCCTGGCCAAGCTTGAGAAGTACTACATGAAGAACAATGCTGATCTTCCACCTATAGGAGTCGCCACCAACGGCACTCTGTAATGGTTGCGTGCTTGTGCCGCACCTCTGTGTCCAAATGTCTGCATTGTGCGTGTCCGCGTAACAACACATTTTCTGCATACGGTCAACAGGAATTGTTATTGCCTTTTTTTATATTTAACACGTTAATTTTACTGTTTATGATATAAAGATATTTGTAGGTAAATGCAGAGATGATTTTAGATTGTTTAATCATCATTTCTTATTTGCATTGCGTTAGTTCATATAGTCTGTCGTCTGATAAGCGTTTGTTCGATTTTATCACTGATCATTTGAGCTCATTTCATTTTTGCTGTGAATTTTTGTTGATACGATTGTGTTCTTAAATAACGAAGAACTGCGGTTTTGAATGTAGGTTTTCTTAGTTTGTATCTGGGCTTTACTGATGAGGTATGTAGTTATCGCATGTAATTGAATTCTGCCATTTGTATTGTAGCATATACTGTACATAAAATGCGTTTTTACCTTATAAAATTCTGTGTGCAAAGAATGCCGAATCTGCCTATCAGTATACATAATTATGTAACTAATGTACAGTTATTTGCACAGTTTTGCACAGATACCTGTAAAAATGAACTGTATTCAGTCACTTGTACAAAACTCGTTCAAAAATGGCTGTCGTTGTACAGAGACATGTACATTTGTACATTGGAAACGTCTAATACTGCTGTTTTACCGTGTCATCCTTGTTAATGTTCTGGCTTGTGTCTACAGCCTTTCTATGGTACTTATCCAGTCGAGCAGTGGATCGGTGATTGTATGGACGCTGAGGGGACGTTGTCGTTTGATTTGTTGATGTTATTAGCGATACAGATGTTATTGAAGTGGTGATGACGATATTGCTTGGTGGCTGTATTCTGAAGACGTCGACGGGCGTGGTGATTACTAGTTAGTTAGTGTTGTTGTTTTGTCGTAATGAAATTTGCTGTTGTGTAGTATCGTAGAGAGAATGTTTGGTGCTCTGCATGCGTAGCTAGCTCCCAGTCGTCATATTTCTCGGATTTATTATTCTATATATCGTTGCCGGTTTTCATAGCGAGTGGTCCGACAGTTCTCCGATGTAGCATAGTGGTGGTGTTTTTCTTCATCGTACTGTTGTTGTTGTTGTTGTATTTCGTAGTTGTAGCTGTGTGCATGCATGTGTGTCTGTTTATGCTTGCGGTGTTGTTAGTGCGTAGCTGTTTAGTACGTAGTATGCTTGTCATTTGATTGCATTACACAATACACATCCGTGCACAGCCTGTGTGATACGGCTTCATCCAAGCTGGTGTATGGTCTCCGGTTAAAAGTAGTTTGGTCGTGAAAGTGATGACTGTCGGTCACTTTTCGCTTGGAATCTGGATGTGTTGGTCTTTACCGACAAGCGATCGAATCCGATTCTTTCCCGGGTGTGTTCTGATGGAAAACGCTGCGGAAATATTGGTAATTTTTTTGAACCCGCATTTCTCGTGTATGCGCAAATTGTTATTCTAACCGATGGAATGTTGATGTAAAGTTGACTGCTTGCTGCATCCTTTGTCTTCCATGTTGCTTGAGAATCATGGTATGCTTTTACTACAATTTGGCTCAGACTCTGGCTTAATATACACCGTGTCTGGTGAAAAACGGACCCCCAAGACATTGTGCAATACAAATGTCAAATTCCTGAAGTGACTGCCAAATTTCATTGAGAAATATTATTTCTTACCAAAATTACCGAATGTTGAATATCGGTAACAAAATATCTATTTGTTACCAATATGGCGTTACATAGTCGCTCAAGCGGAGGTGACATTTGTTGACGCAATCAGAATAACATAAACAATAACAAAATGGTGTTTTCTGCAGCTGATCATGTTTTAATTAAACTGTTGAGGCAGAAGAAAGGGTATGCTGCTAAGAAGTTTGTCGCGGAATATCCCAGCAAGCTGTGGTCATTGTCAGGATTAAACAAACAATTGCCTAATACTAGACACTTCACATTTTGAGGCGACCTCACAAAGGCCGCTGTAACTACTGTTTGTGTAAATAGATTTAATTGAAATTTGGCACTTTGATTGCCGATAGATGATGCATTATTGATGTAAAATTTTGTCAGAATCAGATGTTGTTTGTTGAAGTTACACAAATGAACACAGGAGTTTACTTATGTAACACCATATTGGTAACGGAGATATTTTGTTATCGATATTCAACAATTAATAATTTTAGTAAAAAATATTATTTCTCAATGAAATTTGGCAGTCGCTTCAGGTATTTGTTGGGGATAAAGTGTGCAAAACGTTATTCATATCTGTTTACATTTGACATTTTTATTGCACAATCTCTTGGGGGTCCGTTTTTCACCGGAGACAGTATAGTTTATAGCACATACTTGGTGCACTTAATTATAATGCATGGCTGAGAATCTTCTTGACACTTTTTGTATTGCTTGGTAGCAATATTTGCCGGATTTATATTACGAATGCAGTGTAAATATTTTGCATTATACTTGGTGTAATTGTGTACTGCGCTGTTTTAGCTCTTCTGTATTTTAGCAAGCTTTTTCACTTAAATGGACATGATGAACATGCTTCATTTACTGCATATCCTGTGTGTCGGTTTAACGTTTTGATGTTTTTCATCGGTGTAACTTCCTGCTTTGCTTTGTATTATAAAAAGATTTGTGTTATCATGTTGCAGTAACGTTTGCAGATAACAGGATGCCATTAGCCACATGAACTGGTGAGATTTTCTTATTTGGATGCATTCTTCTGGTGCCAGTAATGTAGCACTTCGGTAGTGTCTAAACATAAGTGACCGATTTTACCATTGCTTGTTCTTATTTCAGGGACATTAGATCGCTGTTGTTGTTTCCAGCTGTTGTTCGATATGCAAGCCATGGGAGCCATCTTGTGCAAGCTACTGGTGTACTCATGCTTGTTTATTATCCTTGTAACCTCTGTGTTTTCTCTCTCAATTCATTGTATGCTGTATAGTTGTCGTTTGTTTACGATTGTAGTGTAAATTTATACAGTTTTTGACACGTTAAATTCTGGTGTTCTGGAAGTCCTGGTGTCACGACTTCGCTGTACAAAATGTAGACACTGACAATTGTAAATTATCATCATGTCAATAGCGGTGTGTCAGTATTTCAAGCATTGATGCCATTCAGTTGCCGTTGCTGCTTTCTTGATATATTTCAGTTTACTAGTACTGATAATAAGCTGTGTTATCAGTTCGAAGCCACGACTGAACAAGTTTCTGTACTGTTCTGTTGTTTGTTCATCTTTCCGGCATTGCTTAATAGATTTTTGTACAAATCGCTCTGGTTTAATTGGCTCTGGAGTTTGTCCACTTAGAATTGGTTTTGTCTAGTTGTGTCATCGTGTTAAATGTCGCTGCTGTATTATTTGCATGCAAAACATAGAATTTGATAGTGGAAGTTGGCAAACTTGGACTGTTTTAAGTAAACCTGTTGTAGTAGGCTGTCCTGTAGTACTTCTCGTCACTGTATTTACGCTAGCTTTTTTTAATGATTGCTGGGAAAATCTCTTTTTGTGTTTGACATAGGCAGCTTGTACAGCGACAATGGTTGTATTGCATGATCTGAATAGTTGCATGTATTTCACCTGCTGTAGTCTAGCAGTTCGCTGTAATCACGACTGTGTACTAATTAGCACTCACTGAAACACTGTGTACATTAATGTAGTTCAGCACAGAAGTATTTTATTATAGTATTTTGCATAATTTGTATAGTTGCGTAAATTGAGTGGTATATAATAAACAGTTTCTGTAGCTATAATACATGTCTTAAGTGTTTTTCATCATTTTTGATCAATACACGAATAAATACTTGTCGTTGAACATTTTTTAATTTATAAGCTATTTAGCAATCAGTGGTCTGTCTGTTTTTAAGCCATTTAATAATGTGCCTTTATGTTTATGGTACAAGATAGGATTAGACAAGTAATCGTGTATCCATTGGCAGCAAATGTCAAAAATCTACTATCAAATGGCTATACATGCAGACCATATGTCTCAAAAATGGGGCCACTTTTATTTTTTGAATAATTTTGTGAAACATTGGCCTATTTGGGTAGTTTTTGGCGTGCAAAATCACAAAGAAAATTGACGTAAATTGCTATAGTTCAGCCCACCTCACATTAATACTGCAGGGCTCCCAGCTGTCCTGAAATTTAACAGATGTTCTGAAATTATCCTGAAGTCAGCAATTGTCCTGAAATTTTACTCATTTGGTCAGAATGTCCTGATATGGACCTTTGTTATGCTTTCGTTACAGCATTGCATTCATTTTGTACTTTACTTAGTTAACAGGACTCCATCAGTACTTTTGGATTGCTTACTTACTTACTACAGTTTTGCCTTAGTATGTTCATAACAGTGCCTTAGTAACATTTTTAGGACTGCAATACTGATCTGCTTCAATGAATAACATTTTTGAGGACAGAAAAACGTGCATTTTCTGTGTCTTGAGCCTCGTGAAACCGATAAAAATGTCCTGAAATTGTCCTGAAATTTTGTAAACATTGGGTACTGAAATTTCAGTACCCAATGGCAGCCCTGATACTGTCACTACACTACCTCTGTAGCACATGCGTCGGCTCAGAAAAGACCACAAAATCATCGAAAATCCGTTAATGTATTTAACACTAATGATGTTCATTTTAATATGCTACGTCGACAAACTGAAATGACACATCAACGGCGGGTGAGCTGCTCGATCTGGGTCGCACGTTATTGAATGTGCTGTTGCCGAGTGGCGTCAAAGACCACCGCTTTTGTTCGTGCTGGAGGACATTTTGAGCACATGCTGTAATAAAAATGATGTGATGTAACATGTATGACTTTTTGAGAGAACTGTTACTCGTTTAGCTATTCAGTTAATCATTTCTGAGCCGACACATGCGCTACCCAGTATGAATTAGGTTTCGTAAGCTACGTTTCTACGATTACGTAAACTAAGACTTATGCATTTCACAAGGTAGTGTAGCAACGGTATAAGGTGAGATGGACTAAACTACAGTCATTTACTTCCAAGTTTCTTCATTATGTTGCGTGCCAAAAATATCAACATCGGTGAATGTTTTATGGAGTTATTCAAAAAGTAATTTAAGTGGCCGCTGTCTTTTTGAGACACGGCGTAGTTCTGACGACCGGAAACAACTACAGTTGTTTCTCAGCTTGGCCTATCCTCGGCAGCTCGCCTCCAGACAACGGACGGAGCAAGCGGCTTCGGTCTTGTTCACGGGGAATGACCGTCAGTGTATAGCGCTAAAATCCAACATCGTAAACCTCGGTCCACTGCAAAGCAGCTCACGGCGTTGCCATTATCGCATAATCCGCAAAGGTCAGTTAGCGCAGGAGGACGTCACTCGGTCTCTTGCAAGCCGTCGCCACGACTAGCACAGCCCAGGGGAAGTGAATATTTAAACGGTCGGACGGACGCGCCTATTGTGTCGGCGCTTGTGCGACTTAACTCGATGGCCATGCGGAATTTCTCAGTGCGTCGTTGTCAGCAGTTTGTCAGTATTAGACAATTCCGCAGAGTTTATCTAGTTGCTTTGCGCAACTCGGTAGTATACTACTGTTCATGGGCGGCGCTAGGAAACTGAAGCTGGCGGAAGGGGGCAAGGCCGGGACACAGGGGGTAATACTTTTTATGTGCGGGCCAATTGTCGACCTTATTCATTTGTTGCGTCTATCAAAAAGATGTTCGGGAGTCAGGGGGCGAAGCCACCCACTGAAGCTGAAACACTTAGCCTTTGGACGTTCAATGTAAGAAGCAAATTTGCCTGCTTTTTGGGTCGACCGCTAAGCTGTAAGTTTAAGGTCGGCCCTTTATCGTGATTGTCGTCTGTCCGTCTGTCGTCTTTTACGGATTGTGGCTAAACGGTGCAAGATATGGCTTAAGTAACTGTTAATCACTAATAGGAAGTGGCATACGCCTTTTCAGATGGCGTAAAATCATCGACTTTGGATGACCTTTAAGGTCAGTGACAACCAGTACGGTCGGCCTCACCCTAGAGACAGCTGGGCTTCTTTTTCAATATTTAGAAACACACAAAAATCACAGATGTATGTGTTGTTTTGCAAAAATGATGTTAAAGTCAACACCTTGGCATATGAAAAAGGCAATTTATCACCACGAAAAAATTGTGCTGGGTGTAGGAATGACAAGGGAGGGGCAGCTGCCTTTCCTCCTTTTTACTCCCCCCCTCTTGCGCCGCCCATGCTACTGTTGCGTTGTCTGTTGAGCTCTAGACCCTATACGACGTGTGCTTCGTTACGGGACAGCGGTTCAACACGCAGGACACGACGAGAAAATTTTTATATGAGCTTATACGAAGGCAAAGCAGACAATCGACAAAGAACTGACAAAAAGAACTGAGAAAATACTGAATACTTGGTTTGACAGGAAAAAAGAACTAAACTCGCCACCAAAACACGGACGTGCTATTTGTTGTCAACTGCACGGTGTACCGTGTACTGGCGTCGATACGTCTTCAATATTGATAATCTTTAATTCGCCAATAACGGTAGAGATGAAGCACAACAGCAACACAGAAAAAAGAAAAAGAAAGAAAAAATATTAAGGCGCCCGAGGGTTGAGACACACGGAGCAGGAGTTCAGTAGGCCTAGTGTGGGGAATGGAGAAAGATTATCCCCCTCCTCACCATTTGGGTCTCGAAAATTATTTTTGACGCATTTTTAGCTTCTTGTAGAACGATAGTCGATAGCGTAGCGAACAAGCGCAAAATGTGTGGACTTTTCTGTTTTTCCTCTGATGTGATTTTCGGCGAAAGAATTAGAACAGTCGTTCTAGCTGCAGCTGCTCAGTACACTAGAGGACATGTCCAAATATTGGGGTCGAGGCCCGGGCTCCCCACGATTGTTCCTTCCCCGGCGCATCAAACGACTGTAAATCGAAGCCAACTATCTGACAATAATCAAGATACAGCCCCGTGATTACACCCCGTTTATACGATCGAGCAAACGTCGAGCAGACATCCAACAATCATCGAGCAAACATCGAGCTGGCTCTTCCAGCTAACATATAGCCAGCTCGTCGAGCCATTCGTCGAGCCGTGTAAACGGGGTATTAGAAAGCAGGGCCCGTACACAGCATGTCGACGTTGGCCGCTGTTACGCCAGCTAATATCATTAACGATATGAAGCATTGCGGCGCAACTGGACTACGAAGGCCGCTTTGCAAAATCGTTCGAACAGGCCTACGAGTTTTGTTGCGTAGGATCTCATAATTAGCCTGGACGTCTTCAAAATGTCATTCTCAGCGCACTATTCGGCGGCATGTCCATACGTTTACGCGCGGAGAATTTTCCATCGCTTAGCTTTCTGCAGTAAGACAGGCTACGTTTGTAGCGCGAGTGGTACGTAGCCTCGGCTAAACAGCGGAAGAGATGGATGAATGGATACCGGCTTGCTGGGCTTCCATTACGACGGCCGTCGAAGTCCAAGATCTGCGTGTGGTCTGGAGAGTGGCGCTGGGGCGGGAAAGTCGCCGGCGTAACGCTAATGATGCCTGACGTCGCTTGCAAACGACATTACTGGCGCCACGTACGTTCACTAGGTGGCGCTTCCGAGCGGAATAAAAACCTCGGCCCGCAACACACACATCACGCTACTGCCGATGTCTCGGTCTCCGTGCCGTGTCATGTGTCTGTCTGTCCGTCCGTCTGTCCCTGACGTGCTGTCCATCTGCCGTCGCCCAGCACTTCTTTTCCAACAATATGATCCAGCCACTAGCACGCCACCACGCGCGCATGCGCCATGCGAAGTTCTTGCAGCATCCTCACCACGGAGCATATCGAATTCCGGCCAGTATTTCCAGTTTCGGTCGCTTTATTAGTGCCGTTTTCTTTTGTCGTTCGTCGCTAAAATCACTAAGGCCCTGTTTATAGCGAACGAACCGTACTGAACTGGGACTGTTGTGCAACAATATTTAGTTTAGTTTAGTTTTGTCGTATTGTACACTGCTTAAGATAGCCTACTTTGTCTTTAAGTTAACAGAAGAGCGTAGAAATCAAGCGTTAAAGATGCAGCCTAACGTTCTGTAGCAGCTAAGGCAGCGTTTCTTCCTACTTGAAGCGTAAACAGCGTCTGACACCTAGATAGGTAGCAGGGTGCTGTGAAAAATTGACTGAACAACACGACACCCGCACGAAAACCCATAAATAACTTCTGTGTACATGCAGTGCTCTTAGCCATGCTGGAAGGCACCTTTAATTTGAGATACGAATGTGCCTAAAATCAATGCGGATGAAAACTTAACAACCATATGAGATGCCGGACCGAAATATAAAAGTAAAAATGTAAAACTTTGAACTTTTATAATTAAGAACTGTTTAGTGCACAGAGCAAAAATTGAAAAAATAAAGATAAATAGGTTATATTGCAAGCTTAATAAAATAAGCTATTTAGTTTAATCAGCGTGATTCCGATTAGGCCTACTTTAAAACTTCACGACTGACACAGACCAGCAGATATTTACATACTCGTAAAACGAAATCACGCATTCGCATGGTCGCACCTGCTCTGTTTTGCTTATTGCCTTTTCTCTGCTACACTTTCGGTCGCTTAGCTCGAGTTGTAGTAGACGTGGTGCTCATTAGTCTGCATCACATATATTTTCGACTACAAGCCGAATCTATCGGGTGGATCGAAAATGTTCAAAAGCAGTTTCTCGGGCGATTTTATAACAGGTATTTTTCACAACAGAAACCCAGACTTCAGCAGTCGTCTAAAATTTCATCAAAATATTGCCTCTGCTTAAAAATTAAAGCATTAAAAAATACTTTATTTCGTACGTAAAAATCATTTCGACGAAATGTACTTGCTGTTGCAAGACATTCTCCAGTAAGTCAATGCTCTTTAATTGGCTTGAGATTAAATTTTTTGCAGAGTTCAACCAGTTAGACAGAAAATTTTTTACCTTTAAACCGAATATTTTTAGTTAGAAATCTCCATCGTTGTCGAGAAATTGCCGGCGTGACATTTTCGAGCCACGATGCGGCGCCTGCACTGTGGAATAAATTGATCCGGCAAGTTCAACGTCTGCGCGAAGTCCTACGAACGATTTGCGATGAACGAACGTCTTCGTTCCGCGCTATTCGATTTACACGCTAATTCGGCGCTTGTTGCTTTAACGCCGTGGCCCACCGGTGATGTACTACGCCTATCTCCTATATACAGTGTGTCCCAATAAAAGTGATAACACTAAACTTTTGGCTCTGGTAAGTGCAAACCTGCATCGCATTGCACATAATTAAGCATGCACAGACGTGGATGTATTT
>Ga0056128_1000732_pt1 | contig 32180 bp, 12 predicted proteins | sample WorMetLIZISLAND2_FD_71113 | JGI IMG/M metagenome (GOLD analysis project Ga0056128, IMG submission 71113) | Marine gutless worms symbiont microbial communities from Max Planck institute for Marine Microbiology, Germany - Olavius geniculatus... ...
ACGAACAAAGTTATAAGCGCTCATGTTGACCTACCCTAAGTCGACAATGCGCGTTCGGCGTATACCAATGCATTTGAGTTCGGGCCACGTGACTTTGATGCCGGGGAAATTTTACCCCCCACCCTAATTTTCCCCAGTCGGACTTAGGGCGCCGGGTGGACTCACGTTTGGCTTTGCCCCAAATTTCTAGTTGTATTTGATATGAGCATATTTGGGTCTCTGTAATCAAGCAGTTTGCAGCAGTAAGGTACTGTTACTTTTAGCCAGACAATGATTTGCCTTTCAGGTTAGTGATAGTAAACGCATGAGATTGAATCACTTGCTCGAAGTTGATAACTTGCAGGTGGTTTGTTATAAATATTTTGGTCAGTTGTCTCTGCATGACTTAGCTCTGATTAAGTTGTACAAAATGTCAGTGTTAACTTTGCTTTGGTAGTGTGCATAATTTGCACTGTCTGAAGATGTTTTTTTCTTGTCGTCTCTCATGTCGTTGTTATCCGGAGTGTGATGTTTGTCACCGCTGCGTGTTGCCTCTGATCTCCGTAGAGTTGTCAAAGGATGATATCTACTCGGTGGAGCTGGTCGGTGGATCATCTCGTATCCCGGCTGTGAAGGAGTTAGTCAAGAAGATATTTGACCGTGATGCAAGCACCACGCTGAATGCTGATGAGGCTGTGGCCAGAGGATGTGCTCTGCAGGTCTACATGCATTTTTCAGTACATTTACATGACTGTCAAGGTGTGCTTGCTAAAAATATTGTATCTGCTGAATGCTATTTTGGCAGTTATTTCCATATTTGTGTGGGTTTGCAGATAGTCTCCGAATATCTCAGAGGAGTGGATTTATACTTTGCATCTGATTATTGGCAGTAAAGTACAAATGTTGTGAGAGTTCCCTGATAAGTAATGCATAAGTGATATAATGAATAGCATTAATTGTGATAGTGCTAGAATGAAAAAAGCAGCACCATCTACTTGAAACTTGTACATTTGTGATAGTCGGGGACATTTTGAGTGCTGAATTTTATGCTAGTAATTGTATGCAGGCAGTAGATTCTCTTAGAATGTTGTCATCATAAAGTATAGTTCCTAGCGCGGATAGCCAGGGTTTCTACAGGTCAGGAAAAACTCAAAAAAGTCAGGGAATTTGTGTGTCAGGGAAAAATATTATTTTTAAAAAGTCGGGGAAAGTGATCTTGGATCACGCAGACTGTAGATATCTGTGATTTTTTGTGTATCCAAACATTAAAAAGCAGGCAAATGTGCGACTTCCATTGAATGTGAAAAGCTAGAAGTGTTTTGGCTTCAGGGGGCTTTGGCCCTGACCTCCCGACCAGGGCTTTTGTCATTTGCATATTGCTCCCTTAGTACTGTTTTATTACTTTGTGATATATTGTACCATTTCTCACATTTGTGTGATGGGATTGCTGTTTCGATAAGGTCAGGAAAATTGTCATCCCATGACTAGAAGAGTCGGGGAATTTTGCTACGGAAAATCTGTAGGAACCCTGGATATCCTGGTTTGGATGCGAGTGAGTTTGAAAGTACCAAAGTCAGCATATTATGCGGTAATTATTATGTGCAACTAGTGAGCATCATAGCAGTGTATTTCTGTTTAAGCTGTAATTGTTTGACACATATCCTGCCTACAAATTACATTGTTGCTTTGCATCGAACTGAAATGCTGATTGTTTGTATGTTGTGGCAGTGTGCAATTCTGTCGCCCAACTTCCGAGTACGTGACTTCGCTATTGCCGATGCCCAGCCATACCCCATCAATCTAAGCTGGCAGGGAGCTATGGACGATGAAGGGCAAGTATTTCTATTGTTCAACGTAGCCATTTTTATCAGCTATACTCTTGGGTATTACACCCCTCTCAGTGGTTCTAGAGCTAAGTATATGTAGCACAAGTAATTTGAGCAAAGCTCATGTGACGCGCGATAGCAGTGTTCTTGCCATCTTGGTTGTTAAAAATGTACGTTTTATGCTAAAAAATTTCATATGCAGGTTGTCCCGGTCTATCTCCAGCCATTTTGGCGCAATTCACTCTTAAAATGTGTGTCGCAGCTCGAAATTGCAAAAAAATTACTAAAACCCCTATTTTGGGGTTCAAGGTTATCGATGTTGACACCTTTAAGAAGCTCGTCACTAGTGCTTATTATGATAAGCAGGATGTCTATGCTTATCCACAACTGTTTTCATGCTAGATGAGCCAATATTATTAAAATAACCACTTTTTAGATCGTACCTCTGGTTGGTGGCATGGCGTAGTTGGTAACGCGTTTCGGCTGAAACGAAGTTACTGTATGCCGGGCCCGGTTAGTACTGCGATGGGTGACTGCCTGCGGGCAAGTAAACCATCTTGGTGCAAATCCTGCCAGCTAGGTCGACTCAGCCTTCTACCCTCCGTGGGACGGTAAAATGAGTAGTAACTCATTTATATGGGTTACTGAAGGTGGTGACCTTAGTACAGCTGACTGGGGCTGCCTGGCCGGCCGCTGCGTTAGCCTTTGTCTGCAGGCTGCACGTGGTGGCCGTGTGGCTGGCGGCTCAGGTTAGTGACGAAAAGCGCATTAGAGGCGTTGTACGCTATGCGCTATACAAATTGACACCTTTTTACCTTTACCCCTCTTTGACGCTCGCGTGTGCAGGCCTCTTTGAACCTAAGGGGTCGGCACTTGGATTGCTAAAATCTTTGTTTAATGCTGAAAATTACATATGCAGGTTTTTTTGGTCTACCTTCAGGCATTTCATCGCAGTTCACTCTTGAAATATGCGCTCCAGCCAAAAATTGAGAAAAATTCACTAAAACCTCTCTTTCAGGGGTTCAAGGTTGTTCAAGGTCATTGATATTAATGAATCTAAAATGCATGTCACCAGTGCTTGTTATGATAAGCAGCATGTATGTACAATACCTATCTGCAACTGTTTTCACACTAAATGAGCCAAAAATCACATAACATCAAAACATCAAAATAACGTCTTTTTAAGAGGTACCTCTCTTTGATGCCTGCGTTCGAGGGAAAACCCCTTCACCCAGGGGCACAAAATTTTGTCAGGATAGAGTTCTTGGGGCAGCCCAAAGTCAAGATTTTGTGATTTTAGCTTGCACCGTTTTGATACAGATTATGAGTGTGACAGAGAGACAAACAGACGGACGGACACCCAGGCCATTGCTAAGACACGCGAAGCATTCTGCTATCGCATGTAAAAAAAACTAGTACACCACAATGTAAGTTATTGTTTGGTGTTGGTCTTCCTCATGCATTTCTTGGTTGGAATAGCTGTAATATCAAAAATAATAAAATGGCTGTCATTTGGTGTATTTAATAGTAGAAAAATATGTTGACCCAGTGGCTACATATTGTGCAGCCTACAGCTGTAACTCTGTCTGACGTTTGAGACTGAAAATTGACATGTCGCTTTTTCCTGCCCTGGTAACATCATGAGTTTCACACCCAGTTTTGGATTTGTCACTTGTTTAGTTTTTGAGTTAACTTACGAGCCTGTTCAGGATGGACAGGTGGGTTGGCAACACCCATATTATCGCCTGTTAATGACAGCAGCTACACAATAATATAGTTACATAACTCGACACTTTTTGGTAAATATAATTGACTAATCTGTGATTGCGATTACGTAAATTGTGTTACTTGTTGCATTAACTGTATTATTATTCGAATTGTCTACTTATTGTTGGAATATACTCTCATGCTAACCTTAACTGTGATGGGTAGCATGTCAGATATATCTTAAATTTTATACACTCATAAAACCTTTCGACAGCGTCAAATTTCAAAACACCATTGCTTTTGTTAAAGAATACAAACTTTTGTCATTGTATATCATGTTTTTATATTAGCTTAATAGCCTTGATTTTATTATGTTTTTTTGTTTTCTTTTAACACATAAATTAAATGTTGTCAACTACTTGTGACACTGAATGGTTTTTTTGTGCTGCTGTGCCATTAAAAAACTACTTGCTGACTTAGCTTAACAGTATGTACGTGTGACAGTGGGTGCAGTGACATGGAGATTTTCTCTCAGTATCACCCTATTCCAAACTCAAAGATGCTGACGTTCTACCGCAAAGAACCGTTTACTCTGACGGCAAAGTATGTCACCAGTGACAGCCACATCACGGATTCATTCATAGGTATGAAGCTGTTGAAAGATGGCATTTGACTGTTTTGTCACTAAAGTTGTATTTGCATTGTTGCAAACTTAGCTGTTAAGTTTTTATGCCATTTTCGCTATTTTTCGTATAAGTGTAAGTTAGAGCATGTCTGTGACAGTATCTTAGCCTTATAATATGCGAGTAATTAGCTTGATGCATAGTTGACAAAGTTGCATCTGCTTGGGTTTAGAATGTTGTAAGGATGCAATGAGCAGGTGTTTGAAATCACACTCGCGTAAGACCTGAATTATTCAGTCCATTTACTTTTTGGCTTGACACATTTTAGCTGAGTATTTCTTGACCATGCTTTTGCCTGGTGATTTTTTTGGCCAGCTCAGCCTGTTCTGCGACTGAAATTTCAATTCTGGTCCGTGTTGCAAATTTAGCACTAGCAGGATTTCCATTACCGGGTACCATTTTTATAAATCAGGACCTTGCAAAGCAGATCACTGACTTACGGTGCAAACTGTCATACAAAAGTGCTCTTTGGCAAAAGGTGCTTTTTGGTCAAACACGAGTAATTGAGTATATGAAAATTTCTATGTGTGAGTATAGCCTTGGATTGATTTGATGTGGCCTGTCTTGACAGAGTTGATTTTTATGCTTGGCCTGCTGGCTGCCTAGCCTGTTTATACATGATGACTAGGATCACAGTGTATTTGGTTGATTGCAGGGTCTTTCCTTGTGAACGGCGTTGTGCCACAGGCGAATGGTGACAGCAGCAAGGTGAAGGTTAAGGTGCGAGTCAACATCAACGGAATGTTTAACGTGTCGGGGGCGACTATCACCGAGAAAGTGGAAAGTGCGCCCACCGTGACTGAGGAACCTGAGCCGATGGATGTGGACAACAATGGGGAAAAGCCGACACAAGATGCTGCTTCTGAAGCCACTGATAGCAAGCAGCAACCGGCTGCCGATGAAGGCACCGGGGACTCACCGAAAGACTCGACAAGCACGAACGACGTTGCTGACATCGAGCTGGCCAACAAGGATGCTGCAGACAAGGTTCATGACGACTCATATCTTTCTGAAAATTGCAAAGATATGAACAGTTTTCTCAGTTTACCATTTTATTTCAAAATTTGTGCATTACCTACGAGGGGTGTTCAAAAAGTTTTGTAAGTCGATATGTTAGACTGAAAAACTTAGTATTTCTTCAGCTACAACTGATACAAATTTTGTGTAAATTGATCATCATTTGAGTGAATTATGAAAAAAAACAAAAAGGGTTTTTTTATGAAACACTGTGTACATATAGGACGTGTTAACTTGTCCCCGATGTTGAATGTGTTAAGCTCAGATGAGTATGGGAGAAATATAACTTTTACTGGGGTATAAATTTTAAAACGTTTGTTAGTCCAATATACGGGGGCCTATTGAGTTCTAAACTTTGTCTAATTTTTCTCATACGTATAGTTTTTTCATGGCTGGCACAGATTTTGGCTATTGAATATATATAATCGCAAATAAGAAATTCACAGACGTACTTGTTAGGGCTCTCATAAAATAACATGTTTCAGGGCCTCGTGTTGGAAAGTCTGACGGTAGATTAAAGAATACGCTGATTGCGCTGGCAGTTGCCACTCCAAATTGTTCTTGTTTAACACTCTATGACATCATACATTACAATAATGGTATATTCACTTTAAGCTTGTATGTGTTTGGGAGAAAAGTTTTTTAGTCTAACATATCGACACTAATTGACACTAAGTCAAGCATGTTACGTGCAGACCAGTGGTACAGTGCATAGATCATCATAGCCTTTTTACGCGCAAGAGCTAGCTAGCTAGCTATAGCGCGTATTAGCTACGGTAATTCTGTCTGTCTGTTTGTTCATCCGTCTGTCCGTCACATCCCGGTACCGTTCCAAGACCAGGTGAGATAGAGACTGCGGGTTTTCAACATATGATAGCTTAGAGTCTCTAGTATTTTGTAACAAAATTTCATGCCCCTGGGTAAAGGGGATCCTGACAAATGAGGGGGTGAAACAGGGGCACCCCCTTAAAAGGCGTTATTCTGCCGCTATTGGCTCCTCCAATGTGATAATGGTTGCAAATAGGCACAGACATGCTGCTTATAATAACAAGCACTGACGACGAGCTTCTTGGAAATGTCAACATTGTTGACCTTGAACCCTCAAAATAGGGGGTTTTAGTGAATTTTTCGCGATTTTGGGCTGCGACACGCATTTCAAGGGTGAATTGCGCTGAAATGGCTGGAGATAGACCAAGACAACCTGCATATTAAATTTTCAGCATGGAATGTAGATATTAGCGGTCCAAGTCCGGACCTTCTATATTCAAGGAGGCCTGAGCACACGGGTGTCAGAGAGGGTTACCTTTCTAAAAAGTGGTTATTTATCTGTTGTTGGCTTGTCTAGCGTGTAAATGGTTGCAGATAGGCACAGACATGCTGCTTATCATAACAAGCACTGACGACAAGCTTTTTAGAAATGTCAACATCGATGACCTTGAACCCAAAAAATATCGATTATTTTTTGGCAATTTTTGGCTGCAAAAGAGTGAATTGCTACAAAATGGATGAAGATAGACTAAGATTACCTGTGAACAGGAACTGCCATAAGCTCTCGCGCATCTCATGAGCATTAGCTCAGATTTCTTGTTTTACACCAGGGGTGCACAACATAACGGCCCGTGGGCCGCATGCGGCCCGCCGAGACCCAGGATCCGGCCCGTTTACCTGCTGTAGAACAAGGAAAATTACCCCCGTACTCTACTGATACTACATGTAACATTATTGAGATGAAGAACTTGAGAAGCACGAATTATTTTAGTTTACTAGAGTAGATTGGTGCTTGATGTGACTGCTTTTTGATCACCGGTCGTGGTTGTCATAATTCTCATTTTTATTCGAATGCATGTCTTTGTTAATTTTCGGCATTATTTGTGAATTGAGGCAAAAAGTGGCATTGTGGCCTACAAGGCCCTACAATACAGCCAGATAACTGATAACATTTATGAAGCATTCATGATGGCCTGGGGTCGTGCGGCCCGCCAGCTTAGAGTCTATCTCCCGTGTGGCCCAGATGCCCAGAGAAGTTGTGCACCCCTGTTCTACACTGTTATCCATAACAGCATCTTGTTCATTTCATAAATCTAACTTTGGCAGTGCACACAAGGCAGCATATCATGTCAGGTATTGGAATTATGTGCTGATCGTTGTAGGAAAATGCTGCGGAAAAGAAAGGAAAGCCGGAGAAGAAAAAACAGACCGTAAAGACCATTGACCTGACTATTGTGGCTAATGTCATCCAAATGTCAAAGGATATGGTTAACCTGTACATGGAACAAGAGGTTGGAACAACAGTCTTAGTAATATTTGCTAGTACAGCCATTCTTTTTCGCTTTCTATTATAACAGTTCGTTGGTGTAATGTTTGGAACTTGGACCACATTCTGATGTGGAATAATGTTACTGAAATTGTTAGATTGAATATCAGCAAGCACAGTGCTGCTGGCCGTTTGCAACAGTTAACAGTGTTGACAGGCTGTTTGCTAGGGTATTTTTATTTTTAGTGCTGTAGTAAAAGCGGTTGATTGACTGACAAAAGGCCATCTAGTTCGTGATGCATTCTGCTATCCTAGCAATTCTCAGCAATGCAGTTTTGATGTGTATCTGATACTACACCGTGTTTAAAAAAACAGTCAAAATTGTTTTTTGTCATAACTATGTCAAATTTTCACCGATTTTGATAATTTTTTTGCTTGAAGATGGTCATGTTGGTAGAATTATGTAAGATGCACTCATTGTCTATTTCACCTAATTTATGTCAATGCACTATCGTATGAAACACAGATGCTCCAATTTTGCATCACGCTGAGCTGTTGTCTCTAATAGTAACGTTGTAACAACCTAATTAATTATTACAATATTGTGTAAGAAGTCAATTGGGTAGCCATGCATGGCATTCGTCAATAATAATTGGTCTGTTATAAATTTTTTTTCACAGTGCATTTGCTTATGAGTGAAAATTGTGTAGGCACTAATAAGGAATGTGATGCTGCAATATTGTCATGTCTGCATTGCATTGGTGCTATTATGTGAAAATGCAGTTCCCTGCTGCCCAGTCACTAGTATCTAGCGAAAAGTGATTCGTAAACCAAGTGCTGTACAGTCCAGTGTCATATGTTGGACATGAATCAGTGTGCATGTTAGCAGTGACTGGACAGCTTTGTCGTTATGTGTTGTAGGGTAAAATGATAATGCAAGACAAGCTGGAGAAGGGGCGAGCCGATGCCAAGAACGCAGTGGAAGAATACGTCTATGAGATGCGTGACAAGCTCTGCGGTGCTTTGGCGGAGTTTATGCTCGACAAGGTAAACAAGCTAATGATAACCGGACATGTGTCACTGACTAGTGCTGGTATATTGTGCAAGTCGTATGATCTTAGATCTGCAGAACCTTAACCCAGATCTTTGACCATTTGAGGCTGAAAATTGGCTTACCAGTTACTCTTGCCCTTGGAAACATTCACACCGACTTTGAATTGATTTTTTACACCTTTGCATTTTCGAGTTAAAAAGGAACCTGTACGCGGTGGATGGACAGACACCAGATTAGCAAGATGTGCTCTGGGACCTGTTGGGACAGCCAAACAATAGTTATAATAATAAACGTGTATTTTAAAGATTCAGAAACATTCATGGTCAGTTGACCGCCTCCCTCCTGTGACCCATTTGGCAACCTGGCCACACGTCAGATGTCCCTTTTGACTGTTATTCATTATTGTGTCTGGTTTTAGAGTTCACGTGCGACAGCACTACATGCTTAGTGCTTACTAGCTATTGTAATTCTGTCTGTCTGTCACAACTTGGTATTGAGTCATGCTCAGGTGAGACAGAGACTCTGGGTTTTTACCGTGATAGCGTAATGCCTTTTGTTTCTTGTTCTATTGCATGTGACAGTAGAACATGTTGGTGTTCTCTAATCAATTCGATTATTACCTCCACCAAGGAGGTAATGTTTTTGCCAGAGTTTGTCTGTCTGTCCATCTGTATGTCAGCAAGATAACTCAAAAAGTTACGGACGGATCTTTCAGAAATTTTGGCACAAACTACCAGTGATTCATTTTTGGGGGTGATCTGGAAGGAATCCTGGATTCTGGATCACTTTGAAATTTTCATTACCATTGCTTTCAATGGGGCATAAGGGAAACCGCTGCAAAACCGAAGATGGTGCTGCCACCTAGTGAACAACATTGCCTTGGCAGAGGTGTGCGGGCTCTGACTGCTTTCTAGTAGTCGTAAATGTATTGTAAACAAAATATCAGGCAGTAGTGTCATGTTGGTGTCGTTACGTACTACATAGTTTTAGTGACTGGATTTTGTGCATCTCTTCTTCAGCATGTGGCTTGTATGACATCACGTCATATTAATATTTACCCATGGACAATTTCTTAGCTGTTGTGTGATTGACATTTTGATATCAGTATGTCTCAGTACTGTGGTGCCTCCATCATGGGGTCTGTGGGGTGTGAAGAGTGCCCATCACAGCTTGGGTAGGGAGGCAGAGTAAACAATGCTGCCATGTGACCAAACAGCTGCACTAGATGTTGCACTCTGTTTTGTCTCATTGGCTACATGTTATTTGTACTTGACAGTTGTTTGTGTCTTGGCACCATGGTCATCTGTCTGCAGTAGTAGTGGTACTAGTGATAGCAGCAACAGCGGAAGCGGCACTTGCACATGCCCTGCCACTTTTTGTTTTTTCTCATTTTTTTAAACTTTGACACAAATTGGTGAAACCACCATGCAAAAACTCTGTACTGCTGTTTCAGTTTACTTGGAACCTTTACATTTTATCGGTTCAATTTTCATGCACTCTGTTACTCGTTTGTTACAGTCACCAGCCACTTCAGTTGGTTGGATTTGACACAGAATCCAGTGCAGATCCGATGACCTTGGTGGCACGTGTGGTTCGATTACATTGCAGTTTGCATCACTGCTGTGTGCAGGATCGCGAATCATTCTTGCGTCAGCTGGAGGAGACGGAGAACTGGCTCTATGAGGACGGGGAATGTGAAGCTAAAAATGTCTACACTGATCGCCTGGCAGCACTCAAGGTTTGACAATGCTGATCTATTTTGCTTATGTTGAACTAGTTTAGCCGTAATAGCTTTTGCAGCTTTTTGGATAAAGAGTATTGGTCCATCACCTGGACAGTAGCTAAGCTTTCTAAGTGTACACAGCATCTAAGTGTACACATCTTTACTACATTGGCCAATTTTGATTGATCTGGTTGATCATTTTATAGCCCCCCTCTTTACTACATTGGCCAATTTTGATTGATCTGGTTGATCATTTTATAGCCCCCCTCCCCCCATCCTGCAATAGACAGCATTATGAGATTGATGACTGTCTGGAAGATAACAGGGAAGATTATTAGAAATGCCATTAGTCTTACATATGCACAATTATAATGGCATTTATTTACAATGTTAGGTTTAGGCTGTTTCTGTGTTTTATGTTTTATATTAGGGTTTTCTGTAAGGGTTAAACTAGCTGTTCCATTATTGTGTGTATGTATGTGCATTTCACCTCAAAAGGCCGTCCTCGAAATGATCTATACTGTGTCAGGCGGGACGTTAAACCCTATACACACACACACACACACACATGCTCATTCTATAATCCGTACAATATGTTTTCTCTGCTGTGAAAAGGCAAGAATGGGTACTGTAGTAATTAATTGTTTACTTGTAAATACAACATTGTACATAAAAATTCTTGCTAATTGTGTAATTCTGTGCTGTTGTTGCATTTTTGCATGTAGAAAGTCGGTCAGCCAGTTGTTAAGCGATTTAACGAGTGGTCGGAGCGGCCGCAGGCATTTGAACTTCTCGGCCAGGCAATTCAGCAGATCTTTAAAGTACTCAACGCCTACTCTGACAAGGTCATTATTCTTTGTGCGCCATTCATTCTTTCATTTGTTCCTTGTTTTGGTTCTTTGTATCTTTTGATCTGATTTTTAGCAACTGTATGATGTGGTCTTGAATGCATAAAAATCTTTGTGCATAAGTGCCTGGTTACATAAAAAGTGGCAAGCGTCAGAATAACTTAGCACTAAGTAGAATTGCTGTGAAGATATTGTTTTTGCAGGAAGGCTATGCTGCATGTATTTAGAGGTGCTGCCACTGAATAGACTGTTATGGTAATCATTCTGCTACGCCTATCCTTTATGATTTGACCGCAATTTGCTGTACATATTTTATCTCGAGCTCTGAGCTTCTGACTCCCTGGGTCAAGTTAGGAACGGAGCAGGACATTTGGGCGCCACCGTTTCGGCGCTGTGTCGCGTCATTGCCGTTAACATATAATGAACTAGTTTATTAGTTTATTATGTGTGTGTTGTGCCTGTATGGAAATGGGAAACGTTGTGTATGCGAACAGTCGTTTTGCGTAAAATACTGCAAGTGCATAAACATCTATGCAAGTATGTGATTGCAAAATAGCAGATTTATGACTAGCAATCAGCATGCAGCACGTTCACACCAATTGACAACTTCACATCAAACGTGTGTGTAGAGAGGCTGTAAAGTTTAAACACGAAGGCAGCAATGCTGGCTATCGTAAATCGGCATGTCGTCTGCCGTAGCAGCCGTGTAGGCCTACTGTGCTGTGCAGTCTTTGAAGTAGGCCTAGCCGCATGTCCACACAGTGAGGACTATGTCACACATCCCTGGAAACAAGGAGTCGTCTTGAAGCGCGACCAGTCGCGTCAGTTAGAGCAGGCCAACTACCGTGATACAGACTCAGCAGGGAAGGATTAAATCAGGAAGTCTCTGCATGGCATCACATAGACCTAACTACTGACCAGCTAATGGCATGCAGCCACTGAAACAAACGTTAATGGAAGGCCTTACAATTGGTCCCTAAATGTCACGCCCTAAGCGTAGGTACACTATAGATGAGATTGGAGTATAAAACCAACCGACCTACCACCCTCATTATTTTTCACCGACTGTTACTATGGCTGACGACGTTGTGGCAAGATAAGATAGAGAGATGGAGACGGCACTAAAGCAGCACAGCGCCTAAACGGCGGCGCCCAAATGGCAGCGCCCAAATGTCACGTACTGACTTAGGAATAGGATTGGCAGCTCTTAGGTGATGGCCAACATGTTTTTGTAGGTTTACGTGAACTGCAGTCGGTCTTCATCATGTGTTCCGTTCTGTTCTATTCTGCAGCTAAGAAATGTTTACAAGTTCGAATGATGTGCTATTGTAGGATGAGAAGTATGATCACATCGAGTTGGCTGAGATGGAGAAAGTGAAGGACGCCGTGTTGGAGAAGCACAGTTGGTTTGAGAAGAATGCAGGACTCATTAGCCAGCAGCCGCTACACGCTGACCCCGTTGTACTTGTTTCTCAGATCAACTCACAACGAGAGGTTTTATCTTAATTTTTATTGCCGTTGCACCTCATCCGAGCATAATTTCTTACTTTTGACCGTGGCCTGAGAGCAGGGGCAATTGCCGCCCTTTTATATATGGGCTGTTGGATAACTGTCAGAAAATTTGCATGAAAAATGCAGAAATTAGGGCTTTAAAATGCCCATTTAAGGAAAATTCCGGGGGAAATTAAAATTTTGAGCACCTGATATCTCTGTTGGAAATTTGTGGCCATTTGTCAGATCTGTCGAAAATTTGCAGTGTTAGTTGGAAAATTGCTACTTCCTGTTCCACCTACTTTTTAAGTCAAGACGCTGCTGCTTCTAACCGTCCAGCACAGTCAGATTTACTAACATTTAGCCACAGTGTAACAATACAAGGCAGTGTGCTAAAATGTTCTGTCAACACTAAAAGGACTCATGATGCCCCAAACGTAAGGTTGTGTTAAGACGTTGCTCGACAGTTCTCTGGCATTTCGGACTTATTCATAACAGTGGTCACAACTCACCGTGTATATATCGGCCAATTTCTGGAAGCTAGGTGCATTGTGAGTACCCATGTGACCCTTTGAAGATACCTTGATTGTTCAGTTTAACAATTTTTGATTACCGGTATTAGAGGGAATTACAGGCAGTAGGCAAGTTATCACACAGTTTCTGTTAGCAAGTATAATTTGGCATCGGTGTAAAAACTAGACACTGCATTGTAAGTCACATGAGTTTAATTATGTTCATGTGTCGTCTGTGTGTCACTGAATTTTAGTTGTTGTTCTCGACATGCAATCCCATCATCAACAAGCCAAAGCCTAAACCGAAGGAGGAGCCTCCAAAGGATGGAATTAAGCCCTCAGAAAATGACACAGCAGCGGCAGCAACAAATGGGCCGAGCACGGACCAGCCGGCGGACACCACCGAACCGATGTCTGAGCAGAAAGATGCCCAAGCCGACGATGCCAAGGCCGATATGGAGCTCGATTAACATTGCTATGCGATTATCATCGTCGTCATCTCCAATGCATTTTTGTTTTCCAACTGAAAAGATGACAAAGATAAATCTCTTCCACATTTTTGGACATGCCTTTTAGGTGTAACGATTATCGTAGTGTCTGTTGCAAACGTTTTGTCATTTTTGTGCACCGTTTTAGTGTTGATGGCCACACAGCAACCTTCTGTTGAAGTGCATCATCCGGTGTATTATTTTTTACTAGGAAATTTGTCGTAATTGTTCTCTGTACAGCATGTTGTGGCTGTATTGCTTTCATATTTATAGTCATTGAGCAGGTCTAATTGTCGTAGCATAACTGGAAACCAATGGATGCTGGATGATGTTTCGTTTATGAGGAAATAACATTTCTAGCTTTGCTAGCTGTCGCTTTTTACAATTGCACCGTTATAGTTAGCACACTAATGACTAGTGTTATGTTTGCATGGCTACTACATACACAGTGTTTCGTAAAAAGGCACCCTTTTTGTTTCTTTTATATCTCAGCCAAATGGGGATCAATTTGCATTAAGTTTTTACCATGAAGAAATACAAGTTCGAAATATTCCTACAAAATATAGCCATTAGTTAGATATTCTTTGCTGGCCGTGATGTAATGCTGATGTCAGAATGTGTTGCAAGTACAAACTGGCTTGTCTCATCTGGTTCTGTCAGTTGCTACCCTGCTTCGATTGTGAAATCTTGTTCACTGATTAAAAATGTTCATCATATCAGCACTAAGCAACATGGGGGCATAAAATCAGGCGTCTCGCAATCCAAAAAATCAACCATCTCACAAGTGGTGTGTGCTGGTGCATTGTCTTGCTGGAAGGTGTAAAAGTTAAGCTATCCTACAAGTGTGTGAAAGTGATCGTTTTGGGTGCTTTTTGTGGCTACAATGGTAAAACTGTCATCATTGAACCAGATAAAGTTCGCCATTGACGCAGGGCAGCTACTCAGCAAGTCTGTAAGCACCAATTGTGACAAGCCAGTTTGTACTCGCAGCACTATGACATCAGCATTACGTCACAACTAGCAAAGAATATTTAACTAACAGCCATATTTGTCCAAATATTTTGAATTAGTATTTTTCAGCTACATCTGATGCAAATTTCATGTAAATTGATCATCATTTGACTGATTTATGAAAGAAAGAAAAAGGGTGCCTTTTTATGAAACACTGTGTAGTTCAGCAACTTAATTGCATTTTGCATGTCAATCTGCCCTATGGCTTCTGGAACAACTTCTGATGTTGTGACAATTTGCACATGGACAAGAAGACTCACTATTAGAGTAAAATTGACACCGTGAGAACATGAACTTGTGCATCGTGTAATTTATGTCGGTTGTTATTAGTTAAAAACTTGTACACTCTACTTGTTCGAATAGTCCATACCTTACAATGCGACATTTTTGGTCAAGAAATATCATAACTTTGCACAATCTGTAACAGTTGACTAGATGAGAAAATCTGTTTGGCTTTGTTGCTAATATAGCTTCAGTTTGCATTTCTAGCCTTCATGTCAAAATGAGAGCTATTCCATTCATTGTCCATAATACCTGCTATCTAGTTTTTGTATAATTCTTCTACCAAATAAGCACACAACATTACACAGCAGAATATTTCTTAATGAAACCTGCTTCATGATGTCATTTCACAATTAAAAAATAAGACCAACGCAAAGTCAACCGGATATACAATTACTTTAACAGTCGTTGGTAGCATCTAACTTTTAGCATTCAGATCAATACTACCGAAGGATACTGTACATTTCTGTTGCCAAAATTATGATGGCTGAAACATATTTTTCTTATGATATGGTCTGAAGTGTTCAAGAGTTAAAACAGCAATTGCTTTTCACGACATAAACTGCGAGATACTGTGCTATAAGTTACATTAATGGCTGTAAGTTTTATCACTAACACAGACAGTGTACAGCTACTTTTTCTAATGATACTCATTAAAGCTCCATGGCCACAGTCAAACTCATTCGCACAATTTATGTAGATTTACATTAGACATTTAACCTCGCATATGTAATATGCCGATTTGAGCTTCATAAATATATGAAATTAATGTGCAATTTCAAACCAAATGTGGCATTATGTTATGCGAAAAATTAGTTTCCCAGGTGACGTCATCAGCCTAGCTCATAGGCATCATGACTGTTAATGGCATAGCCGGTGACATCATCAACCTAGGCTAGGACATGTCTTTAGGCTAGCATAGTGACGTCACCGGGGGCCATCATGGCGACGTGTTTTCTGCATTTTTTGTAGATTGTCGATTTCAAATACAAATTTCTCCGTGTTGACAAAACGCTAGGTGCCAATATTACTGTCAACGTTCTCAGAAAATTGTGCTCTTTTAGGAAAACGGTAAGTTAATTTTGGTATCCATGGACCTTTAAATGATTACAAAACAGAACTTCAAACTGTAAACAATAGAATATCAAAGTTACACCAAACTGTCATCAATAGGTACAGACACTAATACGAACACTAATACTTCAACGACTGAAATGTATTCTCATGCACAAATGCAAATCATGAGCAACTAGACAGAACTGGACACACAATGTTGAGCCATTGGGGTTTTCAACAGTTTTAAGTTAACAGAATGAGCACTGCTATATGCTGTCCCAATATTTAAAAATTGCTAATTCATAGGTCTAAAAATGGAAATCTTGGCCATAAATTCCGTAATATAACAACATGATATAATATTTCAATAGTCGTGAGACATCAAGTTAGGGGTGGGTTTTTAGGTGAATGCCCAATAATACCCACTCGTAGGGTATGCACCTGGGGAGCTGAACCCTGATATCCCAACTGTTCACTTACACAATTTCTGATGAATTACAAAACCTAATCACTACAAAAACATAAAATTGGCATATACGAGGGTTGATCAATAAGTAATGAGAATAAATGTATCAGACTTAAATTTTTTTACCATTTATATATCAGTGAAAAGTACATTTTCTACAACCACACATGGGTTTGTTGTGGATGTGACGTCACTGTAATTTATGACATGGACCGTCAAATAAAAACGATTTGTAGCGTCAGTGCAAACAGCATTGAATACAGCATGGCAGACAAAACAAAGATAAAATTTCATATATCGAGACAGATGATAGTTACTGGGGGTTTGGTCATTACTGTGTGCAGGTTGGTCTTATTGTATGAAGCCAGAGTTGCCAACAGTTTATTAGGCAATCAAAAACTTGTGGTCTGGACTGCAATACTGAATTTATGGCACAGCGCATGGGGCATTTTCTCAGGCCCCCGCACATTGAGGGCCTTCGCGTAACAAATCATGAATATTGCTAAGCCTTTCATCAACACAACAGATATCGTAAACTGTTAAGTGTTGAATAAAATTCTACCAGTAACATCAAATCTTGACATGATGTCATTATTAGCTCAAGCGCTCTTATTTAAGACCAGCGCAGATTTGGGCTATTGCATATTCGTAGTTGCACATGAGATATACATAAACGTAATCATTAGGGCTTTCAGAGAATAAGACGCCACAGGGCACTACATTATTAAATTCGGCTGCAGACTACAGAACTGACATGCAACAACGAGCCTAATTCTATGCTGTTCACGTTAACACTCCAAATCATTTCTGCTTAACTCTCTGTGACGTCATAGATTACAATGACATCACATCCGCAACAAACCCATACGTGTTTGCAGAAAATGTACTTTTTACTGATTTTTACTGTGAAAAAAAATTTAAGTCTAATACATTGATTCTCGTTACCTATTGATCAACCCTCATATATACAAACATACAGCACAATAAGCACCAGCAGCGAATGGCATACACAATTCCCAGATGCAGTTGAACTACATTGTCATCTGCAAAGAAATAACACTACAATAATAAATACATGCAACATCAAGATGTACCATGATACTAGCAACTTAGTTCATGGTCGCATTCAAACATCATGATATCATGTCACAGAAATTAACTACTGATGCACATAACTGTCACGCCACATATTATGAAGCTCATGCAGCTCTGTTCTTCCAGTGCATTTGCCTCGTATACGTTGACCTTACGATCTTGCTATGATGTTCAGGGACACACACTGGACCATGACTATTAGGCTGCTATGTCACTGACCCCGGCATTTTACCCTACATCACAATTTTACATTTTCCATGAAACAAGTTCTCATTTTTTGCAGTCTTGTTATCGAGCTAGTAAACTCAAATAAGCTGGCTGGACATAAGTTATGCAAAATATGGATTAAGAGATATAGGACATGGTTTATTAATAAATCAAGTAACAACTGAACTACACAAATGGACAATTATCAATAGAATTTTATTTAGCAACTGTTATTAGTTTGTTTATTTGTAGTTTGTTTATCATGTATTTTCTGTATTTCTTTTGTTTTCCTTAATAATGTTTCCAGTTTTTTTCATTCTTTCCTATGTTTAGCATGTATTTTCTGTGTTCCTTTTGTCTATCTTAGTAATGTTTGTAGTTTTTCTTTACTGTTTTCCTATGTTATTGTTCTTGCACGTTTGTCGCAAGTGTTTATTACATATTAAAATAAAATAAAATAAATAAATAAAAAGTCCTAGAGTGGTGCAGTGATCTATTGAGAGTGCACAGGAAGGGCCAGCTACATCATATGCAAACAGTATCTGTTTATGATAGTACTCGTTCACTAAGTACACACCACAGTGCAAGTAATGGATGACAACATGACAAGCAATACAGCAATAACGCACTGAAAAATCTTCATGTTGATCGAGTTCTCTGCAATTTTTTAATGGGTTAAATACTATAAATCAGTGACCAGGTTTTTTTATAGATGCTGGTAATTACATTTAGTAACAAAGTGTTCACAATATTGAATATAACCTAAAATCACAGTATAAAGGACAACTGATGACAGTAAAATGGAATGACGAATTAATTCATATCAATAAGCATGTTGTAGCCTATCTTAGCATACCTATAGAGACGTGTCATTAACAGCCAAAGTGCTATCAGTGACAAGATGATCACATAGAATTTGAGCTGGCGGTAGCGCGATGGCAGCCACAATATGTCAAATTTCATCTGGCCATTTTTGCTGATGACAGCTGCTCCATAACCCATGTCTGGAACACCCATACGATAGCTGCAAGTTGGAATGACTAGCTCATGCAGCTGTAATACATCAGAGAGGTTAAAAGACAGAGGTCTTGGTAGGTCCTTTACATTCACAGTTTCTCCTTTCCCAGCTGGCTGTCTTTTGTTTGCATTTTCTGATGACTCATATGGCCTGCAATCGCTACAGCGATATAACTTGAACAAATGAGTATGTGCTGTCACTATCAAATGTGGCTGCAGAATTTCAATAATTTTTGCAATTTCCACGGGCAGACGGCTGAGCAATGGCATGTGGTTACAAATTATTCTATAACGTGCAGTGGAATGCATTCTAACATCTGATAACATATCAATATGCAACTGTGATATTCGTTCTCCAAAATCAAATGACATTTTCTGAAAAGAGACATGCTTCACACTAGAGACGCACATGCTGCAATTTCCTCGTGCTCTGTAGTCTTCAAAATGTTTCGCGAAACGATTGAGTTTCCACTGCTGTTTCGAATCCGACCCCTCGCCACCGACATCATTGTCTCCAGATGCAAAGACGCTCTTGACATTTGTCGGCATTCTGAACACGCGATGGAAACGGCGAACGTATGTCATGAACTCATCATCAGTAGCAACACTTCCTTCGTCCAGCAAATCTCCCAGGAACACTACAACATGCGGCCGCACATGGCCCACAGCATGAAAGAACCCGAACTGCAGGTACTTGTCGCAGTCCCACCGAGTAATAGCGCCCAGCAGCCGAGATTCATCGCGTAATCCTACCAGCTGAGGATCTGCTACAAAGAGAATGCGCAGGTCGTCTTCACTGGCAGACGACAGTTTTGACCACTGCCAACAACAAACCGAAAAAGAGAAGATTTCGCAGTATGCCACCACAGCGCAAACAATAAAGAAACCAGGCAACTTCAGCGAGACTCTCGCACGAAACGAAAAATTTCGAAATCGTGCCATTTGCACCATTTTCACCATCCGCAACATTTTGTTTGTTTACATTATGGTTGTAATGATGTCACGAGCACCAGCTGCTGCAGGCGTGTCCTTGAGACAGCGCAGTAATCGGTGACGCAATATGTAAATACGCAAGATTCAGTGACGTCACCCGTAGTTGTGCAATGTTGATTTATGCCAAGAACGCAATTTTCGATATAAGAATAAAATGTCGTGGGCGAATTATGATACGTAATCCAGTGCGTATATTGTCGTAGCTGGATACGTTTCATTGCACTTCAGTGTGTATTTTTTTATTTGGTAATTGGTTTAGCTGTCTGTAATGCTAATGCATCTTACAGTACGTTGCTTGCAAAGTGTGATAGTGCAAGTAGCTGCAACACAGTGTTGTAAAATACATATTTTGTTTCAGAACCAAGTTATAATTTAGATATTTTTACACTTTCTATGCTACTGCAACTCGTACAATGAAATGTTAGCAACAGTTCTCGAGTAGTCTTGCTACGGCGCTAAGCTTTATTTTAGTTGCAGTGATTTTGCACCATTCTATGCTACGTTACAGTTGCTTTGTGATTTATGTGTTGAACAGGTTTTACGTCAACTACATTTACGATGTTCAGCCTTGTAACGGCACTGGTGTCGCCGTGCGTTATCGAACTTATTGCTCACAAGAAAGAGGCACTGGTTGCGACGCTGCAGGAGAATGCGAGCGTTGTGTGTTCCCATCCTGCCGACTCGGTCTGTCTTCTGCAAGGAGAGTGGGAGAATGTGAAGAAAGCGTATGCAATCGTCGAGGAGTTTTACCATCGAGCGCAGGCTGAGTCGGTCGTTCGTCGAATGATGAAAGTGGAACCGGGCACCGATGCGAGGTCCGACTTTTCCTCTGCACCATCTAATGTGATTGGAGGTCGCATTCCTCCAGACCAGGTGCTATCACTACTTCTGTCACCGCCACCCACTGACGAAGGAGAGCAGTCAGCTGTGGGAAAACCAGACGACTCTCGGCATTCCCCAAAGAACTCGTTTGGGTCATTGAGCCCGGATATGCAGTCAAACGTTGCTCACCAGCAGCGTATGTTCACGTTTACACAGTCAGCTACGATGAATGGCATTGCTGCTACAGCCACAACCACGACCTCCAGTGATGTCAGTGTTAGTGATCTGCAGCGGTCAGCAGTGGCAACTTCCTGCAGAAGTACACGCAGCCACGACGACAGCCCACCAGTACTTTCACGTGAAGGAAACGTTGACGAAATCTCAGACGAGTCTAACACGAGTGATTCCCAAAGTGATGTAGCAGTTCATTTGGGTGGAAGTACATTGCAGTTACAACTCAACCAAGCAGAGAGCACTTTCATGGCCCATGTAAACGGTCCGAGGGAGATCGCTGCGATTGACATGAATGACATTAGCAGACCCAGTGCTGAATCATCATTGTCGACATCGAACTTAACTCACCCTGAGCATGTGAACATGGTGTCCTCATCCCGCAGACTGGAACATCCTCTACCTTCAGCAGCTGCTGCTTTAAGTCGTAACCAGTTTCTTCCCAGCAGTGAGTTCTTCGGACATGCCCAACACTCTTCACATCACCAAGCAGTACCTCATCATGCAGAATCAGATGGTGCAGTCGCTCGTTTGCCACAGATAGCGTCATTGTTTTCTGGTGTTGGCGGAGGTAGCAGCAGTGGTGCGTTGTCAGCGGCAGCCGCTGCTGCTGCATGGCCGTATGCAGAACTATACTCAGCCCACCTGTCAGCAATGAGATCAATCTGTGAGTCAACGGTGAAGCGTGAGTCTGCTGTTGATCCTGCGGGGTACAATGCAGACCGAGGACGTGCTGTTCCAATGAGCAGTGGTGCCAGTGGTGGAGTGTCTGGCTATCGACCGGAGGACGACCCCCTGGCACCTGAGATGCGATGCTCACGCTGTGATAAAACATACCGCAGTGAGGCACGGATGCGTGAGCACGCTCGCACGCACGACGCTGGCTATGTTGCGGTGCTGCATGCATGCCCGAAGTGCGGAAAAGCGTTCACATACCGACACAACATGGTTGTTCATCTCCGTCGCTTTCACTATGGCTGGCAGCCGGCCAAGCGGCATGCTTGTCGCACGTGTGGTATGCGCTTCCAGAAACCGTACTTACTGCGGCTACATGAGCGCAAGGCCCACTTACCTACCCCTGTTGATTCTGCTGTAGCACTGCATAGATAACAGATGTCAAACTAATGGCCATCTTACCGCAGGTATAATGCACCAGATGTGTATTCACGTGACATGTAGGCTTGTATACAGAAGCTGTGCTGCAATGGCTGTGCAATTTCTGGATGAAACACAATGCTAGATTACCAGCTCGTTATTATCATGTAGTTCGCAGTTGTCAGCGATTTATGCAAAACTAAGAGCCAATAACATAACCTTGCAAATTGATCATGGATGGGAAGACATCTAGATGCATTTTGTATCGTAAGCTGCATCATAATGCACGTTTGTTGTCATTGATCTGAACTTGTAACTAGATTATCATCTCTGTCTTCCTTCAAGCATGTTAATGTTTCTCAAGGTTTCTTCCACATCAATATTTGGCCATTTACACTTTTGGGCCAGTATTTCTCTTGTGCACATTGTAGTTATCTTACCATGCTGGTATAGTGTTCAGTGTTGCAGTTAAACATGTTTTTCTGGTAAACATTCTGCTGATGTGGCTGTGCAGTTTTTAAATACCATTTCTCACTTTGGAGAAATGTTAGCCAAGTGTTTACATGTAGATCATTTTTGCAGTTTTGCACAGAAAGTATTTTATTGTGTGTTTTTGAGAGTAATTTTGACAATCTATGCTAAGTATAGACAAAGACAAAAATTTAACAGTGGCATCGGTGATTCAACATTTGGCAATGTGTTGTATTTTGTGTTAATCGTTAAGCTTTTCTGCTTCCACATAGCATTCATGTGCTTATCTCTAATGAAAAGTAATGATGTTGGATGCAGATGCTGAGTAAAGTAGCTTGATTTGCTAATGAATGTCAGAAATGCACAGACAGTCATTCAAACTTACTCATAGTTGTTCTGTTGCGATGGAGTTGTCATTCATACATATTGTTTTGAGATAAGGATGCAGTTTCATTTTTTTAACTGTTATAATTACTCAGTTGAGATGTGCTACACTTTCTTGGCATTGCAATAATTATGTCTCTGCATATAGCCACAGTTGTTTCACCCTTCACATGTTGATTCTAAAATTGGGATTTATGAGACTTACCAGGGATTGCTCAGATTCTTATTATTATCACTCTGTAGATATGCACATCAAATGGGATTCATTCTGTAAATTGCTGATGGCCACATTGCTCCCCTGTTTCACATAGTAACATTGGATAGGCACTCACCTATTCATAATCACATACCACCTACTCATACTGTAGGTATGCTGTCTTTCATTTTCGTAATGTTATGTTCATTTTAACCACTAAACTGCCTTGAAAGTGTAAAAAGTAGGACAATAATGTTAGCTTTGTCTAACATTAAATAGGAGTTCTGTATTTTTGCCGGAATCAAACTCAATGGTGGATCATTTTGAGACCTCTTTGTGAGGTGGTTGTCATGCAGCTATTTGTACAGTGTTATGTGTTGTGATTGCATGTGATTTAGCTGAATATGATCTGCTGTATGTTGATTTGATTGATTGGAGTACGGGTACTTTGTAGAACTAGGTCACTAGGTCAAAGGTCACATCAGCTACGACCTCATTAGACTGTTCATTGTAGGTACTGTCACATCATTAACACCTAATGCATATGGTTGGCAGTTGTAAATACAGTATACGTGAGACTGAAGTTTTGAATGTAGAATTTCGTGTAAATGTTGATTGTGGTCAATTGTAGGAATTAGCCAATGATGTTGTCTTTTTTGTGCTCGTGAACTAACCCCAACTCTTAACAAATTCCCCATTTTTATGACTTCTTGTTTTCTGTTAGTGGTGGTTGCTTCGTAAGTTTGATGCTGCAATTTTCTGTATTTTTTGGTTATTTCTTGTGGTTTTTTGTCATTACTGTTCTTTTGTATACGTTTATCTTCACCACCAATATAAACAAGTGTTATTTGCTCAGAGTGTTTCAATTATGTGTTTTGGAACTGAAGTCTTCCGTTATGTAACTCACTTGTACACCTTTGTCTAACTAACAACTTTGGAATTTTAATTTTACAATAGAGTAGCCTTATAAATGCATTGTGTGAGTTTTAGTTTTGACAGAATGCTCTGATTTGGTTTTAGCCCGATGTTGTGGCAGGCAACTAAATCTTAGAATTTTTTAGTTTTTTTGTTTGATTGTGTCCACTTGTGGTGTTTTTCTGCATTGTTACCAAATTTGTTGACTCATGCAAATTCAGGATTTGAAGAGAAATTTTAGTTGCACTATGTAGTGGTGTATAGTTCACCTCTCAGAAAACTTGTATAACTTTGCATTATTTGAGAAATAGTAGGTACAGCGCTAGGGAAATGGAAAAGTTAGTTGATTTGCTGCATAATGGCTACACAACTGGCTCTGTAGTCGAACGTGTAATGAAGATACTGCGTGAAAACATTCGTTGATAGTTTGCTTGCATTGCACAGCTGTGTACATTCCGTTGTTTAGTTGTTACACCTTGACTTGAATCTGTTATACTTCTTCGCTTCACCATTTTGGGGGAATTCTGTGTTTGTTTTTCTGAGTCAGTGATGTCATGGTCACAGTGACGTTTTGGTTATTTAATCAGTGACCACAGTTTCTGCTGTACTTATGCTTAGAGTACTGGGGCATTCAAGTGCATATGAGTTTCTACATAGTCTACACATTATACTCCTGGAATTTTTGTTATTTTAGGATATTATGTTTAGCTTATTGCATGTGTCAAGTCAGTCACTAGCAGGCACTGTAGCATGTCCCTGCCAAGTTGGGTAAAGATCTTTTTCACTGTTGACGTAGATGGCACAGAGTTAACTGTTTCTTGGTGTAATAATGTCCGCCATTGATGATCTTAACAGGGCCACAAGACTGAGGCTGATATCAAGGCCTGGAGCCCAGTTTGCAAAGGTTCATATAATTATTGATATTTCAGTATAGCCTAGTTTGAAGTTTGCGAGTGCACTGAATATCGTTGTTAGTTTAGCAGCTGCTGCTTGCGATTAACCATGCTGTTAGCGTTGTTGACAACAGTGTTGATTTGTTCAGAGACTGCAGAGTTTTATATACACAATACTCGTGAATTGTTTGTTTTGTCTTTGTTTGTTGCTGACTGAAACTTATGTACATAGCTTCTAGGATATTTGTTGGACTAGCTGCGCTGTAGCTGGAGTATGTATTTGTTGAAGCCTGCAGATAATTTTTGTTTGTGTTGTTCTTGTAGTACTGTAGTTCATTTTTGCTTTTTTGTTGTTTTAAGTTTGCTTTTGTTGAAGCATTTTATGCTACTGGTACACCCAATTCAGACTTTTGTATATCAAACACATGTGGAGCTATATGGCCGCAAATGTGGGACAGAAACATTTCTATGAATCTCCTTATTCACCATTTCTTTTCCTGTCTTTACTTCTGTTAATTTATGCCAAGTTAAACTGTATTTTTCTCTTTAAGCCTCAACTTTCATCTTACTGAGAGCTCATTGAATAAGAGAGCAACACTCATGAATTAAAGGACATGAAGTGTAATTAGGGTCACATGTTGGAACATAGTGGCAGGTTTAGGGATGTTGCTTGACTATTTGGAAGACGATCAACAGGAAGACAAGGCTACTGTACAAGATGGGGGATGATCTGGTGGGAAGCAGCTCATATAAGGCAATGAAACGAAAGGCATAGGACAGGACACTGAAAGCTCGTCATGGGACAGAAGAAGATTTTGCACAGACAGCTAGCACTTTAAGCTGGCGAGGGTTAAATCTTATTCTTTTACAACCCAACTCGGTCATATGGCCAGCTCTATTAACAGCCAGCGCCTTTAACCCATTGGGTCAGTATGGCAGCACAACTCGCCGTTTCTTCACTGTTGATGGTCGTAACCACTGCCCATACTCATTTTGTTTATTACCTAAAGAACTTCAGAGTGAAGTGCATCAACTGTAGTGGTTGTGATTAGTAAAAACCAGTTGCCACCCACTGTACATTGTGGCTGCTTGCCTGGAAGATCAGGAAATTTCTCCATTTAAATGTTTTATTTTTTCATTACTTCACATTTGGGGCAACGTATTTCGGTAGCATAGTAGTAAAATGCCAGTGATGTTTTTGCAATGCATTGCATTGTGTTATTAACTCAATTCAGCCTTCTGTCCCTCTGGGGTAGGTAAATCTGTACCGCCCTGGCTAGTTTGGCTCTGGTTAAGATGGTGTGTGTTCACGTTTATCGGGTGGCAGGTGACATTTTGTGATTTCATATGGCAGGTGATGCACGATATTTAATGTATTTAAGATGGGTTCTCATGAAGAGGTATGCAGTACTATACATAACCTTTAACCCTTTTAACCTTTATACCATTACTAATGCTCTTTCATTGCGTTCACGACATCGTGGGTAACCACCGCAGTGTAGAGAGGAGTGCTATGAAGTGTCAGTGAAAAGTTGGAAAAAATTTCATGGTGCATGGGTAGCGAGTGGTCAGCCTGAGTTTTGATGTATCGCTGCTGTGCTGTTACATTATGTCTAACCAAGCATTGTATGCTACTTACCAATTGTATTACATACTGCAGTGTTAGTGGATAACTTACAGTGTGAATATGTAGTACGGAATAAAATAGCTTACATTGCAGCTGACGTTGTGCTGTTCCTAGCACATTTCTGCATCTGATTCTGATGGTCTAGATACAGTTATTATGTGCAGGGTGATCTTTTTGGAAATTGTGTCTATGTTATAACTAGGGCCCACAGTTTTCCGCGGGCCACGGTATTTCAAGCTGAGCTGCGGGGCGTGGAATTTAGCATTTTCCATGGAATTCTGATATTTCCACGGAATTTCACAGAAGTTGAGAAATAACCAGCGATTAGTACGATTGTTTGCTTGATGTTATAAATATTATTAATTGCGCCCTAACTATATCACGGAAAAAAATTGAACTGGACTGCATAAAACTGTGGGCCCTACTAAAAGCTGTTGCAGTACGGGCAGTGGCATACAGCACAATCGACACAGTGCGATAGCGCAATACAGATATCAGCCTTTAATAACTGAAGCTTCTGAACTTGCAAACAGAAGGCAGTGGTAAGCTGCGGAATTTGGACGATTTTGCCATGGTGAGCCGCGGAATTTTGTGACCTGGCCCACGGAATTTGGCAAAAGTTGCCGCGGAAAACTGGGCCCTAGTTATAACTAGTTTAAGCTGATTAAGGGAGATCTTGAGAGTTTATGGAAAAGAGTTTGAGCCACGTTTTTCAGCGAGTCTTTGAATGTTTTTGATTTGTGGACAGCTATTGACCATACTGACACATGACTTGGTGTTTAATGCAAATGATGTATGATTTGATTATGATTTTTGGTTGGATACAAAGCTTTAGTATTTCCAGTTAGACATAAAACGACAGTAGTAGCGGTTTTTAGCATTAGATTCACAGAAATTGTGGCTCAAAGCCTCCTTATAAGTCTGTGAAATTGTTATGAAAATACCTTCATCTGTTTTTTATTATATTGAAGATTTTTTGTACTTTGGATTATTTTACTTTGCTGCACCCTGTAACATGTAGTTGCTGTGGACTATGGTGTTGTTTCTTTGATATGGCTTCCAAGATTTTTTAACCATTTACATTGTATTTGGTTTATTTGTGTAAACTAATTACTGATGCTTAAGGTACACAGGTAACATATGTTACATTTTTGTTTGTAATATATAACACTGATCATCATAATATTTTGAATGAAAACCTTGTCTCTATAAAATATTTTAAATACTGTGCTTTAATTTGATATTTAGAATGTAATCTAATTATGAAAGTAACACTGCTGGTTGTGTATTAATCTTGTCATTTTTGCTTCAGAGGTACAAGTGACATAGCACTAAAAAGCGGTTTGGTTGGTTTCTGGAACCGATACAGAATGAATTCCATTATTATTTGATATTTTGTTGATGTTTGATTAACGTCAATGGCACTGGTGTGAATTTATAGCAGCTGATGTTTATTTGACTGTGGCATTGAAATAGTTACTACCACTTGTTGTATATCTGATTTATTATTGTCACAAATTTGCACTTGAATTTTGCCTTTGTTGAAAGACTGGGCATTTTTTGTTCGTTAATATGGTATGTGCTGTTGTAAATAATTGTACACTGATTTTGTTATTGTTGTTAGCCTGCAGTATTAAAATGTTCAGTTTTAATCGGCTGTTTCCTAAGTTCTAATCATAGCGATTAGCGAACGTGTGTTAATGACTTGTTTTACAAATATGTTGTTTATTGCTGATGCAACTTACTGATGAGATGTGCATGTAGACTGTGTAGCTAGCTGTACAGTAGACTGTGGTCTATAGGCGGGTGTTTTCACGTTATAGATTACTGATTCGAATATACTGCAGTGTTGTGTGTTGTACATAAATAAATTGTGTCGATAGTGTCAGTGCAGTTTCTCAGTAAAAGCCATATCTTGGACTTGGAGATCTTTGTGCCATGTCGATAGGCCTAGGGCTTATGTGGTGTGCTTTGTGTGTGGCCAGCTAGTTATGTTATCAACCTGAGAATTGAGATTTCGAGGCTCAGTTGCAGTGGCGTTTCCAGTATTTGGTGCAAGGGGTACGAAAGTGGCGAAACTAAGAAAATATACAAATTTGAGGGTTACACACAGAAATAGATCTGCTGTGAAATTCGTTTAGTAAACAGTGACAAAGCAACCAAGATTGACAACCACGGGGAGTCAAATGTCAAGAATTTGTGCGGCTGTCAAATGACGTGAAAAATTACGCAGTTGGAAGTCGAGTGGGCACATGTTCCAGTGTCTCATCGCTGGTGACGCCAATGCTAAGAGCTACAAGTGTCATATCTTAACGGTACACCAAGATCAGCACTGTCATTTGCTCATAATTCCTATCTCACCTCACTCCTTACTATAAACTATAGGGATATATAATGTAAAATGATCCGACTGAAATTGCTATCGTCTAAACGACGTCAAACTTGATGGCTAGGATCATAACATGCTTCATTGTCCTCTGTAGAAAATCAACTTTTATTTGTTAAAAGTTACACATCAGATTTGAAGAATGAAAGCAAGAAGTTGGAACTTGTGACCGTCGATAGGCTTAAATAAAAAAAGTTTCAAATTATCTGAGCTCAGCTCAGCTTTCTCATTATACTTTTAAGATTTAACCGTTAAAATTTGTTAAGTTCTTTTAATTCATTTTATTAAACAATTTCTATACAGTCGGAGATCTGCACCCGCAGTATTTCATATGAATTCGCAAGACGGCGCCACGTAGTTGCAGTATACAAATTCTTCACAACAGTAGCGTCATACACGAATCAGAATGGACAATTGGCTGATCACACACAAGTACGCGGTGATATTTGACTTGATTCTAAGTCAAACTCAGATGCTTTTGATATTAAAAAAAGTCAAAGTCAAATAAATTTTAGCCAGTGGCGTAGCCAAGGTGGGGAGAAGGGGGGCAGGCCCAGGCACTTCAATCCTCCAGACAAAACATAAGCATACGTAGAAAATGCACAAAATTTGCCAATTTGGTCAGTTTATTTCTGGGAAAATAATTAAAATTGTTGCCACCAGATCTCATTAAAGCTTAAATGCACCTAATTTGATTTTGGCTGGGGCTCCGCCCCAGACCCCGCTGGGGGAGCTCACAGTGCTCCCCCAGATCCCTAGCTGAATTTTAGGGGGTCCTACTTCTAAGAGAAGGGAGGAGGAGGAGAAAAGGGGAGGGTACGGGAAGGGAGGGAAAGGGAAAAAGAGAGAGGACGGGAAGGGAAAGGACAAAAGGGAAGGGGAAAGGGGACAAGCCCCTCCTCCACACAAAAAATTGAAATTTCTGGCTACACCACTGATTTTAGCCCATTTGACTTTGAGGTGACTTCTCTGTCATGTCGCTAAAACTCGGTTCAAGCCTAAGCAAAGAGATTTATTCACAAATGCAGCCAGTTCTGCATTTAGCCTACACAGTAACACTTACTGCAGTGACTTTCAACTGGGGTTCCGCCAGCATCTGCCAAGGGTTGCGCGTCTGGTCAGTATAAGAAACATAAAATACAGGGTGGGCCAAAATAAATGGCACAGTTTTTTGTATACCTCATAACTTTTTCCAAATATTAACCGATTTTCAAAATTCTTTCACTGTCAAAACCAGGAGACAATTTGCAATGAAACTGTCACTACAGATCCCACCACACCTCAAATGTGTCGCTACACTACCTCGTGAAATATCAGATGACGCACTAAAGCCTGCAACGCCACTGACCGGTTGCGTGATCAGCGTTGATCGAGCCTGGCATGTGGCCCCCAAACAACTCGGACTTAAATTCAGTTGATTATGCTGTTCGGGATGCCCTTCAACAGAGAGCCTATCAATGTTGACGATTCACGACAGTCAATTAGCTAAAAAAACCATTGTCGCTGAGCGAGGCAAAGTGCCGCAGCGTTTAGTTGATTGCGCCATTGGTCAGTGGCGTCGCCGGTTTCGATGCGTCGTCCAGCAGCAAGGCGGACACTTTGGAAATTTGATGTGAAAACTGTAAAGATGTGATTTTTAGACAATAACTGAGACAACAAGTGCGTTGTTTCTGTTGTTAATTTTTTAAAAATGTGTTGTTACAAAAGTCGTCTTGTTTTAATTGTTATTTTTAAGACACTGACATTTCACAAGGTAGTGTAGTGACACACTTAGGGTGTGGTAGGATTTATAGTGAGAGCTTTATTGCAAATTGTCTCCGGATTCTGACAGTGAAAGAATTTTGAAAATCGGTTAATATTTGGTGAAGTTATGAGGTATACAAAAAAACTGTGCCATTTTTTGGCCCACCCTGTATAACACAGCAGGCGAAATTACGTCAGACCAGACCATCAAAGTAATAAGCAGCAAATATTTAGTTCGAAATTAGCGCTACTGTCAGTCTATCTTTGCATACAGTGTTGAATATTTTTTGGCTGTTAACAGTCTTAACATATTTGCATTAAACAGTGAACACTAAGATATTAGTGTTAGTGTTAAGAAATCGTTTGTCCATTCACTCTGAAAAAAAAAATCAATTTCTAAAACGTTCTCCTTGAAAAGCCCGAGGGCTTCCATGTAAAACATGAAAGATCCGATGATAATTTTTGTGTTGGTGAAAACATGTAAACGGCCATTGGCGACCGCCTTGTAGGCCTATGGTGTTTTTGGTTAAATACAATAACGATTTGCTGTCTACATGTGAAATAAAATTCTTAAATAATATTATCTTATACGGTCAAATTGAACAAGTCTTTGCCTGCAGCTTAATCGTCAGTTTACTGTTTAAGATGGCTTTGCCGCCAGATTCCCAATGGTTCCCAGTTTTATTAATTATGCCTACCCTGGTTACCTGAACTTCAACTTGTCATGAGAACATTGCATTCTATTTTGGAAAAAAATACGCACGTATTTTAACGTATTCTATTTTGTCGTAGACTACGCGTTGATTCGTATTCTGGAACACAGGAAGAAAGCGACTACAGTGCGTTAGTTATGTGACCCTGTTGGGACGACTGCATAATAGCAGTGTATTGACGAAAAACGCGACATAGGACGAGCCTATATATACCTACCAGCACGTTCCAAACTCTGCTTGTCTTCTTTAACCGGGTGATGGAAGCGCGAGTAAGGGGTTGACGCCGGGTCCGGCGCTGAGAAAGCAGCGAGGAAGAAGCAGGTCGAATTGAAAGCAGCGCTGAGCGCGCCGTCGCCGTCCCAGCACGGACGACGAACTAAAACGAATCATCATTCATCTTGGTTAGCGAGTCGGCCCGCCTGACAGTTCTCGTCATTCGGATTCCATTCGCTAGGCGCCGGCCGAGCGCCACGTGCCGTCATTAGGCCTTCGCCTTTGTCCCGTGATTTCGCTAAATGCGGTCTCGGCTAATGCAGCTGCCGGTCGGGTCGCCGTGTGTGTGACTGTGACGGTCACTCCGGCGTCTATCTATTTCAATCAGCCGTCCAATGGTGCAAGCTGAAAGAGATGCGAACCAAGTCTTTCAGACTGTCGGCAGCGCGGCGATCTGTCGGCGGCACCGGCCATGTTACGCCCTAGCGAGGATTACAAACCTACCTTGGTCTCTACCTAAAGCTTGTCCTTGCTTTCATCCGTTGGTGCTTTGCGACGATACAATGTAGTTATTTTCTTGCTAATGGACTTATAAATAAGGCACAGCATAGTTTTCTTAAAGACTTATCTACAGCTACTAATTTGTTACAGTGTGTTAATGATGGTCATTATCGATACAAAATTGTCGTGGCATTACTGTTGTGTATATTGACCTTGCTAAAGCCTTTGACACTGTCTCACATGAAAAATTACTATACCGTCTTAAGTCTTACGGTATTGAT
>Ga0056128_1000735_pt1 | contig 32110 bp, 28 predicted proteins | sample WorMetLIZISLAND2_FD_71113 | JGI IMG/M metagenome (GOLD analysis project Ga0056128, IMG submission 71113) | Marine gutless worms symbiont microbial communities from Max Planck institute for Marine Microbiology, Germany - Olavius geniculatus... ...
GAAGGGAAAAAGGAAGGGAAAGGGGAAGGAAAAAAGGAAAGGAAGTTAAAGGGAAGGGGAATGGAAATGGGAAGGGGAAGGGATAGGGGAAGGAAAAAAGGAAGGGGAGAAAGAAGGGAAAGGGGAAGGGTAGGTAAAGGAAAGGGGAAGCGGAAGGGAAAGGAAAAAGGGGAAGAGGAAAGGGCAAGGGAAAGGGGAAGGAAAAATGGATGGAGAAGGGGAAGGGAAGGGGGTAGGAAAATGGGGAAGGGGAAAGGAGAAGAGAAAGGGAAAGGGAAGGTGGAAGGAAGATAGCTTAAGAAATGTTGGACGCACGCATGCACGGACACAAAGGTGATTTTATACTCTGTCCAATGCTATGCACTGTATTGGACAAACAATAAGCCAATATTTCATTTTCAGATACACCACTGGTTAGGTTGTCTCTCTCCACCACTAACTGAGGCAACATTCATGATTGTAATATTTTTGCACATAACTAAAGCACTGCGTTGTGCCATCTAGAAGAATTTCTACAATTATTCTAGCTCCAACAGTTACTTACCCAGCAGCTGATACAAATGTGCAACTGCACAAAAATGCCAAAATTAAATACAGATGTTAACTGTGTTAGTGGAATGCAAATATGAATTTGTGAAACAATGCTATAACAAGAATTCTCAAGATCTGCTACAAAATGAAACTGCAGCTGCCAGCTCAACAAACCATTAATGACTAATCAAGTGTTATGTGTTACATGTATGTGTCTCAAAAAACATCCCAGACATTTTCAACTGTAACTTAGAAAACAATTATCAAATTTTGATAATTTTTGGTACAAAAATATTCAAAGTATTCCTGACACAACTTGCCATCAAATGATCGTTCAGTTTCCCACCTCACCCAGCGTTTGTTTCTGCACTACCTGAGGAAAACACAACCAGCGAAATATCACTTTTTTTATCGAATGCGATATGATTGCTTAATTAACATAACGCACAAAAACACATTTTGTTCACATTTCTGACACTTTGGCTGACAATTCATCCAGTTGTACATTTATCAACTGACTAGTAAAACTGCTTGAAGTGGTGGCCAACTATGCAAACACAGACAAGGAGATGCTTTCTCCATTCACTGACAGCAGTATCGATAAAATTCTGGTCCAGACCAATCCAGGCTGTACCAGTCACTTCCTAAGTTCACAAACATTCCTAAACTTCATATGGTAGACACACTGCTGCATGACAGTCAAACCTCGTAAAAGACCGACTGTTGGGGCCCACAGATTAGGACAGATGGAATTTATTGACGTTTTTTCATTCATTTTAACACGTATTATGCTTGGTCTGCTTTCCCCAGGTTGTGCAAAAGCAGACGTTGGGTGAGGTGGAAACTAAAACACTTATTTCATAGCCAGTTCTGTCAGAAATATTTCTGCCAAAAATTATTAAAATCTTAAAACTTGTCTTCAAGTTGTGATCGATAATGTCGGAAATGTTTTTTTCAAATTTTCTGTTTATTTCAATACATATTTCGCTTGATCTGCTTTCCCTAAGTAGTGCAGAAGCATACACTGGATGAGGTGGGAAAGTAAACGGTCAGTTGATGTCAGGTTGTGTCGAGAATATTTGTATAAAAAATATCAAAATCTGATAATTGGTTTTCAAGTTACAGTCAAAAATGTTGGAGATGTTTTTTTTGAGACACAGTGTAAGTGAAGCATTGTATAAATTAGTAAGCACAACAAGAACACCAAAGAGATTACAAGAAATATTATTAGATTATGACCAATCTAATGTACTTCTCGTGCACATCATTTTCTTTTGTATTCTTTTAAAAGCTTTTTTGTTCCTTTCGGCTTGTATTAAAGACCCGGGCGTTTAATTGCGACCTGTTAAATATTATACTAATAATGCCTGGCGTCAAGGTCGTTATTGGAAATTGCCTCCCCAAAGTTCATAAAATATTGTCCAATTTTAGAAACCGGGAGGAAAAAATTTTCAATAATGTTCAATAATGTTGCCATTTGTCTTGTTATACCTCAAGTCAACGCATGCGTCTATCTGGCACCGTTACAGAGATATGGCACCTCAAAGATAATGGTGTCACGACCTTGACCTTTTGGGGTCACGTGACGTCATCGGACACGTGACCATTCGGCTCCCGGGGTCGACTTCCTACAGGTGGTCCATAATGACCATGCGTCTATCTAGCACCGTTATGGAGATATGGCCGTTTGAAGTTCTTCCAGGAAGGCTCTTCCAGGAATAGAGGTCGGTCATTGGTCAGTCGATTCTCAATATTACACTGATCTCATACACTCCTCTTCGCTACGTTAGAAACGTAGTGCACAAGGAGTAAAAAACAGAAAAGATGTTAGTCCATTGCCAACGTAACATGCAACCATAATCTGAGAACCTTTAATCTGACCTTTGAGCTTTTCAACTGAATACTGGTGCACTGCTTATTCCTCCCCCATGAAATGTTCACACCAATTATGGTACTTCTGTGCCTTCTTGCGTTTCAGTTAAGAACACATGTGGGACAGACAGGCAGATGGAAGGACAAGCGGGTCAAATAATGTAGTTGTAATGGCTGCACAATAAGTAGAGTGGTGATGTTATCAGTGTTAGCCTGTGTGACAGCTGACAATGTTAGCCAAAAAGACAGAAGCGTGCAAATCTTACACTGTGACAGGCAAGATATCAGCTACTGTACATGCTGCAGTAAAACAGTTTATCTCATTCTCATGCAACATAATCTGCTGCTTGGCTGCTACTGTTTCATTAGTTTGTAAGACGAAGCTGCCAATCCTCACACAGAACTGTTGGTCTAAAACAGCGCTAACTGTTGCAGTGTATTGCTTTTTCTGATTTCTATACTCTATGTGCATTTGACACGAGTTCCAATCAAAGCAAATTACTGATTTATTAACTCAACTTGCTGCATGCAATTGTGCAGATTCAAACCACGCTTTTCGAAGACTTGACATGTTATGGTATTCCAACATGGAAATTAATGAAAGTGCGACTCAAAGACAAAAGCGGGAAAATTAGTTGAAAAACGAAACAAGCGATTTTTGGAGAATTTTCATACCCCATCTCTTTCACTCCATCATCCCACGTCCCCAAAAACTTCACTGACTAACTGAAAATTTCATTTTCCAGCCAAATCCTTACTGAAACCCAACATGTACGGTGATCATAGAAGGGCTGACAGTAAACTAGAAAACTATGTCAACCCAGTAACGACATACTGCGCAGCCATCCTTCCTCCTGACCTTTGACTGTCTGAGCCGAAAACTGGCACACCGGTTACTTCTGCCCTCGGGAATGTTCACACTGATACCCAGCATTACAATAGTGAGGGAATGACATCAAGAGACAAAAAGGTAAGAGGATGATATGATGAATAATCTCAGTTAGGAAAGTCCATGAGAAGCAACTCACAGCAGCAGTATTAGCAGCAGTGGCAGCATCGTTGACATCATGCGTGGAGTTGATGAGAAACAGTGGAATATCATGTTCAACTGATGTCAAGTCATTCTCACTCCCTACATCCAGCCAATGAATATCATACGTAGACCACGGACCAATTTTATCTGCTGAATAATTTCACCAAATATTGGCCAATTTTAATAATTTTTGGCCAGCAAAATCAAGAAAATTTTGACATAAATAACTATAATTTTGCCCACCTCACCTTAATACTGTTGCTACACTACCTTGTGAAATGCAAAAGTCCTGGTTTAGCCATATGAATTCATACTAAGTAGTGCATACATCTGCTCAGAAAATCATTGGGACCACAGAATCATAAAAAATCTGTTACTTATTTAACAATAATTGTATCCACTTTTAAGATGGTATGTCGATGAAATGTTCCCAAACAGGAGAGAATGAGACTGGGCGGTGATAATCAGAGGATAATATAATCTCAGTTAGCAGAATATCACAGACACCTGTCAGATTCTGACTGTCAATGAATGAATCTGCAACATCACACAGAAATGAAGCAAATAATCTGAGTTTCTGCACAACTATCAGAGCAAGCAATTATGGCACAAGCTAGGCATTAATCTGACAGACCTGAATGCTTTTTGTAAACAGTATCGCTGAAACTTTAGCATTTTTTCTCAGTGAAACACGTTACATTCGATATTTTCAGTCAAAAAGAGTTGGCAACCCGTCACACTGGTGGAAGTCACCAGTGAGCAAAAAAACAATGGAAGGAAACACAAAGCACTGACCGGACTTGATGGCAGCTGTCTGCGACTCATCTGTCCATAGACTTGTTGTATGCATATGATCAACCGATCGTCGTCTCTGTAGACTGGCTGCTGCTGCTGATGTTGGTGACATATCTGTGCTATTCATAACAGCTCTATGGCAGGGCTGCGATGAGAGTGACGTTAACCAGCTTGCCCCGAGATCCTCTACTCTGCCAGACCTGCTGCTGCCGCTGTTGCCATTCGTCGACATCATTGCCCTCGGTGTGATAGAAGAACCGGCAGCTGATGACAAGACTGATGTAGATGATGCCTTGGTGTTGCACGTGGTGGACTGATGTCTCGTGGATGTATAGGTGAGTAGGGCAATGAACACAATCAGTTCACAGGCCATCAGCATCACGTGACGCTCCACCAGCTACAATCACAGACAAACACACAGTATAGATGCACACATACACAGACACATAAACACACAGACAGAGACAGACAGAAAGATATAGAGCCTAAAAACACGTACAGGCACATCCAAAGATGCAGAATCAAATAAACACTGAGTGACAAAGTCAGCAATGAACAGTTTTCCTGATGCATTTCTCCTCTCAATATTCTCTTAACTGCTGACAGATTTTCACTTTCACTGGTCACCCTCAGTATAACCTGCTATTAAAAATAAATTACGGCAGTAAAAAATTGGGACCAAATTTGAGAAAACTCATTGAATGAGCTTGTTCTAGCTTTTTGGACCTTAAACAAAAATGAACAAAACTTTCATAAAAAGCCTTTGCAACTCTTTAAGCAATCTTGCTGATAGCAAAACAGACAGAGTTACTTAAAACAAAACTTCCTTCCTTTAGTGAAGATAATGACAGTGTAAAGATATGTCGGGATGCCTTTTTAAAGTAAACGGCTGATTAGTTGCCACTTCTTCGGTGGCAGATATCTCTGACAGATATCAAAACTGACGGATAGGAGTCACCAACAGTTCAACTCAACAGAAGTCTAATTATCTCTGGTGTTAGCGGCCTCACTGTTCAGACTGACTAAAATAACAGTTAACACAGAAGACTTCACATAACAACTGCTGCCAGTTAAGTTAAGAGTCAAAATCAACAGATGAGTTGGTCCTACCTTTGTATTAGCAACTTCAATGTTCTGACTGAGTATCGCAACAGCTGATGTCAGGTTAGCAACCTGAGCCTCCAACACAGCAATACGTTCCAGCTGACGTTTATCCTACATATGGTGCAGCAAGCAGACACACCACCACATATCACACTATGCCTAGACTTGAGCCACAGCGCATCCAATTAGTCGCACTATGCCTTCACCACACAACATGTAAGCTACCACTCAATCTCATCCCACTAAGGGTAGGAGGCTGAGTTAACTTAAGCACACAGTATGCTAGCAACTTGCTGCCGATTGCCTGCAAATGGCATGCCATGAGATTTAACTGCTAGCCAAAATTTACGAGTCTGATACCCAAACCACTAGACAAGTAAAAAAAGTCTACAAATGGAGTCGATGAAAGAGCTCCTGCGCATAAAATGCTTTGAACACACAACATATGCTTCACACAACAAATTTTAACGAACATCTTTCCATTTGCTAGCTGAATGGCAACATCAATTTTCAACCGCCATGCTCCTCTTAGCAGTAGCATTCCTTACATTCTCCACACAACATCTCGATGGCAGACTCTATTCTGTGAAATAATGCAGTCAGTTCACGTCACAATGATGCAGTTCTAGAAATAATTTAAACCATGTTAAACCTCTAAAGCTCTGATAACGATAACGCTGATGATAATGCTGATCATCACCTGTTCAGCAGCAGCCTTGGCCGTGTTGGTCAGTTTAGTGATGGTCCGATTCAACGATGTGTACATCTCTTCCATCTGACGTTTGTAGCGTCGGCTCAGCTCTTCCAGATAGCTAGGTTAAACACACTCACAGCGATACTGATTGTGATAAAATACAATCGAGCACCGGAAACTGGTGATTCTGATCAAATGAAAAACTGATAACAGTTAACTGGACGCTCAAAATGACACAGTGCTAGCCACTGCCCACTTAGCAACCCACAACATTCTATCTTTAGCACATCTGGTCATTTCAAGATCTTAACCTTTGTTCTTTTGATAACAGTTCACAGTACTGAGCTGCTCTACTGACAAAATTTTGGTAATAATCACTCTATACTGTGGTCCATAAAAATGTGCAACTTTTATTTTTTGAATAGCTTTGTGCAGCATTGGCCGATTTTAATAATTTTTGGCCTGCAACATCAGGAAGAAACTTGACACAAAAGATTGTACTTTTGGCCACCTGACTTTAATACTGTCGCTACACTACCTTGCGAAATGCAGGTTGTTGAACCTGCTGTTTGCGAGTGGTGTCAACGTCTGCCGCTTGCATTCACGGTGGAGGAAGACATTTTGAGCACATGCTGTAATCAAGAGGATGTGATGTGACACGTGACACTTTTTGAGATACAACAGTTGCCAATTGTTTTTGTCGCTTTTCAGTTAATCACTTCTAAGTCGACACATGAACTTTCCAGTATGAAATCATTGTTGTAAATGGCCAAACTACGACTTCTGCATTTCACAAGGTAGTGTAGCAACAGTATTAAAATGAGGTGGCCAAAACTAAAGTAATTTGCGTCAAGTTCTTTCCTGACGTCACATGCCAAAAATTATTAAAATCAGCCAATGTTTCACGAAGTTATTCAAAAAATAAAAGTGGCATGTTTAATGGACCATGGTGCATATATACACCGTGTTTCAAAAAAAAAACAGGCAACATTGTTTTTCTCATAACTTTGTTAAATTTTCACCAACTTTGATAATTCTTGGCACAAAAATGGCCAAGACGATACAATTATGTAAGGTGGATTTATTTTCCACCTCACCTAATTCACGTCAACGCACTACCATGTGAAACACACATGCATCAAAAATTGTTACATTTCACAGTGACTATTTGTATCCAACTGCTCACTTCTGCATTATCAATTCCGCAGAGGGTGCCACGTGGTTTATTAATTTTGTGTTATTAAATATTTTAAAGTGAAAACACCAGATAACAAAAAAGCTGACTATGAGCTTTAAACATGTCTAGTCGATGAGTACACTGGTACACAAAAACAAAGGTGTCAGCCCAGTGCTCACATTATATGCAGCTGTCCGCCTAACTGCACTGCACATCATACTGACCCTAATTATAATCCTGACCTTTTGCCTTTTAAACTGAAAATTGGCACACCTGGTAAAACCAACCCTGTGAAACATTCACAGTGATTATGGTTTTTCAATGCGGTTTTTGTTTTTGAGTTAGTAGGCTAAATAGAACAGAGAAAAAGACATACAGATAGTCAAGATCCATAAAGCTGTAGCTACATGCACTAATTTTCCAGTCTAAGGTGTCATCCGAGCTCCTCATCCGTCCGAGCTTCTCAGACGAGGAAATCAGACACGTTGGACGACACGAACGACATGTCGGCAAACACGTTCGATTTTTTCGTCCGAGGTTCTGATGGGTGTCTTTTGGCTGGCAGGCAAAAAAACCTTGTCTGGGAAAATCAAAAAGAATGAGCATGCACATTTCGTCCGATTTTCCCAGACAAAGTTTATAAACCCCAAAAAGCTCGGCGATGTTAGATGACATCTCGAATGAGAAAATCGGTGCACGTAATTTCCTCGTCCAGGAAACACAAACGACGCCTCGGACGGGAAAATCAGTGTGTGTAGCAACGACATAATGTGGCCTACTAAGAATGCACCATAATAACCAGCAACAGCTGTTGGTATCGAATCGAATCAAATTAAATGTGCATTTCTATAATGCATCTGCAATGTTTCCAATGCAACAGAGCAGAACTAATTGTCGATGTTCACAATAACAAAAATGTACTGATACCGGTTAGTTAGGTTGAGGTTGTCTTCTAGCGTGCGTATGCGGTTCTTGAGTTTGGAGTAGATGGTTTCCTTGGTGCCACGAAGTCGCTGGTAAGCTATCTCGTTGTCATCGAGCAGCAGGGTGGGATCAGTGTGGTCGGGTGGATGATGGTCAGACGATGAGTGCTGGTGCTGGTCCGGATGCTGCATCGTGGACAGCTCGGCGTAAATGTCTCTCTTCACTCCACCACGACCAACGACTAATGACGGTGACAATGGTGCTGCTGCTGCTGATGATGATGATGTATTCTGTTTGTTGCCAGCACTGGCAGGGATCTGAGACATGTTGGTTTTACCAGCTGTAGTATTATCAGAAATGACACCAGCAGCAGCAGTAGTATTGTCGTCTGTCAGAGCTTTACACACATCACAAGACTGATCACTCATCGACTCAGATACAACAAAATACAATACAACCTGTCATTTCTAGTGCACCATTTAAGTGAAGCATTCAGAAAAGTTTAGAGAATATAGCTACTCATGGGAAACCCATCTCAACAGCTATGGAGCATCACCTGCCATATGGGATTACAGAGTGTTACCTGCCACCTGATACAGGTACGCATGCTCTGCCTCAACCACAGCCAGACAAATCGGTACTTGATTCGCCCAACTGAAAAAGTCAGAAGGCTGAGTTGACCTTGGTGTTGGTAATATACCAAAATAGTTTACCTGTCCACAGAGAGTCACCCATTCAGGTGGTAACCACTCAATGACAGTCTGACCATGAGTCGAACCAACAATTTTGTGACTGCAAGTTTAATGTCCTAACTATTACACTACCAAGACAGTGCTGACAACAGAAATGCTAACATGTTCTACAAAATATTCAACCAAGATTTACCTTGGCTCAGACGATGATAGTGTATCAAATAACTGTAGGTAAATTTACCTGTCAGTGACAACTGATTCGTCAATGTACCAACATCAGCAGCAGATTGTAGCGATTCACTATCAGCTGAGACTGTGTTGTTGTCAACACTATCACCCAACATCACTGGCTGTGATGCTCCAGTCATTGTCATGACAACCGTCTCATCAGCCAACAGCTCATCAGCAGCACTACTACTAATGCTAGTAGAAGATCCAGCACTAGCAGCCGATGGCTCGTCAGCAATACTAGCTGTAGCCTGTGCCTCCAGCTCAGTGTCTGACTGGGAACTAGAGCTCACACTGGTCAAGTCTACTACAGACTGGAGGACGTCATCAGAGGTGATGGACACATCAGCACCGGATGCCTGGCGGCCAGTAGGTCTGGGATAATATGCACAGATCGCTGGCTCAGTGTCACGGCTATCGCTGTCCATATCACACGTCCAGCAAGCCAACAAGAGTTGAAGACGAGCTGATGCTGTAGTGTCAGTGGGTGGTTCTGTGAGTTTTACCGGTGGAGACTCAACCAGTCGGACCAAACTGTCTTCGCCGTCTGCACTGACAACACCATCTTCCTGTGATGATAATGGTGGGCTGTTGTCAACAAACTGAACAATGCTAGGTGTGTTCGTGCTGTCTGCAGCATCCACTTCTGATTCAATCACTCTACAATCAATCAGACATTCAATCAATTAACTGGCTTGCTAGCAGCAAGCTTACAGAGCATTTAAATTCAGGCAGCATGTCTGCAGCTGTGCCTTTGCACCTGTGACTCTGTCTGTCTGTAAAATTAAAATCTGAGCACTCATTACCTCCTCTGTCAAAAATTGCAGCTGTCTCTCAGAATTTTGTTCAACGTTTGAAGTGTCTGTTAAAAATTGCAACTTTATCCCCGCTTACTTTTTTTAACTCATGACACTGCTGCGCCTATCTGCTGTCTGCAAATTGACTACTGATAGCATTTTGCATTGCAGGTAGCAAGCACATCACCCACTGGCTTGTCAATCAATCTGTCATTCATACAAACTAATTTTCACTCACTCACAACATTCAAACAAAACTACTATTCACTGCTAATGCAAATGCAGCCATTCTCATAAGCAAATTGTCCGTTGATATGCCCATCTGTGTGTTTGTCATATATGAGATCCAGTTGTTCTTATCACTACTAAGTGTGGAGCAGGTATTCGCTAGCTACCTCAGCAGAGCACAGGCCAATGGGCTGGCTGGTTTACAAAATGTTCTGGTTTACAAAATGTTATAGTGTATAATATACACAGCTAACACAGCGAGTGAGTGAGCAAGTTACCGATTGTTGAGTTGTGTAGTAGCATCAGCGTTAGCAGAGCCAGCATCAGTTACTGACTGCTGCTTAACATCACCACCATCATTAACAGCAGCAGCAGCATCAGTAGAATCATCTGCAGCTGTAGCGTTATCTGTCATAGCAGCAGACTTGCCGGCTTCTTCCTGTTCTTCAGCATTTGGTTTCAGCACGTTCTTCACCAGGCTCAACACCGTGTCTGACAATACACCACAATAACATGCTGTTAAGACAACCAACTTTGTAATTAAGTTAATCATAATCGTAATAAGAAATAAATTAATGTTGTAGTGCTCTATCCAAAATAGTGAGAGCGATAGAGGATTACAATGTCTAGGTCAGCTGGCAAACAAGTCAGTCTTGAAGAGTTCAAATGTAAAAAGCTGAAGCAGAATCAATGTTCTTAATCTGGAGAGGAATGTAGCTCCAGATATTTGGACCACAGATGAAGAAAGTGCATTTCCCGAACTGGGCCCATGTCCTTATGACAACAGCTGCATTGATCGTAGAGGAATGGAGCTGTCAGTGTGCAGCTTCTTCACTGCTGAATTTAACAGTGCTGCTGAAATACAGTGGGCCACGTTGATGAAGACAGAGTTCCCAACCCAAAACATGATAAATACATCTTTGTTCCAATATGTTAAATTATTTGTGAAAATGCATCAACATCGTAGGCATACCCAAAATGTTACAGAAACAACATTAGACACTAACTACAGATGAACGGACAGATAAAATAATAGACAGATGAAAACTAAAAACGTCAGTCCAGTGCTGACATACTGTGCAGCTGTCCATCTAGCTATACACTGCACTGCGCAATCCTAACCCTGACCATTGAACTTTCCAACTGAAATATGGCACAACAGTTACTCTTGCCTTGCGAAACATTCGCACCAATTCTGGTTTTCACATTTGCCTTTTTGTTTTAGACTTGAATGTCCATACGGAACAGACAGATGGACAGGCAAGACCTGTATTGCAGGATATTAAGATTGCAGCAAGGCCACCTATCAGTGATAAGCAAAGGCACAAAAACAGACGAGCAGTGATACAGAGTTCTGACAGACCGGTAGCACTGGAGAATAGGTTAGCAGTAGGATTATCATCTCCAGCAGCAGCAGCAGCAGCAGCATTATCGTCAGTTGCGATGAGTGCATCATCATCCTCAGCAGGCGCCGAACCATCGTTAGCCTCACCCTCATCTCGGTCATCATCATCATCATCTTCATCCAATGTCATACCATACACCCTGCAGCAGCACCAGCAAATGCAGGAATAAAGGCAAAGATTAAGGTCTGGTACTTTGCCTCTCGTGGTTTTAGCATTATAGCCACCTGTCTGGAACTCACTCCCTTCCAGCATTCACAGTTATACATCTGCACCCACTTTGTCGCCTCCTTAAAACTCATTGCTACCCCTAGTGGCTCAGCCAAATACCTTGGATTCGGCCACTGGCTAACACTGTGGTCTCTAAATATTCTATTTACTTACTTACTCGATAGAGAGCTGCTTATACGAGGCCAACTTGTGATCAGAAGTGCTTACAATCTCCAAAGTGGCAGCAGATTGCTATGTACTAGATACCACACTGCTGGAGTGGAAAAATGAGTGCACAGTATGAGGTTACACCACTCCAGACAGTGCAGTATTGTACCGAAACCAACGCTCAGATCACATGGACGACACCGCCATTTGCTTTGCGATGCACAACTGCAGCCGAGAAGTGTGAAAACAGTACCAGTGTGAGCAAGGTAGGTGCAGTTTAAGAGCTAACGATACTCTGGCGTATTAAGCAGCCATTCACTGTCAACAAGCGATCAACTGGTGCAGCCAGTAGACATACCTCCACCCCAATCAGCCACACTAGGTCTTTACACCAAAGCCTGTAAGCTATTGCTCATTCCATACCACTGAGTGTAGGAGGCTGAGTTAACCTAAGCACACATTAGATTAGCAACTTCCTCAACGTTGCTAGCAAATAGCAGGCAAAGACATTAAGCAGCAGTCTGAAAGTTATCTGTCATTGTAACCACCCATATGCATATTTACTAGTAGAATGAATGAGTGAGTAGGGTTTAACTTCCCACCCGACTCAGTATAGGTCATTTCAGGGATGGCCTTTGCAGGCAAAATTGCACATACACATAAGGAAACAAAAAGTTTAATTTTTACAGAAAGTTTAATCTTTATGAAACACAAAACCAAAAAAACCTAAACCTAAAACTGTAAGAACTGCCGATTATAATTGTACATATTTAACGTTAAGCAGTTCTAATAATCTTCCCTGTTATCCTCCAGACAGTAGAAGTAATAAGACTGATAAAACTGATGATGGCTTCACAACAACTACAATTAGAACAATAAACATCCATAGCACCAAGGCACTAACAATTTCTAATAAACTTGGAGTAAAGTACTGACAAACAGTTAATAAACTAACTTCTATAAAAATCACTGCTACCACTACAACTGCCACATGTACTATTACTACTAGTAGCATGCATTACAATGTTGGAGTAATAGTATCAGCCAAAATAAAGACCTGAGTACAGTGAGTGGACAGTAATGTTCAGTGCCAAAATGCGACAGCATGTCAATTCGTAGGTATTTGCTGAAGATAGCCGAGTGCTGGATGGGAAAGACTTGAACTAAACGTTCGTCACGAGCATGAAATGTTCCCAACGACTTCCACTCCTTGCTGGGATATCTAACACCAAACAGACCACACAGGTAGATACAAAAACCACATGCATAAACCACACCCTTAGATATACACACACACCTACGTGCATACACAAGCATCGATAACTTCCATGCTTTGCTCTGTTATCTAACACACACAAGGATACACACATTATCAGAAGCAGCAGCAGAAGTATCAAACACTTCACCAAGCATCAAACGTCCTTCGACTGATCAGTTACACAGAGCTGCTACACCAGGCATCTTGCAACAGTAGCTGAAGTGAACATGTGCTGTGAGAGAATAACAATCAAATCCGGGACTTTTAAAGTGGCCTACGTAATACAAACTACTGCAAACTCCACCATAGACAGATTAGGTGAAGTTTACAGTCTACAATAACCACAGTAAAAGCTAGTATTGCCAACAGACTGAAAAACTGTGTACAACTACATGTGTATATTAGCACCAAGAGACAGAGACAGACGAACAGAGCGACAGACGGCAGACACAGAGATGTATGTCCTTACTACACTTCAAAGTAACAGATGACTGCAGCTACATACAGAGGTCAACTGTTATGATATCCTTGTCTGTCTGGACAGAAAAACAGCAGACTCAAAGACTCCGACAACCACAGATGTGCTGCCTGAGTATAAGGGTCGCTCATAGCTTGCAGCGTCGTGATACAACAAAGTCAGACCTGTCGGTGACATGAACTTCAAAGCTCTGTGGTAGTGATGAGAAGAGTTCCAGGTTACCGATTTCAATAGTCTGCACTTGCACCGACTCACACAGCTCCACTATGAAACTACGAGCAAAACAACAGCAAAGTCAAGTCACATAGCTGCACTTCACGAAAATCAGACGCTGTGTCTTTCTCAAACAGTTCCAGCAAATTAAAGTCATAAATCAACAATATCTGTTGAGAAAAACTGCCATTAATCAGCATTCACAATACCGACTCACAGCAAGAGTTGTCGAAAGCAGAAAATCAGCTTGTATGGTTCTGCAGCCACAAAAGAGGCACTAGCAGAATGAGCTAGAAAACTCACAAGTTAAAAACATATTTATCAGACATAACAATTATAACTAAATATGGTCTTACTGCATCAGAAGACACTAACAAAATGCACATTATAAAATACAAAAACCTAAGTAGAGCAATATAAATTCACATTAAAGTGAGAACATTTTCAGCAACAATTATAAAACTTTCATTTTCCATTTCAGTGTCGTAACCAATGTTACAACTTCTACACATTTTATTTACTGGTATACTAGCACTAGTTTCTTTCAGCTCTCCTTGCTGCAGACATTACATTATCTTCAAAGAAATGTTTCAAAAGATTAACCCCTCACTAGGCTGTGTGACATCAAACAGATTAATGATTACAATCTCCCGGCCTTGCAACAGTTAACCCTGGCAATGAGTACAATTTCCTGGCATTACAAAAGTTAATCATTTGGCACTTACAATTTCCTGGCCTTGCAGGGGTTAATCATGTACTGGTCTTTGTTTTCCATCAGTATATAAACGGCACTCTGCGCTTCTGCATTGACGGAGACGATCTTAGCACCACAAGTAGCTGATGCATAGTTGACATGTTTCTTGCTTGTCTTCAGCAGTTTTGACGATGAAGCTGATGATGATGTTGATGAAGCTGCTGCTGCCTGGACTGATGCTTCTGATCAGACAATACATGACAGCCAGACAATATAGCATTGTGTAGCAAACTAGTAATTTGTCGAGCCAGTGCTGACATACTGTGTGGCCATCCGCTAAAGCTGCATATCCCAAATCCAAATCCTGACCTTTGACCTCTTGAACAAAATACTTCTTAACTATATAGCAAATGTTCTTTCAGCAACTGTTCTAACCACTAATACACATAAAGAATGGATTTTGTACTTATGCTGTGAGACAGACAGAGACAACAAGAGATAGAGAGAAAGTAAGAGAAACAGACAAAGAAAGAGAGACACAGAGCAGTGTAAGAGTGACAGTAGAAATAAATACCCGATGAGTGTTTTTTTCATTTTTCTGTTTTGAGACAGACAGAGACAAAAATACAGACAGATTAACAAGCACAGACAGACAGACAAAAGACATACAGTGGAGTACAACAAACAGCAATAAGAGCAGAAATAGAGAAACCTGACGAGTGGTTTTTGTTCTTCTGTTGTTCTTTCTGTTTCCACTCATCAAATGATGGCATTGGCATGTCTTCAGACGGCAGCTTTACCTCACTAACACTGCATTATCATCAACATCATCAGCAGCTGCATAGATTGGCCCCACAAGAATTATTTCTAGGCTACAAATGGGCAGCTACACAAATTGGCTTTGTTTCTCTTTATAATGGCAGCAATAATGCTAGTGTATAACTTGTCTACTATATATTTCAGAGATTAACGTAGCACAAAACTACTGCATCCCACAACTCAGCACATTTACAATACTGCTGTTGCTGCTCCTATACATAGTTACAGACTCTCGTGAATTTTGTTAGTCTGTAGTGTTGTTGCGGTTATTGAAATTGCCACCAAAACCGTGGTTTTTAGCACGTATTAAAACTGTATCAAAACGCCGGTTTTGGGCTCTCTATTGACGGTTTTAGTTTTTTCCCCAAAATCGAACCGAAACCAACTGACCTCGGACAGTGTGAAACTGTAACAACACTATTAATCTGTCAACTTTTCCCACTTATTGAAACGTCATGTAAGTTTCCTAAGATGGGATTTTTTGGTACTGCTAAGGCAGTACAAATTGGCTGGCCTTCCTAGCATACAAATGACTAGTAGTAAGTATGCAAGCAAGTAGGCAAGTGTTATTATGTCATCAGCACAAATACTGCCAGATTCCACAGATTCCTACAGTGTGAGAGCATGGAAAGAATTTACACACAAGACGTCTGATCTCATGCACAAAGACTGAATGCCACAAATGCAAAAAATCCTCAATTTGAATCTATTAATATAATCTAATCTAAAAACAATTTTCAGTTATCATTGAGGAGGCAATGAAACAACAAACATCATTTACATCCTTCAGGAAAACATTCAGCACTGCACTGCAAGCTTACCATCAGCACTTTCAATCAGTTTCTCATGACCTGCTAAATGCCAGGTAGATAATATACTGACCTACTGTACATACATAGAGCATATTACTATTATAAAGCAAATTTTAGAAAAACGTGATTACAAACTTTGAATCCAGTTTGTCAGCACCAACAGATGAAACCTGTGGATCTGTCACAATGCTATCATGTTCATGTTCCACTGACGCAACTTCATCCGCAACACTACAACAACAGATCACTGCGACACTTGCACTCCACTCATCATTACTAGCAGTGCAACTTGTATGTATGACACATTTAAAGTCAGGAGCGTCTACATCTATTGAGAACTACGCTAAAACATATTACTTTTCTCAAGAGAGGAAGCAAAGGCAATCATCATTTCACCAGAACTTGACCAAAATTGTTTTGTGCGGCTAAAAATGCACTATATTTATTTTTAAATGAAGCTCCGAGCCTCTGGCCCACACCCGACTAAAAGATCTTACGACACGCCCCAGAACCCCCTATTGGGCTGAGGAGAGAAATATGCATTTCCATTCCCTACTCCATTTGATGCCTCAACCACTCCCCCCTTGGAAATTTTTTCGTGCACCAATGAATATGCCGTACAGATGCTGTTATCTGTCACTGGGTCAATGCAGCACATGACAAAGTTTGTTGTGGGAGAAGTTTGAGTCAACGTTTAGGAGGGGATAAACATTGGAGGGAAAATGAGGAGAGGGGGAGTTGCATAGTGTGTCCAAAGGGGAATAGATGCTCCAGGCCCCTGTTTATGGTTCACTACAAACCAACGTCATCAACACTAACAGCAAGCAGTGCTGTAATAACACAGAGTAGCCAGACAATGGAACAGAACACAGACACAAAACACAGACAGCTGTCAAGTGGTTCCCTAGTACTTGGATGGGTGACTGTCGGTGGACTGGAAAACCACGTCAGTATATAATTAACCAACATGAAGGTCAACACAACGCAACCTTCCATCTCTCCGGAGTAGGAAAACTGAATACTGACCTCTCTGGCAGAAATTATGGCAGGTTGTGTTCACCTGTGTTTGTTGGGTGGCAAGTAACACTGTATGATCCCATATGGCAGGTGATGCTCCATAGCTCTGAGATAGGTTTCCCATGAAGAGCTATACCATTTTAACAGCCTGACTGTGAAATGGTGGAGCAGTGAGTCACGGATAACAGATTGGTTTGTCAACATGCATACTGCAAACGACGACAGTACAGACCTATCAGACGAAGCAGCAGCACCAGTGAAACTTGCATCAGCACCAGATGAAACATGAGCATCTTTGTCCGCACTATCACTGGCTGCTATCTCTGTGACAGAACCAGTATTTGCAGCATCAGCAGCAGCAACAGGCTGAGTACTAGCAGCAGCAGCAGCAGTGTTCACAGCAGCCGATGAAGAGGATGGATGTGGTTTTGTTGAAGAGTCCACTTCACTAGAAGACTGAGACTCCGACTGATCAGCAGCAGCAGCTGAGTCAATGACTGATGGATGCTCTTGGGAGGATGCAGTCCGATGTTCACTGCCAGGAGTCAAGCTAGGCTCTCTGTCTGATGACGAACTCACGCCTGTGCACTTTGAATGACAATGGTCCTCATCACTCTGTTCGTGACTTTCATCACAACTCCCATCGTCATCACTGATAACTCTTGCTTCCTCATGCTGACAGCATCATAACAACACAATGTTGGCTAATTGTCACTAATCACGAGAAAAAACACCTGCAGTGACAGTATCACCATGAAAGATATTTAACGCAGACTACAAAGACATGCAAACTACTGCATAAAAGAACACTGACTAAAAGCATCACAAAAAACTGACAGTGTTAACACGGCATAACTTCCGTGCTGCACAACAGTTGACTCATATCACTTGCTCGGTTTCCCCAGCACTACTGCAAAATGATCGGACTGTACAACATTATGTAAGTAAATAGTGTAAAAATGCTGACTAATGCTGGCTTTACCTGTGAAACTGGAGCAGACTTGAAGTTAGATAGTTGTGAGTTCTTCTCCTCGACAAGAAGATTATTACATCCAACCAGGAAACTACACAGCATACCACACACAAACACATGAAATGCTTAATTTCATATATCATTACTGCATGTAATTTTAATGTTGCATGCTAATTGCACTTAAAGCACAATTCACTCGCTAAAATATAATTTGCCATTAAAATAATTAATTGCAGTTGCAATAGTTGTCCAATAGCTTCACTCTGTTGCAAACTCAAAACATTCCTTTTTTCAATCTCTACTCATTCTTAGCCTTGACCATAGCTTCTACTGACTTTAGTGAAAATAAATTCAGCAAGAACCTTTAAAGTAACTTATATAATATGTACAATGTCCCGTGTATTTTGCAAAAACAGTGATGTAGTATTTTGATTGTGATAATGATTAGTTTGCTGCTGCAGCCAATAACTTTGCTTTGTCCTTGTGTTGTTGTTTAAAACTAAGAATGCATTGTGTCATATTTAAACACATTGCAGTGTTGCTTATATTTTCTGCAAAAAATTTACAGCTCTGATTTTACTTCTCGTATGATTGTAGCTCTTTTGCTTTCATTTGTGGTCGCGTTAACTAGCTTTGATGCTTCGATCATGTTTTTATAGGCCTACACAGTATACAATTTTTATATGTATACTAAGCCTACTTCTATTACTGTTACCAAACAGGCAATTTCTGGAAGCATCATATACGTGAGTGTAGGCCTCGATAATTTCAGACAGTAGGCTTATTTTAGTACTTAATCAGCCTAGGCCTCATTAATACAAAACACAATTTAAAAGTGGGTCCTGAGTGTTAGGGGAGCTACAAAAACTCCTCGGTCGCGACGTCTGTGGACGTCCCACAGACGTCAACAGCAGACGTCTTCGGCCGACGTCTCCAAGACGTCTTCTGGAGTTTACGGTTCTACGTCGTCACGACGTCGGTGCCAGACGTCGTCGGAACCAGTGCATGACGTCTTCACGACGTCGAATTTTTTGGCAGGCATGCGAGCAAAGCCATTATTATTAAAACTAAAAAAATATAATTTAACGAACTTACATAACTTACCACCGTACACACTCGCTGTTCTTTAATCTGTATTGTTTAGGCGCCATGGAATGATCGTTAAAGACGAAGTTATATGGTAAACTCGTAATAAGACAACACCCCATGAATCGACACGCCCACCTAAACAGCTTCTTCGTACGAAATGCAACTGCCACAAAAAATAAACGTACCAAAACAATAGAACCCAAAACGCTGTCATTGCATGTATATCATAGTACGGAATTGTCAAACAAAGCGTGATGTTAAACTAAAAACAACGTTAAACATGAATAATGTAAACATATCGCCACAATGTAAACACCATAGATAAAATTAACAAATATTTCAAAACTGACGTGTCCCAAACCAACCTTTGATATCTATGTACTTTGACTGAGGTTGCTGGTTTCCAACAATTTTGACTGCACGACAGAGTGCATACGTCGTTTAGTGGTCTAGACCCATAAGTCTGCTAGAACCATATAACATGCTTCTGTATTGCATTAAAAACCAAAAAACAGCAAAAAAACAGTAAAACAGGAAATGCCCAGCTGTCGCTATAGAAGACGCGCTACAGTGTATACAGTTCCTGTGGCAGTACTCACTACTGACCTTCAAGGTTATCCAAAGTCAATGATTTTCATTTTATCTTAAATGGTGTACGCCATTTACTATTAGCGATTAATAGTAACCTTCTCCGTATCTCTCCCCGTTTCTGAGATATGCCCAATTTTCTATTGGAAAATGACATTTTCATACCCCCTCCACTCAACTTCAAATTTGAAAATGTTTCCCTTGCTCTGCATCCCCCAAATTGTGTAGACATAAAGCCTCGTCACAAGGCTAATTATTTGTCTAAGGTTTCCCTACTACCCGACGCTTAGCTACAATAAGTTCATTACCCAGAGACAGACAGACGACGGATAACAGGTGACTACCATACCATAGATGCCTGCAGTGCGTAAAAAAACTTTACCGTATGTCCGTCTTGCTTTTTGATTTTCATTTGCTGTCTGATGTTTGTTATGCGGTAATATGTCTGTTTGGGTCGGTGGTATGTCTGCTAGCTGCATACCGTGAGTCCAATTGTTCACTTAGGTGAGCAGTCGATGGCTGCACTGCGGCATCATTAGCTCATGCCAATCAGCTGCCACTTCCAAGATTGTAAAGCACTTCTGGTCTTGAGTCCATCTCAGGTAAGAAGCTCTATAGCAAGTGCTGGAATTTACCTTTACCTTTTAATGACTTCAGGTTAACCATACAAAACATGCTGCTATTTAATTGAAAAGTTTGCTTATATACTTTATAAGATGTATTGTCATTAGCGACGATTTGATATATTGAAAATATCAATATATCGTTTTTGATTTCAATTTATCGTATAGTATCGTATCGTTGAAAAAATACTGAATTTTTTTATATATCACGATATTGAAAAATATTGCAACATATCGTGGTATATGACAATATCGCGATATTTTCTACAGATTCTTCCCTAAATTGCGTGACTGGAAAAGAAGATTAAAAAAAAGGCAAGTTAGTGGTATCATAATTACAGTCGTAATTAAATATAATTTCACCTAGAGACATGTTTTATTATTTAATTTGAGCACACTGCCTTGCTCAATGTTCATGTCTTGTTTTTATGCTTGTATAAAATTTACATACTTATTATTTAAAAATATTGATATTAATAAAATATCATATCAGTATCAGAAACTGAAATCCTGATATCGAGTCGTCACTAAATGTCACTGACAACGATATTAAAATGCTATTCATACCAGATCAAATCTTTCCTGCCAGACTGGCATATTCTCAGCGAAAAATGCAGTTCAAATTTTGTTCCTGGATGACAAAAACGTCTTGACTGTACTTCTTATTTTATTACACAGTAATCCCCATTACATCTCTTGCCCAGAATCAACAACCATCAGAATTTAACATGATCCACACAGTATGCATGTGTTAATAACTCTATAGTTGTCTTCTAATAAAATATGTAATAGAATAAAACTTATTTAATTACGTACAACTATTACACATGTATGACAACAAATGAAAAAAAAATCTAGATTACAAGATATCAACAATTACTATTAACAATTTCATCACTCATACACATCAATGCAAAAACAACGATAGCACATATACCATTAAAAAAATACAATAAATAATAAATAAATCAATTCTAATACAATATTGTTCCAATTGACAGCAGCAGGCAAAATATGACTAAGCACTGCCAGAACAGAATTTCAGAAAAAAAATACTCAAAACAAGCAACAGTAACAATAGCAAATGTGCTTCTTTAACTACAAAGAGAATTGAATCACTCCAAAAATAATGGTAATCACGAAATGACTATAAAGACTATGTAAAAACATAACAAGAAGCCCAGCTGTTGCTAGAATAGCCAACCGTACTGGTTGTCAGTGACCTTCAAGGTCATTCAAGTTTGATATTTTCAGGTCATCCGAAAGCAATACGCCACTTCCTATTAGTTATTAATAGTGACCTTGGCCGTACCTCTCACCATTTGCGAGATATGGCCAGTTTTCCATTGAATTTCCTACCCCATCCATTCAACCCTAAATTTGAAAATGTTCCCCTTCCACTTGATCGCTGAAATTTTGCACGCCTAGGCTTATGGCACATGGATAATTATTCGTGTAAAAAATTTTCTCCTACGACCTAAAACTTAGCCACAATACATCCGTGATGGACAACAGATGGACGGACGGACAGACAATGACAACCATGCCAATAGCTTGACCATTACTTAAGTACGGTCAGCTAAAAATTAATATAAAACATAAAGTGTTGTAAAACAGCAATGAAACTTTTAGTCTAATGAGAATTGTAGCATTGAATGCAACTGTAAATAAAACCCACAAAATAAACGATACACTAATTGGTCCACAAGAAAACATGTTTATAGTTACGTTAGCAAATATCTTTCACTTTTACAATCACAGACAAACTGAGGAATAAACTGGAATAAAACATAACATCTCACCTCAAAACTGTTTCCACACTAGATTGCAAAATTTGAATGTTCAACCAAAAAGCTATGCAGTAAGTTGCACTGTTAAACGTTCTAATTTTACAAAAAAATGTGGCAAATATTTAACACTAAATAACGGGCTTCATTGCATGTTATCGCAAGGTTCCTGTGTGAATGCAGAACTAAAAAAATATCAAACTCAACCCACATTTGCCGAAGTGGGTCTCAGCTGCAGTGTAAGTTTTGACGACGTGGCAATCATGTCGAAGACGTCGTCCAATGACAGGCCAGACACTGCAGTGCTGTTGATTTGCATCACTTCATCACCGACATTCAGCAGACCAGCATAGAAGTGAGCAGGCAGACCGTCGCTTAGACGAGATATGTACACCATCTCTGTAATAACATAATAGTGAACCAAGTGAATCTATTAAAACCAGTGGATCAACCAGCCATAACACATTCGCATGAGTGCCATGCAGATCAATGACATGCCCACACAGATGCAATAAACAATATTTTACCCCATCTACACAATAAAGCTGGCTCATCATATGCTGCTCAAAACCCTCAATAACCCAGCTAAAGCCCAAATTCCATTATGCCAACTTTGCGATCGCAGACACAAGTCACGAAAGTCCGCGAAACAAATCATGTCACCGAATTTCATGATTTGTGTTGCGTACTTACGTGATTTGTGTCCAAAGGTCGCCGACCTTCCTCGTGCATTGTAACAGACTAAATTCCATCAGAGCAACACAAAGAGGTTTGTCACGGACTTGTCGTGGACTTTGTCGCAAACATCTCCACATGTCGAGATGGTTTGTGTGCGCGACTTTCACCGAAACTTCATGATTTCATGAAGTGTCATCGTTTGTGAAGGCGACTTTCATGATATGTATGACATGACAGCACAGCCAATCCAATCTCCTTTCCCTCATCCTCTTTTCCACTCCTCCTTTTTTCTTGCCCTCTATTCCCTTCCCTTTCCCTCTCTTCACTCAAAAGTAAAATTCCTTAAATCTACCTAGATTTGGGGAGTGCTGTGAGCCACGTGACGAGGTTAAAACACAGGTGTCGCCCACTCAGTGCAGGTGACTTGCCAGCCTGCACCATCTGTTAACTTACCACTGTCCCCATCTCGTGCCAGGTAGATGCCGTAAGGTCCGTGTGGTGGCCGAGTCAGTTCTACCGTTGTTGTGCCGTCAGCGGTGCTGTGTGAAACAATGCGTCCGATTGGTCGGAAATGCCGCGGACTCTCAATGTCAGATCGACAGCGTAGTGACGACACGCTGCCAGTGCTGGAGTCACTGGCACGACGCTCGACGGCACTACTGTAAACAAAATCGAGCAATCAATCAGTCCATCACAACTGCCTAAGTATCAATGGTATGGCAGTTCAAGGTTGAACCAATTGGCAGTTTACAGAATAAAGCACTTGAACAGTCTGACGAATGATGAAGTCACTTTACAAATTGCAGTGACATCAAGTCTTAACAACAAATGTTCACCACCACTACTAATTCCTGCACTTTCTAAAGCATGCATCCTAAGTGAGCAGTTCAAATCTGTTTTTGCAAGAGATGAACCCCAGTCTGCTGACAAGAAGCTGCCAGGCTTTGGGTACCCCACCATTCTTTCTCTGACAATAGACACTACTGGTTTGACAAAGCTCCTGCACAAGATGAGCCCACACAAAGCATCCAGACCACATGAAAAACCAGGACGTCTCCTCCAGGCATCGTAGGACAAAGTTGCACCGACTGGTATCTAATCTTTAAGCCGTTCATTCAGTTGAGCAAGCTTACTTTACAGTAAAGATAGCATAGATTACTCCAGTGTTCGTGAAAGCCGGTTATGCCAATTTCCTGCACAAGTAAGATTAAAGATGACATCGATGATGCAAAGAAGTCGACAGAATTAGCCGACCGAGGTGTATCAGTTCTGCTGGTAGTTTGCTGAGCCTGGTCGGCATCACTCTGTTTGGCCTGTTTGTCCAAACTGACGGCCTTGCGTAGACGTAGCAGGCGTCGGCCAGCAGACTCATGTAGTCTTGATAGACGATAACGTGCGCTGGATCTCCAACCACTGTCAACAGTGCACAATATTAGTTACACACCCCACCACCATAAAGGATGACATACTGTAATCTAACCTTATCAGTTCACTCAAGAAGGTATAAATAGAATGACAAAATTTTGCAGCTAATTCAGCCCGAAAAGTAAGAATGAGTATAAAGTCCCATTTTTCCATGCACATTTGATGGCCGATCAAATTGATCTCTGATCAACTTTAGGACTTGACTGGAGAACATCTCTATGATCGTTTTTCCATCACCAATTAGCGACTAATCATCCATCAAATCTCTCATCAAGTTGATGGCCGAATATTTGTGGATCAAGTCAGATAACTGGTGATTAAACGTGACGATCTGCAGTTCGTTGCTTATTTGCACCAGAAACATCGCTTCACATCACCGGTCAGAACGGCAATTCACGCGTTAAAATGAAGTTCCAAGCATGGCAATCAGTCACTACTGATCAATTTGTACTGTGCACGGTGTTTTGTGAAGAAACAAAAATGGATAGACGCTCCCATATTGATTTGCGATGAATCGCATTTTTGACAGCAGACGATATGTACAATATTGTTGATATTGTTGCTATGACGATGTTTACTGGTGGGCGTCCACTCACAGTGCATGCTGGGTAATTTAACGCAATGCCGCAAATTGAGGTCACTGTCAGCCAATCAGATTGGCATAAGGTAGGCTCAGTTGACGGCGGATCAGCTAATCGGCAATCACGTAATTGGAGATCGAAAATGCATGGAAAAACGAAACACAGTTGATCGACGATCAGTTCTGAACATCAAATTAATCGAAGATCAGTAAATCGGAGATCAAATTTGATTTGACTGGTGATGGAAAAAACGGACCTAAGTGCCTTTAACTAATCAAAGAAAAATCAAAATCAGATGATCCCATCTCTATTTTCACCCCTTACCCCCTTAACAGATATTGAATAGTACAATAATAAATGGCAGCACACAGACATAAAGCCCGGTTTCTGGAACTTTTAGTTAACTGATCAGTTAGTAAACCGTCGGTTAATTGTAACCCACTAGTTAAGTTTATGCGAGTTTCTGAACAAAACCTTGATTGGCCGTCAGCTAACCGAAAAGTAAACTATAGTTCCTTAGCAATGATGCGTACGGTAATAGCGCAGGCAGGCATCAAGAATATTAATGAGCGCGAGCGCAAGTGCACGTCAGCCAGCCCACGAGCCAGCCAAGTGATCGCGGATGGCCATTTTGTCCATTCATGAATGGATATCAATGTAAAATATGTAGTAGAAAATGTCTTGTCAAGCGTTTTGAACGCAGAGGTATGTGGTAAAATTGTTCTATAGTATTACATTCTTCGATTAACTGCTTGCAAAATGGTACAAAAGTTGCATTAAATACGATTATTACAATCGACGGTTAGCTAACTGGGCAATTTCAACCAGTTAAATTTGTGGCCATTTTGACCGTTGGTTTGTGCTATGAGAAATGCAAGTTATGCAAATCTGTCAGTTAGCATCTAACTTAACTGGCCAATTAGAACCAGAAACTGGGCTTAAAATATCTCCACAGAGACTAGCGGTTTACAAGTGGTTCTAGTTCTCAAGATGTTCCATGCTAGTGATTGTTGGGCACCACAGCAACTCTTTTGCCAGTATGCAGCAATCTCAACTTGTTTTTATATTGACAACAAATACAGAACATTACAACTTTTGAGCTAAACAACAGCTAAGTGATGGAGGCAACCTGCTTTGTTGAGAAGTGTCTGCAGAACTACCGACTGTCTGAGATGACAATGCCAAGATTCTTCTTGCTATACACACCATTCACCAGCATCGTGTTTTTTTATAAATAATAACAGCAACATTAAACAATAAACAGATTTATAATAAATTGGAAGCCATGTGCGCAGAGCTTGCTGTTTGATCTGATCGACTAGTCGATCGTCTAAATCGATTGCCTAAACACCTGCCAGATGATCGACTTTTCGATCGCCTCGCTGGCCACACTCAATAATTTTTGGTCTCCAGGTTGACACAAATTTGTGATCGCTTATTTTTTCACAATGCCATCATCTGGTAATTGAGAAGTAAACTTTAGCAGTCGTAAACGATATGAAAAATCTTTCAAAAGAGACTGGTTTACTACAATTTTTTTCTGTCACTGCATTTTAGCTGACTGTACTGAAGTAATGCTCGAGGTTATAGTATAAGCTGTCATCTGTCATCTGCCTGTCGTCGTCTGTTTGTTGTTAGTCACAGATGTATTGTGGCTAAACGGTAGGGGAAGCTTTTTACATGAATAATTAGCCCTGTGCCATAAACCTAGACATGCAAAATTTCAGCTATCTAGTGAAAAGGGAACATTTTCAAATTTGCATTGAATAGAAAGGGAATAGAAAAATCTGCATTTTAAACTGGCGATATCACTGAAATGGTAAGAGATACGGCCAAGATTAGGCTACTATTAATCGCTAATAATAGTGCCATACATCCCATCAGATGAGATATAGAAATCATTGACCTTGGATGATCTTGAAAATCACTGACAACCAGTATGGTCGGCTATCCTAGGGACAGCTGAGCTTCTTGTAAAATTTCACTAGCAGTATTGTTGCTCTGTTTTGTACTTCTTTTCGCTTGTAAATCTGCAAGAGCTTAAGCATTAACATTTAGCCTTTAAGTAGTCTTAGCCAGGGGCATTCACTTTATTAATAAGTGAAAGCAGGATGCTACCTGGATAAAGTTTTGGACTAAACTGAGGGGATTTTACACTGTACATAAACGACTTAGTTTAATATATTAGTATAATATGTTATCATAAGATGCATTTTTAAAGCCCTAAAATTAATAAAAATGCATTTGCAGCCGGGGCTCTGCCTCAAACTATGTAGGTCCCTAGCTAAATTTTTGGAGAAGAAAATGGAAAAAATGGAAATAAGAGAAAAAAAGAGAAAAAAAATAGGAATTGGTGTGACTTGAGGGCAGTTGCCTCTTGGTGCTCAAGGGAGGGACCTCTAATCTTAACGTCTACACTCAATTGTGGTACTATAATGTTCCCCATCATAATCAATCGACTACCCTGTGCGGCGTGATCGCCTCTCATTTTAAATGGCAAGCCCTGCATGTGCGAAGCCGCAAAAACTACAGAATCTATAGATAATGTGCAGTTACTGCTCTCTGTGACAGCTTCAACTGTTGAATAATGAAATGCACATCTTGTTTAAGTTACAGCGTAAAACAATACCAAATATAGGCTAAAAAATTTTAATTTGGTTACTCATACACATTTTTTGACCTCTGTACAAACAGTAAAAAATACTGAAATATGATCCAGGACCCATGAAAAGATCCAGATTTATCCACAAAAAAATTGTCCCACATAAATGACATTCTTTCTTGAACGTTTCACACACAGACAAACCCATAAACTGATACCAAAATACAAAAAACCTCCTTGGCAATTGGCATACACAATAAGAGGCAGTTTCTGTTGACTGAAGCAATAAAAATGCTGGCAAACAAGCGATGAAAGAATACAAAATGATGTGAATAAACAGTGCAGGCTTACTTGTGTAGTTGTTAAAAGATTCTGACATTGGGTCATCAGACATAATGTCGGTGTCAGAATCAGTCCATCCAACTGAGACGCTATCAATATTCTGTAGCTCACTTTGACTACGTGTTCTCCACACACTGGCAGTGTTAGCACCAGCAGTGTCTGACTCTAGGCTTGACTGGCTTGCCGACTTGATCCAGCTGTCAAAATTTGACGTCCAGTGACTCAACTCCTCACTTGGCTTGTAGTGCTGCTTCTGCTTCATCCATGGCAATCTCAGTCTATGTCGACGAACTGGCTCAGCCGGCCCCGCCACTCCACTATTAAATGCAATCTTACTGCTATGACTGCCAAAACTTTCTTTAAACAATGACCTGATATTCCTTTCACGAGTTTTTCCCTTCCTCACTAGTGGTGGCTTTGTCTGAAGTGCAGTGAAAGACTGGCAACTTTCCGACATTGTGTCTAATTCGTGATCATCAGCGGTGCAAGATTCATGCTGCTGCACATCACTAGAATAATCATCCACAAAAACTGTCGCAGGAGCAGCACTAATCAACTGCTGATTAACGGTAGTAGAAGTGTCAACAGTAGCAGCTTGTTGGCTCTCCACCCACCTACAAACAAAACAACTGACAATGCTTATTGCTTACATAACGTTATCATTCACTCACATAATATGCACAATGACAACAGGCAAACAACTAGTTAAAAGTAGTGAATGTCAGAAAGAAACTCTCCAAAATTAAATTAAATGATCATGACTGTGTACAAAAAAAACGGCTGATAAGGTGCGAATAACATGAATGGTAACGTGTACATACTAGCAGTACTCATACATGCATGTGAAATCAGCTGATAACACTCTGACTACGATGGTAACAATATAAACCTGACTGTTAAAGTTCAATAAAGCTGAACAATGTATAGCTGAAAACCATGAAATTACCAAAATAGGCACAAACACAAATATGCCATTGAAACAACTGAACAAACCGTAGATTAGCCGTAGCTGAACTCGGTTCGACTGAGAGTGAAACATCGCTGCAAATTTCTTTTGCACCATCACTACTCACTAACTGCCACTGATTAACTTCCTCTGCCAACTGTAAACTTTCTTCAGCCCATGAACTTTGACCTCCAGCTGGATAACAAGTATTGGTTTCTACAGACTGTATCTGCAGCTCAGCATCATCAGCACTGATGACAATGTTCCCCGCAGTGCTGTTGGTAGTTCCCACCGTTACATCATACCAAGCTGGCGAACTGCAAGACAGACCAACGATTCCAGTGTCATCTCCCGACACATCAAGTACTGACTCTATATGAGAGGCTACGTTCTGTGATGATGATTTAGGCACCTCTGAACTGCCGACAGCATCACCGACGCTTGAATGGCAGTCTCCAACGTCTATGACTAGATGTGGGACAGTAGCAACTGAGTCGCTGTAAGCTGCCAATAAGGTGCTGCGTAGGCTTCTCAGTGTCTGAATCAACTCGACCCCATTCTGCTTCACGGTCCGATAACAGTCACAGTTATGTTTCAGTCGCTCATCAACCGATACATCACTGATTGGCACTAGTATTCCGCCAGCCTCTTTGACAACAGCTTTATCATGATCGCCATTACACTCCCACAACGACCAGACAGAGTCAGACGGCGTCGACCTGACCGAAGACTGATGCTGCTGATGTTGCTCAGGACGATCGTGGCGGAGAACGGTGCGACGGAACGCTCGGGGGTATTTGTCACGTAAACGAGTAAAGAACTCGTTACCCAAAGTCGGATAGCGAGCGGCGTCCAGTTCATAAGACAAGCTGCTGTCTGACATCGTGTCAGTGGTCGACTAATCGTGAAATATACTACATTTTATCACCAGTTTTCACGAATGCAAAAACGTAAACACAAACATCCAGCATTAAATATTAAATTTTATTTTGAAACATGACTGGCGCTTGTCTGGCCGCAGGACTTTTACAGTAGCCGGAAGGCGGGTAGCGTAAAGACGAGTACTAGTGATTTGAGCAAAGCTCATAAAACGCGCGACAGTCTTAGTAGTTCCTGTTCGCAGATTGTATTGGTCTATTTTCAACCATTTCGTCGCAATTTTAATTCACCCTTGAAGTGTGCATCACAGCCGAAAATCACAAAAGAAAACCACAGTTTTGGGCGTTCAAGGTCATCGATGGTAACACCGCTAAAAAGCTTGTCACCAGTGCTTGTTATAATAAGCAGGATGTCTGGGCTATCTGCAACCGTTTTCACGCTGGGCGAGTCGAAGTGACAAAATGTGGACTTTTTAGGGGGTACCTCTTTTCATGCCCTTGTTCAAAGGGAACCCCTTTACTCAAGGGCACAAATTTTTTTCACGAAAAACTAGTCCTTGTAGCAGCCCACAGTAAAGATTATGTGATCCTAGCTTGCACTGTTTTGCAGACGTACAGATGGACAAACACGTCAACGATGGCTAAGACGTGTGAAGCACTATGCTTTCTGCTCAGGCAGACGACCCAAGCAGTTGACGACATTTGGGAACTGAATATTTACCACACACTTGCCTTAGGAGGAGAATCTTATTTTTATGACAAACCGAGGTTAATGCTATACCAACGACAACTTACAAACACAGAAACTCAGAAAAAGTCCTAGAAGTTCTGCAGATTAGAGCAGACAGTTTTCAGCCTTGAAAACACGTCCTGTGGTTTATATACAATTGATGTTAGTGCATTCTTGGCCTTAGTGACTTCTCTGACTCTAATTCCAAGTCACCGTTGCACCACTTGCAGGGACAGTCACTGATGGTGCCTGCCCACTGGTCAGAATTTAAGGGGGACATGTGCCAATGTTACTAGAGGATTGACGCCCATCAATGGGACAGGCAACTGTCCTCCTAAATTTTAGCCTATCAGAAAATTTTTTTCTTGTCAAATAATTTGGTGACAAAAATACAAAATTTGAAACTAGATAACCCCATTCTGGAGGGATGTAGGGGAAAACTGAAAGTTTGAGCAGTGAGCACCAACTCATAAATCTGTCAGAAATTTGTAGCTGTCTGTTGCAAAATTGCAACTTTCTACCCCACCCACTTTTTTGGCCCACAATGCTGCTGAAATTCCTCCAATTTGGGTTAGTCATTGTAGCTCCCCTGCACAAAAGCAGACATCAACTCAGGCATGTTTAACACGTCTGGTCTAACAAGGGCTCCATCCCACAAATAACAGCCCCCACATGCTAAAGAATGATTGTCAGCAGGGCTACATTTTCTAGCCAGTACGGCTTCATGGCGTGATGGGACATTCAAAAGTTCACTTGTCTCTAGCCTAGGAAGCTCTGTCTGCCGATAGCCCAGGCAGACCACCATCTCAGCAGTAGCAGTGAGGGCCATAACATAACATTTTAATACAAAACTTATAATCACAGGCTGAACGATATGAACTGAACTGTCATAGCCAAAAATTCGCCCTCTACAGAATCAAAACCACTGAACCGATTCAGATAAAATTTGGCATGGTTGATTACGTCGGCGAGCGGACCCGTCAAGCAAAATTTTATGGAAATCCCTCTAATGGGGGCTTCTCAGCAAATCACAAAAGGTGACATTATTCAGCACACAATGACACACAGTCAGTGTGATGTGGGCAATATCACCTTTTGTGATTTTTGCGGTTTTTGATGTGCGAGTTCTTTAATGTTGCCATTAACAAGTGTATAAACGGATGTTTTGTACATTTATTGGGTTTAAATGCGGTCCTGGATTTCAGTACTCAAATTTGGGGAAAAACTGAAATTCTAAGCAAACCCATAATGTCATCCGTTGGAAATTTGCAGCTCTCTGTCAGCAACCTCCACCCACTTTTTAACCCACAACACTGCTGATTCCAAGCCACATAACATGTAATGGCAGTGAAACTGTTAAAAGTCCGTAAAAGACTGAGGCACGTGGTTAGTGCTACCACAGGAACGGTGCACGTTCACGCAGTACTCGGACTGCATGTCGTGTCCACTCGGCCTGGCTAATCCACAGTTCATTGGCAGTATCCAGGCAACTCATGACGGCTGCTCCCTTCCAGCAGGTCATTGTAGGCTCCAAGTCCTACAGCCGTACAACAACACAAACAACGCATGATCAGAAACTGCTTTTACGCTAATTGTGTAATATGGGCAAATGAAACATAAAAAATGTAAGATACAAGAGAGGACTAAGATCAACCAAGAGCGAACTGGAGGGGCAAGGTCAACGAAGATTTACAAAGGATGGGGTTCATCTGGGAGCACGG
>Ga0056128_1000736_pt1 | contig 32105 bp, 23 predicted proteins | sample WorMetLIZISLAND2_FD_71113 | JGI IMG/M metagenome (GOLD analysis project Ga0056128, IMG submission 71113) | Marine gutless worms symbiont microbial communities from Max Planck institute for Marine Microbiology, Germany - Olavius geniculatus... ...
CAACTATAGTTTACCGCTCAGTTAGCTGACAGCCAGTTCAGAAACGCGCACAAACTTAACTAGTGAGTTACAGTTAACAGCCGGTTTACTAACTGACGAGTTAACTAATAGATCCAGAAATCGGCCCTTAGTCCTTTTAATTGCTTGCTTGTTTATATTGATCCCAACTATAATGCAGTGCAGTGTACACTATGTTTCAAAAAAGCATCTCTGACATTTTTGACTCTAACTTGAAAACCAATTATCACATTTTGATAATTTTTGGTACGAATATTCCTGACACAGCTTGCCATCAAATGACTGTCTAGTTTCTCACCTTACCCAATGTATTCTTTTGCACTGCCTAGGGAAAGCAGATTAAGTGAAATATGTGTTGAAATAAACAGAAAACCTGAAAAAAAACATCCCAAAATTATCAATATCGTAAGTTAAAGAAAGATTAGCAGATTTTAGTAATTTTTGGCAGAAATATTTCTGACACAGCTGGCTATTAAATAAGTGTTTTAGTTTCCACCTCACCCAACGTCTGCTTTTGCACTAACTGGGGACAGCAGACGAAGCATAATACATGTTAAAATAAATAAAAAACGTCAATATAAATTTCATCTACCCTAATGTGTAGACTCCAACAGCCGGTCTATAACAAGGTTTGACTGTCATGCGGCAGTGTGTCTACCAGATGAAGTTTAGGAATGTTTGTAAAGTCAGAAGTGACTGGTAGAGCCTGGATTGGTCTAGAGCAGAACATTATCGATACTGCTGTCAATGAATGGAGAAAGCGTCTCTTTGCCTGTGTTCGCATAGTGGGCAAACACTTCCAGCAATTTTACTGTAGGTAGTTGAAAAATGGACAACTGGATGAAATGTCAGCCAAAGTGTCAGAAATGTGAACAAAATATGTTTTTACGTGTTACGTTAATTAAGCAATCATATCACATTGGCTAAAAAAGTGAAATTTCGCTGGTTGTGTTTCCCCAAGGTAGTGCAGAAACAAACATTTGGTGATTTGGAAAACTGAATGGTCATTTGATGGCATGTTGTATCAGAAATCTTCCTACCAAAAATTATCAAAATCTGATAATTGATTTTCAAGTTACAGTCGAAAATGTCGGGTATGCTTTTTTGGGACGCAGTGTAGTTGGCATTGGATTGATGCTGTATTGCGTCATGAATTGTAGACTTGCCGTATGGATGGCAGAAAGTGGATGATCCCCAGTATGGAGTCTACTACATCGAGTACGAATTTATGTGTCTGATTATCATTTAATTGTTTATCATATCTGCTACTGTGCATTTTCTAATGTTGTACTGGTGAATTTGCTGAGTTGTTTTTAAAGTCCAAGTTGCATCAGTTTACGTAACTGTTATAAAGCACTAATTGGCTTAATCAGATGTTAATTTGTCAATTTGTATTAATCTTCCTGTTGCCAGTGCTGTCTTTATACTGTAAAAATAAAGTTTAACGTGGTGACGAAGGTGACACGTCACAAACAACTATTAATGTCAATGTAGCGTTTGACGAAATTTAAATGCTAGCAGTGTCAATGGATCGCGGTACCGAGCAAAAAGACTTTGCTTGCATTTCGAGAAGTCGCTGTCATACTGAAAGTAAGCCGACTGTATGCCCTTTCCGTTGCACCAATCGCCGACAGATTCCGACTTTCGCTTCCGGAATGCAAGCGAGTTTCCTGCCCAAAGCGCACGCTGCATCGACGCTACGACCAGCTCATGGCGTGTTAACTTTCTCACACACTGCAATACACGCTATAAACAAAGCGTTGTTTGTGACATCATCATTCCGTTCGCACCCCATTATTTTTATTGAAATTGATGTAAATCGATGTTTTTGTTTCAACTAATCAGCGTATTATTAATTATCGTTACAATCTACACATTTAGCCATCATCGTTTTTCGTGCGACTTGGACTTTAAGGTAACTTTTCATATAATCTGTTATTTACATTTTGTGGTTAATATCTTCACTTAGGCAATCAAACTATGCTCATTTGTATACAGCCACATGTTGCGATCGAATCAGAGAACGAATCAGTTTTGAATCAAGAGGCAGTAAAAAAATTCTTAAATTTGTTATTATTTTTTCCTATGCTTTGCTGACTGTCATAATTAATGTATTATTTGCAGCCATATCAATAAGCGGACACAATATGAAAATCCAGTTTTGAAGAAAAGGCTGCTACATTCTGGTACGCTGGAGAGCATTTTGATTTGGTGTTTTTCTGCACTGTGATAACTTTCAAACAAAATTAATTTGTGGTTTAAAACTAGAAATACGTTTTGTGGAACGATGTATCTGTCCCATTGCCACGCTATATAGCCTAGCAGCTACATATAAGGGGGGTAGTTGCAAACAGGGCACAATTATCTTTCACGGGGGCCGAGTTGTAGTCATTTTTGTCGCAAAATTCATTGCCATGGCAACAGGGGTAGGCAGGGGAGAAATTTTAACGACACCGTCAGATAGCTTGGACTCGAAAATAGGGGGCGTAGGTGCAAACAGCACGCAATTATCTTTTACGGGGACCGAGTTATACCACTTTGAAATCTCCATTGGCTGTGATGCAAAATTTTGCAACTTTTGAATGGTTGCTATGGCAACAGCGGTCATTAGGGTTAAATTTAAATGACGCCATTAGATTGCCCAACCCCAAAAATAGGGGTAGGTAAACACAGCATGCAATTATCTTTTATGGGTATTGAGTTATACCGCTTTGAAGTCCCCATAGGTCGTAATGCAAATTTTTAAAAATTGGGTTGAAATAGGGGAAGGAGTTATCAGATTTTTAGCCCAGACAAACTCAATCTTACTTTTCAGGCCCCGAATTACTGTGCAAAATTTCATCAAAATCAAATCAAAATTGCCGCCGTAGGAGTGTTTGCAGACGCACAGACAGAATGACAGAAGCGATTTTATAATTTGTCCCATGTTATGCTATAGCAATGGGACAGATAACTAGTGATTAGATAAGTTTTAGGACAATGCAAACCTTTGCCAATGCTGTTATTTCTCATTATGTTTGCCAAACTGAATATGTTGCTGTCACATGACAGAGTTTTTGCTTTCCATTAATTCTATCTTGGATTCGGATCTTAATTCAGATTACGACTATAATTCAGTCCTCTCTTAGTTGGGCCACATTTAACCTTCCGTGAAAATTTCGGCCAAATCTACTGTAACTTCTTGTGTAATTTTTAAGAGCTGTCGAATTAATGCCCTAACACGTTAACATGTTTAATTAATGCATGTCAAAAAAATTAATGCATATTTGTAAAGTTACTAATTTATTGTTAATTTATTAATCATTTGTTAATTTACTGATTTACTTTGAACTTTTGCTTCTGTGAAGCAGGAGTTTTAATATTCCACTAAACTGCAGTTATTTGACGATCGAATAATATTCCAGTAATTAAAAATTGTTTTGTTGCCATTTTGTTACTACTGTCACAGTCCTGCAACACAGCCATCGGTCATCATTCCGGTCACCTTCCCAATGTAGTCCATTACAATATCAGTGTTAACGCCATTAAGAAATTAACGTCTTGACAGCACTAGTAGTTCTTTAACGAAGAGATGGATAAATAAATAATTAAATGGAGCGTATCACATAACGTCCTTAGTGAAGGTAAGGATTCATATGTAGCTAACAAATATATCATGATGCTAGCTCCAGAGATGAAGTGATGTATATATGATTTTGCACACTCTGTAAGCTCATATTTTTTCCTGACATGTCTGATGAGTTGCTAGTTAGCTTTGCTTGTATTGTGATTATTTGTTTGATGTTAGATAACGTGAATGTGTCTGCCAGTCCACAGCTGAACGCTGACCACAAAGACATGTCGGCAAATGACAAGTTGCTGCCAGGTGAACTCTTTCTCCTCCATGAGTTTCAAAAGCAGCGTACGATTATAGGAGTTGTGTATTGCTGTTGTTCTGTAGAGCTTGTTAACAGACTGAACTAGTTTTTGAATTGTTCTTTGCTTAGCCAGTGCCAAAGCATGTGAATTGGTGCTTTTTTAACTTTAGCACATTCAAGAGATATGTGTCTGGTGAATAAGACTGATCAGAGTGGTAGTGTTATGTTGATTTTAGCTCAGATCATTTGGTAAAACGAGTTGGTTGTTGTTTTTGCTTTTGTTCAGTGTTTGGAGGATATCAGAACAGTGAGTTCACACGTCGGCAGGAGGACCTACGAGGTCAGTTTGTCGAGACGTGTCTGGTGAAAACGTCGCGAGGTCTCGGCTTCACAATTGTCGGCGGTGACGACACTGAGAATGGAGGCTGCGCTGAGTTCCTGCAGATCAAGAACATTTCTCCCAGCGGTCCTGCAGCAGCCGATGGAAAACTCTGTCAAAGTGAGTTTAGCTGAACTTTGCTCTTACTAGTGTTAGGGTTATTCCTTTCATGTGGTTTGACCAGCATTGAAAAGTTCTAGATGCCCGGCTAGCTGTTTTGGAATTTAGTAGCATCATCTGAAATATGAATTATTGATTAAGTTAATACATTACAAGCAATAAGCCTGCTTATTTTGAGTACATTATGTGGTCCGAATCTGAGTACTTACTGTATGTGCTTTTGTCAAATTTTCTATCACACTTCTGTCATCTGTGCAATCATTACAAACTCTGTCTTTTACTGTACCAACAATGATAACTAAGATACATGTATTTTGCTGCAGTGAAGGAAGATGAAAAGAAGCTGTGTAAGCTATGTATTTAGTATCATGTGCTGATGCTTAACATAGCTTTAGAGTGGTATTCGTTTTGGTTGGATTGTCTTTTAAACTCCAGCAGTCTGAATGAAGCCAGTAGAAGTTGGAATTATGATTGTCGTAGGTGATGTGTTGGTTAATGTCGACGATGAGTGTGTTCTCGGTTACTCGCACCGCGATGTCATCAACTTATTTCAGTCGATTCCAGTCGGCGAGACAGTGAAAATTGAGGTCTGTCGTGGATACATGCTTCCCTTTGACCCGGACGATCCAAACAACGAAGTGATCACGACCGTTGCAGTGACAGCCCCCGAAGGCCTTACATCCACGAACAATGTGCCTCCGTTGCCTGTAGGCTGGAACTCCCCCACATTTAAACTGTCGGCAGCTGGTCCCGGTGTCCCCGCTGGTGCTGACGACAGTGCAAACAGCGACACTTCGTCGACCGTTTTCCAGCACTCACAGCATTCTTCGACCCTCCTGACAGTCGACATTGTCCGTGGCCCACTTGGCTTTGGGTTCACAATTGCTGACAGCGTCCATGGCCAGCGTGTGAAGCAACTGTTGGACCGACCACGTTGTCGAGGGCTGATGGAGGGTGACTTGATCGTTGAAATTAACAACAGAATTGTCCGAGACATGAAGCATAATAACGTCGTTGAAATTCTACAGAGGTGCCCCATCGGTTCAACGGCTTCATTCCTTGTGCAGCGTGGAGGTCAGATCATGTGCTTTTTTACGCTGTTTCTTCTTGCTGAACTTTTATTCTGGATTTTGTTGAGGAAATGATTAGTGGCTTCACTGCAAGACTCATTATTGCCACGTAACAACTGTGAATAAGTGTTTTGCATGCAGTGTAGTGCAGTTTAATATTTCTTAAAGCAAAGGCCACATGCTTTTTCAGTTGTGGGGAGGGCAAATGGATACCTATTAAGAAGTAATGGTAGCCTTGTGTCAAACTTATGGATAAGTTACTTGTCTGGAGATTGGGGTCATCTCCAGTACAGCGTTCAGATGAGCGGCATGAGTATTATTTATTTTTCTATCTCATGGTCAACTGGTGTAACTTTCTAAACACTAATTCTCATACTCGTAGTTTGAGTTTTTAGTGTATTTTATTGTGTGCTGCTGCCTTTTGGCGTAATAAACGATGATGTTGATAACTAGATCATTGTATTTAATGTGAGTGTTTGTTTAATCTGCTTCAGGTGTATTTCCAAAAAGCCATTTACGGAAGTCATCGTCTAAAAGTGTAAGTGGCACATGATGGTTTTTGTTGCATTTTTCTTGTAATACCACAGTGAAATACATTTGTGCAAAATTGGTACTACCACAAGAGACAGGCCAAGTGTCAACAAATGCATGCGTTTCAGTTTAGCGGAAAATATCAACTGGATTGGTTTCTGTGTAATAAATATGATGTGTGAACAGTCAAATTTAGCTTTGTGTTAAAAGCTGGTTAGTTTATACTTATCACATGGTTGGTGGTGTGGCATAGTGGTAACGCGTTTTGTCCAATAACGAAGTTACTCTACGCCGGGCCGGGTTAGTACTGCGATGGGTGACTGCCTGGGGGCAGGTAAACCATCTCGGTATGTAACCAGCCGCCTAGGTTAACTCAGCTTCCATCCTTCCGGGATAGATATATCGAGTACCAGCCTATCTGGCTGAGGTTAAGGCAGGGCACGTTCACCTGTGTCGGGTGGCAGGTAACACGGTGTGATCCCATATGGCAGGTGAAGTTTCGTAGCTCTGACATGAGCTTCCGATGAATGGCTTCAACAACCACCTGTAACCTTTAACATGCAATTGTGATTTACATGTTGACATTGTCAAGTTCACTTCACCAGAACCATTCAGTCTGAGCAAAGAGTTTGCAGAATGAATTTTGTGCCAAATTTTGGATGCCACTGCACAGTGATGGCCTTGGCTGGTGAAACTAATGCTGAATAAACGTAAACACAAAGCGACCGAATGAAAGTGGTGTGAAATGTGCGTTTATCTATAGCTGGTCGCTGTCGCCAACGACCGACATGTGACTGACTCTGATGCTACAAAGCCACAGTCACACGGTTCGTTATTTTCCCGTTTATTTTCGCATCTGTATCTGTTGTTGTTGCGGTCAGCATTCTCTCTTCTCTTGCACCATTTACCCATATTAGTTTTGTGTTAATATATAATTACATTTTTCCACAACTTGTGTGGTATTAGTTCATACTGACATATTTTTTGGGCAAATATATGATTATTAGAAGTTTAATTTGTTCTGTATTTTACATCGCTATAAACTTCGTTTCCAGTTTCTGCTTGCGTAATTATTGCATTTATTTGTAGTTATTTGTTAATTTGGGTTGTGGATTTTGTTGGACACCGGTGTGTTAGTTGAGCTACTTGTGGTGACTGTTCAATTACGACTAGAGAGTGCAATCCTAGGATTGATTTTTCAGTCCCAGAATCAAGGATTAAGAAATTTCTAATGCTAGGATCTCGTTTTACAATTTGGCTTACAGGTCAGTCGTTACTTAGCATCATGGCAGTATTGCCCTAGTAGTCCAGTCAAATTCACCCGAAAAAAGCATGAACCCAGAGAAAATACCACAAAGCCAAAAATTTGCCTAAAACATTTGTATAGGGTCCGAAACGAAGTATCAAGTGTCCGCTTTGGGCAAAAAAAGTTATGGCTATGTGAAGAACAACAATTTTTGGCAAAAAATGTGAAAAAAAATTATTGCATGAAAACATAGGCATATGACATATCAAATAAAAGCTTTTGAAAAGACAAGTACAACGACAATAAAATTAAATTACAAGAAGTTTACGTTGTTGAAATATGATCATTTAAGTGATAAAACGACTATTATATAAGCATTTTTTGTTATATAATGCAGACGAATTAACCCGAAATAAGCAAAAACTTATAGACTAAATAGTACAAAGCTGAAAATTTGCCTGAAATATCAGTAGAGGGTCTGAAACAAACTGTCAAATGTATGCTAATATCCATAATTGGTATTTACAATTATGGCAGTTTGAATACATTATCGTAAGGTCACCTAAATGTTGTGAAAGTTTTAATGATTAACCCGTACTGTGAACTGGGGTCAAACACAATTACTGGCCTGCTTTTCGAACATGTTTTTTAGGGAGTTCCACGGTATAAAAATGTTTGCTTTTGGTTTTTGTTGCAAAGTGATATGCACTTTTTGAAAGAAAAAAACATCTACTCAGTGGCTAGAAAATAGTGCAGTTTTTAATTTCAGTAAACTTTGTTCAATACACCATTTGCAAAATTTTGCGCTTTTTTGGCTGTCCTTGGGTGTTACAGCTTCAGAGGGCAAAGCAGTGCAGACCCCACTATGAGCTTACTCAGATGCTCATCATTGACTCTCTCCCAGTGTTAAAGGCTTGTGTTTCGATATCTGGTAGCAATATGATAGTGTGTTCAAGTTTTATTTTCTACACCCCCTAACTCCGAAGTTATAAGCGCTCCTTTATTGCATTTTAAGCCAATTTTTGACCCCTCTTTGAAAAAAGTTGTAAGGGGGGCCCCCGTTCCTGATGGGGGGTGCGCTAGTAAGACTTGGTGATTTTCTAGCGCCTGTAGAAATTTGGGGGTGCAGCACCCCCTAGGGGCCGAAATATGTTCTTCCAAAATATGCGCTTTAGGTGGGTATGATTTCACATCGAGATCTCCAAAGTCACTGGACCAAACTTCACCGTACTTGTTTCGCCTAATGCAGGAGGAATCGTGATAGACGGAATAAAAATCCGATTTTGAATATATTCATCCGTTTCGAAGATATTCGCCGCCGAACTTCGAAGTCGTCCAAAATCGGGCCAAATTTTGCATGTATTTAGCCCCTGAAATTTTTTTGGGGTGTGTCCCCACAATTTTGGACCGGCATTATAAAATAGGGCCTAGTACTGACCATTGTGCAAAATTTCACGCTGGTCGGCCCATGCATTTTGGAGATCTCGCGTTGGAAAAAAAATTAAAAAAACATCTGGGCTAAAACTTAAGTCCGCTCCGCAAGCTATCGCTTCCGGGCGGACTAAAAAATATTGAACCACATTTAGCACAATAACATGTTAAAAACAAAAACCTACCATTTGTGAAGACTGAAGACCGGAATGTACTGAATATTATTAGGTAAACGTGATTATGGTACAGATCAAAAACAGAATTAAATGCAATTTGCCCATAAAAATGCATCATATTTAAAATATTGTACGTTTATGTTTTAATAAGAACCAAAACATCACATTGAAATCAGGATAAAAAAAAAACAGAAAAAATTAAAAACATTAAAAAACATGTTTTTCAAAACTTTTGTAAAAAAACATGAAAAAATGTTTTTTATGTCTATGCCAGCTTTTGCCAGGGAGTACAACTCGAGATTACATACATCTCTGTTGGGTGGATTAGTTCTTAACAGAGACTCCCTGTTACCTCCGCACGTTGTGCTACTCATTTTATCGACCACAATGGATGAAGGACTGAGTCGACCCTGACGAGATTTGAACATGGGACCTTTTGATCCGAGGTTCAACGCTCTACCGACTGAGCTATACCGCTGTGGGGTATTAGCATTCGGAAAAAAATCCCAGACTGGCAGAGCACCAAAATGTGAATCGAGTCAGATTGTTAAAAAGCATATCTTCCTTCCCCTGTGAAATACACTTAAAAATCACTTGCATTACACAGGGACGACCATACGACGAGTTTTGAGAGCGCAAAATATGTTTGCAGCAGGATCTCTGTGCCATCCCATTATCGAGTTTACTGCCCTCACCGAAGTTACCATACCACCAAACTGGATATTAGGGAAGAGTGGGAAAGAAAAAAAAGAGGGACATGAAATTGAGGGAAGAGACAATGAGGAAGAAAGGGAGTGGCCCACCCTCTTAGACAAATTTTTGACTATGATGACCAGTTTGGTTAACTTGACAAAGAATAGATAACTATATCTCGGTGAAATGACCTCCTCCTTTTAATCTAATTTTACTGTTTTTGTATTAGTCAGGTCAAAAGCTCTAATTTGATATGTCATATGCTTAAGTTTCAATGAAATAATTTTCTTTTTAATTTTTCTTAAATGTTCCATTTTTAAATGGTCTTAACTTTTTTTGCCTACGGTGGATTTAAGCAGACTTTTGCTATTTTGTTTCAGACAGTGTACTGATGTCTCAGGCAAATTTTCAGCTTTATGGTATTTTTTTCCGGGTTGAACCCTAAATTGACTGCACTGTAGTGGACTTATTTTATGCCCGAAAGCAGCTGGCTTCTACCTGTAGGTGCATCGAACTGTATGGAGCGACTGTGGACTGTCAAAATGCAACTTACAGCACATAGAAGCACTTTTTGCATGCATTAATAATTTTCACAAGATCTCTAGAATTGCTATTTTATCATCTAACACTTGAAACAGTAATATTTTATCCAACTTTTTGTTATCTCAAAATCCCTGAATTGGGTGCACTGCCAACCCCCCCCCCCGGTATTTGAGATTCAGGATCGTGGAATTGCAGTCACTAATATTAGAACTAACCAGTATCGTTGGTGCTGCAGGCGCTGATGCTATTGACCGGCGTCTGGAGACACTAGATGACGCTAGTGTACTGGCGAGCGATGCAACGGCCGTGCCTGCAATTGCACCAGGTAGTTTGATGTCATGTTGATTGTGTGGACGCAGGCAGACATGACGCTGTTGACATGATGCTGTTGATGATTCAATTTGGCTTTGTCTCTGTTGCTGTCTGGCATTGTGCATAATCTAGCAGTATTTTTCATTCAAGTTTTCACAACTGTGCTGATGACAGAGATGTTTACTTGGAGCTGCTGTGCATCAGCGCAGCCATCATGACTTCGCACGTACAATGATATTGCTACTGAACTTATCAGATACATCTTTTTTGTCCGTCTGCTCCTGGAAGAAGTCTTAAAATCAGATGTTCAGAAACTTCATTAAAAAGTTTTGATTATGAGCAGTTGTGAAATCTGCCTGCCTTTTGGGTCGTTTACTTGCAGCGTGTTTTATTTGTCTGGAGTTTGAATTTCCGATTTTTCTGTTTCGTGTATGTTTTTAGTTTTATGCATGTTCTGTCAGGGACTGAAGTGCAGTTTGTCACTTGTTATTTCATTTATCAGATCTTAATTTCTTAAGCCAGTTTAAAAAAAATAATTTCTGAGCTTTTCTTAATGTGGCATGCAGTTATAGTAGTCTCAGTGTAACTGTTTAAATGGACTGCATGAACATTTGCTGAAAGCATTATGATTAATCTTGGGTTCAGTACTGGCTTACTACGGCTGCTCTTTGTTTCATTGCTGTAAAAACCTAATTGCAGATTTGTAGTGTCTCCATTTATATCAAACTGTTTGCCTCATTTTTTTCTTGTCAGTGTTTCACAGTTAGTAACGCGATTACCAACATTTAATGGAAGTTTTTGTCTTGTCATTAACACTCAGCGTGTTCAGAGTCGAGGGGGCTAAGTTTTGATGTGAGATAGCTAGAAATGGCAAAGTCCAAAAATTGGAATTTTACCCCCAAAAATTTTGGGGGTGGGGGTATGGTGTTACCCAAACTGCAGAAGGGGAATCGACAACAGAATATCGTGTGAAAAATTTATGAAGATCAGTCCAGTTGAGAGTTCAGTTGCATGCCAGCGAAGTTTTTAGATGGTGCAATGGTTGGGTTAGTTGGACTTTTTGCCATTTTGAACTGCATGCCAAATTAGGTACAAAGCTGAAACTTGGCAGTTTTCTTGACAGCCATTTTGTATAAAAATGTGGAAAATGGGCCCGACAGCATTGTAACTGAGGTTGCTAAATGGCGCCAAAGTAGACATTTCATGCCAAAAACGGCCGCCCTGGGTGGTTGGGGTCCCAAAAATGCATGGCGTAGAAGTGCTTTTCTAGACATACAATGTCAAAACAAATCATCTGAGACATAATTATTTGTTGAAAATTTTTTAGCTATTAAGGTCACATGACTGGACTTAGTTTATTCTTGTGACAAACCGGTCAAAAAGAGGGTTTTTGGCTCTAGACCCTAAACGGTGACCTCTAGGAAAAAATTGTCGTGGACAAACATTGTTTATCTTGGTCTGGCTTATCGTCTGGCATCGACGTTGGGGCCCTAAGTTTACAACTGAGTTCACCAGATGGCGCCAAATTGTCAAAATCCAAAATATCACATACAGTGGGTCACTTTAGGGGCTCAGAATCCCCCAATGTATTTTAATTACCCCGTAAATCTATACGTCGTTGGAAAGGGCTATGAATACTCTCTCATGTGTTAAAATATTTTTTCGTTGATTTTTCACCTATCTCAAGAAAAACTGGTTTAAATATTGTTGAGCAAAAGGTAAAAACATGAGAAAAATTTTGACCCCAAAAAATTTAAGTGTGTGGGGGCGGTAGGGTAGGTATCTTGATTGATTGTGGTAAAGACCCTATACATTGGTTTACATACACACGTAGAACTTTCTGGGCCATCGTTTGAATTAATGACAATACCCAAATATGTTTTGACCACCCCACATTCCTGTACCTCAATACAAACTACTAATAACTCTCTATCCTTTGTTAAATTTTGATTTGTCAAAAATGTTTCTTTTTAAGAATCACTGATTTAAATTTTCTGAAGCCAAAAATGAAAAAATAATGAAAAATTTTGACCCCCAAAATTTTTAGGGGAATGGGTCCTGGTCGGCATTTTGGTCGAATATGATAGCGACCATAAACTTTGGCCCACATACACACCTAGAACTTTCTGGGCCATCCTTTGAATTAATTACGATTTTTGAAATCTGTTGTCAAAAATTGTCAAAAAATTGGGTTACATTTGGGGAGCGATTTCTTAGAAATGAACCCAATTTTTTAAATTTTTACCCCCCACATTAACATTACTGACCTACAGGCAATAGCCTGGCGCAAAGAGCGGATTGATATTGCTTACAGTTTTTGAGACTTTCTGCACGGCGCATTTAACCCCTAGAAAATGGGGAAATTTTTAAAACATTTCTCCCCCACCCCATGTAAACTTTTGGGGTCTGCAATTTTACTTGTGTATGGGCCCGGTAGTGTCTCACCTGCAAGAGAAATTGTCGTGGCGCCAACTCCCTTAATGGGGGAAATATGAGGAGTTAAAATTTTTTCTTTCCCCTTTTCCTTCACAACCCACGTTTTTCAGATTCCTCCCCAAAAATTTCACAGACTGCTATCCCTTGACTTCCCTTTCAATCTCTGCAAATTTGGTGAATTTAGGGTCCACAGCTTTTTTGCCAGACCAAAAAACATGGGTTGAGTGGATGGCAGGTCTAGACATAGTAGATTTTCTCTAAAAAGGAGTGTTTATATTCTGTTGGATACTTCTTCACATAAGTCATTGCCTAATAGAATCGTGTAGTTATTTATCGAAAGGCAAAGCACAGATCAAAACTGTTTTAGTCATCGTTTGATAACGGTAATGTTTTCTGCATGTTTTACACACTGGTGCTGGCAGCTGTCTGCTTAGCAAAGACGTTGTTGCAATTGTTAAAAGTCTCTGTGAAAAGGTGATAAAAAGTGATCTGTAAGAAATTGTATTCTTAGTCATTGTAGCTGTATACGCAGCTGTGAACTACGTACTTAGGGTGTGTATTTGGGTGAATATCTGATGAGCTGGCATTTTTTTGTGTTTATTATTCTACAACTTTTTTTTCGATCACAGGGAAGATTATTAGAACTACTGTTGTGTTAATTACGTATGCATGAGTTCTCACAATTTTAGGTCTAGCTCGTTTTTGTGTTTCTGTAAAGATTAAACGGTCTATTTCTTTATTGTAAAGGTTAAACTTACTGTTTCATTATTATGTGCTTGTGTGCATTCCGCCTGAAAAGGCCGTGACCTCTGAAATGACCTATACTGTTTTGGGCGGGATGTTAAACCCTGCTCACACACGCTTATTATTCTACAACATTTTTTTGCAGAAAAGTGCTTGAGGCTATTCTTGATTTTGGTGATGAAGACTTTTTACAAAACGTGTTGATTTGACTTAATTGTCATAATTTATTATGGCTCTATCCATTTACTTTGTATGTAAGTAAATTTGTGGTCGATAAAACATTAAAAAAGTAATTTGTTGGGCAGCTCTAAGTTGTCATATCTGGTAACATAACTTGTTAAACTTTGTCCAGGTGACTGGTATCGGAGTCCATCATTTCCAGTGCCGGAGCATGGTCCTGAGCTGAACCGAGTTGATCGTGCCTCGTCTAGTGTGATACCTTTAAATGATGTGTTGCAATCAGCACAAGGGCCACGTTCACCACCGACTCAGTTAACCGAGCTTAATGCAAGATTACCATATGACACTCAATGTATGGCGCCATCGTCTCTGCTAGAGTCGAGTAGGGTGCCACCAGTAGTAGCAAGAAAGCCGCTGCAGAGAGGCTACAGTCTCCACACTGACAATGTTAGAAACCTCAGTGACTGCCCGGTTGTTGACAGTCGCCGTGCTGTCCATTCTGTTGTGGACTTTCCATTTCACTATGACTACCAGCAGCAGCCACCAGATCGCTCTGCGTTAACTCGTAGCATCAGCAACCACACGAGCTTTAGCGAACGTGATAAAGTGCCTGCAGGGCAGACTGTGTCGGCTCATAGACGAAGCAAAACTCCGGGTCCGGAGTTGATGAGAGGCACAAAACCAACGGTTAGTGGAGATGAAATGATGTATCCCACTTGTCCTTCAGTGCGGAGCAAAACGCCAACCTATGAGTCGTCCAGTAAGTCCGGACGTTCGCTGCGGAATCGACCGCCGATCAGTGGGACTCCGGATTTCATTCCCGCCTCACAGTACACTGGACCACCACAGGATGGTTTTGGGTATCCAGGAGATGAGAACTGGGCTGCACAGCAGGCACTGCCAATGCTGTCATCGTCAAGCGTGTCATCAACAGTGCAGGGCAGTTCTCACACAGACAGCACGGCCGCATTATTGGGCATGAAAGCACTGAATCCTATGAGCTCTTCATGGACAGACTCGCCATCCAGCAACTTTTCAGAACCTGGACGTCATACTACAGCCAGGGCTGTTTATGACGAACAGTTCTATGAAATGCCGATCTACTTGCGTCGACTTGAGACTGGATTTGGGTTTCGCATCGTCGGTGGAACAGAAGAGGGATCGCAGGTTTCTAATTATTTGTTCATTTGATGTATTTTTTTGCTGCCAGAATTATAATCTATCTGATGGATCCGAGAAAGATAAGCTTGTAATGTATCTGCTTTGAATGCTTTGACATCTTTGGTTTTGTGGTAGAAAAGGCATCCAACGTGTAAAATGTGCTGTTCCTGTAGTTCTTACCACTTTTTGGGAAACCCAATCTGACATTGAGTAACTCTGAAAACATTGGCCGGTAAAATTGGCTAGTTGAAGAGAAATGGTGGTAAATCTGTAATATTATTGGTAAAATTTAAATGCTGGGCAGTGGTCAGTTTGAAGAGCATTGAGCTGATAGATCTGTCAGCAATCCTGAGTTCTGTTTCAATGCAAACACAGCTTAACCAGGGTTTTGGTATGTTTTCTTATTTGTGTCACTTTTAACATCTGTACAATTTGCATACACTGCCTACTTACTACTGTTTTATGTTGAATATTTAAAAATGAGCTGGGCTAAATTAAATGACAAGCAGCAGTATTCTGTTACACTGCCAGTTATTGATGCTGGTTTTTGGCAGAAAATTTTCTTAAAATATGCGGAACTTTTTGAGGCAAAATATGCTGAATTTGGCGAAATATGCGGCGCATATATGCGGCTTATTTTTCTGCATATTTCTGGCATATTGGCATATGCAACTTCGAGTGACGAAGAATCATAATTATGATCAATAATAGGCCCCACCGTGGTCGGCTACCTTGTCGTGGTAGTGGGGCTTTGCACCGATGACCCAAAAGATTTCTAAAATCTGAAGGGTAAGAGCTAACTAAGAGCTGACCAAGCCCGTGAGCAGATTTGCTACACATTACCAGTGCTTTTGTGCTGGTTTTGGCTTCACAGCCGACTACTGCTTCACAACCATTTATTTATGGCTTCACAGCCATTCACGGCTTTATAGCCGTTGCCTGTAACCTTATGGTTACATTCGGGGATGCGCATTGGGCTGAACTAACGGCCTCAGCATTGGGCAGGTGTAAGAGCTTGCCCACCCTGGAGGTAAGGTAAGATAAGTATCATTAATATTCCTATTCTGCACAGTTTGGACATTTTTGACTTAATTTATTCAGCATCTAATTGTAAATGCCGGTAATCATTTGCCGCCAAAAATATTTAACGATCTTAAAACAAAGTTTGACAATTTGACAAATCAAGTTTGAAAAAGTGAGATTGCATATGCGGAAATGTGCCGCATATATGCAAATGTATGCAAATTTTTGGATATGCAGCATAATTTTTGCATAAGCAATTTGGAAAATGCGGGAAAATATGCAATATGCTGGTTTTGGCAAAAAAATTTGATTGCATATTCGCATATAACCAGCATCCCTAGCCAGTGATCGATAGCTGCTAATATTTACTGGTTATTTTCTTTACTGCGTCAGTGTATTGTCCTGGTATGTAGGTGTCAGTTGGGCACGTCGTTCCCGGCGGTGCTGCTGATGCTGACGGTCACATGAATTTAGGTGATGAGATCACATACGTCAATGGACTGTGTGTCATCGGTGCGTCACATCGCAAGGTCGTCCAGTTGATGACGGATGCTGCACACACTGGACATGTTACAATGAGAATCAGAAGAAAGGCACAATCTGCGCATGGTTTGCATCACTCTCAGTCAACAACCAAAATGCAGTTACACAAATGTTTGCTGATCATTACATGTGCTAGTAGAACTTTTTAGCTGAAACTAGTGAAACTTGTAGTGCTGTACAATGTTTATTCATTTTGCTTTATATGTATAAACTCAGAAATGTAGTTTCAGTTTTTGTGGACCGTTTCAGTTTATCCGCCAGCTACAACAAGAGACAGCTGTGCTGTTACATCGAGTTAACATAGTCTGGACAAATGTATATAGAATAGCCGCAGATTGGGTAGCATAGGATAGCATGGCATCTGTTGCTTTCATTAGTACAACGGTTGTTCGATAAATAAGTTTACAAAATGGCGTCATTCCATTAATTTTTAAAATAGGAACAATCGGAAATATACATTTTTCAAGAATTAATAAAATGGCGTTGTTTTGTAAACTTATTTATTGAACGACCCTTGTAATATGCTTAAAAATGCATATCTGATGTTTATTCGTTCAGTTGCAGAATTACAGGAATACGAGTGATAGTGCTTGTTAGTGCTGAGGATATTGGTTCTTCTGTATAATGCTGTATTGAGTGAACGTTGTGTGATTACATCAGGTGTCAATGGGTACAGTGCTGGAGTGAACAAACCCAAGTTCAACTATCCGTATGATGTGACGTTGAACCGACAACATCACGAAGGCTTTGGCTTCGTTCTTGTGTCGTCCAGTTCCAAGTCTGGAGCTACCATAGGTCTGTGTTCTACGCCGGCTGTTAATTAACAGCTGCCGTTACATGTCACAGATACGGCAGACAATCAGTCAGATGATTTCATACATAGGTGGTAGATTAAATGTTTGATAATGACATGCAGTATTGCAGTTTATGTTCAGCTTTAGTATGTTATTTGAAGGCATCAGTCACAAACCTGTAAGGTAGTGGAATACTGAGTTCTTGTATTTTGATTAGAGTTAATGCAAGTGGGTACACAGAGTTTTTTGAGATTGTCTCACGGGTTCGACAAGGCTGCATCCTTTCACCATTCCTCTTCATCATAGTCATCGACTTTGTCATGCGCCGAACTATGGACAAGTCGGAATATGGCATCGTCTGGCAGAAGCGGAACTGCTTAACGGATTTGGACTTTGCTGATGACATAGGAATAGTGGCTGAGGAAGAAAATGTATGCCAAGAGATTACTACCAAGCTCGAGGAACAAAGTGCTCACGTTGGACTGAATATAAGCTGAGAAAAAACGAAGGCCATGGGAATCACCCAGCGCTCATCACCACAGCCAATAGCCGTTGCACAAGGGAACATAGAATATGTGGAGAGATTCATCTACCTCGGAAGTGTAATATCTAGCGATGTAGATGTTGAAGCAGATATCAACACATGACTGGCAAAAGCAGCAGCAGTCTTCCGACGACTTGACAATGTGTGGCAATTTAGCACGCTTAGCCTCAAGATTAAACTGGACCTCTACAGTCTACACCTCCCTCGTCGTCTCTACAGCCATGTACGCCAGCAAGACTTGGAAGAGTACAGCTAGAATATGTCAGCAGCTGGACATCTTTCACTAGCACAACTTACGGAAGATTCTGGGCATTACAAGGAAGGACCACGTGACTAACATGGAGGTGCTAAGCCAGACTGGGCAGCGAAGATTACAGGACATTGTAGCAGAGAGAAGACTTCGGATGGCAGGCCATATCATCAGGATGCCACCTGGACGACCAGCCAATCACGCCATGTCATGGACCCCTCATGGTAGTGGTAGACGATGAGGTCGTCCAACGAAGACTTGGCGGTCTACATTTAAAAAAGACCTGGTCCTAGTGGACCAAGGAGTCGATTGAAACAGCATCCGGGCTGTAGCTACAGACAGAAGCAGATGGTGAACTCTTGCTGCCCATTGTGCTGTCAAGGACTGGAGGATCTAAGTGCTAACTAAGTAATGCTTTACTTATAGCATAAGTAGATTGAAGTTACTGTCTACCTGTTTGGACTGGTCAGACTGGCTGTCTTGCTCTGAGTCTGCGCGATTTTTACGCGCGAAAGCAGCTACTGCTTTCAGCACGTCTTAGTCATTGCAATTCTGTCTGTTTGTCTGTCCGTCTGTCTGTCATACGGGTGGATCAGTCAAAAACGGTCTAAGCTAGGTTTACCAAATTTTCACTGTCGGCTGCCTGGAAGACTCTAGTTTCAGAAACCGTAAAGCTTTTCCATAAATTCGAAGAGGGTCACCTTGAACGAGGGCGCTAAATGAGAGGGGGTGGGCAAAATTTGCGATTTTTGGCCAATAAGTTGCTGTATCTCAGTAATGATGCGAGATAGGGCCTAGGTTACTATTAATCACTAATAGGAAGTCGTACACTGGCTCTCGATTGGCGCCAAATTCAATTACCTTGAATGACCTTGAACGCCAAAATAGGAGGTTTTATGGATTTTTTGGCGATTTTGGGCTGCGACACAAGTCTGTGTCATTCACAAGGTGGTGCCACGGAACAATCGTTATGCGATCCAGATAGAGAATTTGGTATTTGTATATTGACTTAGCGTGAACACCCCAATTTTCAGCTAAACTACTGAACCAGAACTGCTATAGGCTTTTGCGCGTCTTGTGGGCATTAGCTCAAATTTCTTGTAACTCAAGTGAATTTACCTGCACCGAAGAGAAACCATTCCGAGGAAATCAACGCATTGGTTGCTGAAACGTCAACAAATAGGTAAATAAGCATTGTGCCTCAGTGATGACTTCTTATAGTTGATAAATGTGGCTGATGTTGTCGTGTAGGTAAGATAGTGGAAGGCAGTCCAGCGGCTCGCAGTGGAGCTCTGCACGTTGGTGACAGAATTCTGTCAGTGAACAGCGTAACAGTGTCACACTTGCGTCATCAGCGCATCGTCAACATGGTCAAGGAATCCGGTCTTTCGGTCGTCTTGACTGTCGGCCCGCCAGGTCCACTCAACATTGATTTCTCTGTTCTTTTAGCACTCAGCATTTTATGTCCAGGTTCATGATTTACTGTAACGTTAGTGCGCAGAAAGTTCTTTAGTTTGCATTTTTTGTCTAGGTATAAGCGGTCGGCAAAAACGATGTTTAGACTTATAGATTAATTACTGCCATACTCGAACTGTTGCAGCTTGAAATGAAGCCCAGTGACTAGTGTTAGTGTATTTGTAACAAGTGTCACAATGTCATTTATTACAGTTTGTGTTAATTAGTGTGATAATGCTCATTTGTATGTACCGTATTTTAGATGAAGCTTTTTCTACCACTCGTGGATTAATGGTGAGTTTTTGAGGTTTGATTTCCGCAAAATGTTCGTTGTTTGAAAGTTGTTTAATGACTGTTAGTAGTTTTTGTCAACTGTAAAACTCTTTCTTTTGCTGTGCATTATTTTGATGTGTTTATAAGTTGCCTAGTTAAGATATGTTGCTGATAAATTTTGCACTTTTTGAAATTGATTCTATGGTCTATAGCTTGCTGTAACATACTTGCTATGCACAAAGGTAAGTTTACTTTTGGCTTTGACTTGACAGAAATGGGTCAGTCGGTTAAACTGGCACCAAGTGTCTAGCTGTTTTGTGTGGAATTGAACAGCATGCTGTATATTGTCTGGTACAGAGTGCTAATGCAGACGCTGCCATGATGTCAGATTATCTGTCACAATCTCGGCCATCAGAATACTTGCCTTATGATGCCGGCTTTAGTCAACAAAAGGCGCCACCAGATGACAGGTATCAGTTCATTTTTTGTACGAATGTGAAAAGGTATTGATTTTGCAGTGATTTGTCTTTTCATTTATCACATATACCTGGTATCTGTTTATGTGGTCATTAGTAGGCTGAATGGTTGATATGTTTTTGATATGCTCATAATGATCTTCAACTGATTAACTTTTTTGTGGCGGCGTAAAAGCTGAAATCAGGTGTCTTACGATCCAAAAATGCAACCATTTTGCAAGCTCGGTGTGCTAGTGCACTGTCTTGCTCGAACATGCAAAAGTCCAGCTATCCCCACAGACACGTAAATGCGATCGCTTTGCACGTTTTTTTGTAACTGCAACTGTAAAACTTCAAGAATTTGTCATCAGCGAACCAGATTAAGTTCACCATCGGAGCAGGATAGCAACTGCTACACTAGTTCAGACAAACAAGGTTGTACTCATGACACATTATGACGTCAGCATTACGTTATGACTAGCAAAGAATATTTAATCAACAGCTATTTTTTGTCCAAATTTTTTTGAATTAGTATTTCTTCAGCTACAGCTGGTAAAGATTTTGTGTAAATTGATCATCATTTGAGTGAATTATGAAAAAAACAAAAAGGGGTCCTTTTATGAAACACCATGTAGTTATCAGTGAAGCGTGACTGACGAGCTGAAACAAAGAAAGGGGGTTCATTTTTTATGACTGTGTAGAAAATGGAGTTGGTTAAATTAGATAAGTTAGCATTTCAGATTTTCCCGTTCATTTCTGTGTATGACTTTGCTGTTCTGAATCAAACTGAGTCAAATTGTGCATGTGATACTTCTTAATTCCAATCATTTGTACTTTTTTCTTTCTGTTGAAAGATGTCTCCGGATTGTTTTTTTTCACTTACTGTACTTGCTTGACTGGTTGTTTATTTTATTTTTCAGGAAGTTTGCAGCGTACAGTACGGTGGGTTACAGTGAAGTTGTGGTAAGTTGGTTTTTGTCTTGCAACAATTAAAACAATTAATGCATATCATTTGAGCTTTTCTGCCTGAATGCTGAGCACTAAGCGTAGAACATCATGCACTTTTATTCCGACTAAAAACAGGTTGAAACAGCAGTGAATAAGCTTTATTGATTGGTCACATTATGACATATTGTTGTCCACTATGAATGACATCTAGCGGCAAATAGAAATAGTTTTGAACAAGGCAACAAAATGCAAATAGTGACTGGCGTTGAGGTTATCATTGAAAATTTTTTGCCAGAGGTTCGTAAAACGTTGCCTCAAGACCAAAGGTCAAGGGCAACATTGAGGTGTCGATGTTGCCTGCTGAGCAACATTTCGTAGTTGTTAATGTCGCATGATGCGATTTGGACTAATCATGTGCAGGTATTTTGCATCGAGGTATAACAATGAGGGTTGTGTAATTTGATGACTTTTAAATGTAAAATGTAAAAAACATCAGTTTATACACTTGTTAATGGCAACATTTAAGGACTTGTACATCGAAAACAGCAAAAATCGCAAAAGGTGATATTGCCCGCATCACACTGACTGCGTGTCAGTGTGCTGCTGAATAATATCACTTTTTGTGATTTTTTGCTGTTTTCGATGTGCGAGTTCTTCAATACTGCCCTTAACAAGTGTATAAACTGATGTTTTGTACATTTATATTTGCTGTTTTATACAAACTAATATTGCATGCATCACCTGCTTAATATAGGCCCAGAAAACACTTCAATAATGCTAATTTAACTAATCGTATTATTGCAGTTGTTGGACTGTTGTGTAAAAAATGGTCGACCACAAATGTCTAGAAAAAAATTTAATTTTTCCTGTTGATGCCATTGTAATTTTTAAAAAAATTTGCGAATAAATGCATTAAATATTAAATTTTAATTTTCTAACTCCAAAAAAGCACTTCCTTATGCAGAACTGCGTCTTTTGACGTATTAAGTGTATAAATACTTAAGAGGTCTGACCTGTAGGTGCGTGGAAGAAAAAAAACGTATATGGCTATAAAAATTTTTGCGTATATTTCACCCATTTGCTGAGAAGCCGTCCTTGTGCAGATTTACATGAAATTTTGCATGAGGGGTCATCTATCTGACTTAATCAACCGTGCCAAATTTTATCTCAATCAGATCAGGGGTTTTGATTTTGTGGGGGTCAAATTTTTGGCTTCCCATAGGAAAGAGAAGTGGCCGTCAACACAGGGCTTGAACTACCGTTCAGCCTGTGATAGCTGAGTAGTGGTTATGTGGTTATTGTGGTGTGTAGGTTGCGTCCAGTGCCCCTGAAGAAAGGTTGTGCTCTATAGAGCTGCAACGTGGTGCTCGCGGATTTGGCTTTTCAATCCGCGGCGGTCGAGAATTCAACAACATGCCACTGTTTGTGCTGAAGATTGCTGATGGCGGATCGGCACACACTGATGGCAGACTCCGGGTATAGTGTGACTGCCCATGATTTAGTTTTTACTGCTTTGGCTCATCTTTTCTCTGTAGCATGAATACAACTACCTGAAAAGTGTCAACTGGTGTCTGACTGAGGGAGGCTAAAGAAATGGAGATCAGTACCATGCTATAGGCCTTATGACTTGGGACGAAAGGACTTTTATGTTTATGTTGTTATGTTATGTTTTAGCTGGAGCGTTAACTTAACACATTAAAGAATTCACACTTGTAAATTTTTTTAACGAGCATTAACTAATTATTGCATGTAAATTTACTAAATTCTGTGAAGTAGGAGTCCAATATTTCATTAAATAATGGTTATTTAATGCTCAAGTGATATTCAAGTTATATTCAAGTGAATTAAATTGTTTTGTTGCCATTCCATCACTACTGTCACGGTCCTGCGACACAGCCACAAGTTTGTCAGTCGTCGTCTTGATGTAGTCCATGTATGATATCAGCAATGTTAATGATGTTATTAACACATTAGCATTAAAAAATTAATGCAATGCATTGACGCATTAAAAAAATTAACACTTTGACAGCTCTAGTTTTAGCTGATGTTAACGTGTGCAGAAGTATATTAAATGATAAACATAATTTGTTGACAGATTGGAGACGAGCTTATTGAGATTAATGGTCATAATACACAGAATGTGACACATGAAGAGGCAATTGAGTTGATTCAGAGTGGCAGCTCGAGCATAAGTCTATTGGTCAAGCGAACGCCGACCATATGACAGCCTGCCTACCAGTCTAGTGCCTGGCCACAGTCGTGTAAGTTGTTCTGTAGTAAATTGGTCTAATATTTTATCTTACTTATCAATCCTTATTTGCCAGCGTATCAACTGCTGCTCCAGAGGTTCACTTTTGGAAAGTAAGTAAGTAAGTGAAAGGTAAATTTATATAGCACATCAACGCTAAAAAGGCTCTAATGTGCTGCATACATTAGTACTCTGAAAAGAAATTTTTTAAAGTAATCGTCCAAAAACAGATATGGTGTGAATATAGGATCACGCAGATGTCTCGGCAGTAAGTTCCATGTCATTGGGCCAGCGACGGAGAACGTCCGACGTCCGTATGAACTCAGTCGGTAAGACGGACGGCACAACAGACTGATGAATAATGACAGAATGAAGATGATGTGTTGAGGCAGTTGCAGAGACTGGGCTGCATTGTGCCGAGAGATACCGTCGAGCAGTTCCTGGGTTGTTACATGGGATAAGACTGCTAACAAATACTGCACCATAGAATCTCCTAGGAAGATGATTCTTAAGTGCATTGAAATGAATCACTTTCTGTTTCATTATTAGTCTGCCCGGAAGCGATAGCTTGTGGAGCGGACTTAAGTTTTAGCTCAGATGTTTTTTTTTATTTTTTCTCCACTCGCGAGATCTCCGAGATGCGTGGGCCGACCGGCGTGAAATTTTGCACAATGGTCAGTACTAGGCCCTATTTTATAATGCCGGTCCAAAATTTTGGGGGGCACACCCCGAAAAAATTTCAGGGGCCAAAAACATGCAAATTTTGCCCGATAGCGGACGACTTCGAAGTTCAGCGGCGAATATCTCCGAAACGGATGAAGATATTCATAATCGGATTGTTATTCCATCTATCGCGATTCCTCCTGCATTAGGCGAAACAAGTCCGGGGAAGTTTGGTTCAGTGACTTTGAAGATCTTGATGTGAAATCATACCCACCTAAAGCGCATATTTCGGAAGACCATATTTCGGCCCCTAGGGGGTGCTGCGCCCTCAAATTTTCACACGCGCTAGAGAATGACGAAGTCTTACTAGCGCACCCCCCACCGGGGATGGGGGCCCCCTTACAATTTTTTTCAAAGGGAGGTCAAAAATTGGCTTAAAATGCAATAAAGGAGCGCTTATAACTTCGGAGTTAGGGGGTGTAGCCCGACGAAACTTTGGCAATTGACGTGGCTCTAGGTTGGGCTGTTAACGCAATTGTTAACTGTTAACGTAAAATTTTTGAGGACACCGTTCCCCTTAAAATTTGGAAGGGCAAAAAACGTTCAAAAATCGGTGCAATTTACGACAACTTTCGAGTTCGAGCGCAATTATCTCTGGAACCGATGAAGATAGCGACAAAATCTAAACAGCGTTGACGAGTAGGATCCTTTCTGCGTTGCACAAAAAAAATTTGTGAAATTCCGTCCACTAGGAACAAAGTTATAAGCATTCATGTTGACCTACCCTAAGTCGACAATGCGCATTTGGCGTATGCCAATGCATTTGAGTTCGGGCCACGTGACTTTGGTGCCGAGAAAATTTTACCCGCCCTCCCCCCAATTTCGCTCAATCGGACTTAGGGCGCCGGGCGGACTCACGTTGGGCTTTGCCCCAAATTTCTAGTTTTTAGTCAGTTTTAGTGTGATTTATTGTGTGTCAAAACTCTTGTCTAAACTATGTACTCTTAGTTGGCCCATTTATTTTTGCGCTTTTTGTTTGCCAATGGGTTACTGAATAAATCCGTGGCATGCTGCATCTGGTGAGTGTGTGACTGGTAGAACTGCGTTGGACGCAAACGGGATTGAATCGTCATCATTAGCGGCTACTAACAGTCTTTGGTCTCGTGGTCTGCCGTCAGTTGACTCAGCACGAGCACCCTCAACTTACAGTCAGACGTCCGTCAGCTGTCCACCAAGTACATTTCACTGAAGATGTTGACGGCTTCAGGGATTGAGATTCAATGCAGATATTTGCAATGGCTGGCCAGCTAACGTTAACGATGTCGTAATTTTGGTTTATTCTGCCAGAGGTGCGTGCATTTGGTTGTGCCGATGTGCATCTGCTCTGCTCTGCAGTGTACACGCCTGCTGTGTTAATTGCGCATTCTAAAGCATTTGTTCTCGATGTTTATTGTCACATTCTTCACAGTGCAGATATATTTTGCACACATTTTGTCACTGCATTTAAGCGGGATTTTCTGCCTGAGGTTGTTCCGTGAGTGTTTATGACAGACACTGTATCATTTGCTGTTAGTTACGGGTTTAACAACTTGTAGTTTAATGTTGTTCGATTGCAAGTGGTAAACTGAATTTGTTGCTGTTAATTATTGGACTGTTGCGGTGCTGAATGTTTGGTTTGTGTGTGCTTGCACTGGGCTGGGCTTAGTAGTAGCTGGTCTAAAGTGGTGCTACTCGTGTTGTTTATCACAAGAGTGGTTTGATATACAGCGTGTGGCCAAAAGTGTGTCATAATGGCGGTGGCGCAAACGCTCGATTCGTTTTTTGCCAGTTAAATTCAAACATCGTAAACAACATTATTTCAACAAAAGCGCTTACCTGACGTTTCAGAATTTTGTTATAAATTCTTTGTGCGCAATAACAGAACGTATTCGTCGCAGAATGAATACGTAGAGCTGACGAATAGAGGTTTAATGAACTTTGCTTCAGGTTGTTAGAGCAGACTTGATAGGGTCCTGTCGAGAGTTAATAGCTGACAATTCCTTCTGCACATGAGATTTTATGACTTTCCACATATTTTCGATAACATTTTTGTCCAGTGATTGTGCTGACCACGTAAAACTCAAAATGTGATTTTCTATTTTCCACAGATGAGTAAATACAGGGGCTATCATCCTGCTAAAAGAAGTGCTTTCCAGCAAAATGTTTGCACACACCTGGCCACAAATTTGCATCGAGTGCAGTCACATAGTTACAGCAGTCAATATTTCTGCCAATTGGTACAAAAGTAACCACTCTTTCGTAGCAAATACAACTCCAGAACATGGTGATATATTTCGACTGTTGCTGCCTCTCAAGACATTAGAGATTCCAGACTTCATATATCCTTCTCCATGAGTAGCTTTGACTTTTTTATCCTGTCATATTACTATCTGAGTTTTGTCTATAAATTCAACTGATTTCCAGTTATCTGCTTTCCAGCTCAGCTTCTGTCTACACCAAAACACATGGCGAGTTTAATTCGCCCTGCTTGTTACAGTTTGCTTCCAAATTTTCCGTCTGGATAAACCACAGGAATGCAAACGACGTCGTACCGTACGTGGTGATAATCGTTGAGTCAGCATATCATTTACATAGTTAATAATTTCAGCCAATGTCTTTTTTCTGTGCGCTTCAACATGATGAATTATTTTCCAATCGCTTCTTCATTCAGATTCGTTGGTCTGCCAGTTTGAAGCCACTTTTCTACACTTTGTCAACATTTCCATCACTTCAGGAACTTCCGTACGCTAGCCTGTCTTACGTTTAATGTATTCAAAATGAATCCTTTGTTAGAATTACTATTACTGAATTTTATAATAATTTTCTTTTGCTCCCTTGTCAATTCTTTGCCTGCCGTATCCACTGCATTTCAATCGATTTGTTTGTCAATATTTTCGATTAAAATGACGTCACGAATGACGCAACGCATTTTACATGGATAAAACTACATGATCATAGATATAAATCGGCTAGAGATGCGCTCAGGTTCAAAATTTTACTTATTTCATTCGCGGTGCACTTCACGACTTTCTGGCATCGTCATCGCATTATGACACACTTTTGGTCACCCACTGTAAAGGCATGCGTGACATTATGTTTCATTGTGGTCGCATTGCACTGCTTCTAATCAGGTGAATGTTTTGACATGCCAGCCTGTTTTTTGTTCCATCAGTATTACTGTTGTCATTTAAGTGTTTTCAAAGGTCTGTTGGCATCCAGTAGATATGCTTCTAGGACTTGGCTTCTATTTATCATGAGCCTTGTAAACGTAGGTGGTCACTAGTTTTGTGTAGAGTGAGAAAACGAAAGGAAATATTTTTATTTTTGCAGCATTTAGTGCTGGTAGTTTGTTCTGCGAGGGGCTGACGAAGGCATGCTGGATTCTGGCAACGGTTGGGTTCTAGTTTGCAGCATTTAGTTTGATGTTTGGATGATCCGATACATTTGCTGCCCAGATATTATCAAAGTTGGGAAAATGGAAACTAGTATAGTTTGTTTTCGTTGTTTTGAGGTTTTGGTTTTTAATTTTTAATGCCATGAGTAACTTATTGGAATGATGACTTAATAAGTAGAATGAAAAGTTGTTTTGTCAGTACTGTAGCCAAGTGATTGGCAAGAAGGAACTAATGATAATGCACAGTTAGTTTGTAAATGCAGGTATGGGTTAGGGTTAGGGTTAGGGTTAGGGTTGGATGAATGCTTGAAGTCTGGCAGATGCACTTGTGTGTGTGCAGTCTACAGTAATGTAGCCTGTTTTGTTGCCAGGAAATAAAATTGATATCATGACCAACTGTGGAAAAGTCTCAGAAGAGCTGACAATGGCTAACTTTTTACGCCAATGATGCATGTCTTTGGTTTGAAGGCTGCATGTTGCCTGCGTAGCATAAAATTGCCTTTAGGAGCTTTCTGTTTCATTATTCTAAAGGTTAAACTTACTGTTCTGTTATTATGTTTTTGTGTGCATTCTGTCCGAAAAGGTCGTCCCCGAAATGACTTACACTGTGTCGGGCGGGACGTTAAACCCTACTTGCTTTATTGAGCTCAGACTCAGTCACTTAGGCGTGAACGAACGGTGCCCACTTGTATTTATTATGAGTCTTTCTGAGCACTGCCGTGTTGCCAGTATAATGGAATGTTTTCTGCATGCCATCCATATACGGTATGCTGGATCAACATTTTTGTGCTGATTTGAAACTGTCATACTGTGTAATTATTAAGGCACGGCGGCACTTGAGTCATACTGGAGACATTTCAGATTAGTTGTCGTTCATGCATGTTACCATGTACTAATAATCGATAACTGTGGGTGAGTCGTTCATGTGGACATCGGCCCAGCACCACTGCAGTTATTTTGGCGCTAGATGTGTCTAAGCCCCTTTACAAGTTAGATTGTAACTGCAGAAGTTCGTGTGAGCGAGCAAAAGGCATCGGAAGACTGAAAATTGTGTGCAATATTTGAGCGTTGTTGACTGTAATTGCGCGTGTATGCCGTTTGCGTGCTTACGTGTTTGAATATTTGAATTTGTGTAGAGGCTGGTTAATATAAGCATCATATGTAAATATAAAAATAAAAGTTGTTATTGTGTAATTTCTGACTTTTGGAATATTTTGCCAGAGTATACCGACAGGTGTTTTAATGTGCGGATGTTTGTGCATCGTTTTGATTATAATGTACAGTTGATTTTTCCAACATGAATTTATCGTCGTCATTTTGCATGTTGTTAGTTGTGTTCATTACGGTCTGAATCGTGTAGTTTAGCTGTTCATTTCTCATAATCTTTAGCATGCATTTTTTGACGATGCCATTTTATGCAGTTGCTCTTGAATTACATATGCTGGTGTCTCTTTTGGTTATTTGAAGCAATATTTAGACCTGTTGGTCATGCTGAATACTATGCAGTCTGTCATAGAAACATTGTGCTTTGATCCCCAGTTATATCTTACACCGAAGGTTGTGACATTTTGCATACTATCTCATGCTAATTGTTCGTGTTGATTTCGTGGCCTTACATAAGTTGTGATTTTTGATTTTGTTGGAGTGACATCATTCCACATTTCTTTTTGTCTTCCAGCCTGGTGACAACAACAGTAATAGAAACGACAGTTTCAAACGTGCCATATGTAACATGATGAAATCGGATGCTAAAAAGTTGTGGACTTTCTGATTTAATGACCTATTTTCCTGCAACATTTTATAAGAACAAAGGTGTCCCTGTTGCCATTGGGACAGTTGTATTAGCGATTACTGGCTATGAGAATTAAGTTGGGTGTCCATTTGCGACTTTGTAGATTTTTGTGGAATTGTTAAGTGCTGTATTTTAGATATTTTATGATTAGTACAGCCTTCAATGTTATTCTGAAATTTCACCTTGAATATTAGTTCTTGTATTTCCTCCCTTTGGTGTCTTATCTTTAGTTTGTAGTTTAGTGTAGAAATTATATGCACAATGTCTCAAATAATATGTGTCACTTTTATTTTTGGAATAACTTCATGAAACATTGGCAGATTTTAATAAATTTTGGCATGCAACATCATGAAGAAAGTGAAACTTGACGTAAATAACCATAGTTTGACCACCTCAGTTTAATACTGTTGCTGCACTACCTTGTGAAATGCAGAAGCATTATTATGCTGGTTTTTACGCACGACAGCAGGTACTGCTATAGCGCGTCTTAGCCGTCGCAATTCTGTCTGTCCGTCCGTCCGTCTGTCCGTCTGTCTGTCACACGGGTGGATCAGACAAAAACGGTGCAAGCTAGGATCAGCAAATTTTCACAGCCCGCTGCCTAGAAGACTCTAGTTTCAGGATCTGTGAAGCTTTTCCATAAATTCGAAGGGGGTCACCCCAAGCGAGGGGTGTCAACTACAAACAAGAGGTGTAGGGAAAATAGCCAAGCCGTTTTAATAGCAGTTGTACGGGACTGGTCGTGTCCTCTAGTGAATGTGAAAGAAACGTAATGGTAGCCTTTCAGGCTCTGCGTAATACGTTACATTATGGTTTAGGTTGCAGTGTGGGTGCAGTCAATGCACATGTGTACGACTTAATGAAAACTGCTTGCTTACTTGTGATAACATGACAAATTTGTGCGGGAAATGTCAAAAAAACCTGACTGAAAGTCATCGTGTCCAAATTGCTGGGATCGGTGAGCTCAGATTGTGTTTGCAGTCAGCCTTCAAACATGCTCCGCTCTCATGTGTGCGTTTCCCTTTGTCTTAGCTGGGCTTTTTCTTGTTTCATTTGTTGACATGACAGTGGTAGACGTTATGAAAAAGTTATGTTAGCGTGATTTTTTGTCTGATTGTGTAAATTACAGCATGCTATTTTATATGATTACCAAAAATTTTCAATTAATAGTTAAATCTAGTTTAGCTGAGGAGCTTTTTGCAAGTGCACTAATGTTATATCAGCCAATACATGAATGCTTTTTCATGTGAGGTTTCATAGGATGGTTACTGATTATTGAAATTTTGCTGTATTTTTTTCTGGCAGCAAATACATTATAAAAAAGGTCATTCCAACACATTGAAAAGAGAAATAGTGATTTCCAGTAATCGTTGTTCTTTTTTTTAAAACTTGTGCTTCTGCACATTTCTACCACGATATGGATGTAAGATAGTATGTACAGGGTGTGCCCAAAAAATGACCCAACTTGTTTTTGTCAGAACTTCGTCAAATTTCCACCAAATTTGATAATTTTTGGCATACAGATAGCCAAGACGATAGAAATATGTAAGGTATACTCACTGTCTACTTTACCGAGTTTATGCTAATGCATTACCGTGTAAAATGCAGACGCTTCAAATTGTTGCATAATGCTCAGTTCTGTCTTTTTAAAAGTTTTAATGATTTACTAAGCACACAATAAACTAAAATGTGATTTATTTAGCTGAATTATAGGTCTTTGTAACAACTTGCTTCCAAGTTGTCAGAATTTATGTCCAAAGTGAACACAATGGCTTAGATGTGATACAAGGGTGCCATTTAGGGGCGGGGCGGGGGCTGGAAGGATCTATGGACTTCCCAACGATTTACAATTTTATTTTTTATCTCTGTGAATCGTATTTTTGAAACAGTGTTACTGCTGCAAATACAATACGTTACGCAGACTTAGACCCCCAAGAGTCACTGAGACCCCAACGATTTACTGAAATGATGCCCCTGACGTGACGCCATGGCCGACAGTGGCATTAATGATCAACTGATCAAAATGCACAGCACTCATTCGTGGATAAAATGTGTTTTAAGCTCATCAATCAGTTATTTTTGTTGTCTGCTGTTTTCAGCGTAAAATGTTTAATACCACAAAGTTATTAAATCCCATGGTGTCCTTTGTGGAATTGATAATGCACAAGTGAGCAATCTGATACTGATAATCACTGCGTAATGTAACAATTTGGAGCATCTGTGTTTTACACGGTAGTGCGTTAACATATTACGTGAGGTAGACACTGAGTGTGCTTTATGCAATTCTATCATCTTGGTTATCTGTTTACCAAAAATTATCAAATTTGGTTGAGATTTGACGAAGTTCTGACAAAAACAAGTTGGGTCATTTTTTGGCACACACTGTACGTTATTGCATTCTAAATTTTTTTTGCTGTTTTTTTTTTGTAGTTTTTGTGACTTATATTTGCAGTTGTTTAGTATATATATATGGACTGTGTTGATAATCATTTGAGTTTGTCACCAAGTATGTGATGTTTTGCTTAAAGTAGTTTGGCAACGGTCATATCGTTTCCGCGTAGGCCTAGATGTGTATCTGCAGCATGATGATTATCATGTTAATATATAATACAGTTTTTAACAATATGCTGTTTATGCAAATAATAAGTTGCTGTGACTGTATATTGTACATTGAGCAGTGGTGTGGGGCAACCCTGCAGGAGTTAAGCCACGCTGCCCTAGATAGGCAGCGGTGGGCAGCGATAGTAACAATGGCGTCAGACACCAACGGGCATTGAGCCCACGGTT
>Ga0056128_1000737_pt1 | contig 32099 bp, 24 predicted proteins | sample WorMetLIZISLAND2_FD_71113 | JGI IMG/M metagenome (GOLD analysis project Ga0056128, IMG submission 71113) | Marine gutless worms symbiont microbial communities from Max Planck institute for Marine Microbiology, Germany - Olavius geniculatus... ...
TCCTGCAGTTTAGTAGTAACCTGTACTAGTATCATGTAGTTGTAGTTGTATCTTGTAGTTGTAGTAGTATTTTGCAGATGTATTAGTGTCCTGTAGTTGTAGTAAAACCCTGCAGTTGTAATAGTATCATGTAGTAGTATCTAGCAGCTCTAACAGTATCCTATTTGTAGTAGTATCTTGCAGTTGTAGTTTGTAGTAGTAATTTGTACCAGTATCCTGTAGCTGTAGATGTATCCTGTTGTTGTTGTAGTATTCTGCAGCTGTAGTAGTGTCCTGTAGTTGTAGTAAAATCCTGCAGCTGTAGTAGTATCCTGTAGTAGTATCTTGCAGTTCTAACAATATCCTATTTGAAGTAGCATCCTGCAGTTTAGTAGTAACCTGTACTAGTGTCACGTAGTTGTATCTTGTAGTTGTAGTAGTATTTTGCAGATGTATTAGTGTCCTGTAGTTGTAGTAAAACCCTGCAGTTGTAGTAGTATCATGTAGTAGTATCTAGCAGCTCTAATTGTATCCTATTTGTAGTAGTATCTTGCAGTTGTAGTAGTAACTTGTACTAGTATTCTGTAACTGTAGATGTATCCTGTTGTTGTTGTAGTATTCTGCAGCTGTAGTAGTTTCCTGTAGTTGTAGTAAAATCCTACGGCTGCAGTGGTATCCTGTAGTAGTACCTTGCAGCTCTAACAGTATCCTATTTGTAGTAGCATTTTGCAGTTTAGTAGTAACCTGTACTAGTATAATGTAGTTGTAGTTGTATCTTGTAGTTGTAGTAGTATTTTGCAGCTGTATTAGTGTCCTGTAGTGTCCGCATTCGATTGTTACATTTAGTGATATTGTAACTTTGGTCCAGTAACCTTGGAGATCTCGATGTGAACTCGTACCCACCCAAAGTGCATTTTTCGAAAGAACACATTTCGGCCCCTAGGGGGTGCTGCGCCCCCAAATTTTTATACGCGCTAGAGAATCACCAAGTCTTACTAGCGCACCCCCCACCGGGGACAGGGCCCCCTTACACTTTTTTTTCAAAGGGGGGTCAAAAATTGGCTTAAAATGCAATAAAGGAGCGCTTATAACTTGGGAGTTAGGGGGTGTAGCCTGACGAAACTTTGGAACTTGACGCGGCTCTAGGTTGGGGTGTTAACGCAAGTATGAAATTTGGGGGCACCGCCCCCCTTAAAATTTGCATTCAAATGTTTCCAGCAAAAATGTAAGTTGGCTTCACTTTGGCTGGACCACCCTGTAGATCATTACCTTGTTTTGGAATGTAGGCAGCTTTCTTGGCTGTCTAATTGCTGACGTCTGCTGGCACTGTGTTATCTGCTGCGTTGTGTACGTCACGTGCATTGCGTGGATGTAAAGTCTGCTTTATTCGTGTGTTGTGCCCATTTTGCAGACGTTTGTAGTCGTGTTATGGGCACCAAACTACATGGCATGATGCTGCATGCCCTAATGAACCAGTTGAGCATAAAAATGGTTGTCTAGATGCCTGTGGGTTACCGTTGTTTACGATGCGGTGTGCCATGAATTTGGGCTGGGCCTCATCCTTCTGCCTGCACGTACATATGCTTCCGCTTTGTGTTACTTTCGCATTTATTGGACTGTTGATAACTGTAAATTGGACCATAGTACTGACTCATAGTTTATCGCATTGCAGATGTAAATTCGTTAACGATTTGGTAGAATGTAAGTTTTGTACAGTACATGCCACTGTGATCTCATTGTTTCATGGATTCACCTTCTAATTACCTTGGGCTGGGCTTTGTAGTTGGGTAAAGTGTAACTTCTGCCCCTTACATGTATACATTTGCTGTTAAACTCTTGCTTCTGTTTGTTCACTAGAGACTAACTTGAGCATGTGTAATTTTGAATATGATGTGATTTCAAATTCTCAATTTGTAGTTTGTCATACCTGTACTTATTGCACAATGCACACCACTAGCATGGCCATTGGGGAGAGGACATGGATGTTTTCCTCCTCACACCCTAGGAGACATATGTAGCCTATACAGTTGCTCAAAATAGTGACGAAAATGTGCCATGATAATGTTACCCTGAACTATTTGCTTGAAGCTTATGTTTGCTGGAGTAATGTGGGTGGCACTGCCACGCTCTGTGGTAACAGTCTGCTTTTAGTGCGACTGCTTTGGATACCATAGGTCTCTGTTGTGTCGGTCGCCGTAGCAGACATACGTTTTAGGCCTATCTTGCTAACAGAAAGGGAGCTTGGAAACTTCTAATCTGGCTTGGCTTTTGTCATTAGAAACAGCTGACAGTTCTATATGTTGCCTAAAACAAATATGGATTAATTATACATCTAAGTATTAAACAAGTAAATGCACAATTAATGCTACAGAGGCATCAAAATGGTTAATTTTGACACACAAAGGCAACCCCCTGGCTATGCCACTGCAGAACAAAGTAATGTGTAACTAAATTTCTAATTAATTTGTGATTAATACTAAACTTGTTTGCTGCAATTTGTTCACTCCTGCAGTCTGTTTGCATTGCAGTTTATTTGCTCTGTTAATTTCTCTTCATGTCCCTTTACTTAGTTTACTTTGGTAGTCTTGGCTGTGCTGTGTTAGGTTCAGTGAAAGGTAGCTGCCTAGTACCTTTTGGTGCATTCTCTGACTGCCAGTAACATTTACATGGTACAAAACGCCGAATAAAATTCACGAGAACAGAAAGACAGTAATTATATGCCTTAATTTGTTGGCCTGTGATTTTGAGGTTTATCGGCCGACATGAAGTTATTTACAGTAATGCTGGATACTTTCAATTAGCGTAAGTTTTACTTTGTTGAATTAGGAAGTCTTTCTGATACTTGACTAGTGAGTTTCTAATAATTCTTATTGGCACATGAGTGACATACCGGTAAGTAGCCTAACTCCAATGCAAATTTTGACACACTCTAGGATGAGACATAACTGAATTAACTAAGCCCGTAGTATTTTTATCTTGGTTCAATTGGGAGTACGTTTACTTTTTACTCAGAAAATGCATTTCAATGATGGCGTCAGTACGTACACACACTACTGTACAGGAAAATGTACCAATAGCGATAGCAATCCCGAATCCCGGGATTGGCAGCGTCTCAATCCCAGGATTTCGAGATTAGGAAAAATTAACTAAAATTGTACTTTTTTGCGCACTAAATGACAGAAATAAAAATTTTAGCCATCTGTCATATTTTATGAGCGTTTCAGTGCTACTTTGTTCTATCGCCGGAAATTTGTATTTCGACAGTCACTGTCACTCTCTGCAGTTCGCATATACTATTCGTAGGGGCCCTGTGCATAAAATAAGTCAATTGGGTATACCAAAATAACGACCAATCTGGAAGCTTAATCCCGAAACGGGATCCCGGGATTACAAATTTCTCAATCCCGGATCCCGAGATTGAGAATCCAATCCCGGGATTGCAATCACTATGTACCAGGGAAAGCCTGCGTTCCGGTTGAAAAAAATGCTATATGATGATTATTTAAGAATGAATCTATGCTTCAACTCTATGCATATAGTGTATATATAGCATATAGTGTGCGTATAGTAAACAAATTGAGTTTTTTGCGTATTAATGCTTTTATTAATTGCTAGCGCTGTTTTGCTGTACTGATATCAGTTCTTGGTAGGCGCATTATTTGCTCTATTTATCAGTGTGTTTGTTTACGGCGTCATTAGTAAAATTTTTGCAGTATGCTGTAGAAGAAGACATGCTATAGCGAAGCATGTTCTGGAAATTTTGCTCCTTCTGATCCTTGGCAACCGCGAGACTATGCGGCATGCAGCCTAATTATAAACTGTATGGATAATTACAGTCGTATCTAGTATGGCTATGCGGCATATGTAAGCGCTGCACAGCTACTATTATTGGCTTCTTCTTCTTGTATCTAGTACGACCAAAACGAAACTTCTTGGTTGATCTCTGAGTAAAAACTCTGTTAACACATCAAAGTAAAATCTTCTGACGTGAATTCCACCATCAAAATAACTGAACTGTGTGAAAACATTTATTGTCGAGTAGAGACAACCAGAAACCAGACTGTGTTGATAGTGCAAAAGTTAAAGCTTTCTACGAGTTTCTGTAATAAACTGAAAAGTGCTTCCTTGATATGTCTATCCTACTTTCTGTTGATATTTTCTAACTGATTATAAGGTGCCAATAACAATCTCTCTGTCAAATGTTTTTCTCCCTTCACCAATTCTAATATATCATTAACAGCTTCTCTTACTATTATTGGCCCTGTTGCAATCAGCAACTTGTATATATTAAATAAGTTTTATTGCATTTGTGTTAATAACATGAGCACAGTAGAGGTTAATTTAACGTTATGCGCTATATAAATTCACATTTTACTTGCTTACTTACTATGATGTCTTGCTGTAGTGTGTTTGGATTCTTGATGATGGCAAGCAGCGCCTGGCCATCGAATGACCCAGAAACTTTGTCAGATATTTGTCTGTCGTACTGTGCCAAGAACCTGCAGCAGACGATCTGTGACTATGACAATGAGACGGACACCTTTCAACTGAAACCGGACGTCATCCTGCCGCTGTCTGTGAGCGATGAACTTAGTCGTGTTTTACCAATCCAGCGCCAGCACCTTGGCATCTTCAGGGATCCCAAGCTGTGTCCGTTGAAGCGACTTAACCTCTGCTCGATGTCCGATGTTACAGACGGTGATCTTAACCTTCTTCTGGCACATCGGCCGGTCGAACTCCGGGTCCCACTGACCCATCTGACATACAACTTTATTCACCTCATTAACCGGCATTCAGACAATCTCCAGTCGCTAGCCCTTCTCGGAACCGGTCGCATCTTTCTTGAACTTTGCCATCTTTTACATGAGGAGATAACTGCCTGTCTAATGAAGGCTGCAGAGGGCAACTGGGAGACGCCTAGAAACCAGGTTTTTGGACGAAATTACATCCTGTTATGCCCGCGACTTCGGTCGTTGACCATGAACTGTGTGAATAATTTTTCGGCCGAGTTTCTGGTTACGATTCTGTGCGGTCTGCCAACATTGACAAAGCTGGATTTGTCGGACTGTGAATTCAAGGTGAAAGACATTGAGGACGGTCTTTATTCGTTGAAATGTCTCCAGATATTAAGGCTGCACAATGTTCTGACTGTCAGTAGTGACATCAAGGCTGCCTTCAATGTGCTGGCAAAGCTTGCATCTCTTCGGTGAGCTTATAGTGCATCTGTGCATATGTAACAAATTGAATAATTCTCTTGTTCATATAGTCAAACAGTGTCATTTAGATTCAGGTGTGTTTTTAATAGTTCAGCTAGTCTTACTAGGTCTGTTGCATGGCAGCACATCCCTTTAGCAGCACTTTTGAGTCAGTGGGGACGGAAGCCAATTAAGCTACATGTAGCCTGCAGCCCAAGTCGGTCAGTTGGCCAGCTTTTATTAATTAACAGCCAGCACTTTTAACTGACTGGGCCAGTATACCAGCAGTCCTGGTAACAGGGCTTACTGTTATGCAGAACTCACTGTTCTTTCCCTAGTGGTGGCCATGACCATTGCCAGTACTCATTTTGCCTGGTGCCTACCCGTGGAGGGATGGCTAGACCGAGTTCAGTGAGTTGGCCTGGGTAGCTTGGTTAAATTACGAAGACGGTATACCTGCAAATGGTCACCCATCTCAGTACTATTCTGTATCGCCCACAGTTTTCCGCGGCAAATTTTGCCAAATTCCGTGGGCCAGTTCGCAAAATTCTGTGGCTCACAGCGGCAAAATTGTTCAAATTCCGCGGCTCACCACAACCATCCTGATTCCTGACCTTTTCTTTGTCCAGAAATTTCGGTTATTGAAGGCTGGCGTTCTACTCAGTTATGCTAGCAACTACGATTCAAATTTCTGTTTGACATATGGTGTGCTACAAATGCAGATTACTTACTTACTGAAAGAAAATTATCAATTTTGTTTTCTTTTCAAAAATGCAATCTGTCAAGTCAAATTGTGTTTATTTGTGATTGTGTGCCGTGTTGTGATGTCTATTAGGCTGCATTCACATACACACGAGTACGAGTTCGGCACTGTACGGGTTCCCGTATACAAGTTCCGGCAAACACGAGTTTGCATGTATTTCAGTGGCAGCCATTCACATAGATGCGAGTACGGGTTACCTGTAAATTTCACTTGTACGAGTAGTTTCCATGTAGGTCATGTTTTTATCCAACTCGTAGAAAGTAAACTACTCGTGAGTAGCATTAATATAATGTCTAAAAACCATGGCACACATTTGACGTCAGAACTGACGTCATCGTAAAACTGTTCATCGTTAGAGATGTGCAGTTTGTAGAAATAACTTTGTAGTGGAATGTTGTTGTTTTAATGGCGAAGCATTTTATCGATTCAATTTTATTCAATATGGCCGACACGCGTTTAGTTGTGTGTTTGTACAAGTCAACGTGAATGCTCCACTCGTACGAATGAAGCTTCTACAGGCCATAAACAGAAATCTGGACACTTGCTTGTACTCGTGCTCGTGTCTATGTGAATGCAGTCTTAGTAGGACTCACAGTTTTAGGCAGTTCAGTGTGATTTTTTCCGTGATATAATTTGTCCATTTAGTTTTATTGTGAAGTCGATGATTGAACTGATCATCGGTCATTTTTCAATTTTTGCAAAATTCCGTGAAATTTCGTGGAAATATCAAAATTCCGCGGAAAATGGCAAATTCCATGGCTCGGCTCGAAATTCCGCGACCCGCAGAAAACTGTGGACCCTACTAATCTGACTTGGTGTTGAGTAACTTCATTGATGCGACCAGTTGTGTTATCACCGAACTGCCACTGTAGTATTAGTGGCAGTAGTAGTAGTAGTTGTTGTTGTTGTAGCGTTCTGGACATTGGTCAGAGTGATGACGACACTGCTCTATTGTTCATGGGTGATATCACCACTCTAATGTCAATGTTGATGTCCAGTCTGCCCAGTCTCACACATCTTGATATCTCCGGCACTAACCTCGCCGGCTTTGTCAAAGATCCACCAGTCTCTCACCGGCTTACAGTTTTCAGCTCTGCAGACTGGTATTTGCATCTGTTGCATTTAAGCCTGGTACACTGTAAACTTAGCGTTCTCATCATCATCATCGACAACCGTGGGCTCAATGCCCATTGGTGTCTGACGCCATGGTTACTATCGCTGCCCACCGCTGCCTATTTAGGGCAGCGTGGCTTAACTCCTGCAGGGTTGCCCCACACCACTGCTCAATGTCATCTGACCATTCTCGGTTAGGCCGTCATCTTTCGTTTGAACCATCCATCATTCCGAACACCAGGGTCTTTACCAGGGTTTTCATGCCTCTTGGAAAGTCTTGGATTTTTCTGTGATTTTCCACGTTTTGGAAAGTCTGGAAAATAAGATTGGTCCTCGAAAGTCCTGGAAATTAAACCTTTGATGTCCTGGAAAGTCGTGATCAATGACAATGATAGTTGATGAAATAACAACATGCAGCACTAGCATAACACTTGCTTGCAGAAATATGATGAAGAGATGAATTTCGAAATATTTGGAATTCCGTATGTTAGATTACGCTCAGTATTTCCGAGCAGTGAATTACATGATAGCATGTTGTTATATCTGTAGCTGTATCAGCCAATAGTATTTTTATTTATTCGTTGTTAGTTGTTAATTCAAAATTAAGCTGGTATTGTGTTGTAATGTAGCTTAGAGGAGGAGCAGTGTGGTGGGATCCCAGGCATTGAGAATGGTCGCCTGCAGTTCCTGGGTCTACTAAACTGTGCCTATGATGCTTGCAGACGACTAAACCTTCCTGCCATTCAGGTATCTTATATGCAGCTCACTGCTTTAGGCGACAGAACCACAGGCCTACAGAATGCAGCCAAAAAAAGTAGCCCCTTGAAGTTTTTCGCTGTTTTCTCAGCAACCATTTGGAATTCCAATGTGAAATTTTTCAGCTTTATTTAATGAAACCGTCTACATCTAACTGCCAAGCAAAAGTTGATTCTGTTGAAAAACGACGAAGTTGTAGACTTTTTGTCATGATCGCCTACCTATTTTTTAGCATTCAAAAATGTTCCGGCTACAACATCTATTATTTAATAACATCGTTGAAACAACACAGTTAAATAATGATCAGATGCCAGAATTACATTGTCACTGTGAATGTTTTGGTAAGTGTCCACCGCCAGCTCCAAGCTCCAACACAAGCCTTCAGTCGCTTGATTTAAGAAGTCTTTCACCGTCTTGTCAGTTGGTCCTTGTGATAGGTTGCTCCAGATAACCTGAAGCGATTCATTGACTTCAGCGCTTGTTTTCAGCTTTGTTTTAAGCTTGTGGTAAGCCTCCAACATTGCACCCCACACGTGATAGTCCATTGGGTTTATTTTAGCAAATTTGGAGACCACTGGTTTTTTTGTGATGAAATTTGGACCGTTAGCCCACAGTCAGTTCTGTGCGTTGCGCACTATGTGTGCTGGCATGCCGTCCTGTTGGAAGATGAATCTGGTGGGCAGCCGGCACTTGCTTTAAAAGAACGATAAATAAGTAATAATTTATAAACTAGATAATGCAGTCAGAGCCCGCAGACCTTCGCCAAGGCCATGTTGTTCGCCAGGTGGCATCACCATATTCGCTTTGGCAGCGGTTTTCCGTATCCCTGATTGAAAGCAATGTTAACAAAAATTTCAAAGTGATCCAGAATCCAGCATTCCTTCCGGATCACCCCCATAATTGAATCATTGGTAGTTTTTTCCATTCCTGACATTCCCAGAAAATTTCAGAAAGATCTGTCCATAACTTTTTGAGTTATCTTTGCTGACACACAGACAAACAGACAAACAAACTGGCAACAACATAACCTCCTTGGCGGAGGTAACAAAATAAATTACTGTTTATCAAAACGTCCTTGTAATGTCATCGGCAGTAACGTGGTAACCAGTTTTTGAGAAGTAAATAGCATTTTTAGCTTGCACATTTTTTAATGCCGAAAAATCAGTAGGCGGTCATGTTAAAAGTCCATAACTTTTTCGTTTTTTAACAGAATCGCATTTTACGAGGCAATTAAATGTAAAAGGTTTCATTAAATGAAGCTATAGAATTTCACATTAAAGTCCCAAATGTGTAGTGGGGACAGGTGTCAGAGTCCCCCCAGCAGCGTTGTATGCTGTCAGCAATGGAGACACTTTGCCAGTTTGCAGCTAAGGCACTGGTAAGCACTGATTTCTGGTCTATGACTAGTGGTACTAGTATAACAGTACTAATAATCATATCTGTTAAGTTGTAACAGTTTGGCTTAGTTGGTAGTATTATTGGTTTCATCAGTGAAGTTGGTTAACGTTGCGCTTGGTTAGTACTTGGATGATGCAATGAGTACCAGTGAAAGCTGGGACACGTAAACAGGCACATCGTTCAATGCGCTGTCTTCATATTCGTGGTCTTGCAGTGTGAACTGGAGTCTGGCTGAGAGCTGAGGAAATAGAAATTAGCGCTACCCTATGGGTGTTACGGCTCAGTAAGGACTCTGCTTTTGCAGGTGACTGGTGATGCCAATGAAGGTCAGATTCTGCTGTCGATTGAGACGTACATTGACACTGTTGAATTTCTCCTTCAGTCGCTTAATGATCTGTTTGTGCTTGCGAAGGAGAACACTTTGCGTGATCATCGCCGGGCTCTTGAGGTCAGACAATGACAAAAAGAATATATTATGGTGATGTAGACTTTGCATATAATGTTTATTTATGTTCTGCTATTTCATTCTTATTGTACGACTGCTGTTTCATATTCACTGTATTTTTGTGTGGATTTTGTACACCAAATCCAGCCCGTTTGGCTGCAAAATCACTAAATCTATGTATTGTACACTGTGACTCAATAATTGATCAACTGCACAATTTTCTGCAACCATCTAGAATCATTATGGTTTCGAACATTGAATGGCTGAGTTTGATTTTTTTGGTCTGTCAGTTTGTATCCAAGATATTGCGATGAAACATTATTAATGGCTGATATATGCCAACAGGGAAAGTCAGGGAATTTAAAAGTAGCAGGGGTGCAAAAGTTAACAAAGATGCAGAAAAAAATTTCGAACAGTCAACAGTTCAAAATTTTCCTACTCGCTTTGCTCGCAGATTATTTGTACTTTCGCTTTTGAATTTGTTTCGCCACCTTTTTTCTAGTGCGATTGCAAGTGATTGAGAGCCAACATGGATATTTCTTGTGAACAAATTAGTCAGGGAAAGTGATTCATTTTGTTCTTGAAAGTCAGGGAAAATGAATTCTGCAGAGTAGTAGGAACCACGTGTATGCTAGTCGGACGTTGTTCGTTGTATCTCAAAACAGCTGCATTGTGAAATCTGGTTTCGGGGTTTTTGTAGGGTTGTAGAAACTAGTAATAGTTTCAATCGCGTAGTAAAAAATTGATTTCTGACTTCGGAATTTTTAAGTTTTTACGTTTTTAAATGTAATCTCTATATGTGTGTCTCTGTAGGCAATACTTAATGCCATGAAGCAACATCTTCCCAACAAGTCTGTACAAATATCCGGCAGGTAACTCACGGAACATTTGATTTTTGATGATCATCTTTATTAAAGCAATCAACAGACACACCACTGTTAAACAAAATGCAGAACATAATGACATGCTAAAAAACAACTAAAACAGTCTTTGTACAATAGACGATAGATAGAAAATGGACTTATCAATATTATTTATTTTGGAGGAAGTTGGTAGTTATGCGATCGCAGACGTGTGCAATATGGTGTACTGCACTTGGGTGGTAAGATTGGTCGAGGAGGATGAATGGGTATGTATTTGATAGAGTGAAACAGTTTTAATTGGAGTGATAATGCTTTAGAAAGTTTCAAGCTGTAAGTGGCCGTATCTCGCAGATGGTGAGAGATAGGGCCAAGGTTACTATTAATCATCAATAGGAAGTGGCACACGCTTTTTCAAATGAGATGGAAATCATCGATCTGGGCTTTCTTGTTTCTTTAGTGGATTCGTTAATTCTGTTGGTCAATGGATTGATTTATTTGTCAATTTACTGAATCATTTATTGATTTATTCATTTGATGATGGATCATTTGCAGTGCGTCGTTGTTTTATATCGTGAAAGGCGAATCAAAAGTGCATCTGACAACCAAGCTGAAAAAGTATGTATTTTTTACCATTTTTTTCCATATCTTCCGTTACACCAGCCCCAGTTGACAGGCAGATTTCGTCTCTAAGTCTGCTGCATACGATAAACCGATAGTTTTCATTGTGATAAGATGCATTTTTCGTTTGTTTTCACAATATCTATCAGTTTGTCACCAAACGTTTGCCAGTAGTCACCAAGGTACAACGACGAACGTATTAGGTTCAAGTCAGAGGGTAAAAAGTTTACGTTAAAAGCATGTTTGTCTGATATATGCGGTGCCAGTATCTATAACCCTGATTCTTTCTGAGACTTTGGCACTTTATAAGTCACTTACTTACTTACTTATAGTACAATCGGTGAATATATTTTCCAGGCTTTTAAGTGAATTTTGTACAAATATGAACTGTTAGATTTTGGTGTTTAAAAAGGTCAAGTTCAAGCAGTGGAGAGACAGTTCGAGTCATCTGGTTTACACATTATGATCTGGGCGGCTGAAATGTGGATTTGAAAGGTCTGAATAGAGTAGAAATTTTCTGCAGGATTTATTCTAGTACAATGCCGTGACAGATGGAATAAGTGCTGGGCTGTTTGGTTGTTTTTGCAGGCAAATAATCACGGTGCTGCTGGATTCGATGCATCAGCACATCACCGATCCTACCGTGAGTTTTTATTAATCTTAATTCCAGTGTTTATATTTCCTGTGCTTAGATGTTTTTGGTTCAGTAATGGAACGATAGCAACGGTGCCAAGTGGTTGGTTCTGCTCAGGCCATCATACTTGCATTTAATCTGGACAGATAAGGGGGCAGTTTAACTTGGAGCAAAGCAGAATGTGCGATGTGAATTCGTTCGTTGGTGAGAAATAGGTCTCAAACTGACTGGAGTATGTTGAGTGTTTTTAATATTGTAACTGATAACTTCCCAATATCATGGTACGAAGTCGTTTGCAGGAAATTTACGACAACAAGATTGTGATTTTGTGTGGTTGTGGATAATAAATTGTTTATTTGTATACAAAATTTGAAAAACAATTGTAATTGGTCACTTGGTGATACTGAGATGACATGGTTGTCGCGTCCGTCTGTCTGTCTGTCATGGATGTATTGTGGCTAAATGGTGCAAGGTTGTTATTGATCATTATTAGGAAATCAAGGTCACTGACAACCAGCTATCCTAGCAGCAGCTGGGCTTTTTGTTTTAAAACTGTGAGCAGCTTAAATTTACCGCAGCTACTGCTGATTGCGATGATATTAGCATTAATATTATGGCCAATATTATGAGCATAATGCTAATGAGTATACATGCTAGTGTTGCGGATGGTCATATGATAATGGTATATCGTGTATACGTGTTTGTTTCAGATGATGCGTAATTGTTGTCTAACACTCGGTTACTTCAACCTGCCTCAAGACGTCGTCAGTAAAACTTTGACTTCATACTACTCTACATAGTGTCTCTAGTATTTTGCGACAAAATTTTATGCCAGTGGGTGAAGGGGGTCTCCACGAACGAGGGGGCGAAAGAGGGGCACCCCCCTTAAAAGCGTTATTCTACGGCTATTGGCTCATATAATACTTCAACCTGCCTCAAGACGTCGTCAGTAAAACTTTGACTTCATACTACTCTACACAGTGTCTAGTATTTTGCGACAAAATTTTATGCCAGTGGGTGAAGGGGGTCTCCACGAACGAGGGGGCGAAAGAGGGGCACTCCCCTTAAAAGCGTTACTCTACTTCTATTGGCTCATATAATATGAAAATGGTTGCAGATAGGCTCAGACATGCTGCTTATCATAACAAGCACTGGTGACGAGCTTCTTAGGAATGTCAACATTGATGACCTTGAATGACTGTGAGCCCCAAAAATAAATGGTTTTAGTGAAATTTCGTGATATCGGGCTGTGACACGCTTTTTAAGAGTGAATTGCACTGAAATGGCTGGAGATAGATCAAGACAACCTGCATATGAAATTTTCAGCATTGAATGTAGATTTTAGTAGTCCAAGTCCGGACTCTCTAGATTCAAGGAGAGTTGGGCAAGCGGGTATCAAAGAGGGGTACCCTTCTGAAAAGCGGTTATTTATCTGCTGTTGGCTTGTCTAGTGTGAAAATGGTTGCAGATAGGCACAGCCATACTGCTTATCAAGCACTGACGACGACCTTCTTAAAAATGTCAACATTGATGACCTTAAATGAACCTGAACCCTAAAAATATTGATTTTACTTGATTTTTTGGCGATTTTTGGCTGCAAAAGAGTGAATTGTGGCGAAATGGATGGAGATAGACTAAGACTATCTGTGAACAAGAACTGCAATAGGCTCTCGCCCATCTTATGAGCATTAGCTCAGATTTCTTGTTTACACAGTTAGTTGACAGCTTTAATAATGATGAATATGCTCTGTATAGATGGTATGCTACGAGGCAGTGATCCGGCTACTGTTAAAGATATTAACTTTTCGCTACGAGCCAAATGATAACTTCATTCAGTACATCGTCATCAGTATCCTCAACTCACTTGCATGTCAGGTGGACCACTCAGAGAAACGACTGATGGGTGACCTCGGAGCTGTGGAGGTAATAAAGGTTAAAGGTGGTCATATAGTTCTTAATGGGAAGCCCATCTCAGAGCTACAGAGCGTCACCTGCCGTATGGGATCACACAGTGTTACCTGCCACCCGACACAGGTGAACGCGCCCAGCCTTAACCCCAGCCAGATAGGCCGGTACTCGATTTACCTACCCCAGAGGGATGGAAGGCTGAGTTGACCTAGGCGGCTGGTTACATACCGAGATGGTTTACATGCCCGCAGGCAGTCACCCATCAAAGTACTAACCCAGCCTGGCGTAGAGTAACTTCATTGATCAAATCAAACGCGTTACCGCTAAAGACCCGATCACACCAGGTGAACGCATGAATAACAGTGAGGAGCGCACTGAAAAATGGTTTGTGTGCCATTGCTCGTTGTCATTCGTTACTTGTTCTTCAAGCATGCTGCACCAACAATTGGCATTCGTGACCAATCGCTTGGTGTGTCGCGCTCCGCGCACAATTTTGAACAATACATTCTAAAAAATTAACAACAAAACCACCTGTTTATTGTCTCAGTTGTTGTCCAGAGTAACTGCAACATTTCACAGTTTTTCCATCAAATGTTCGATGTTTCCGCTTTGCTGATGGACGATGCACTCAAGCCAGTAACGCCACTGACCAATGGCGCAATTAACCAAACGCTGCAACATTGATAAACCATTCATGAAAGATCCTCCCCCCAAACAGCATAATCGACGGGATTTAAGTTGAAGCTGTTTGGAAGCCACATGTCAGGCTTGAGCAACGTTGATCACACAATTGGTCACTGTCATCACCGGCTTGAGTAATTTTGACTAATTTTATCATGCTTCTTGTGCATCCTGCATTCGTGCGTCTGGTTTGACCCGGGCTTTAGCCATGCCACCACCCGTTCACTCAGTGCTTTCCTTAGGCTGCGTTCACATAAACATGATTACGAGTCCGGCACTGTACGGGTTCCCGTATACGAGTTCCGGCAAACACGAGTTTGCATGTATTTCAGTGGCGGCCGTTCACATACATACGAGTACAAGTTATTTGTAAATTTCACTCGTACAAGTAGTTTCTGTGCAGGTCGTGTTTTTATCCGACTCGTAGAAAGTAAACTACTCGTAAATAGCATTAATATAATTTATAAAAACCGTGGCACACATTTGACATCAAAACTGACGTCATCGTAAAATTGTTCATAATTAGAGATGTGCGGTTTGTAAAAATAGTAATTTTGTAGTGGAATGTTGTTTTAATGGCGAAGCATTCCTTCTATTCGATTTTATTCAAAATGGCCGACACGCGTTTAGTTATGTGCTTGTGCAAGTGACCATGAACGCTCCACTCATGCAAGTGCAGCTTCTACGAGCTGTAAACCGAAACTCGTACTCGTATCTGTGAATGCGGTTTTACTTTTGGAATGGGCTAGTTATTACACCTTCCTAACGCTGAGGCCATATCAGTTTGGTCCAACATGAATCGCCGAATGTCACTGTCGATCACATTAGCTTCTTAATGATCTTGGCTGAAGCTTACTTAGTTCTTATTGCCCTAGTAGGTATAATTCAAAGATGGAATATTGATTTTGCATTCAGGTTGGAAACTATTAAAGGACACGTGTAGCACTTCACAGGAGCTACGGAATGTTACCTGCCACTCGACACAGGTGAACTCACCCCACCATGACCCTTGACCCTAGCCAGACAGGCCAGTACTTGATTTATCTGCCCTGGAAGGATGAAAGGCTGAGTTGTCATTGGCAGTTGGTTATGTATCGAGATGGTTTACCTGTCCACAGATAGACATTCGTCCACGTAGTAACCACTTGGTAGCGACTCGACCGGGAGTCAGTGGTCTGACACAGTGCCTGGTTACTAGTCTGAAGGGGCACTGCTTCGAAGTTGGCTATAACTCAGTCCACCATATCCAAGGGCCACAAAGATGCAATTTATTGCTACTCTCAACCTTATCCGTAACCTTCACAGGCTCACACTGTTCGGACTAGTGCCTCATCGGACTGGTGAACTGTGCCCTCTCTCTAATACTGTGGCTTAGGTGCTATGTTAACTGGCATGCCCCATGTTGGTAATTGAATCGCAGTGCAGTTATTGTCTGGTGTGTGCACCATCAGACAATGCTGACGCTGATTAAAGATCGTCTGACTGAAGAGAACACAGTCTGTGATGAGGTGATGCTACATGCTTGGAGTCTACTCTGGAACGTTACAGGTCTGTCTGTCTGTGTGTGTGTCTGTCACACTCGTACATATTTCGTGATGCGTCACGTGACCCCTAGCCTCGAGTCCTAGAGTGATGCGAATTCAGAATTCGCTCGATATGTCTGATCGTCACAGTGATGCTGTGCTGGAATGTTACTGGTCTGTTAAAGCCCAAATTCCATTACGCCGGCTTTGCAAGTTTGGTGGACACAAATCACGAAAGTCCGTGGCACAAATCATGTCGCCGACTTTCATGATTTGTGTCTGCGACAAAGTCCGCAGACTGTCGTCGACTTTTCCCGTGCTACATTAGAGCGACACAAACGGATTTGTCACGGACTTTGTCGCATACATCTCGACATGTCGAGATGATTTTTGTCCACGACTTTCATGATTTATGTCAGCGACTTTCACCGAAACTTCGTGATTTCATGATTTGTCACCGTTTGTGTCTGCGACTTTCATGATATGTGTCTGCGACTTTCCCCGCGTGGAAGTTTCGGTGAAAGTCAGCGTAATGGAATTTGGGCTTGTGTTATCGTAGCGTTCTTTGTTTGCCTCTGTCTGTCCATCCGTTTATGAGTTTGCATGTTCGTCTGTCTAGCTCTGTTGGCTCACAGCACTGCAAAGTTTAAACTTAACAGTAAAACAGTAAACACAAAAAAATCCCGAAACGTAACATTGTTAGAACTCTCCATTTGATTGATTGCGTAGCATAGTGGTCGCCAGCGAGGACCAACTTTCTAACCACTATGCTATGCAATCAATCAATCATTTGTGAATAGGTAGTTTATTTATTTTTCATTATTTGCTGATAGATCAACTGATTGCTATATATTGCTGTATATGTCAGATGAGACAGATGTGAATTCCTGTCGGTTCATCATGAAGCAAGGTCTCAACATCTTTCAACAATGTCTCGAGGTGCAATCTCTCATTTTATCTCAGCAACTTGTTTACTTTTTTGTGCCTGGCCAGTTAGACACAAACATAGTATACATGTGTGCATTTTATTAGCTTGATTAAAATGCATTATTTTAGGCCTACCATTGCTTTAACTCATAGTTCTTTTTGCAAAGTAGCAAGAGCAGTTAGCGCACTGTAATGCACGGCTGTCAATAGTCCTGAAAAATGAAAATCCTGGATAGCTGCTGTAACTGTAATTGATTTTTTACTGCCATGTAAACGTAGCACCATATGTTGCTATACTTATACTGAACACTTTTCTGCCAATTTTTTTACCTTTGTATGTGCTGTGAGTAACTGCTGCTTGCCTTGATTGATTGATAGGCTGCAAGAAGGTTTCGAAAATAACATTTTAGTCATTGTGGAAAAGTCCTGGAATTTTATGTGTGGGAAAAGGGGGGAAAGATTAAGGGTACTGCACTGACATATTGCTGATCATTCGGGACACTGTTATGGCGGACTCCCTCGTGGTCTACGATGGAAACATCAACCTTGAAGAAGTGCAATGTGCAGTCCGTAGCCTAATGAACAACAAGGCGCCAGGCGTGGATGAGATATCTGCTGAGATGCTCAAACATGGCAAGGAGACAGTAGCAGAACAATTGGCTGAACTATTCAACATGATATGGCAGGTAGAGAGTGACACGGTAAATTATATTGCTCCCATCCCCGCCCCATCTGCCCCGCTCCATCCCTATCCCGTTTCCGTAATAAATTCCCCATCCCCATGAAAAATTTCCCATCCCATCCCCATTACTGTAGAAATTTCCCCATCTCCATCCCCATTGCACCCATGAATCTGAAGTCTGAACATGAGGACTTTACCATTTACGTCCTTACCTTACCTTACCTCCGGGGTGGGCAGGCTCTTACTAGTTTAGCATAGGTGTTTACGATATATGTGGTGTCAGCTATCTGCAAATGTAAGGACATGTTTATTAACTACTGAAAAGTTCAACAACGCAAGGAAATGCTACCGGATTTGTGTTGACAACTTAAAATGTAGGCATACAAATGTAAAATAACAGTACTCGCAGTAGCGTAACAAAAAATAAAAGTGTCACGTAGACATAGTGTAGTGTGTGATGTGCCTTGGTGGTCTAACGGTAACGGGCCGAACTGGTGACCGAAAGGTCCCCGGATCAACTCGGGCCCAGTGCACTACCTCGAAACAACCTCGGGCAAGTTGTTCACACACGTTCACCAAGCAGTATAATTTGGTGTGGTGATGCGCTGCGGCTGGGAAGGTAACCGTAGGCCTGGCATCACACTAGCCATTCGTCACAGACTCAAGTAGTTTATCCATCTACGGCCTCAACGGCCATAGAAAGGGAGATGAGCCATACCCCACCTGCACCCCATTTTGGTTATGGCACCTTCACCTTTACCTTGTTTCATATTTGTTTGTGGATGTCATGAGAACAGCAGTTTCCAGACAAGGATGATCTGCTGCGTAACATGATGGGACTGATGGGGAACATTGCGGAGGTTGACTATCTGAGACCACATCTCATGAAGCAAGAATATGTCTCTATCTTTAGGTCAGTATCAGTAGTGCAGCAGCGAATCCAGTAAATGTCCCCCCCACAAGTTGTTGCCACATTTTTATTGAAGATACATGTATAGTCACTTCAGAAAAGGGTGGTTGTGAAATTCTATTTCGCTGGATAGTATATTTTAGTTTTTTTTCCACGGAGGCTCCTTGTGCTGACTAAGGTTAAATGTCCACTGTTCAGTGTGTACCGTCTTGTTGCTGGGGTCTTGTAGAGGTATACCCTGATGATATACGTCACAAGTAGGACCCACAGTTTTTACGGGCCACGGAATTTCGAGCCGAGCCGCGGAATTTGCTCTTTTCTGCAGAATTTTCATATTTCTGTGGAATTTCGCAAAATTTGAGAAATGAAAGGGGTTTAGTACAATCATTGGCTTGATGACGTAAACATTACTAATTACGCACTAATTATATCATAGAAAAATCAAACTGAACTGCGTAAAACTGTGTTATTGTTGTAGTGATTTGCTGCTGTCAAAGAGCGATGGTATTGAGATAAGCTACCACGCCTGCGGTGTCATTGCTAACCTCATATCAGATGGGCCAGCAGCATGGATGGCCATTAGTCCGTCGAGATACAAAGTGCTAGATAGAATGGTTCTTGCGGTCACCAGTTGGCCGCTCAACCAGAAGAGAAACATCAACTATAGGTTATCGCTGACTGCTTGCCTGATCATCTCAATACATTATTTTCTTTTATAGATTTGTGTATAATATCACTCTGGAGGCCATGCAGCCCCTCATGGGAATGGAATATTTGGTCTTGAATACTTGAATGCACTGTTCTCTTTGGTGGATTTGCTTCTAGCTAAAAATTTGGGTCAGGGCCCAATGTAAGGCTGCCCCTCGCTGTATGTTTGATTAGCGGAGTTTTGGTCCACGGCTGCTTATTTGTCAAGCCATCGATTATAAATCTGGTAAAATCCCCCTCCCTCCAAAACCCCTTTATGGATCTCACTGATAGTTGACCTCAGTTCCTGCTGGGTAAGGGTCATCTTTCCCCTTTCCCCAATTTTGGTCTCAGTCCACTGTTCGTTTTTGGAGGAAAAGTGGAAAATAAAGAAAGATAATAAATACAACATAAAATAGTAGAAAAACTCAGCAAAAATATGATGCCTCTCATTACTCCATACAGGCAGCCTAATTATCAAATGGCATCTAGCATATTAACAATGCCCGCTATTGTGACATAATGTACTGTTGCGTGGTCTGTCTGTCTGTGTGTCTGTCACACTTGTATATTCTGCTGAGCAGTGGCTTAGCAAGCCCATTGGTCGGCCAGTGCGGACTTCAAGATTGCCGCCCAGTGGCGGATCTATAGCTTCAGCCAAGTCGGGTGTAATATCTTTCTTTCCCCTCTCTCCTCTCCCTTTTTTCCACTTTTTCTTCTTCCTTTTTTTCCCTTCCATTTTCCCCATCATTTTCTTTCTCCTTTCTCTCGCTTTCTTTCCCTTTGAAGTAGGACCTCTCAAACCCAGGAGGTCTAGGAGATCTGCAGGAGCGCCGTGAACTACCCAGCAGGGTATCGGGCGGAGCCCCAGCCGAAATCGAATCTGGTACATTTTAGCTTTATAATATGACTTCTGCATAGTGGCAACAATTTTGATCATCTTTTCTGATGCACGTACTTACTGATTAGCAATTTGCATATGGTGTAAAGTGTTCACTCACGCCTAGGGGCACAAGGGTGGGTGGGGGCACCTGCACTTTCCACCCACTTTTCATCCTTGGATCCGCCATGTGTTGCCTCCCACCCTTGCTCTTGTAATGACCCGTGGGATATATGTAGTGTGGTCTTGGGTGAAATTGTTAAGTCAAAGAAACATTCTATTTCATTATGTACACCGTGTCTCCATAGAAAACTTATCACTTTTATTTTTTTTTAAATAACTCCATGAAACATTTGCCGATTTCAATAATTTTTGGCAGGCAACATCAAAGAGAAATATGACGTGAGTTTGGTCTAACCCACCTCACTTTATAACTGTTTCTGCACTACCTTGTGAAATGCAGAAGTTGTTGCTTGGCTGTTTACAACAATGAATTCATACTGGGCTGGGAAGCGCATGCGTCAGCTCAGAAAATCACTGAGACAACAAAATTATTGAAAATCTGTCACATATTTAACATTAATCGTATTTACTGTAAAATCATATATAGACGAACTGAAATGACGCATTAATAACTAGTGAGCTGCTATGGGTCGCACATTATTAAACATGCTGTTAGAGATTCGTCTCATAGTCCGTCTCTTGCGTTCGTGCTGGAGCAGGACATTTTCAGCACAAGCAGTAATAAAAGTAATGTGATGTAACACATAAAATTTTTTGAGAGATAATAGGTCTAACTGTCACTCGTGTTTGTCGCTGGTCAGATAATCATATCTGAGCTGATGCATTCATGACCCAGTAAGAATTTAATTCACTGTCTCCAAACTACGACTTATAAATTTCACTAGGTAGTGTAGCAACAGTATTAAGGTAAGGTGGGCTAAACTATACTTATTCGTGGCAAGTTTTTTGGGTTGTTGCATGCCAAAAATTATCAAAATTGGCCAATGTTTTACGGAGTTATTCAAAAAATAAAAGTGGCACGTTTTTTATTGAGACGCGGTGTATATTGAAAGAAACATCAGCTGTAGGCTACCAGTAACTGCATTTTTGCGTAATAATAACAATATAAATAATAATATCCAACAGCGAAAACTGATTAGTCCAAAAAATTTCAACAGACAATCTGCACAAAATCATGTGAATAGTGTAACTCGAAAAAAATTGCAGAATAAAGATGTTTTCAGTTTCCAATTAGGTGCTTGAGTGTGTATAAGGCACACAGGTGCAGTGGCTGGCAGGTCCGTTCCATGTTTTGGGTGCTGATGGACCTACCAGTAGTTTACATCACTCGGTCCACTTAAAATTCCGAATTGATTAATTGTTTGATTGGGAGCCACCAACTGCCATACTGAAGGAGTGCTCTCCAACGTTTATTTATGCCTTTAGGACTTGTGGACCTGACCTTATAGTTGACAACAAGATGGTGGAACAGTTTTATATTTCTGGAATTTACGTTCGCAATATAAGCAATAGTATTGAACTAATTGTTGCTATATGTTGCAGATCATTTCAGCCGATCCTTCGTCTGGTTCCAATGAATGAAGCTCCACAGGTTCAGCTCTGGGCTGTCTGGGCGCTTTGCAATCTCACCAAAGTCAACAGTAAGTTCTACGTTGCGTGCTTTAACACATTTTTTGGTATTTCTATTGACGTTTTTTTCCAAACCTTTGATGCATCTTAAGACAAAGATTTAGGTGTTGGTCTCAAAACGGTAGAAGGTCATATGGTTTATATGGCTGCTTCAGTGGTGCAGCCATACAGAACTTGACTGTATGCTGAGTTCTAACCACATAATTTAGCCTACCTACTTATTTACGTTAGTGGTCAAAATGTGGATTCCAAGTTTCGGTCTCTTTCTGCCTGTGTGTGGTCTAGGTAATGCTGACTAGTGATGATCCGATATCAGGATTTCAATTTCAATATGATGTTTTACAAATATCGCAATATCGATATTGATATTTTAAAATAATAAGTATGTAAATCTTATACAAGCATAGGAACAAGACTTGAACATTGAGCAAGGCAGTATGCTCTATTTAGATAATACAAATATGTATGTCTCTAGGTGAATAATGCTATGACTGTAGTTAAATTATATCACCTTCAACCCTCCCTGTTTGTAATCTGTCTTTCCAGTTACGCAGTGTAGTGAACAATCTATAGAAGATATTGCAATATTGTCAAAAATATTGTGATGTATCGCAATATTTTTGAATATTGAAAAATTCGATATTTTTTCCGACAATACAATGTGATACGATATATCGATATCGAAAACGATATATTGATATTTTTGACATATCGAGTCATCACTAATGTTGACTGCTAGTGCGTGGGGGCAGCTTGTTTGTCTCTCCGTCTGTCCACCAGGTGGCTTGGCCTAGCAGTAACGCATTTGATCTGATCATCGAAGTTACTTTACACCGGGTCAGGTTAGTACTTGGATGGGTGACTGTCTGCAGGCAGGTAAACCATCTCGGTATGTAACCAGGCGCCTAGGTCAACTCAGCCTTCCATCCCTCTGGGATAGGTAAATCGAGTACTGGCCTATCTGGCTGAGGTTAAGGCGGGGTGCGTTCACCTCTGTTGGGTGGCAGGTAACACTGTGTGATCCCATATGGCAGGTGACGCTCCATAGCTCTGTGATGGGTTCGCTCCTTTTACCTTTACCGTTTACAGTTGGAGAAAGAAGGTGGCCTGTCTTTACTATAGTCAATAGCTGACAACTCCAACGCGAGATTCTATCAAGTACAGAAGCTCGGCCTATATCCCTCTCTGTCTGTCTAGGCCTATCGAGAGCCACAGCAGGGCCCGGGGAAAACATTTTGTAGGGCCCATATGGGGAAAAATTTTTTTGAATTTTGCTTTTTAAAATGATGCTTTCTGGTGTACTTTATATTTTTGAGCAACGGCAGGGCCCTCCAAACGTCACAGTGCCTGCGGCAAACTTTCCCTCTTTTCCTCTTGTCGATGAGCCAGTGTCTGTCTTATTGCCTTCTTGTCTATGTGTCTATCTGTTTGTGTAGGGACCAAGTACTGTCCGCTGTTGGAGAGCGAAGGCGGCCTGTCATTACTACAGCCAATAGCTGACAACTCTAACGCGAGATTCTACCAGGTCCAGAAGCTGGCGCAGCAGATCGTGCATCGATGTCGACAGTTTCGTCTCAGCGCCGAGTCGCGTTCGACCGACGACGTATCCAGTGGCCCCACGGATGAGTGTCAGTGTGACAACAACGTGAATAATGTGGATAATATGACAGATGACAGTGAGGGAGACGATGATATGGATGACGATAATGAAGAGGCAATGGAGAATGACAGTGATGGTAGTTGGCCCGACGATTGACTGAATACATTGCGAAGGGTCTGCTGTTGTAGCTACTAAGACCCTCTCTAGTTAACCCTAATACTATTTAACTCTTATCCCCCTACATCTGGAACTTTTCTTCGGCTTAATTGCACCATCGTACACTGTAGTAATGGGTTTTCCCATTCAGTGGCTTCTATCCCTTTACCTGATGGGCGCAGCTTGCACAGACGTGGGGAGTTTTGTTATGGGTGTAGATCAAAACTTACCCCACTTTTTACTGCACAACGAAAGGGACGAGGGAAGGTGCAAGGAAAGGGGGATAATAGGGAAGGGCAGTAGGAAAAAAGGGCGAGGGAAAGGGGGCAAATGGAGAGGGAGGTAGGGAAAGGAAAGAGCCCAAATGTGGGGTGGGGGAACTTGCACCCAGTTTCGATTTGAGATTTGAGGGGATAAAAGCCACTAGTCACATTATTCTACTTGCTTTTAGCTAGTAGAAGTTAGCTATAGCGGGCCATCCCCAATTCATTGAGTCACGATCTTTTTACGTCCACTGAAGAATGCTGCAGTTTTCATGATCGGTTCTGTCCATCTGTTACTGGGGCTGCTTTGAAATTATGAAGGATTTTGATGAAATTATGGGTGAGAGGGGAATGGAGAGCATACCCAGTAACTCGGATCTTGTTTTTTGCACAAATTTGTGGAGGAATTTTTTCGGCTATTGTGATTTCTATAAACGTTCATGAATAAAATACAGTTGTCTGCGTTGGTTTTGTCAGCAAAGTTTTGGCAACCTACAATCGCCATTGACTTCGTGATTGCTTTTATACCCCTTTAATTTTGAATTACAGTTTACTTGGCGTTTCCGTTTGCAGGCCTGTTTTTCCACGTTGATGTTGTTTCTTGGTGGTGAAACTGCAAGGAGTTGAACCCCTGACCTGTTGATTGCGAGTACGATGCCCTGAACAACTGCACCTTGAGCCGCAATCACCTGAGTGATTAGTTGTGAAATTAACACAGTTAACAAGTGAATCATTGTACAGTTCTGTAGATAATTTCGTATAGTACATAGGTTGTATATAAACCGTCGCTCATTTTTACTGTTCGCAGTATCGACGATGGTATTTTTTTCAGCTAAATTATGTTATTTCTTTGTTTTTTTCTCTTTTTACACGATATCTCATGAACCGCTACACTTAGCTCGATGAATTTTTGTACGTACACATTTCCTGACAACCGCAAGAACTCTGTTGAATTTTAGGGTCAAAGGTCAAGGTCATGGCACCAAATTTTCAGATACTTAACCATTGTGGGATAACATCATGCTGCTACTAGCTGCTGCTAGGCAGGTCTAGCTTGGCTGATAGCTATTGGCCGACGCCGACGTCATTGCTATAAATATCACACAAGCCTAAGGCTGTCCACGTTAGCCTAGTTTTGTTTTTTAAGTTAACTGTTGTTGACATTGTGTTATCAGCTGACTGAATGTTCTTTTGATCTGCAGTATCTCTGCCTTCGTTGGACATTTTTGCCCCAGATGTGCAAGAGTGTTGTTTATACCAAAAATCTGTCCTGTTGGTTATCGCAGCCACTTTCATACAGTCTGATGTAGTTTCCGCAGAGTGCACTATATTTTGAGGAGTTTCTGACTGTGTAGTTTTGAATGTTTTGCCCGATGAATGTCTTAAGCCATCTGCTGATGGCCACTTCACACCTACGACACCGACGTGGCTCAACTTAACTCCACTCAACTGCTCAGTAGCCAGGCTAGCAGACCCCTAAGGCGTGATCTGTACGCAGCAGCGTGACGTCGCAATGCTAGTGACGTCACTGCATTGTCTTGAAGGTGGTTTATGTCTTTGCGGGAAGCCCATCTCAGAGCTACGGAGCGTCTCCGGCCGTACGGAATCACACCTGCCACCTGAAACAGGTGAACGCGCCCCACTTTAACCCCAGCCGGATAGGCCTGTACTCAATTTACCTACCCCAGAGGGATAGAAGACTGAGTTGACTTAGGCGGCTGGTTACATACCGAAATGGTTTACCTGCCTGCAGTCACCCATCCAAGTACTAACCTGATCCGGTGTAGAGCAACTTTGCTGACTGTACACAACGCGTTACCGCTATGGTATGCCACCAACCATGCAGCTGAGTTGCGTTGCGTCGTAGGTGTGAATTAGCCATAAATACAGTATATTGTCGTTTTCTTACTGTGTAACAATCCCATGCTCTGCGTTGTCAGTAGCAATCCATGTAGGTCATTGCAGTGCAGTTTCACATCTAATTCTAGTTTTAGTTCTTGTGGTTTGTACTGTGAATTAATTGTTGATAACTACCGGTAACTCACTCTTGCGTGAAGCTGTAGGCTACCACACTGGTTTGCATATTGCGTGTATATATCTGCGTATATATCGTGCACTAAAAGCCAAGTTGAAAACTGTGTATTATGTTTTATGACATCTCATAGGAGAGGCAATTTAAAACTAAAAAATAGGTAGACTAGAATTAGTGCAATAAACACATATCGACTGGACACGTATCGGAATATCTGGAGGAGATGTATTAACCTACAGTACAGTGGCAATTTAAGCTGCTATATTCGTCTATCCGTTACCGACAGTACCCTACTGTAATGTCCACAGAATTTCCACGTACGTGTATTTTCCACATTCTATTCCCGCAGCTGAACTAAATAACAACGCGGTGGCTCTTATCCCCGCAACTTTGGAGTCGAAATTGGGCGCAAGTTTTTCCAATTTTCAGGCTCGAGTACCCCCACTTTGGGGTTTAAGTCCTCCCTCTTTTGGGCTTCTTGTTGAGGGTATTGATTGCCCAGTGAATATTAGGGGGCCGATTGATCTGCACTTTTAACAATTCTTCCGTTTTTCACTGGGGCAGGTTGCGCCCACCAGTATAGGGATAGAAGCCACTGCTAACAAATCTACGGCGTACAAAATATTCAGATGTCAGTCTCTGTAGCGCGGAGACTGGTGACGTCATCGTTTTCTGCGGTGTATCTGTACGCGTAACGCTGACGTCATAGACTGCGATGATGCTGCGGATGATGCTGTGCACAGACCGCAGCGGGCCGGCCGTCGGTTGTGTGTGAAAGACTGACTCAGTGCAGGGTATATAGGAAAGAAAGTAAGAAAGGGACTGGTTTGTGATTAGGCCTAGAGACTGGTTAGCCGACGACTCAAGCCTTCAGCCGTCCGCTGGGTCTACACTCTACCTGCGATCGAACGCGGCGGCTCTCGAGTTTGTCCGTATCGGTATTTTATTCCGCACGTTTCAACAACATCGTACTGCGTGTTGGTGAGAATAATTCGCTCTGAAAAGTTGGCTGGAGAAGTGTACAACGAGGGCATCGCTCGCTGTTACTACGACGATCGGACATGAGACGTGGCGGCATCATAGTTCAGCATAATTGGCAGCAGCAGCAGTAGCTTCTGGATTATTCTGATGATGTGCCATGACATCGTAAGTATAGCTTTATCTACGATCTCATATGGGGTGAGTTAGATACAGATATTTGAAAGACCAGTTATCGTTATTTCTTTCCTTTTAGTTTTTCTTATCACGGGCTTCTATAGTTTTTCCAAAACTGGGGAATTTAGAAATTTTGCACTGCAAAATCCCCGGAAATTAGTTTCGAACTCAATCCCTGTCGCTGCAAGACTGCAAAGACTAAAAAGGCGGGCGTACACGTTATTCCTATAGGCACACTCGATTATCCCTGAGCATAAAATTATAGGCAACGTTTAATTATTCGAGTATAATTATTGACTGTTTTTTGACGTCAAACAACCGCCTTGTGTGCAGTGGGCAAAGGCGTTGGACGCCCGTGATCCAGTCAGCGCGAGATCCACTAGCCGTAAGTAAACATGTTAGCGAAAAACGTGTCATTTTCGTGAGTATTTTCATCTTTTGAGCACAGACGGGCACGCTAGTTACTCCTGACCTAGAAAAAGTTTACGCCAGTCTTGCTTATGCCATGCTTTCTGCTTTAGAATTAATTAGAAGATCGTACGGGAGGTTTTTTAGGACGTTTCGCTTCTTTGACTTTTCGCTCCTTGCTCGGACGTTTCGCCCACAGCGTCGAAATTGCGCACCACGGCGAAGACGACGGACGGACGGACAAACAGACGCGCATGACAAGTAACGCCGCTGGGGACGACCGCACAATTAGACTGTGTGGATGTTGGTGGATTATGCATACACGGTGGCTTCTGTCCCCCAAATTTGTAATCAAAATCTGACGCAACTTTTCCCACTTTTGGCCTCGAGTTCTCCCCACCTTCGAACTCAAGTTCCCGATCCCACTCCTTTTTGGGCTTCTTCCTTTCTAGGGGGAAGTTTTGTTAAGGTTGTAGAATGAAAAATAGGAGGAGTAAAAATAAGAGGAAGGAAGTTTTGTTACGTTGACTTCCCAGTAAAAAAATACGGAGGGAAGTCTTGTTAAAGGGATGCAGATTGCGAAATGAGAAATAGAAGGGGGAAGTTCTGATCTGCACCCTTCACAAAACTTTCCCCCATATTTTTCACCGGGCGCAACCAGGTATCGAGATAAAGGCCACTGTGTGTACAGACAGCCGGAGTTGATGTGGCGTGAAAAAGCGTCCAGTTTCAGCAGCCGTCGTCAGCGCCACATTACGACGATTACTGAAGAAGCTCTTAGCTTCTGCTCGTCCTACTGGTTGTCACTACCAGTACCACGTCATCGCCATCATCATCCTCGACATTACCTGGCCAATCCTGAGTCTTACAACACCGGTCAACTACGCAGCCATCACCCGTACAGTATTCCAAAATATATTTTTATTAGCCAACCGCACTCAAGTAACAGTCGAGTTACTGGCATGGTTGTCGTCCTTCCATCTGTCCGTCCCTTCGTCTGTCTGTTCGTCGTCTGCCACGGATGTATTGTAGCTAAACGGTAAGTCGTAGGGGGAAAACTTTTTATACAAATAATCAGTGATGTGTGCTGTAATCAGACATGCAGGCAAAACTGCAGCCATCTAGTGCAGGGAAAACATTTTCAAATTGGGGTTGAATGAAAGAGGGAGATATAAACTCAATGGAAAATTGGCTATGGCCAGATATGTCTCGGAAACGGTGAGATATATAGCCAAGATTACTATTAATTACTAATAGGAAGTGTCATACGCCCTGTCAGATGAAATGGAAATCATTCAGCTTGTTTGTGTGCATGGAAAAGACGAAGTGGGGTCCAAGGAGGGGCAGAGGCCAAGACCAGGCAAACGCTCTTTTAGACCAAAGCCAAGGCATTGGCCACGATTATTAGTCCTCGAGGTCGAGAACACAGAACAGTACTCGAGAACCCCATCACTGATCGACTGATTGCTATGTCTATAGGAGTGCCGAAGCAACAGTGAACTAGGAGGTAGACCTGCATGTATCGGACACGTAACTACCCAACACGACCGCTGCGTTACCACAGTAGTCAGACGCCCCATCACCACCAGCCCAGTCAGCATCATCATCAGCATCCGCATCAGCATCAATATTACCAGCAACAGCAGCAGCAACAACAGTCGGTGCCAGTGTCTGTCGTCAACGGCTGCTTGTCTGGCAGATACGCAGGTAAAGACGCGTACAGATCGACGTAACTGAACTAAACTGACACGGTTCAGTTTTTACGCTGTAGCGCGTCTTAGCCATCGCAATTCTGTCTGTCCGTCTGTCGTACGGGTGAATCAGTCAAAAGCGGTGCAAGGTAGGGAACATCAAATCTTCACCGTCGGCTGCCTGGAAGACTCTAGTTTCAGGATTCGTAAAGCTTGTTCATAAGTTGGAAGGGGGTCACCCCGAACGAGGGCGCTAAATGAAAGCGGGGTGGGAAAAATTTGCGATATCCAGCCGATTCGGCGTTGACTGAGCGAGATACGTCACGCCTTCTGGTAAGTACAAGTAAAACACTAGACACTATAGCCGCCAGTCGTCTGGCGTCATTTGGCGACTGACTTAGACTTTGTTTTACTGGGTTTTCAATTTCAAACATGCACCACGGTTGTTGTGCGTTCCCGTTTGCGTTAGCAGGGCTTTTCTTGTTGACAAACTGACCAATGGGCAAACAGGACGAGCCTATTGTTGATTGGTTGACGCGTTCGTGAACGTAGTCACGTAGTTACCGACGCCGTTAGACGGTGCCTACTGTAATGTGTTACTGCTACCCATTGGTCAGTTCGTCAAAAATTAGGCAGAACCATGTCAGTTTAGTTCATTTGCGTCGCTCTATACCCGTCTTAACATTTACGACAATCTGCATTCAGCCCTCGCTGTACTTTTGACTTCTCACTCGGTCATTTTTTTCCAACCTCGAAAACTTTTTTCTCTCTTAAATCCTATATTCTGCGCAGACATCTGGCACTTTTTTCGGACTGATTTCAATGATATCTGGACTTGCTGAGAGTTTTTTTCGTTCTTGCCGTTTTTCAGTGCAAATCATTCACCATTCGTATTATTTTCAGTAATTACTTTCCAAGGTCTTGCTTTTCCAACATAGAAACAAGAATTGATGTCATGGCAATTTTTTAGTTCAAAAAGTTTAAAGTCTGTGGTTATTATTGTGTACTGCAGTGTAGACCCTCAGGTAGACAGACGGTCGCATGTAATGTCGGCACACGACCGGCATATTTTTTTAGTGGGCCGTCTACACTTACGAAACGCGTTCTGCCAAGCTTTAAACATACGAGGGACAATCAACACATTTTGCGACTAGACGATGTATTACATTGAAATAGAACTTTTTAAAATCTGTAGGCTGTTTCTACTTTTTGGAACAAACGGTCTGCGAACACTAGAAATGTCAATAGTACTTTCGGAACTCTTAAATTTAGACTTAAAACCGAACTGTTTATTTTACCTAGTACATATCAGCGCCAACACGGCGCTACTGATTCGCAGTTAACATTGTGAGTTGCGTTTTTAAATTAGATTAGATTAGTGTTTGAATTGCCGGGGGTCGAAGGCGGTTAAACCCCAACTGTTTTTACCCTTTTCCTCTAACACACTGTCAAATTATGTACTAGGGAGGCCAGCAATGGCAGCAATATATACTATATACATACGATTACGTCACAGTTTTGGTCAGGCTGCGGAAGTCGAAAAGTTCGACCCCCCAGCTAATGTTTCACAGTTCAAACACTGGATCAAATTGGATTAGTTTAAGAAAGTTTTTGATTTGCAGGAGGGTTGACGGTATCGAGAGAGCGCCCGGACTCGTTTTCGGACCTCGTGTATAATCTTCAGCAAGCGGTCAGCTCACAGATGGGTAATTCACACTCGAGCAAAGATCTGCGCTCGGCGTCGACGTTGGCTGCCACGGCCGTCGCTACTGCCACGTCCAAGGCGCAACAGCAGGCCGATAGATCTTCGCATCGACACAAGAAGTCTTCTCGAGTAAGAACGAACGCTTCGATCGAAAAAATCGATCGCTTCTATTATTTTGATTGATTTATTGAAGCTGAAAGAATGGGAAAATTTCAGCACCAAATTTTGTATGTTAAAAATAAAATTTTCTGACAAAGCGACATATTTTACAGGCTAAAATTTTGAAGAGGAGGCGGCAAATGCCCTCTTATTCTGTTGCCATGACGACGCCATTCGATATTGGCTCAGTGGCGTAACGGTAGGCTGTTAGAGTTACGATTGATCAGTCATGAGTTTAATTTCCGGTCGGGTGACTATCAAGTATGTACTACTTGGATGGGTAACTACAGGGTGGCCCCAAAAAAGTAAGCTATTGCACTTTGACCATATCTTTGCTAAATATTGACTAATTTTCACATTTTTACCAGTAGACTCTGTGAGAAACTTTCTACTATAGTGGCATGCACACCACATTTATTGTGTCAAAATTTAGGGGTGATATCAAAATTATGAGCACTCATGATGTGCCGCCTTCTCTCGGGAAATTGCAGCTAAACCTCACATTTATCCCATTTATCACATTTATCGAAAACTTGCAACTTTTGGCTTATGTTACTTATTTTTATCCAACGACTCCACTGGTGATCGAATATGGCCGGCGACGCGCCGTAGCTCTAATTTTGGTTACCATTGGGAGCTACAAACGACTTTTGACATTTTAATTTATTATTATTTTTCCGTTCATCTAAAAGCCTGGTCGATTATCCCTCCCAAGATGCACTAATACTAACAAAAACGCGGTAGGCAACACTGTGTGATCGCATATGGCAAGTAACGCTCCGTCCGTATAACTTTTATTGTTGTTTGACGTTGACAGCATCATCGCGGTTCGTCAGACACGCCGTCCGGAGGTAGTCCGAGTCATCACCACCAGGGGTCGACACTAGCATCATCAACAGACCTTCCACAGCCGGCCAGTACTTCTACTAGAGACGCCGGCACTTCGACTACCGGTATACCCGCTGGTACTGCAACTCATGGATGTAATAAACGTTTTTAGCCGACCGACAGTACTTAAGCAACGGTCGAGCTATTGGCATGGTTGTCGACGTCTGTCTGTCCGTCTGTGTGTATGTCCGTCTGTTACGGATGTATTGAGGCTAAACGGTGCCAGATAGGGCTTAGGTTGCTTAATAATGGCTTTCAAATGCCACGTAAATCTTTGATCTTTGATGACCTTGAAGGGTCATAACGCACTACGGTATGCCAGTTGTGCGGTATTGTGGCTAAACGGTAAGTCGTGGAGAGTCTGAGATCGTACCATCGGATAGGGCGCTGGCAACTTTCTATAGGCTGTCAATAGTAACCATGTCTT
>Ga0056128_1000738_pt1 | contig 32096 bp, 24 predicted proteins | sample WorMetLIZISLAND2_FD_71113 | JGI IMG/M metagenome (GOLD analysis project Ga0056128, IMG submission 71113) | Marine gutless worms symbiont microbial communities from Max Planck institute for Marine Microbiology, Germany - Olavius geniculatus... ...
CCTTCCGCCCCCCTATTCCAAATTTCTGGATCCGCCACTGCTGTAAGCTGTATAGCAGCTAGCGGTTTCCTTCAGCACAGATTAATGTGCTAGCTCCAGAAAATCGACCGACAGTCAGCAAGTGCTGGCAACACAGCAAACACTACTAACTGGAAGCGATCGGTTAGCTCCACCCTCCTCAGAGAACAGTGTTGCCACCTGGCGAATACAACCGATTTAATACATGTATCCGCTGTGTGCACTGTTCAATTTAAAAAAAACTCCTGGACTTGAATAGCAACCCATAATATAGTCACTTGATCCATGGACCATTGGACCACGTCCCACCGGCCCACAGAACTCCACAAAAAAAACTGCTAATAAGATGTGGAGTTATAGGGTAGAAAATCGGAGATACAAACGAACAGATGCGTGAAAGCATAACCTCCATTAGCGGAGGACGGAAGAGTCTCGTTATATGCAGTAATTTTTCAATTAAGCCACATCTAGTCAAAAGAGCCAGGAAAATTCAATCATACAGTTTATATTATACGCATCATTTGTTGACGTCGGCCTGCGTTTAAACGAAAACGTTTTCATGCAGAGTATGTCGTCTTCACACGTCATACTGCAGACTGGCGTGAAGCAGCAACCGATTACACCCTATAGCCTACCTGGCAGTACCTGGACAGAGCCTGATGACACTCTGAGCCTGTGTCCACAAATCAATATCAAGCTGCTACAGCGCCTGAACACGGTTAGGGCTGGGCAAACCCTAATTTCACACTCACACTCCAACAACGAATATCGAACAAGTGATGACGACAGTCCAATGCCGACATGATATGCGGTCGTCCATCTAAATATACGTACTCGCCCACTGCACTACATAACCTTTTGAAGTGAAAATTGGCACACTGGTTAGTGATTACTCCTGTCATGTGAACGTTCACACCAGTTTACATTTTTCTACACTGTTTTTCAACCAAGAGCCATCGCCGAATCATCGCCGTGTGTGACAGACAAATAAGCCGGTGGACAAGCCGGCAGGCGACGTGGCTCGCGACCGCTAGCGAGAGCTGTTCATGCAGACAGACAGACACGCACGCAGACCCGAGTCGAATACAGACACGCTGCCTGATAATAAGGGTGGCTTATAGCTTGCACTTGCGCAGCGTAGTGAGCCAACAAAGAGCCGAGGAGACAATACCAAAGCAATTACTCTGGCAATAAAAAGTGCTGAAATAACTGTTACAGCTAACTGACCGAGTATCTGAGTATTCAGCACCTCTCTACAGCAAGGCAGTGACGTTCTCACCTAGCTCAGAGAGCAGATGTCTATAGTCAACCAACACGGTCACTGGCGACCCCCCCCACTCTCCCCTACCGCCCCACTGAATCTTTAAAACACAGTTCCAGCCATTCATCTTCAGCTTGTTCTCAACCTGGAACTAAAGCGCCGGCGACGACGTTCATCCAACGTTAATTGAGTTAAGTTGTATTCAGGCCAAAATGCCGTCCACGTTTTTATGTACAAACACAAACAGTGACAGCCATTAACTCTAGATTTTAAATTTAAAGCACAAAAGCTAGAAGTGCACACAGTACAGTCACAAAAGACAGTATTCAAACTAAACAAAAATTCCTTAATTCTCAAATTTGAGGCCTCCGATTGCAAGATTCTTTAAACCTAAAAGGTTAAAACTCATACAGTTAAAATCTATGTTTGATGCTAAAAAAAATTTCATACGCAGGTTGTCTTGTGTCTTGGTCAATCTCAATTCAACAACCATTTCGTCACAATTTACTCCTTACTTTTTACACGCAAAAGCAGCTACTGCTTTCAGTGCATCTTAGCCACAACAACAACAACATGTCACAGTCAATAACATTATGCATTTCTAAATCCCGAATACTGGGATTGAGAATTCAATCCAGGGATTGCAATCACTGCCGGATACCAGCAGTCACTATGTGACTAAAATGTAAACAAATGAAGATGACATGCCGATATGTGTATTCCAGCGCACGAAAATATAGTGCGAGGTTCGAACCCCTATAATAATTTTTGCCATTCGGTGGGGAATGGTAGGGACAAATTTTCTTTTTTGTTATCAAATACTCCTTAGATTACTGTTAATATCTCTTTGTTGTGAATTATGTCCGGGTTGTATATTACAAAAAAACAGTACGAGCTCCCCACCGTGGTCAGCCACCTTGACGTGGTGGTGGGGCTTTGCTCCGATGACCCGAAAGATTTCTACAGTCTGGAAGATAGGAGCGTACTAAGAGCTGACCAAATACGTGAGAACATTTACTACACATTAGCAGTGCTTTTGTGCTGGTTTCGGCTTTACAGCAGACTACGGCTTTATAGCCGTTACTTGTAACCTTGTGGTTACATCTGGGGATGCGCATTGGGCGGAACTGATACAGCCTCAGCGCTGGGCAGGTGTAGAAGCCTGCCCACCCCGAAGGCAAGGCAAAATAGTACGAGCTGACTACTATACAGTCGTCTTTACTTTATATGCAGGTCCGTTATAAGCACACTTCGCTTATTTGCACGACGTGCGTCTAGTCCCATTTGAGTTTATGCTATGTCAGTGGCAGTCAGCTTATAAGCACCAGCCATATACGCACAATTCGGGCTATAAGCATGCACTCTTTCGGCCCCAGCGCCATGACTTACTTCAGTTATAAGCAACTTGGCTTACATGGTGCACATAAGACCACCTGTAGTCAGCCACTTAACCCTCACTGGGATGCTGGTGACGACGTCTAAACCCCAGAATTATGTGGGCAGTCATAGCTAGTGAGCTACAGTGCATTGCTCCACCCCAGCAGCATGCAGCATCATAATGAACTTCAAACGGCAGTCTGCAAGTTAGTAGTGCTAGGCCACCTGCTGTCTATGATAGTGATTGAGACCATGGACGGGCGGGCGGTGTGTAAACTGACACTACTAGAGTGACCATTATCAGCTGCTACATGCTAGCCTGATGTCTGCAAAGAAGATGAGTGAAGCAACTGTTTTTTGTGGCCTGGATAACCATCTATTGTAAGGCTACAGGTAAAAAGTGGATTGCGGATGTGCGGATGTCACAACAGCTAACTTGGTAATTAAGCTGTAATTTATTAGTTAAACCATCTCCTAACCCCATTCCTAACCCTAACCTTATCCCTAAGCCTAATCCTAACCCCAATCTTAACCCTATCCTTAACCATAGCTCTATCCCTGTTGTGACATCCGCAGATCAGCACATACGCCGATCCACTGTTTACCATCGTCCCTATTGTAACCATATGTTGTAAATGACTGCAATGGTCATATAAGCTGACTATGGTTAAATGCATGCTCCGCTTACATGTAAGTCAGCTTGTGGTCCCAAGGCCATGCATAAAAGAGGATTCAACTGTATTAGCAAAGGTTTGTAAATAGTAGTCTTAAAGATCCACGGTTATGGTCAAACTCACTTCTGAAATTTATGTAGATCAAAATTAGACATTTTACCTTGCATGTATAATATGTTGATTTAAGCTTTATAAAGGTTCTAAATCAATGCACAAATTGTAACATAATGCGGCATTACGTTACATTATGCCAAAAAAATTTATCTAGGTCAGTGACGAAAGTGATGTCACCGGGGAAATGCAGTCAGTGTTTACCAATTAATTTTATTATGTTTAATGACAAAAAATACTGTGTTGCATGGCAACTGTAGCAGTACATAGGTAGAAAGTATGATTTTATAATGCTTATGTTTTTATGCGTATTTTACGTTGACGATGTGTTCGCTCGGCGGTGTCATCAGCCTATTAACATGGCAGTTTGTTTTTTACAGCATTTACGTAGATCATCGATTTCAAAGATAATTTTCTTTGTGTTGACAAAACACAGGTCGCCGATATTACTATTAAAATTATCAGAAAATTATGCTGTATAGGAAAATGGATAAAATTTATATTTGTTAATTTTGGTGTCGATGGACCTTAAATGGTAGTGGTAATGGAAATGTGTAGCTCTGCATATGGTACATATAGCACCATATGCAGAGTTACAGAGGCGCTGTTAAATGTTAACAAGACTGTATATAAGCGAAGTCAACTGTATCCTCCTCACGCCTCGCGCCTCGAACTTTACCATGCTCGGTGTTATTTTCCATCTGCGGCGAACGAAAAAGTAAGCAAACGTGAGGCTATTTTCCATCCGCCATGGACGGAAAAAAAGCATGCGGACGCTATTTTCTGTCTGTGCGGACGAAAAAATAAGCAAGCCTTAGGCTATTTTCCGTCCACCACTAACTAAAAAGTAGACTATATGACGTTATTTTCCTTCCACCATGGACGTATGAAGATTGTGACTGATGGAAAATGACTGCTTAATTTTTGTGATTTTTTATATATATACACTGCCTTACGCATGCATTTAAGTAATGTGACGTTATGTACGAGACTATATACTAAAAAGTCTGTACCAAATGGCGTTTTGATTATATTAAACAATTCTTGTTGTGTTGTATTTTTAGTGTACTGCATTGCATTGCATTGCTGGATGTAAATAAACCATGTCTGTGAATTTAGCTTTGCTGTAGCATCCATAAGACGTTTGACGTTTTCAGCGTTAATGGCAGCAAAGCGGCGTGTGAGTAAAGCCAAAAAATAACAGATATTGCAAATAATAAACATGATTAAGCATCGAGAGTCAATAACAAAGAATGAGACAAAAACGTTTTTACAACAGTACAATGAGGCTGTGTATTATACCAAGAAATTATGTGTCATTTTCCATCAGTCAAAATCTTCAGACGTCCATGGTGGATGCAAAATAACGTCATGTAGTCTCCTTTTTAGTTAGTGGCGGACGGAAAATAGAAAATAGCCTCACGTTTGCTTAGTCTTCCGTCCCTGGGGACGGAAAATAGCGCTTGGAGCACATAGATTTCCGTCCGCACGGACGAAAAATAGCGTCTGCACGCTCTTTTTTCCGTCCGTGGCGAACGGAAAATAGCCTCACATTTGCTTAATTTTTCCGTCCACCGCGGACGGAAAATAACATCGATGCTTTACCATCGCACACATCGACACACGATCAACCACTATTTCCCTTCCGCAACACTTCACAGACGTTAAACTTGCAAGCACTGACCTTATTATCAGCAACGCTATTATCCGCAAAAAAATACTGTGAAGCATATTTGTACTAAATAAAATAAAAAGTAAACACACAATCATAAAAACATAGATGTGACCAAATAAACATAGATTACACAAGCAGTTGATCATAAACTTAAACACAGATATATACCTTTTAAAAAAGGTATATATCTGTGAACTTAAATGTCAAAAATGACACAAGAAAATAGTCTTTACTTTAGACTTGACTGTCGTTTGTGATCGTCCATCTTTTTGCTCAACCGTCAAATAAGTGTAATAAAACGATTAGTTCAATTAACATTATAAAAGTGTTTTCAGGGCCTATATTATTCGGGTGATGTGTGCAATATTAGTTTGTTAGCCTGTATGGGCATTTGATAGATATAAAAAAAATTGTGGAATATTTGTGCCAGCGATGACGTCATTACTTACGCTTGTGTCGTCTGCGTAGTTAACGCCAGTAGGTAAGTAGGTCTAGTAAGTAAACAGAATGCCTACTAAGGCTGCTAGTTATCAACTTATCAGACGCCGCACTTTAAAATTTACTGGGCAAAAAGTAAATATTACGTTCAAATAACGAACTGGAACCGTCGTTTGATCAACAATACTGATGTCAATGAGGATCTGATATGCCGATGACTTCCTTATTTTGCTGTGTGCTGCAATGCTAAATTCTGCATTTTTCAGTTGGTTGTCGCTTAGTCTTCTGTCGCCCAGATGACAGTAGACCGCTTATACAGTGCTCTCCAGACCTCCTAGCTGGATGAATAGAGGCGCTTTTTGACACAGACAAGAGTCAAACCCCTTGGGAAATGTTGGGCTATGTGCCTTCAGTTCAGTGAAAAAGAAATCCAACAAACGGCGTGCAGATAACAATGTAATCACAGAATGCACTGCTATCAAGAAGAACAAAATTCCGCAAAATAACAAACAGGATTATTCAAACACGTTCTAGTATACCAAACGTATGATACATTTTACTACCTGTATCACTCGTAACTGACATACACACGTAGAACGACAAACTGAAAAAAAACATCACTAACATCTTCTGATACAAAAACAAATCGTCACAATACACACACATTATTGTTACTACTAACGTTACTATAATTATCAAAGCTTAGTGCAAAACAGAAATATGTGCGTAAGAATGGCATTAGTATAATGTGCAACAAACGTAGAAAACTATGAACAGTTCACGTACATTTTACGCAAGAACAAGTACTGCTGCATAGGCCTACAGTAACCAATGCAACAAAAACAACAGTGCAGACGTTAGCGTTAGCAATTGAAAAGTTACTGCAAACCAACTTAACATCTAAGTATGGTGTCTACCATGTTTATGTAAATGGGCCAGTCCGTATGACCTTAATGGCATTCCACGTAATTCTCAAAAACAAAGCACAACCACTAAAGCAGTTAGAAATAGTATAACATGCCATAAAAAATAGACACTTACTCTCAGTTCAGCACAAAAAATGAGAGCAAAAGACACAGGCCTGAATTTTATCGTCACGGACTTGATTTGAAACTACAAAAATCGTATTTACAAATTACCGACAGCACTAATGTTACTATAGACGTCAAGATCTGTACATCAACGAGTATCTGCATTGCTTTACATTGCTGATAACCAGAACAAAACCAATATAGCGATCAATGTCAGTTAAATTCAGTGATTTCAGTAGCTTCAACTGACAATCAGTCTCAGAAAAGTGTTTACAGATGTGAACACAGAGGCAGGGTGTACATGTTATTACTACTATCATTAGAATCATCCATTTCGTACGACACATAGAGAACAAATATAGTATAAATAGTGCAGCAGAAATATTTTTATGTTAGGCTCGACCTTCAGTTTCTCCACTCTGTAAAAAGAAAACTGAAGGACAATGTTTTTAACTTGTTTATTCACCACTCAGGCAGAAGACAAATACAAATACAAATACAGAATAAAAAAAAAGTACAATACCACTACCGACAGTACCAGATATATATATATAGACAAGACGAGAGAGAACAAATACTAATATAGGTCTACATAACATAACAATTTTCTTTCACTTTCAAAGACGGAGCACAGAACAGTAACGATATACACAACCAATAACGTAGGTTACTAAGGGCTTTTGACAGTCAAGCAGAAACAGCAGCACAAATAGAGCAGGTAATAGTAATTCGTTTAAGCACAAATGCCAGCACCACACAGATGGACTCTTGCTATATGCACAAACATCACAGCATATGTAGTAATATCAATGTTTTAACTGAAGAGGGGAGGAAGGTGCAAATTTAAATAATTCATTTATTCATTCATTACAAATGAATACAACAGAAGTTTGTGCTTTTTTGTGGTAACATAAACAGCAGTAAGTCTACAATATTACTTGATACATGTGTTGAGGCCATGGGCCAACTTTTCGAAACTTTCCTAAGACATTTTCCAAAGATCTTCCTATGTCAGATGATTTAGGAATTCCAAAGAAGTCTTCTTATCCGAATTTTTGACAGCTTTCTTTGCGTTTCCAAAGAACTTCATCTTTTCTTATCTTCCTAAACTAGTTCAACCAATCAGATGCGCTTATGCCGACCATGTGACGTAATCAAAACTTTTTAGGAAAACTTCTTTGGAAAACTTTTTATCTTAGCACGTCCGCGGGAAATGCATTTTACACACCACTTCGTTTTCTAAGTTGACCAAACGTCAATTTCCTTTACTTACTCATTGTTGATTTTACCGAAGCGTTACGCAAATAACCTATGACGTCACATATGATGTCTAAGCTAAGTGTCAACACTGTACTTTTTTTGCAAATTTTGTTTTATTACACAGCTTTCTCCCTGTAGGACAAGGTTAGCGCTTTCCTACATATTTGCCTAAACTCTTCCTAAGTAGTTTCCAAAGAAGTTTTGAATATCCGCATACTTTCTTTGAAAAAGAATTCTTCCAAAGACCTTCCTAAGAAGTTTTGAAAATTTGACCCCAGAGGTCTGATCCCACTCTCTAGGCAATCACTTCTTAGTTGTAGGCCTTCAACTGCCCTCCCAGCAGCAGAGCATCACCACCTTTTGGCCAGCATCAAACTGTATTGTACGGAGGCACATGTATGAGAACAAGCTGCTTAAATGCACAGTCAAACCTGTGACCTCATAACTGCAAATTCAACAACAGACTGCCATGCTATGATGCTACTAGTTCTCAATATCTTCAAAGTAGGTCAAAAGAACAGAATACGTAATGCCACAGAAGGGTCAAACAAATCAAAATCAAACAACTAGTTAAAGGCAATTGACACATTCAACAAACAATTATATCACACACAGTTCTAAACACTAATGAGACTTTACAGACACAGACTCTATACACACAATTCACAGACAATCAAACAGCCTATAGCTAACTAACCACATCAGGGTCGGTTTCTGGCTATCAACCAATCAGTGGACTAAGTTAAAGCCAAAAGTGGAGAAAAATAAGAGCCGACACAGAAAACTGTCAAAGTGTCAGTTGAGGTCTAATATTGCGTATTCAGTATTTTATGTTGATATCATCTCCAAACAGAAGTACACTTTCCAGGCAGACAAGAATATGCTAGCATGCAACAGCATCCCACTTCAAGCACAGAATAATTTTGTTAAGAAGGTGTCTATATGTTGCTTACAGAGAGTTTACATGTGCAACTGTTACACAGAGCTGCACATGTAGACTCTCTGTAAGCAACAGAACTGCTCAGAAATGCATCCAAAGTTGAACCTTCAGTCAATGTCAGCTAGCTAACTACTCATATAACAACCATAACAACCAGAAACTGACCCTTACACACACTACAGACACACTGGCTTATGTTACAAGGAAACTGGGTCATACGATACTAGTTACGTAACAACAAGTATAAGTCTATGAAGTTCAATGATTTCCAGGTCAGAAAAATACGGTGTGAAAGTCCCAGCATGAACAGTAATAACGTATGCAGTGCAGTTGTTGCAGTCAAGAAAAACCATGGAAAAAATGACAATATTTACCCCTTAATGAATGAACACACTTGGATTCCACAATAAACTTAGATTATGAACTGTTACGGCAGTAATTCTTATAGGTGATGCGAAAAGACCTGTCTGTAGTCCAGTTAACAGTATCAGTGCATTACAATATATAACATACACTTTATAACTGGCTTAGGCTGCGTTCACACAGACACGAGTACGAGTATGTGTAAGTATCCGGGTTTCCGTTTATGGCACGTAAAAGCTTCACTCGTGCGAGTGGAGTGTTCACGGTCACTTGTACAAGCACATAACGCATGTCGGTCATATTGAAAATTCGCAGTGAAATCAAATCGAGGAAATGCTTTGCCATTAAAACAACAATATTCCACTATAAAGTTACTATTTTTACAAACAGCACATCTCTAACGATGAATAATTTGCAATGACGTCAGTTCTGACGTCAAATATGCGCCATAGCTTATGTACATTACATTATTGATATTTACGTCTAGCTTAATTCGCACGGGTTGTATAAAAACATGACCTGCACAGAAACTACTAGTACGAGTAACCCGTACTCGTATGTATGTGAACGACTGCCATTGAAATACATGCAAACTCGTGTTTGCAAGAACTCATATACGGGAACCCGTAAAGTGCCAGACTTGTACTCGTGTTTATGTGAACGCAGCCTTACAAAGACAACAACAACAGTAACAAGTGATCAGAGTCATTCAAAACAAGACAAAATGACTGATTGGTGCTGCTAATTGGTGAATCATAAAAAGGCAATTGCAAGTTTTGGCTAGGGGTTCAACCCCCAAATTGCCCCTTCCCCTTGGTTCAGGAACCACATCTAAAACAACATGTAGTTACATGTTGTTACATTGTTACATGTGGAATCCACCAGTGTACCTGCCAGATGAAATATAACTCAATTGAACAGTTCAAGCAGGATGCACAAGTGTGACAGATGACAGACCACGGCACAGAAAAACTGGTATCCATAGACAAAACTGCTTGTGCTGGAGCAAATCTGCCTAACAATTGAAAACTTAAAAAAAAATCTCAACAAGAGATATCAAAATGCACCACAAATGCTAAGAATTGGGCAAATCTAAAAAGGTGTCATAAGATTTTAATTCTTCAAATGAAATCGATTCTTCCTTTTCAAGGATGGTGCAAAATTTCATGAAAAACTATTCATAATTCTTTCAACAATAGCACAAAAAATTATACAAAAATCAAATGAATACATTAACTGCTTTGCTTGCAGGAGGCAAAAAATAATTATAACAAAAATCACAAATTAAAACCAAAATCATTACTATTATCAATAATCTAAATTAGCACTTACGTCAACAAAAAAAACAGCGTAAAATGTGGTATAGAACAAGGTCTTGCAGAAGGCTGCTTAGGTCTAAGTGTCAATGCTATCAAATCAGCACAGTAACATGTTTACAGATGTATCTTGGATCCACGAAAAAAGCCAGATTTGACCCCCAACAGTATTAAAACCCAGAAAAACCTGTTACAATAAAGCTCATTAACTCTACAAAAAAACACAATAATGACCAATGCATAATGTCAATGGCTGGCCAAAAATTTCCTAAAATTACAACAGTGTCAGCACAACACTGTTGTTCAGCGATACATGATCACGCCTGACGATATAGCCGAGATCTCTTGGTTTAATCAGATTCAAGAGATGTGCTGATGTCAACTTCTAATACACATCTCAAACGCAGATCACAAGAAAACCACACAGCCCAACACTACAAGAGTGTTGCTTTAACAAACAGAAAAAAGCCCATCACTTGGCCTTTGCCATAACAAGACCACCAACCCTCCTTACATGCTTGTTCAATTGCACTATGCTGTAAAACCCGGTCAGTTTTGAAACATATTGCTGGCAATTTCTTTTATCCAATTTATGCAAATGGGCAAAATAACATGATTATATCCAGGAGACATGTGGAACATCAGCCCATTAGAGCTAGATCAATTAACATGTGAGCAAAGATAGCGATGAATTTCTAGAGTCCGTACTTTGAAAACGTATTCACCAGAGGGAGCCACAACTGTTTCACCATCAAACCACCCTCAACACACTTATTCTATGGTCGTTTGTTTGGTCATGCTTGAGTGCACAGGTAGAGTTATCAACCCGTTATACCACCGCAGACATAGTGCTAGAGGCACTAGTACAAGTGCAACTGTAAAAGAAGTAGAAGGTAATCATTTTGACTAAATCGCTGCATGGTCTCCAGTGATGGAAACCCTGCTTGCATTGCTGTCCCATATTAGATGCCATTTCCCAATCTACAACAAAACTAAGAGTGGTTTCAATTTCAGAAGGAAATAAGCCTACCAAACAAATAACTAACCTGAGATCAATACTCATAACTATCAAAATCACATGCAACACACGGCATGGTTGGATCAATGTTATTTCCAATCAATATACCACCAGGCACCAATGTCCAACATATGGAGTGTTTCAAAAGTCTGCTGCATTTTCGTGTTTTGTTTACAAACTAATATAGCAGTGAAAATGGCAAAACTATACAAAATAGTCCTGCCACACAAAAGGGTGTTATGTATGGCACATATTTAAACAGCCATCACACATTTCCCGTACCAATACACATCTGCCAAAATTAATGACAACTAGTCGACAGCTGTAAAAGTTATGGACGAACACAAGCAGAACTTTTTTTGAGACACAGTGTAGAACAATTACAACTACAGTTAATCTCAGTTGCCTACCATGAACAATGCAAATATTGCAACATCGTTAAATACTGTTACTGTGATACGTGGAAACTTCTTTGGTACGCTACAGTGATTAGTTCAACCAACCTGCACTCAAGCAGCCCTAGCTAGTGGTGCAAAAACACAAAATGATGTTAAAAGCACTGGAACTGAGTCACCATGTTGGGTCCTGTTTTCTAGGTCAGTAGGTCATCAAATAAAGCCTCAAGAATCTGTAGAACTAGTATGCCAATGCACACATTACTACAATTGTGAGAAAAATAAACAAATTGTGCTTACTTACTAATTATGTGTTACATATCTGAAAAAGACATCACATGCTACATGCAGTCAGAATCACTAGGTTAGCGGATTAGTATCTGGGTCAAGTTACATTAATCTGGGCCAGTTCCAGTGCTGTGTTAGCAGCAATCAAACATATATAAATATCAGTGTTTCAATATGTGCACTTTAATGCCACAGAATTAGTCATAAATTCCAATTAGGAGAAGTGCAAATGAGTGCAAACAACAAGCTTATGTTATCAACCTGTACTTCAAAACTGCATCAGAACACTGAAATTATACATTCTTAAAGGATTCAACGGTTCACTAACCAGCATTGAGAAAACTCTAATTACAATCACTTATTTTACTCCTCGCGCGCTACGTACCTAATGCAGCAAAGAGGAGTATATAAGATCAGTGTAATATTGAGGACCGACCGACCTCTGTTCCTGGAAGAGCCTTCCTGGAAAAACTTCAAACGGCCATATCTCCATAATGGTGCTAGATAGACACCTGGTCACTATGGACAAGACCATACATCTACCTAGCACCATTATGGAGGTATGGCGCCTCAAAGATAATGGGGTCACGAGTTTGACCTTTTGGGGTCACGTGACGTGATGATGTCAGTTGCACGGTTGATGCTGTCGGCACCACTATTTGCGGTGTGACAAGAAAGAAACTAAAAAGCAGTTCAAAGAATACAGAAGAAAATAATGCATGCAAGGAATACATTAGATTGGACACAATCTAAAATATTTCTTGTGTAAGTACACCTTTTCTTGTGTAGGTGTTCTGACACATGTAAGATTCAAAATCTCTCCCACTGTCTTCCCCAGCGGCCTGTATAACGTTTTCGTTGCTAGCTATCAGTCCACATCATTACAAGCATCCAGTTACTAAATTATCATCAGAGCTGTAAAACTCACATGAACAATTGTTTAAAAATTTCAATGATTAATAGAATTTCATTCTATTGCATTGTCAGGCTGGTCCTCATCAGTAAACTCGTGGTAATAGGCGACACAATCTGCATTCAACACAGAAACCACCGGCGTCGTGGCAGAGCGAAGGGCAGTCACCCACTGCAAATAATGTGCTATCCGAAAAATGACTTCTTGTCCAAAAATTGTTGTCCAACGATGAAAGATTTGTAGCCAAAAAACCGCAAATTCAGTGGCAAATTGAAATTTTGAACACCTATAGTCCCTTCTGTTGAAAATTTGCAGCTGTCTGATCAAAAATTGCAACTTCTGGCCCCAACTACTCTTTTGAGTCACGATGCTGCCGATACAAACATTGTGCAGTTAATGGCATACATTGCCAGCTGGCTGGTGTGAGTACGAGGGGAGCTGTGGTTGTTGTTGTTGTTGTTTGCTATGCACAGAGGAAGTCCAGCATCTCACTGAGCAGCTTGTGCAGAGTAACTCTACCGCCATGCTTCACTCCCAGCCAGAACTCCTTGGCCAGCAGCTTCTTCTGGGTCAGCAGCGGCAGCAGCAGCAGCAGGTCACAGATACGACGATTTGCCAGCGTCGGACCACTGCACTGACTGATCAGATGATCTAGTAGGGTGTCCTGGACATGGTCTCTTAGCTGCTGGACCAACTCACTGTGCCGTAGGTTTATGTCTGCACACATGCCATGCAACTACAACACTACTACTACTACTACTACTACTACTACTACTACACACTACATGCTACTACTTCTCCAGAGAAACTCTAGATCATAACAGAACTCCTAAAGGTGAACTTTAGCTGACTGCCAAAGAAGGACTACAGTTGCATGTTGCACAAAGCACTGAAGTTACTGAACTAATTGGACCAATTCTACACACAGCAAGACACAAGTAAAGCTCTGATAATGCAAACAGGAATGCGCAACAGCGATGCACCATCGTATGCTAGTGATGCGTAGACTTCATACATAGATCTCATCCGTACGGTTTTTGGCTAGTTTCACAGAAGGCCCAGTAAAACATAATCATTCACCAGATGGCGCCAGATGCCCTACGGCCCTAAGCTTATAGTGTCTTATTTGTACTCACCAGATGGTGCCACTATCTCGCTCTGGCAACGCCATATCGGCTGCCGGCTGGATGTCGCAGAATTTCCCTACCCCCTCTCATTTAGCACCCTTGTTTAGGGTGACCCCCTTTGAATTTATGGAAAAGCTTTACGGTTCATGAAACTAGAGTCTTCCGCGCAGACGATGGTGAAGATCTGGTGATCATAGCTTGCACCGCTTTTGACTGATCCACCCGTGTGACGAACAGATGGAAAGACAGACAGATGGATGGACAAACGGACGGACAGAACTGCGATGGCTAAAAGGCGCTACAGCAGTAAAAAACATATGATGCCAGAGTGACAGTTTACCGGGATTCAAGAGCAGGATGGTTTTGAGAAGAATGTATTCTTCAGTCGTCACCATCATCTTTGTCATTTTCTGCGCCAGTTTCCGGGTCACGAAGTCCAGGCTGGAAGGGATTCCAAACTTCTTGGACTCAGTCTCAGAACACTTGAAGTCATCAGCAAACACGATGGATCCCTCGTATGGTGTACTGCGGAAAGCTTCATTGAAACAGATGATATCAAGCCACGTGCTCTGCAGCAAGTTCATCTGATCAGGCAGAGGCAATGACAGAAACCCTGCAACAACCGAAGATGTTGTAGTAGTAGTAGTAGTGGTCATTTGTAGTAGTCATTTGTTAGAGTGGTAGTACTTGAAAAAGATCTAGCTACATGACGAATGATCGGTGGAGTACTTAGCAGCAGCAGAAGTAGTACAGCAGATGAAAAAGATGATGTCAAACCATGTGTTCTCTAGCAAATTCATCACAAAAGACAGTGCAAGATAGCAATATTTCAGCTAGCCCACTGATTTCTTTTGGCCTGACCCATTTTCCTGCTCAAAATCCAGGCTACAGCAACCCAATCCATTTCATTCAGTCTATACCAGCTGGATTTTTACTAGAATTATTTTTAAAATCAGAAATTCCTACATTACGTCAGTACTGGGCTGACATTTTCTCTTCTGCATTAAAAAGATAAGCAGACTCTCGATCAAGGAAAGCATTATAAAAGCAAGAATGAACAACATAATCTGATGTCACATCAACAGCATGCCAGAGCATCTGAATGAGAAGACTGGATGGTTTACCAGGGACTTGTTTTGCCCAGCCGATAGTAGCCACAAGTTCACGGTCAGCAAGGTCAGACAACGTCGCCATTAGTTTGAAATCATCATCAGCCAATGAGCGATCAGGCAACGCAAAAACTTTCTCCGGCTCAATTGACATCAGAGCTGGCAACATCTTTATGTCTACATCATAATCAAACAATCATACAATTACTTAATGACTTAATGAATCAATTGTCATTACAACAAAGACACTAGAATTTTATGCTAAGGGTGCAGTGCAATGTAAGACTAAAAATAAAGTATTCAAACTAAAAAAACTCACAGAACGAAACAAATCAATCAGTAAAATGATCGACTAACAAATGAATCTAAGAATTTTACTACTAGGCAGAATTTTGCTAATACAACTAAAGCAAAGATGAAAAAACCTGGTTCAAAGCAAGTTACTAAATTTATTACCATCATGTTTTAATTAGAGCTGACAAAATTAATGATTAATCATGGAACTGATTGACAGCAGATTTTAACTGAGACACAACTCATATTAAAAGTTTTATGATGCACAATGATATTCAAGTAAAGAGATAAGATGACTGGAGTAGGACCTGCAAAGTCGGCAGTGAGCAGCGAGTAGTTTGAGGTAATTCCCAGAGGTAGATAATCCCCACTGCGACGATACTTCTGACGACCTCCACGCACTCTGTCCAGCCGAACTCCTGCGCAGACCAGCGGTCCAGCATACACAATTATACACACCACCATATGCACACTTCCAGTGGCAATGTTGCTAAGTGGGCGGGGGACAAGGAGTTGCAGTTGTCCAACAACAGCTACAAATGTCTGACATTAGATTTTAGGTGCTCTAAATTTCAACTCTGCCTCCAAATTCTCAGAAATAGGGGATTTTTAAGCTAAAATTTTGTATCTTCGAAAGAACATTTTTTGACAAGAATACAATTTTCAGACAAGGTACAATTGCCCTTGCTACAACACCACTGCAAATTTTAAGTAAGTCAATAGCAGTGCTTCATTTCTGTCAATAGTAAATATCAGTAGTGCTATGACGTGCATGACAATGATGTACAGGTCATCTGAGCTAGCTGCTAAGCTACCATGTGCTCAGGTTAACTCACCTCCTACCTTCAGTGGGATAGGAAACGAGTAGTAGATGCCTAGTGCGGCTGATTCGGGCAGATATGTCTGCTTGCTGCACAAATGGTTCAACTGTTCACTAAGTTCCACTAATGCAGGCAACGAACGTCAAATGGCTGCATAATCATTTGCTCACATCAGTTATGAGTTCTAGTGATGGGCAAACAGCAAAAACGTCTAAAGACCTTTCAAGGTCACACAGTACTACCGACCTTCCTTCAGCATGCCGACGGCAAGACATTTCTGAAACCGACAAGCCTGACATGCCTTGCGACGTCGCTTTGTGATTTCACAGCCACCGAAAGCTGGGCATGTGTACTCAATGTTGCCTGCCACAGCCACAGCATGCATCACCCACCACCACTGTATGTGTAGTACAAGCAAAAGTAGTATTGTAGTAGTAGTAGTCGTAGTTGTAGTTGTAGCTGTAGTCATAGTCGTAGCCGTAGCAGTAGCTGTAGTCGTAGTAGGTAGTAGTAGCAGCAGTAGTAGGTAGTAGGTAGTAGCAGCAGCAGCAGCAGCAGTAGCAGCAGCAGTAGTAGGAGTAGTAGGTAGTAATAGTAGTAGTAGTAGGTAGTAATAGCAGTAGTAGTAGCAGCAGCAGCAGCAGCAGCAGTAGTAGCAGCAGCAGTAGTAGTAGTAGTAGCAGTAGTAGTAGTAGTAGTAGTAGTAGTAGTCAACCAACCACCAGCATACATGTACTGTGGTACAACAAACCAGTGGCATTGCGGGTTTAAAAAAGTAGGAGAGGCAGAAGTTGCAATTTTCCAACAGACAGTTGCAAATTTCCGACAGCAGATTATGGGTGCTCAAAATTTCAACTTTCCTCCTGAATTTTCCCAAAATGGGTTTTTAAGCACGAACTGTACATATTTAGACAAAAAAAAATTCAGACAAGAAGAGTTCTCGACAATTTTCTGACAGCCAAAAATTTAGAATGGGCAATGGCCTCCACAGACCCCTCTACCGATACAAGCAAAGTTCATTCACTGTAGAAGCAGTAAGGCAACAGTATTGCAGCAGTATTGCCATAGAAGCAGTATCAGTATTTCACCAACCACCAGCATACAAGTTATCATGTACTACAAAAACAGCAAAGTTCATTCATCTAGTGCCGGGGACCTAAGCAGAACTCTGGCAGCAAATTCTATTGTGATGAGGAATTTCTGCCTAAGCTCAAAGCAGCTACTGGGTGCATAATTTACTCCAGTTACTTATTTCCAAGAAGAAAAGCCCAGCTAACGCAAAAGGAAAGTTAAGGGAACGCACGACAGCGGTGCATGTTTGAAGGCCCACTGCACACAAAATCTAAGCTCACCGATCTCAGCAATTGACATTGGACACAATAATTTTCATTCATTCACTCGCATACGCCAAGTGGCGCTACAAGTCTCGTGCCACTGAGCACTGTTGTTCAAGCAGCTAAAAGCACGCATTTCAAAGTAAAGACCCGTCTTTGATGCTTTTGTGCGCAGGCCTCCTTGAACATAGGGAGTCGTGACCTGGACCATTGAAATTTATGGTTAATGCTAAAAATTGCACTCACAGATTATCCTGGTCTATCTTTAGTGATTTTGGCGCAATTTGCTTGAGTCCTGCAGCCCAAAATCGCCAAAAAATCCATAAAAACCCCTATTTTAGTGTTGAAGGTCATTCAAGGTTATTGCTCTCGGTGTCAATCTCGGTGTCAAGCCTGTGTTGGACTTCTTATTAGTGATTAATAGTAAGTAACCTAGACCCTATCCAGTGGCCGGGGGGGGGGGAGCACAGGCTCCCAGTTTTGCTCCAGCCTTCTCCCAGTTTTGTGGCCACCCATGATATTTTTTGCAAAGATAGCGCAAATATGTGATTTCTTTGCATTTTCAAATTGTAGAAAAATGGACAAATTTACAGCTTTCACTAAATGTCCAAAAACCAAAAGTTCTTCAGCTTCAGGGGGGCTTTGCCCCTGACCCCGACCTCAGCCCCTGCACCCTGCTGGGAGCTCTGCCCCCAAGCCCCCATTATAGGCTCGCACTACCATGCTTGCCATGGGGCCATGCCCCCCACACGTTGCAGGCTAGAACCGCTACTGGCCCCATCTCGCACCATTTCTGAGATGCAGCGACCTGAAAATCGCAAACTTCCCTTCATTTAGCGCCCTCGATGTGGTGACCCCTTTCGAATTTATAAAAAACTGTACAGGACATGAAACTAGAGTCTTCCAGGCAGCCGATGATGAAGATTTGGTGATACTAGCTTGCAGTTTTTGACTGATCCACGGACGGATGGACAGAATTGCGATGGCTAAGACGAGCTCGCACATAAAAACCAATTTACCGATACCACGACCTAACACACTTACACATCCAATTAGCTCCATTTTACACTGCAAAGTAGAGCTTTCGCCCTGCTGCAGTATCATGTTTTTGTCACATGTAGATGGCATTAGCACTTGAAAACAAAATAAAAACACAATATGCAAATAAACACACAAACATTGTTTATATAGTTGTTTGTAGTTCTTTTCTATAATACTATATCTCATCAGTTATTGTCATTTATTACCCGGTATTTATTTTAAACTCGCTGAAACAGTGTTGTATTTAAAGGGTTAACTGATAGTCTCTCAAAATCATGTGATGAACTGTTGTTTTAAACGACTTCATTTTAAATTCCTACATGATTCTCCACCATCTAAATAAAGTAAACAAACTAAAAATTCACAAGATTCATAAAATGCTCAACCATAGAGACTTAAATTTAACAGTCATATGGAACAATCATGTACAACTCTGACTAGTCAAGCCTTTATAGAGAAAAATTCCCACCAAAAAATTCAAAATTTTTTTGGCATTGAGATTTGATTTGAAGCCTAAGTATACACATGCAGAACAGTCCCACAAAGAACCCTAACTAAGTGACAACTTGGCAAGTGATCACTGATCAAGCTGCCACACAATGCTGAGCACAGACCTTGCACTGTGCGCTTAAAGAAAGCCTTGCATGCTTCACACGAAGCCACACCATAGTGAAGACCAGACGCAGTGTCCGAGCAGACGAGGCACATTCGCTTGGGATTCATTCCAGTTCCGTTATACAGACCAATGTTGGAATAAATGCCAGCAATATCAGCATCGATGTTGCCATCTGCAGATGATTCTCCACCATCAGCACTGTTCTCAAAGCCATCGTGACAGACCGTGAACATCGGCTGGCAGGTAACATCGGTCTCTTCAATGTCGCTAATGTACTCGTCACTCTCAGGTGACATGCAGCCGTCGTCGTCAGCCCCTGCCTCGTCTCCCACACAGTTTGTCGACATGTCCAGTGACTCAGTTGGCTGCACCTCCAACTTTGGCGTGAAAGCTGGACTCTCGTCCATTGTGCCAGGTAGCTGCACGTTAAGACGCCAAACGGTGGTCTGGTAGGTAGGATGTCTTCAGAACGAAACTAGGTTAACCGACTTTACAGCAATAGTAACACCTGGAATTCACACACATTTTGTTTAGTTTCAAACAAATATCACATATTCTGTATTAGAGTGTTTTAATATGCACTTATAATATGCTGATCCTGTCATTGTGATATAGTATGATATGACGGCACAGTAGTTATTAAACAGGGCTTACTCATCTGTGCCCAGATGTGCATCTGCTGTGTTTATCATTTGCCTATTTTACACTTCAGAGTGTACACACAGTAATAAAAAATTGTTCACGGAAGCTACTCAGCATGGGCTGAGTGGCATTCCACTGGGTACTGTGTTGGGACCACTGCTATTCCTGATTTTTTTGTCAACGATCTTGTGGACTGGGTGATAAATGGAATATGTATGTTTGCTGACGACACCAAGATATGAACGCAGATTGCTGAGCTAAAGGATCAAGAAAGTCTGCAAGATGATTTAAAACTGTTGGCCTGGTCAGATAAATGGTTATTACAGTTTCATCCAGAAAAATGCAAACTTATGCACATTGGCCTTCAAATTCCGACAGAATACATGATAGTAAGGTACACAAATTACAGTGCATACAGGAAAAGAAGTATCTTGGTGTTTACATTGCAAACACACTCAAACCAAGACTACAGTGTCACAGTGTGCCAAGGCTGCCTGTGTCTAAAGCCATGTCGGTATTGTCATTAATTAACAGATGATTTGGCAAACTTGACAAGACAAGCTTTCAGCTACTGTACAAGTCTTATGTCCGGACAAATATGGAGTATTGTGTGCAGGCATGGTCGCCTTATTTGATGAAGGATGTTGACAGCCTGGAAAAAGTCCAGAGGAGGGCTATTAGGATAGTCAGAGGACCTGAACATATGACATAGGCAGAACGACTGAAGGTCTTGGGACTTTACTCGCATGAACAGAGATGGCTGCGAGGTGACCTCATAGAACAAGAAATTTGAGCTAATGCTCACAAGATGCGCAAAAGCCTATAGCAGTTCTGGTTCACGCTAAGTTAATATACAAATACCAAATTCTCTATCTGTATCGCATAAAGATAGTAGCGTGGCGCCACCTGGTGAATGATACAGACTTGTGTCGCAGCCCGAAATTGCTAACCTGAACCTAGAAAATCAAGACTTGAACCGTCGAAATCTACATTCAACGCTGAAAATTTCATACATAGCTTGTCCATGTCTATCTCAATTAGTTTCGGCGCAATTTGCTCTCGCAATGTGTCTCGCAGCCCAAAATTGCCAAAAAATCCATAAAACCCCCCATTTTGGCATTCAAGGTCATTCAAGATCATTGAATTTGGCGCCAATCGAGAGCTGGTACGACTTTCTATTAGTGATTAACAGTAACCTAGGCCCTATCTCGCACCGTTACTGAGATACAGTGACTTATTGGCCAAAAATTGCAAATTTTGCCCACCCCTTTTATTTAGCACCCTTGTTCGGGGTGACCCCCTTCGAATTTATGGAAAAGCTTTATGGTTCCTGAAACTAGAGTCTTCCAGGCACCCGACGGTGTAGATTTGGTGACCCTAGCTTGCACTGTTTTTGACTGATCCACCCGTGTGACAGACAAACAGACAGACAGACCGAATTGTGATGGCTAAGACGTGCTGAAAGCAGTAGCTGCTTTCGCGTGTAAAAATACAAGACATTGACTGGAAAAAAATGCTCAGTGTCATCAACCTTCTTTCAGATCTCACCCACAGTTGACCTGCTTAGAGGCCACAATATGAAACTCTTATTTTATCTCTTTCAGTCCTGGTCCAGACTTCAACTCAGAAAAAACTCCTTTAGTCAGAGTTGTCGCTCAGTGGAACAGTATGCCACAACACGTTGTCGAAGCACCTTCTGTTAACTGCTTCAAGTTGAGACTTGACCGTCAATGGAAACAGAAAGATATGGAGGTTTAAAGCCAAAGGCTTCTTAGTCCATCAGCAATCGAGTTCGAGTTTGACTGATCACATTAGTCACACCATATAAACATTAGTCAACATCAGCAGTAATAATCACGATCATGATGACTGAGTATTAAATTTGTTAACTGTAACGCAATCGCAAATCAGAAATGTACAATATTTCACTTCACATATAACCGAATATCCGATTTTATTCCTACAACATACCACATCAAGGTTTCTACTCACAGACACAGAAAAGTAAAAAATAGGCATAAGAAAAGTAACACTAAGTGTACTAGCGAATGTTCAACATTTACCAACCACTTTCGGCTAATTAACGACTAGTATTTCGTTGTTCAACTAAAATATTGTACTTTATACAGATCGACGCACAACTTCTATCAACTGATCATAGAATATCAATATAACATAACGTAGCGAAATTGCGAAATTAACACCAAACTTTTGACTGACGTCTATGGCACGAGTGTCTGTCCGTCGCTCCGTCTGTCTGTTCGTCACAGATGTATTGTGGCTAAACAATGCGAGATAAAATCTAGGTTGCTACTGATAATTGATCACTAATAGGAAGTCGCATATTGGCATTCAAATCACTGACCTTGGTCCTTGGATGACCAAGATCATGTACTGCAACCATGCGGTGACTGCAAGTGCAACACTAACTGCATAGGCTGTAGCGTGTCTTCCCTAGCAACAGCTGTCTACATTACGTCTCACTATGCTATGATTCTATCAGCAAATAGTGTCTAATTTCATCCGATCTATTATCTTACGTCTGAAGATTTGAGACAAAATAGGCTAGTACATGAGCCCGACGAGCTTCATCATTTCCAATTTCGTTGACTAGGCCTATTAGCAAAGCGTGACATTGCCACGAATGTCGTCTGTCTTGCAGATACTAACAGTTTTCATTTAATTACTGCAATGCCAGCGCTAATGCACGCTGTTGTCAAAAGCTGTTTCAGTCCAATTTGCTGTTGAAAAAGATTCAGACGTCGTCTCAATGCAATCAAGAAAAACATCAATAAGAACAGACAAACATAACTACTGCTATTTTATTAATACTGAAAATACATTGCTGCAAATAAAAAAAATAATTAATTAGCTTCATTTATGAAGGGGCCTACCAACATACTATCGGCGAATAGCCTATGTACCCCATCGGAAATATGACAAGACCAATTTCTGTTAAGAAACAGCCAATTTGTGTTAAAAATTATGCAGCCTAGTCTACTTCAGTGTTTTCTTACTATAAAACTTTACTTGAAAATTCTCATAGCATGGATGTGAACAGCCGTCCCATAAATCACATTATATGCGTCTTGTCCGTTCGTCCATGTGTCCTGCACAGGCTCTGAAGTCAAAAACAAAAAGACGTAGAAAAACTACAATCGATGCACGTAACCGTTCCCCAAGGCAGATGTAATAAATGTGCCAATTTTCAATTCAAGAGGTCAAATTTCAAGGTCACCAGATGCCAAAAAATCTCTAGAAAATGACGCATATCTCGTGTATTGACGCCTGAAACTCGGCAACTGGACAGACAGCCGCATATGATGTAGGCAGTAGGTACTCAACATCGCCGACATCGTTTGTCATTGCTTGCACAACAGTGATTTGTCAGCAGTATAAGCTAGCAAATAAGCAAGTAGCAAGTCAATAAGTAAGTACAGGCCCGTAGCCAAGTGGGTTCAACTAAACTCCCCCCCCCAACTACGTCAGCTGGCACCAGCAAGCATTGCATAAGATAATCAAAAACGTCACCACCAAATACAATTTCCGATGCATAAAAATGCGTCTGTGGCTGGAAATTTGCCCTAAGCTCCACTCAGCACTCTATTGGACCCTTCTAGCTGAATAAGGCCTTTGGAGGGCCGCAGGGTGAAGCTCAGCACCACCCGGAAAAGTCTGGCTACAGACCTGAGTAAGTAAGTAGTTAACTGAACACAGCAGTCACATGAAAGACACATACGGAATGTTTATGGCAGCATGCACCAAAAACACTGACACACAGGCCTACTGCGGTGTGTACTGTTTGAAAGACAACTCCAGACACCGATTACGACCCACATCTTTCACTGGTTTATCATTCATTCATTCATTCATTCATGCATTCATTTTATTCTTTAAAAAAGCTGACAAACGCAGCTTATTAAACATGTAGTCAGTAACCAAGTATAGCAAATCTGTCATAGACCTAGTTTGCAAAAATATACACATCAATAGCTGTCTCTGTAAAGCATGCGAATGACAAAGTCACGTTCGTTGAGATAAGTAGTTTTGTTAAGCATCACTAACAAAGTTGGTCCACTCCATTACCTGGCAACTCAACCCCCTCAGGCTGCCCGTGAAGGGAGGTGGGAAGGGGGCAAGATGGGAGCGAACGTACCTATGGCCAAGGACTCAAACGCTGCAGTCGGGGTCTGCGACGTGCAACACAGAAGGCTCCAGACAAGAAGGGTATGACACACACACAGACAGACAGACAAACTTTCCACGCATTATAGTAAGATTGCAATTATATTCATGATTATGATTATTATAATTATGTGGCCATCCTAATGGGCCACACAAAGGGGTCCATCTGTTTGTCTTTCTTCTCTCTGGTAGAGACTCAGAATATGTAAATCAAATAATGCATAAAAACCAAATTGGTGTGAACTTTCCCGAGTGCAAAAGTTGCAGACTTCCAGCAGAATTCCAACAGAGCAAACTTCCAACAAGGTGCTCAGAATTTCAATTCTGCTGCGAAATTTTCGCAAAATGGGGGTTTTCCAGCAACAAATTTGGCATTTTTTGACAAACATTTTCCAGCCCTAAAAAAATTTCTGACAAATTTCCGACAGCCCAAAATTTAAGGGGGGGAGATCCACAATGCTGCTGGTCACTGGTCAGTGTTTAAAAGCAGCGCTGGCACTGCTGGTTCTGGTGTGTAAAGGTGTTGGTATAGGGTCACGCAGGAATGCAGCAGTGTGGTCATCTGAGAGAATGTCCTCTTGCATGTCAACGAACTGCAGCTGACGAGCAACAGCATAGCGCAGTCGCACCTCCCAGCAATAACCCAACACGTGCTTCATAGCTTCCACGTACCGTGCAGACGTACGCACCGACACCGGCTGACGACTGTACCTAATGAACAACATACATACAGAGAGAGAACTCGATGCATTAGCGACTACTCTAAGTGGACAGACAGATAGAGAGTGTTGGATACAGACACGATGTCTGAGAATAAGGGTCGCTTATAGCAGTTGCGAGTCAACAGCTAGATGGACCTAGAGACTAATGCATCGTCTAAATGTCAATGTGCTGTTGAATTATATCACCTTTTTATGATTTTTGCTGTTTTTCGATGTGTCACTCATTGCATGTCGCCATTAACAAGTGTATAAACTGATGTTCTGTACATTTATATTTGCAGTTTTATTACAATAAGAAAGTTTTTATGTTGATGGTCAATTATAAACCATCTGCTTTACACGGTCATGAAGACACTGAACCTTAAATATTTTGGGGGTCACGATTTCATTAGCTGTTGACTCGCAACCGCTATAAGCGACCCTTATTCTCAGACATCATGTCTGTATCCAACACTCTCTATCTGTCTGTCCACTTAGAGCAGTCGCGCGCAAACAGATGAACAAACACACCCATACTGTGACTAACACGTATGAACAAACAATAATACTACGAATACTACTGCTAATTAATGTACGTACTTATCGACGACGGTTCGCACGACTTCAGAAGTCACGTGTCCGGCAACATGCATCTCTGAGACGTAATCACGACTTCCATCTCTGACGGCTTTGTCAAACAACAGTTCACCCCAGCTCACGTTCAGCGAATATGCCTCAGCCACTATACACGCCTGCACACCAGAAGATACTACTACACTACTACAACTAATACACGCTTGCACATAATATGGTATACATCGTACTAATAGGACATGATTAGTCAGAATATATTACAGAATAGAATAGAATACAGTACAATACGCTAATTTACAAAGTGCTGCTTGTGATCAACATCCAAATGCACCAGCAAAAGTTAGCGTTAGTACAATCCATGAAATTGTTAGGTTTTGAGATTCGACAACAAAAAAAATATTTAGAACAACTATCACTAGCTCAGAATCAATTCAGTTCTATTGATCGATCCATCAGTCAATCACAATATATGCCTTGTTTTACAGGTGTCTGGAATGACTACATATGATTGTATATACACTGTATCAAATTTAGTGCCCCCCGCACAGATAAGTTAGTGCAAAATTGTTAATACCTGACAGATATTTACAAAATTTGAAACAGTCATTGAGACAATCATTGTCAACTAGAATTTAATGTTTGAGCTCAAAGTGGCCACTTTTGGCCTTGACACAAGCTCTCACCCACAAAGTCTAAGGCGGGTACGCTGCTGCTTGATCCCTTTGTCAATAACAATGCACTGAATGTAACCTTTATGTAAACAATCTCTGATGTCATAATGACGTTACACTGAGCACACACGGTAAAGTGCATACGTCATAATAGGTATGACAGTAACTAATGTTAAGATAGTGCAGTGTATAATATTTTGTTGAAATCCATAAAATAAACTGAATTAGGTGTGTTTGAAGCAGGGGGAGAAGGCACTAATTTTTGGACACGATGTATTTATCCACTCAAATAGCCAGATATTCTACTCCAGCTACTGCTGACACTACTACCAGTACTCGTACAACTACCAGCATTATAACTCCCCACAGTTCATAATGTCTAGAAGCCAAAAAAAACTCCCCAAGACTAGTCAATAAGTAGCTCCTCCAAAACTAAATTGTCAACAGAAACTTTACGAGTTAAATGCCCTTTTCTCTTCCAACTCAATGGCACTATCGAAGCACATGAGTAATGAGCAAATGATATGAAATGTTCGACCTCAGAATATTTGCTGCAGGACTTGAGAAATGCAACGGCTTCATTGTGGGTTAAGTTCACAATTCGAGCTGCTGACTGTTTGAGCAACTGGGTCTGAAGCACTAGCAGCCGAATGATGCTCATACAGCCGGCCAGATCATCAGCTGCCTGCGCCTGACAACAACAACAACTACTACAGTGAGTGAGTGAGTGAGTAGCGTCCCAGCCGACACAATATAGGTCATTTCGGGGACGGCCTTTTCAGGCAGAATGCACAGAAACACATAATAATGGAACAGTAAGTTACAGTCAAAAATGTCGGGGATGTTCTTTTTGAGACACAGTGTACAACTACCATTCAACAAGAACTACAACTACCATTACTACTACTACTACAAACACTCATAACTTATTCTTTTTCTTCAATTCAACCAGAGACACACAAACAGATACCGGTAGGCAGACAAAATTAAGTAAGTAACTAAGAAACAAATTCCAACGAGGAATTAAGAAAGTAGGTGATTTATATAGAGTAATAAAACGTAAAGTCCTCCCCAAGCCCACAGGGCGGCGCTGATCTCCATTTCCTCAGGCCCTCAGCGAGACACCAGTTTTTACACTGCGAGACCATGGATATGGGGCCAGTGTATCGCGCGGTGTGCCTGTTTACGTCCCAACGGTAAAGCCGGTACCAAATTATACTGCTTGGTGACAGAGGCACATGTGTGTGAACAACTTGCCTAAGATCATTCGACACGTTACCATTAGACTACCGAGCCACACATAGCACACTGCCTACAAATAAACTCAAACGTTCCAGCCGGCATCTATAAGTAAAGAAATAACAATAAATATCAATACGCAAAATGGATGTTACCTTGGCGTAGATTTCAGCAGCTTGAATATATTCGTTTAATGATAACTTTATGTCATCAAACATCCCTTCTGTAGAGCAGGAAATACAACAAAAGTTAATTGCAATAAGTTATAATCCACATCAAAAAATGTGCGACAATTTTTTGCTGATAATTTACAGACTACAGAGGCAAGTAAACAGGAAATTGCTCAGACTGCGTTGCTTGTCATTAGAAACTGGGCCTTAACCCGTCCATGAAAACAATCCACGCATGCATATAAAGTGACCACTCTCCAGTAACTGTCACATTCCAAAACTTTTTGCTGCCACTTCATAATGCAAATGTTGCTGCATACTCATACAAATGACAGTATAATAATGAAATACAACAGCATTAATTGTATACTATGCAACGCAACGTGAAAAAATTACTCAACTGTTATGCTATGCTGATAGACATGATAATAAACTGTTAAGGTCAAACTGGTGGCAAATAAGACTTGGAAATACTTGAAAAAAAGTTCAGAAGTAATTATAGCATCCACAGCCACAAAATATTCGAAAATACCTGTTGAAACATGTTGCCAGACCACACCCAACAATAAGTCACAAAAATTTGTGTCTCCGGTTTGAGCAGGCCAAAATAGAGGGATAGAGGATTTGTTTTTTTTTTAACTTTGTTGTTTTTACAGCATGACATTTCATGTAGTATTACACAAAAACCTACAAACACATGCTAACACACTAAATAGTACCCAAGAGAACAAAGCAAAAATACTGCAGCATTACAGACCAGATGTAAGCAGTTTTTACAGTAAAACTTTAAAAACAAATTAAAAACTGCACAAATATTTTTAACGGTTCAGTAACATTGTTAAGAATGCAAGTTTTTCTAAGGACCGACGAGAATTGAAAGCACAGGAATTTTTTTAGGTGTAGATGCAAATGCCCAGAGCCAGTGGTGATGTAAAATGCAGCCATCCTCCAAGCTATGTGCATACAGACAGCTCTTGCTTATTTTGACAAAAGTTTTCGCTGACAAACCCCTGACTTCTGGCTGGTTCCCCGACTCCCCCGACTGCTGTCAAATTCCCCGTGACATTTTGAGGTTTTCCAGACTAGCGGCTGATCTGCCCTGCCCGTACACGTGAATGAAACACAATACGCAACACTCACTCGGTATGGTTTTCATTCGAAGCGGCTGAAGGCGTGACCGTGCCGACTGTTCGAGGTGTAACGCCCAGTCGCGGTAGACGGAAAAATGTTTGGCTACCAGCGCCATTGTCTCCACGTCACTAGCATGGTAGCGCCGCAAGTAGTCCATGATTGCTAGCCGCAGTGGCTCATCCTAAACACACATAGGCTAATGATAATATCATCTGACTGCTGCAAGTAAAAAATTAAAGGGGTTAAAGGGTACTGCGTACGGCCATTGTCTCCATGTTGCTAGCATGGTAGAAACACCTCATCATCATCAAGCGCATGCCCCGTGACCAAGATTATGAGGCTGCATGGAGATCTGCTCCCAGGGTACGTAGCCATGTGTGGCGACGGCGTCCAAGAGGGCGCTTCCAATCTGTGGGCAGACCTCGGATTGACGTTTTGAGTGCTCTGGAGATGTCAAGTGACGCATCCATCCTTGCCACGTGACCGAAGAGTTGAAGAACCACAGACAGTCCATTATTCCTAGCTGCAGCAGCTATGCTCTTTCTCTGTCTCTCATTCCTGATTGAGAGGGCAAGTCACCGGCCCAATCCATTCCAGGAAGTCCCAGAGGCGTCATAGATCAGTTACAAACAGACGCCTGTGATGAACTTCCAGGAATCGGATCCTGGGGGGTTGTGGCGCTTTGCTGGGCCGGTGAGGTCGGATGACATCGGGCCCAGACGCTTCCACCACGAGAAGGTGGCCGCAAAGGAAGCCCTGCCGCTATCCTGCAAGTGAAGGGTTGAAGTTTAACGATGCGTAATCATGGAAACCCATTTCAGTGCAACATATGAAATCACATGATGTCACACCTGCCACACGAACATGCCCCCTTCCACCTTAACTCCGGTCATACAGACCAAGTCGTTTTTCGCTTGTTGGATTAGGCCTAGACTGGCCTACATGATTTACCGACACAATTGATCAATCAATTGACCCTAAAATTCTGCGTAACGCTTCACACACAGTCCCAAATGGCAGTGCTCAACAGTCAAAAACACTACACCTAAGCAATATGACAAATCCATGATAAAACCTTACACCACTGTGAATTGGAATTTTAAATTTTGAAGCCCAAAAGCGACATTAAATAAAAACGTTCCAAGACAATGTTAAAATGCAGTGATATGGGCAATGTGGGATGAAAGGCTGAGTTAGCTTTGGTGTTGGCTATAGTCAGTCAGTCACCCATAAAAATACTAACCACTTGATAATGACCCAACTGGAAGTGGAATCCATCACCTCTTTATTGTAAGTCTGACACTCTAATTGTTACACATTAGAACACATGGCAGTATAAAATAGTGTTCAACATTGAGCACCCTTCACTGCAGTGATCAGTGACTAATCGTTTCCAAAACTGTCCAATCAGCATAAAGCATTCATGCCCCAGATTTTTATGCACTACCCAGTACTACTAACCTTGCAGAGTTTGTCGGTAAAAAGAAGGTCGAACTGATTGTTTTGCTTCAGTGCATCAAAGACATAATTCATTTCACTCGGACGACCAACAGAAGCCAACAGATACACCTACACAACCAGCAGCACCGTTAGTATGCAAAACAAAGTGGACCAAAAACTAGACTATTTTGAGCGTTAACAACTTGGCAACAGTTAGAGGCAAAAACGTAAAAAAAATATGCTTTAGGTCTGGTGAAGACTTAAGCAAATTAGGCAACAAGTAGCTGATCTGGTCCCCACAAGCAGTCTTTTGAGAACTGTTCTAAAATACAGTGCATTGGTTTTGCGATCCAACTTTATCAATATTCAAGTGGAATACCAGACAAAATAAAATAAATTCGGCTAAAAAATGCTTCAATTTAAACAAGATCTGTTTTAGTGGTAACCATGACTGCTAGCAGTTGCTGCGCCTACACCAGAGATGTGCATAAGATCTTTTGAGCTGAGACCAAGATAAAAAACCCAAGATGCACGAGACCGGAAATCCAAGATGCTGGGAATATTGTTCGACATAAAACTGAGATGAGACACCTCAAGACGTACATCTCAAGATGGTCTCAAGACCAAGACTTCAAGACCGAGACCACACCACTGATCTACAGAAAGGTGTGACCAAACTGAGTTCGCCCAACATAATCGGACCATGTTGCTTACTTACAACACACAAACTAGAAGCAGTCAGCAGATCCTATCCCTCCATAGAATTTCACTGACATCTGTTTGCAACCACATGAGCAAACTAGCGAACAAAAACAGACCAACAAATAGAGTAATCCAAAACGTAACTTCATTCATCGGTGAGAGAAATACGAACCATAAGCTGGTATTCTTTGGCATCATCGAGCGCAAGAACGAGCTTCTTAGCAGTAGAGAGAACGGAAGAAATGCCAACGGTGCTAGCAGCTACAGTGAAGCAATCACTTGCAAAGACGAGCAGCACGACTTGAATTGACAGCACTGGAAAAGAGACATTGCACACACAGACAGATAATAACAATCACTTGAACTGACAGACAGCACTGTCTCATAACATTGCACAAAGACAGGTGACAATATCACTAGCTGATGAATTGAACTGACAGCACTGTAGATAGTAATCACACTGGGTGAGGCCAACTAACACCAAAGTTTGGTCTAAAATAAGTCAAGATCAGATTAGTCGTATTATCAAATGTTGTGGGTCTTTAGTCCAAGACTATAAACTAAAGTCTTAGCAAAACTTCACCTCGCCCATTACACATAGACGATAATCACTAACTGATCAGTGTTGGGACAGCACCCGGGTTGAAAAGCAGCCATATTTGGTTTAAATATTTTGAATTAGTATTTCTTCTGCTACAGCTGAAAAAAAATTCATGCAAATTTGTCACCATTTGAGTGAATTATTAAAAAAATATGAAAAGGGTGCTTTTTATGAAACACAGTGTATTCCTGCGAATAGATTCATTTGGTCAACTTTACTTTACGAGTAAAATTCATCGAATATGAGCAAAAAAGTTAATTAGCTTAATGTTTCGATAATGCTTCTGATGACGACTTCCAGTGGAAGTTGGAACATTAAAGTGTTTAAATGTTTTGGTCGTATTTGATAAATTTTACTCGTACAGTGTATTCCTACTACAACTACTACGTACAATTGGTGGAGATGTCGTTGGGCTGGACGAAAGATTTGACAGCAACGATGAGCTGATGACCGAGACTATCAGCTCCATCACAGAGCTGCATCAGTTCCACAAACCCAGAGCCACTGCGAGTACTGGCGCTACACAGCACCTCAGGCAGATTCAGCAGAGACCCTCCGCTAGATTCACCTGGACCACACATAGTGGTGGTGGTGGTGGTG